>OCZT010004394.1_pt1 | contig 14209 bp, 14 predicted proteins | sample 1539031 | NCBI WGS metagenome assembly OCZT01 (sample SAMEA3539308, study PRJEB22396) | soil metagenome | biome: tundra; feature: field; material: soil | place: USA | collected 2010-05 | depth 0.15 m
TATATCTAAAATAATATGTCGAATACAATTGGGAAATTATTTACTTTTACTTCTTTTGGTGAGTCGCATGGTCGGGGAATTGGCGGAATTGTCGATGGCTGCCCTTCAGGAATTGACATGGACATCGAATTCATTCAACATGAATTGGATCGTCGTCGTCCGGGACAATCTGATATTTCCACACCGCGAAAAGAAGGTGATAAAGTAGATATTCTTTCGGGCACTTTTGAAGGTAAAACTACCGGAACGCCTATTGCTTTTGTAATTTGGAACGAAAACCAACACAGTACTGATTACGACCATCTGAAAGAGGTGTATCGTCCATCCCATGCCGATTATACATACCAACAGAAATATGGAATTCGCGATTATCGTGGTGGTGGTCGTAGTTCTGCGCGCGAGACAGCTTCGCGGGTAGTGGCGGGTGCCATAGCCAAGCTGGCATTGAAAAATCTGGGGGTGGAGATTACTGCTTTTACTTCGCAGGTAGGGCACATTGCCATGACTCAGACATTCGAAACTGCTGACTTGTCGTTGATTGAAAGTAACGTGGTTCGTTGTCCTGAAACTGCCACTGCCGAAAAAATGATTGAATATATCAAACAGTTGAAGGCCGAAGGCGATTCAATAGGTGGTATTATTTCGTGCGTAGTGAAAGGCGTACCTATCGGTTGGGGAGAACCTATCTTTGATAAACTGCAAGCCCGACTGGCGCAGTCAATGCTCAGCATTAATGCCACCCATGGTTTTGATTATGGTAGGGGCTTTGAAGGCGTGAGTATGAAAGGTTCGGAGATGAACGATTCGTTTGTAAAAGAGGGCGACCAAATCACGACCAAAACAAATAATTCGGGTGGTGTGCAAGGTGGTATCAGCAACGGACAGGATATTTATTTCCGTGTATTGTTTAAACCCGTTGCTACTATTTCGAAAAAGCAGGAGACGGTGGATATTCACTCAAAAGAGGTAGAACTTGAAGCCCGAGGACGCCATGATCCTTGCGTTCTGCCGCGTGCAGTGCCTATCGTGGAAGCAATGGCTGCTCTGACGCTGTTAGATTTGTATTTGACAAAGAGTTGATATTTAGACAAAAGAATAAAGATGAATAACGCTTGGGAATTTACCCAGGCGTTATTTTTTTTATTTGGATTTAAGGATATCTATAGGGTGATAAACTGTGGTACAATTGGCATTGACACAGATATAATTGGCAATGGCGAGCATATAATGAGTGATGACACGGATATAATTGGCGATGGCGAGCATATAATGAGTGATGACACATGTATAATTGGCGAAGGCGGGTGTATAATGAGCGATGACAAGTGTATAATTAGTGTTGATAGTCTCCCCAGAAAGGGGTTGTTTATTCCACGAATTTCTCCGCTTCGTCCAACACGTTGAGTTTCCCCACATCCATCATTCTGAAATCTGTTGGAATGTAGCCATTGATAATATGCTGTTGTGCATTCGAGAGATAGAAATCCATAATAGGGAATTTGGGTTGCAGGGTTTCCATTATATCAAAAACGTCTGGCGAAAGTACCTGAATACCTGCAAATGCCAATTTGTTGAACCCCGAAATGGTTTCAAATTTTACCGGTTTTGTTTCTCCTGTTTTCTCATTTATCCAGCCGCAAAGTCGATTGTCTTCGTTGAACAATAGATATCGGAAGGTGTCCCGCTCACTCACCACCAAAGTGGCCAATGGGTTTGTAGTCAGATGTTGATGGTATAAGTCGCCCAGATTCAGATTGGAAAGGATATCTACATTATGCACCAGAAATGGTTTGCCATCGTCGAAAAACCAGGCGGCTTTGCGTATTGCACCACCCGTGTCGAGCAGCACATCCCGCTCGTCGGATATTTCAATACGAATGCCGAAGTTTGAGTTTTGTTTCAGAAAATCGATTATCTGATCGGGAAAATGATGCGCATTGACAATAAGCTCATCAAATCCTGCCGATTTTAGTTTCAGTATTATATGCTCCAACAGTGGTTTTCCTGCAATAGGTACCACTGCTTTAGGTAAATTATCTGTTATTGGTTTCAGACGAGTACCAAGCCCCGCTGCAAATATCATTGCTTTCATTACACTAATACTTTTTTATGCGAATATAATTGTTCAACCACTTCGTGGCTGTATTTCTTTTTCTTATGTCCGTGGGCTTCACCCACGGTTATTCATATTCAGCCACTTCGTGGCATAAATATTATTTGCTTGCAAACTTCGATTCAATATTCTGTTCCCTATGTATCAACTGTACTTCCACGCCAAATTTTTCGTGGATATGCTCGGCCATTTTTTGGGCTGAATATACCGAGCGATGGTGCCCACCCGTACAGCCAAAGCTAATCATCAAATGCGTAAATCCTCTGTCTTTGTAGCGTTTCACCGATGCATCCACCAGCGCAAAAGCATGATCGATAAAGCTAAGGATTTCGCCATCATCTTCGAGGAATTTCTTTACCGATTCGTCCAATCCGGTGAGGCTTTGGTAGCGTTCGTACTTGCCGGGATTATTTACCGCGCGGCAGTCGAACACAAATCCACCTCCATTACCCGAGTTGTCCTGCGGAATTCCTTTTTTGTAAGAAAAACTATACACCCGCACTATCAAAGGTTTTCGTACTTCCACCTCGGTAAATTGTTTCAATTCCGTCATCTGGTTCAGTACTTCCAGTAAGTAGGGATATTCGGTAAATTCATTGCGCAGAATAACGCGTAGATTTTCGAGAGCAAAAGGGATGCTTTGCAGGAAATGTGGTTTTTTCTCAAAGTACCCTCGGTATCCGTACGCACCCAACACCTGCAAGGTGCGGAAAAGAACAAAATGTTTCAACTGCAGGCGGAAATCCGCTTCGTCAACAGGCATTAGTTTTTGCAATGCGTCCAGGTATATTTGTAGTAACTCTTCTTTTAGTTCGGCACTGTATTGTGCCTTGGCTTGCCACAGAAACGAAGCCACATCGTAATACAATGGGCCTTTTCGTCCGCCCTGGAAGTCGATAAAATAGGGTTCATCATCCTTTATCATTACATTCCTGCTCTGAAAATCGCGGTACATAAAAGTGTTGGAGTGGGAGCGGAGCAGCACTTCCGACAGACGTGCAAAATCATCTTCCAACAGATTTTCCTGAAAATCCAAACCTGTTGATTTTAGGAAACAATATTTAAAGTAATTCAAATCCCAAAGGATAGACCGTTCGTTGAATTCCGGTTGCGGATAGCACACCGCAAAGTCGAAGCCCTGCGCACCCAGCACCTGTATGGCGGGTAGTTTTTGCATGGTTTTGCGGAGCAATTCTTTTTCGGCTTCGCAAAAAACACCCGTCTTGCGTCCCTCGGCAATAGCGTCGAAAAGCAAAGTGTCGCCCAGATCTTCCTGCAGGTAAAACATACTGTCCTCAGATTGTGCCAATACCGCGGGCACAGGCAAACCCTGACTGGTAAAATGATGAGCCATTTCGATAAAAGCCTTATTTTCTTCCAGCGAAGTACCTTCCACACCTATCAACGTGGTTTTCTCGCCTTGCAGTCGCACATACCGGCGGTTGGAACCCGAAGCCGAAAGTTCGGTATCACTAATTATATTTTCGTGGGTAAAGTTTTGAAAAAGGGTCGTTAATTCGGTCATGATATCTGGGGTTGAAGTATGTAATCGCTGTGCTGTTTTTTTTAAATATCCACAAAGATACTTCAACTTTGCTAATTGAGAAAGAAATGGGGAATGGAAAATGGAAGTTATCCAACTAGATGTGAAACGCTGTTAAAAAATATTTTCTCAACATTAATTTCACTCCTACCTGATGTTTTATAATGCACCTAAATGCTATCTTTTAGGGTTAATTCTGTAGTTTGCTTTTAGCTGTATGCATTAAAATTCATCATTTTTTTGTATTTTTGCAGCAATTTGTATATCAAAAACATTATGAGCACAGAACTAAGTGAACAAGAACAGTTCAGACGCCAGAGTCTGGACGAAATGCGCAAATTGGGTATCGACCCATATCCAGCAGCAGAGTATCCTACCAATGCATTTTCTACTACTATAAAGGATGAATTTAAAGACGATGATAGCAAAAAACAAGTATGCGTAGCCGGTCGTATTATGACCCGTCGCATCATGGGTAAAGCTGCATTTGTGGAACTTCAGGACTCGAAAGGTCGTATCCAGATATATATTAGTCGCGACGATATCAACTCCGAAGCGCAACCCGAAATGTACAACATCGTGTTCAAGAAACTATTGGACATTGGCGATTTTATTGGAATCAAAGGCTTTGTGTTTCGCACACAAACAGGCGAAATAAGCATTCACACGCAAGAAATGACGGTGCTGAGCAAATCGCTTCGTCCGCTACCGATAGTAAAATATAAAGACGGCGTGGCCTTCGATGCATTCGAAGACCCGGAACAACGTTTCCGTCAGCGTTACGTGGATTTGGTGGTAAACGAAGGTATTAAAGATATCTTTATGAAACGTACCAAAGTGTATCAGGTAATGCGCGATTATTTCAATTCGCAAGATTACGTTGAGGTAGAAACTCCGATTCTTCAATCCATTCCCGGTGGTGCTTCGGCGCGTCCGTTTATCACGCATCACAATGCGTTGGACATGCCGCTTTACCTTCGTGTAGCCAATGAATTGTATTTGAAACGTCTTATCGTTGGTGGTTTCGAAGGTGTGTACGAGTTTTCTAAAAACTTCCGCAACGAAGGGATGGATCGTACGCACAATCCGGAATTTACCGCCATGGAAATATATGTAGCCTACAAAGACTACAACTGGATGATGACTTTTACCGAAAACATGATTGAAAAAATCTGTATGGAGGTAAATGGTACCAACGAAATTATGGTGGGCGACAAGTTGATTAGCTTCAAAACGCCTTTCAAACGTATCACCATGATTGATGCCATCAAAGAATACACGGGTATCGATATTAACGGCATGGACGAAGTGCAACTGCGCGAAGTGTGTAAACAATTGCACATTGAAGCCGACGAAACCATGGGTAAAGGCAAAATGATCGACGAAATTTTTGGCGAAAAATGTGAAGGTAATTATATCCAACCCACATTTGTTACCGATTATCCCCGCGAAATGAGCCCGCTTTGCAAACGCCACCGCGATAATCCGGAACTAACCGAACGTTTCGAGTTGATGGTAAACGGAAAAGAGTTGGCCAATGCGTACTCGGAACTGAACGATCCTATCGATCAGTTAGGTCGTTTCCAGGAACAGTTGAAGCTAAGCGAAAAGGGCGACGACGAAGCCATGTTTATCGATATGGATTTTGTACGTTCGTTGGAATACGGAATGCCTCCAACCTCAGGAATGGGTATTGGTATGGACCGTTTGGTAATGTTGATGACCGGTCAGCAAACCATTCAGGAAGTGCTTTTCTTCCCCCAAATGAAACCCGAAAAAGCGGCTAAAAAAGATGGTCCTGAAAAGTTTATGGAATTAGGTATTCCCGAAGCATGGGTGGCTGTAGTTCAAAAAGCGGGTATCACTATGGTTGCCGATATGAAAGGCTTGAATCCAAATAAATTCCATCAGGATATTTGCGGATTAAACAAAAAGAACAAACTTGAACTGACCAATCCGTCGAAAGAAGAAGTGGCTGAATGGATAGCGAAAGCGTAGAAATAGGGCATAAACTTTTCCAAAGTTTTAAACTTTGGAAAAGTTGAACGAACGAAAAAAGAAAATGAACGAAAAAAGTAAAATTGCGGTAATAGGCGGCGGGAGCTGGGCCACGGCAATTGCTAAAATAGCACTTACCAATGCGGATAGTATTAATTGGTACATGCGCCGACAGGAACAAATCGATGAATTTATTCGTTTGAGTAAAAATCCATCGTATCTTACCGGTGTAAAATTTGATACCGACCGTATCAATTTTACCAGTGACATCAACAAGTTGGTGCGCACCTCCGATATCTTGATTTTTGCAACACCTTCACCTTTTTTGAAACAACATCTCAAAAAGTTGAAACGCAAGCTGGACAATAAGTTTTTAGTGACGGCTATCAAAGGGATTGTACCGGATGAGAACATGATTGTTACCGACTATTTTGAGCAATTTTACAACGTTTCGAAAGAAAATATAGCCGTACTGGCCGGACCATGTCATGCCGAAGAGGTAGCGTTGGAGCGACTTTCATATCTTACATTCGGTTGCGCTTCGCGCGAAAATGCCCGTATGTTGGCACAACGGTTCAATACCAGCTTTATCCGCACTTCGATAAGCGATGATATCATGGGTATTGAATATTCGTCGGTAATGAAAAATATCTATTCTATAGCTGCCGGTATTTGTCACGGGTTGAAATATGGCGACAATTTTCAGGCGGTGCTTATCTCTAACGCCATTCAGGAAATGAATCGCTTTTGTAACGCAACCAATCCGATGCATCGGGATATAAACGAATCGGCTTATTTGGGCGATTTATTGGTTACCGCTTATTCCAAGTTCAGTCGTAACCGCCTTTTCGGAACAATGATAGGAAAAGGCTATTCGGTAAAAACAGCTCAGATTGAAATGGAAATGATTGCCGAAGGGTATTATGCCACTAAATGTATTCATGAAATAAACGAGAAATATCATATCAGCATGCCTATTGTGGACGCCATTTACGAAATACTTTACAACCGTTCGTCGCCCACCATGGAGATTCGTAAACTGTCAGAACACCTTAAGTAGTTGGCAGTAAGTAGTAGGTAGTTAGGAAATATCACTAGCGAAGTAAACAAATAAGTAAACATCAAACTTTTATAATAATGCAAAACATTAAATTATCTATCGACAAAGCGTTTGGATTTATATCCGAACAAAGTGTAGCCGGGTACAAAGCAGAAGTAGCTGCAGCAAGTGCAGCTTTGCACAACGGTACATGTAAAGGAAGTGATTTTTTAGGTTGGTTGAACTTACCAACTTCAATCGACGAAGCTCAGTTTGCTGACCTTGAGGGCACAGCTAAAATTCTTCGCGATAATTGTGAAGTAGTGGTTGTCATCGGTATTGGCGGAAGCTACCTGGGTGCAAAAGCAGTCATCGATGGTCTTTCAAACAGTTTCGACTGGTTGCAAACCGAACGTAAATCGCCGATTATGGTTTATGCGGGTCAAAACATTGGCGAAGACTATTTGTACGAATTGCAAGAGTTGTTGAAAACAAAGAAATTCGGTATTATCTCTATTTCAAAATCAGGAACAACAACTGAACCTGCTTTGGCTTTCCGTTTGTTGAAAACTCAATTGGAAGAACAACAAGGAAAAGCTGCTGCTCAAAAACTGATTGTTGCCATTACTGACAAATCGCGCGGTGCATTGCGCACAGCTGCTACTCAGGAAGGTTACAAAACATTTGTAATTGAAGATAGCATTGGTGGTCGTTTCTCTGTGCTTACTCCGGTAGGTTTGTTACCTATTGCTGTTGCCGGATTTGATATTCGTCAATTAGTTGCAGGTGCTGCCACTATGGAAGCTGCTACGGCTCTTGAAATTCCTTTTGAGGATAATATTTCAGCTCAATATGCTGCTGTTCGTAACGAATTGTACAAAAACGGAAAGAAAACTGAGATTTTAGTAAACTTCCATCCTAAATTGCACTTCTTTGGCGAATGGTGGAAACAACTTTACGGTGAAAGCGAAGGTAAGGATGGTAAAGGTATTTTCCCGGCTGCGGTTGACTTTACTACCGATCTTCACTCTATGGGTCAATGGATTCAGGAAGGTGAACGTACTATTTTCGAAACAGTTATTTCTATCAAAGAAAGTAACTATACTAAGATTTTCCCAACTTCGGAAGCAAATCTTGATGGTTTGAATTTCTTAGCCGGAAAACGCGTAGACGAAGTAAATAAAATGGCTGAACTGGGTACCATGATTGCGCATATCGACGGTGGGGTGCCAAACCTGAAAGTAGAATTGCCTAAATTGAATGAGTACTACCTGGGACAATTGATTTACTTCTTTGAAAAAGCATGTGGAATCAGTGGTTACTTGTTAGGCGTAAACGCATTCGATCAACCGGGTGTTGAAGCTTACAAGAAAAATATGTTTGCATTGCTTGAAAAACCGGGCTTCGAAGCCGAAACAAAAGCAATTAAAGCGAGACTTTAGTCAATTGAAAGTTGATAATTAAAAATGAAAAAAGCAGCAATTCGAAGACTCGGATTGCTGCTTTTCTTTTGTGATAAATCGAACGAAATTAGGAGAACTAGAGTTGTCAACTGTAAATTGTCAACTGTCAATTTTCTACGTATACTTCCAATAGCGTAACTTCTGCGTCCGGTATTAAGCTTAATTCATCTATCGAGGCTGGAATAAGGATGGTATCACCTTTATTGACGATTGTTTTTTCACCTCCGAAGTCAATCACGAAATTTCCGTCGAGACACATATACGAAACAAACGAATCTATTTTTGCATATTGACGGGCAATGCTTTTGTTGAAACGAAGCATGTTGGTGGTAAAATAATTGCAGCTAACCAATGGAGTCACCTCGTTCATAAGTGGAGTATAAACTGTTTTAGGCTCTTTGGAAGCATTGAAGTTAATCACGTCTAATGCTTGTTCGGTATGCAGCTCACGCTCGTTACCCTTATCGTCTACGCGTTTGTAGTCGTAAATACGATAGGTGATATCGCTGCTTTGTTGAATCTCAGCTACCACCACTCCTTTGCCTATGGCGTGAACCAATCCGGCAGGAATAAAGAATACATCTCCTTTTTTTACCGGTACTTTTTGAAGCAAATCCTCAACAAGTCCTTCGTCAAGAGCATCGAGATAAGCGTCGCGTGAGCAATCTTCCGAGAAACCGATAATTAGTTCGGCACCTGGTTCTGCATCTACCACATACCACATTTCTGTTTTTCCGTACGAATTGTGACGCTCTGCAGCCACTTCATCGCCCGGATGTACCTGGATAGATAAGTTTTCGTTGGCATCAATTAATTTAAACAACAAAGGGAAGGATAGGCCATATTCATCGAAAATTGAGTCGCCAATCAATTCACCCATATAAATCTCAATCAATTCGGGTAAAGTATTTCCTGCAAGAAAACCATTGGTTACCACCGACTCGTCGTTTTCATAACCCGATAATTCCCAGCTTTCGCCAAGTTTGTCGGTTTCAGCAGCCTTGTTGAATAAGCTTTTCAATTTCGTTCCACCCCAGATTTTGTCTTTTAGAATGGGCTCAAATTTTAATGGATATAACATTTTAGTAGATAGTTTAAGTACTTAGTTTGTCACTATGAATAAAAAAACGAACAATTAACAGCACTGAAAATCAGATGTATTAATTGTTCGTTTTTAATAATTTGTTTTTTATTTGTTGCGTTATTCCGCTTTTGCTCTTTTTGCTAGATTTTGTTCCCAAACCCATGAGCTACGAAGTGTTTCTTCAAGTGTTTCGGTAGCTGTCCATCCCAGTTCGTTATTTGCATAACTTGGGTCGGCCCAAACTTTTTCGATATCACCTTCGCGACGAGCTACAATTTTATAAGGAATTTTTACTCCGTTCACTTTTTCAAATGTCTGAATAATCTCCAATACAGATAATCCACGTCCTGTTCCCAAATTGAACGTTTCAACCGATGATTTAGTTTGTTTATTCAACATGCGTTGAACGGCAATAACATGCGCCTTGGCCAAATCCACTACGTGGATATAGTCGCGGATACATGATCCGTCAGGCGTGTTATAGTCGTCGCCATACACTTGCAATTGTTTACGTTGGCCGATAGCCGTTTGAGTAACAAATGGTAGCAGGTTGTTTGGAACACCGTTAGGCAATTCACCTATTTCAGCCGAAGCGTGTGCTCCAATCGGGTTGAAATAGCGCAGGATAATACTTTGATAGCAAGAGTTTGCATAAATAGTATCGCGAATTATTTCTTCACCAACTTGCTTTGTATTGCCATAAGGCGACAAAGCAGCTTTGATAGGGGCGCTTTCGGTAACTGGCAAAATATCAGGTTGACCGTAAACAGTACACGAAGAAGAGAAAACGAAGTTTTTTACCTTGTGAATTGGCATTAATTGCAATAAGTTGATAAGCGAAACTAAATTGTTGCGGTAATATAACAGTGGTTTCTCAACCGATTCGCCCACTGCTTTACTTGCAGCAAAGTGTATAATTGCTTCAATGTCTTTGTGTTTCTCAAACATGCGATCCATGCTCACATAGTCAACACAATCGATGTTTTCGAATGCCGGACGAATACCGGTAATTTTCTCAATACCCGCCAATACATCAATGTTTGAATTGGATAAATTATCCACAATCACCACATCAAACCCCACTTTCTGCAATTCTACAACTGTATGCGAACCAATGTAGCCGGTTCCGCCAGTTACTAAAATTTTTGCCATAATCTTTTAAATATTATTTGAATAGTTTTTCAGGATAAACTCCCTTACGAACCAATTCGTTGATTTTTAGAACAACTTGCGAACGATCCTCAGCATAAGTTACGCCAAACCATTTTGATGGTGTATCCAGTACTTTACAAGTTACTTTTTGTTGAACGATTAAGTTATTTACTGCTAATGGAATGTAGAATTCTGATTTCAACTTTTGACCATTTTTAACTAAGAATTCTCTGAAGAATTTTTCAGAATAGTCGAAATAATCAGGAGTGAATCCCCACATATTCATCGATACCGGAGTGTCATGGTGGATTGTAACTTCTTCGCCATTTTCATCAACGAAATTGATTTTTCCGCCTTTTTCTTCAATACTGGTTCGTTCTACAACGGTTTGTAATAAATTGTTTTCGTCTACAACACATACTCCGCGGCTTACCGAGCCACTTTCCGATAATGTGTTACCTACACGATATCCAATCATACAATACTCATTCTTTTTGCCTTCAACGTTACGGAGAAAATCGGCCAAAATAGCAAAAGATTCCTGACCATAAAAATCATCAGCATTAATAACTGCAAATGGTTCTTTGATGGCATCTTTGCCCATTAATACGGCGTGGTTTGTACCCCATGGTTTTTCGCGTTCCGGATTATAAGTAGATCCTTCAGGAACATTTGAGATTTCTTGAAAAACGATGTCAGTGTCAATTAAATTTTTGAATTTGTTGACTACTACTTCTTTGAAATCTTTTTCAAAACTTGGACGAATGACGAAAACTATTTTCCCAAATCCAGCTTTGATGGCATCGTAAATAGAATAATCCATGATGGTTTCGCCGTTTGGCCCTAATCCATCTAATTGTTTTAAGCCGCCATAACGACTGCCCATTCCCGCTGCTAATACAAATAAAGTTGGTTTCATATATGATTGATTGATTTTGAGGTGCAAAGTTAATTAATTAGTTTTGGATTGAAGAATAATTTTGCCGTCATTTTATCAATAATTTGAACTTTAACCTGAAAATATTAATTAATAACTTTTGCTGTAAAATCTATACATGATTTCACTATTTTTATTATGCTTCCTATGCACAGAAGTCGTACTTTTGTGCACTAAACCTAGAAAAAGAATGATTCTGAATACAAAAAAACGTGTACTGATTGGATTAAGTTTTGCAATGCTTCTTGGTGCAACGCTAACTTTCTATAATTTGAAAAATAAAAGGATTACTCCGAAAATTGAAAACTGCGATCCGGTACATTTTGCTAATATTCCAATTGCTTCCAGCAAGAAATTGAATGATAAGAACGATATTCATCTATTTAATGCTCAAAAGAACGGATTGAGGAAACCATTTGTTACGAACGCCGATTTTGATGCTGAAATTGGTGATTACGTGCGCAGATCTATTTTGGTCGAAGTGGTGGATAATCCGCTGTATCAACTTAAAAATCTAACCAGTTCACGACCCTATTTAATTCCCGAAGCGGTTGATCTGCTCAATGAAATCGGGTATCGGTTTCAGGAACAATTGAAGGAAAAGAAGTATAAAAATTACCGGTTTAGAATAACTTCTTTGTTAAGAACCGAAGAGGACCAAAACAAGCTGACTCATAGAAATTCTAATGCCACCATGCATTCGGCACATTTGTACGGTACAACATTTGACATCTCATACAAGGACTTCTGCAGGGTTGATAATGATAGTATTGAAAGCCGTTACGAAACTGTGCAAGCGCTCACCAATGTGTTGGTGAAAATGAGAGAGGAGTGTAAATTTCTAGCTGTTCGCGAGCGAAAGCAATCCTGCTTTCACATAACTGTAGTTGTCTGTAGGGCAATTAAATAAATAACCTTGTTTAGAATGGTTTCAAATGTAATTAAAATTTTATCTAATAAAATTGAAATACTTACATAGGTCGAAAACAAATAGCGTCTTGTTAATGTTATAGCTGGCATATAATCAACAAACACTTATCTAAACAAAACGGTTATGAGTTTAAAAGATAGTTTAAGCTGGCGTTACGCCACCAAGAGAATGACCGGAGCCAAGGTTCCTCAGGAAAAAGTAGACAGAATTTTAGACGCCATTCGGTTGGCGCCAACTTCATTCGGTTTGCAGCCATTTAAAGTGATCGTTATTGAAGACGAAAAACTTCGTGAAGAAATTTTTAATACTGCTTGTCAGCAACCCCAGATAAAAGAAGCATCGCATGTGCTTGTTTTTGCAGCCAATAAAAAAGTAAGTGCCGAGCAGGTTCAGGAGTATATGGAATTGATTGCCACCACAAGAGGCATTCCTGTAGGAAGTCTGGATGGTTTTAAAGCAATGTTTGACGGCATTGTAGCAGGTAACGCTGAACAGAACTTTGTGTGGACAGCTCGTCAGGCTTATTTAGCTTTTGGAGTTGGAATTGTAGCTGCTGCTTTGGAACAGGTGGATGCTACTCCAATGGAAGGATTTAATCCTCATGCATTGGATAAAATTCTCGGATTGGATGAACAAAACTTAGGTTCTACAACAATTCTTTGTTTGGGTTACCGTAATGTGGAACATGATCATTTGGCTGATGTAGCAAAAGTAAGAAAGAGCACAGATAAGCTTTTTGATTTCAAATGATGAACGGAATGATACTATTCCTGTTAGAAAATGGTGAAAAATAAACTAACGGTTGAAGGTCGTAAATGAAATTCAACCGTTTTTTAATTTGTCTGTAGTCAAAGACAAAAAGAATATAAAACGTGTGACAAGTTATTGTCATAAACAAACGAATAACAACTATATATTAAAATGGAATTATTAGATGCATTGAAATGGCGTTATGCCACCAAAAAGTTTGACCCAAGTAAAAAAGTGGATCAGGTATTAGTCGATAAAATTGTAGAAGCAGCATGGATTGCGCCTACTTCTTCGGGATTGCAACCTTTCGAGCTATTGGTTATTACCAATCAGGAACTGAAAGATAAAATTGTGCCTATTGCTTTTGATCAGCAAATTGTAGCCGATTGCTCGCACTTGTTGGTTTTTGCTGCTTGGGATAATTATACTGCTGAGCGTATTGACCAAATATATGCGCACACCACTGCCGGAAGAGAACAACCGGCTGATCGCTATCAGGCGTATACCGATCGGTTGAAGGCTATGTACCTCAACCGCCCTGCAGAGGAAAATTTTGCTCATACAGCCCGTCAGGCTTATATTGCTTTTGGATTTGCGATGGCCGAAGCCGCTAGTTTGAAGGTTGATGCCACTCCTATGGAAGGATTTGTAGGTGAAGAGGTTGATAAATTACTTCATCTGACTGAAAGAGGCTTGAAAAGTGTAACATTATTGCCTATCGGTTATCGCGATGAAGTGAATGATTGGTTGGTGAACTTGAAAAAAGTACGTCACCCGAAAGAAAAATTTGTAACTGAAATTGTGTAAGTATTTGTGTATTAAGACAAATATAATAAGAAGCCTCAAAGTAACAACGTTTGCTTTGAGGTTTTTTTATTGTCTGCAGATTGCTAATTTTTTTAGCGATTATCCGGTAACCATACATTAAAAATAAATTAATTGTAGCACTGCTTTTGAACTTCATAGCTATTCGTTTTGTTTGGATAATAATTTTGATGAATACTTATTTTAAAACAACCAAAAGAATGGAAACGATACGTAAAATTACATTTCTAACAGTTTTGATTATGACATCAATCATTTCCGGTTTTGCTGAAAAGGCTGCAGTTCCTAGAATAAAAGAAGAAAATGTGAGCTATACTATCGACAAAAAAGTTTTTAAAGGATATGTTGCCTACGACGAAAACAAGAAAGGGAAA
>OCZT010004395.1_pt1 | contig 14208 bp, 15 predicted proteins | sample 1539031 | NCBI WGS metagenome assembly OCZT01 (sample SAMEA3539308, study PRJEB22396) | soil metagenome | biome: tundra; feature: field; material: soil | place: USA | collected 2010-05 | depth 0.15 m
CCTTGTTTATAAAACGTTCGATGTAATATGGATAAATGGATTCATAGCAGACAAGACTGTTTATTTTTAGTGTATCCATGTTCACAAGAGGCACTTTAAATACTGTTGTATCCCTTCCTACATTCCAATCTGATATCCCAACACTCCATTTTATAAAATCTCTTAAGAACGGAAGCTGATCAACAAAGGGAACTCTCTCACCGAAAGGAACAAGCTTCGATTTGCCATATCTTTCTATTTCCCTTCCATGAGGTGAAAATGAAAGAACTGCATTGTATGTGGCATAATAATAATTACCGGGTTTGCTATACTTAACATCCTCCGGCATTCTATCCCCTGACTTGTAATAAATTAAATCCGGCATCCCCGATATAAGTGAAACGTTATTCTTATCTAAAAAACTGTAAATGGAATTTAATACGTAATCATATCCGCCATCCCTTAAGTAAACAGGTAATGCAGTTTCTGGCCAGAATATCACTTGAGCTCCTTTATTAACAGCCTGCAATGAAAGATCAAAATAAACTGAAGTTAAATCGTGCAGATTTGTGTTCGACCATTTTTTCCATGGATCAATATTCGGTTGTATAAGTCCTACTTTTACTTTCTTATCTGAAATCTTAAATGTCGAAAGTCTGAAAACTCCATAAACAATTACAAATAAGAATATCCCTGCCGCTAACGCAATGTTAATCCTGAAACTTTTGGGAAAAAATGATTTTGCTTTGATTGCCTTTGCTATAAAAATATTTATGTAAATAACAATCAGCGAAATCCCTACAGCACCTATTATATCAGCAATTTGTATGAAAATATGAAATTGAGATAGACCACTTCCAAGTGTCAGCCATGGAAAGCTGAGATCGGTTATCATGTAAAGATATTCGTATGTTATCCAGAAAAGAGGGAACAAGTAAATTGCGATTCCCTTTGGAAACAGATTTCTTGAAAAATATAATAAAGTTGTGGGGATCATAAAGAAAACAGGATTTACAAATATAAGCAATCCCCCTGAAATCATTAAGAAAGTGTCCGCCTCCTTCTGCCAGCTTCCTACCCAGTATAAAGTAATTAGACTGAAAACAAATCCCATTATATATGAAGCTCTGTTAAGATCAATAAGCTTCTCTCTCTTTTCCACCACTAAAAAGTACGGAACAAGACCAATAAACATCAGGAGCTGACATGGGAATGGAAATGGTGGGAAAGATATTCCCATCAGAATCCCTGAGACTATCAATAGTAATCTTTCTTTATTCCTATTATTACTTAGCATGGGTTTGCTTCTTCTTTTTTTGAATAAAAAACCGGACAATGTATAAAATCACTGCTGCTGCAGTAATCGCCAGTATAATATCACTATAGGTTTCAAGTAGTTTATCAACTTTCTTAACATTATTGCCGAAAATCATCCCTAGGTATAATATAATAGCATTCCATCCAAATGCGCTTATAGTGGAAAGAATTATAGTTCTTTTAACTTCAAGTTCACTTAAACCTGTAAAAAGGGAAATTACCGATCTTGTACCGGGCATAAATCTGTTAGCTAATACTACCCAGTAGCCGTACTTGGCAAACCATGCCTCTACCTTTTCAATTCCTTCTGTCGAGATGAATTTTAATTTGTGTGCTTTAACTACCTTTTTATCAAGAGTCGATCCGATATAATAAATAGTCATAAATCCGGCAACGCTACCCAAAGTAGTTAGAGCAAGTGTGGGGAAAAAACTGATTACACCCTTACCAATCAGTGATCCTCCTATAACCACTACAAGATCGCTTGGTGAAGGGGGAAAAATATTTTCAAAATAAGAAAAGAATGTTAGTGCTATCAGCAGCCAGAAAGGAGTCAGTTGAGCTATGTAGTTGAGTATATGCTCAATCATTTAGCACCATTAATTAAAAGTACTGATGCAAATGCACTTACTCCTTCCTCTCTTCCTATGAACCCTAATTTCTCAGTAGTTGATGCTTTTATCGAAACCTGGTCTTCATTGCAGTTCAGTATGACTGAAATATTAGCTTTCATAGCAGGTATAAAAGAAGCTATTTTTGGCTTCTGTATGGCGACCATTGCATCCAGGTTACTTAATGTATAACCCTTCTCTGTTATCATATTATTGACAATTCTCAGAAGTTCTCCGCTGTCTGCATCTTTATACTTCAGATCGGTATCCGGGAAATGAGTTCCAATGTCTCCCAAAGAAAGAGCACCTAACATAGCATCACATATGGCATGAAGGAGTACATCTGCATCGGAATGCCCCAATAATCCTTTATCATATGGAATCTCGATTCCACCTATAATTAATTTACGGTCTTTGACAAATGCATGAACATCAAATCCAAATCCGGTTCTGAAAGGCTGCTTCAAAATCTTATCTCAAATGTTGTAAATTCATCTTTGGAATCAGACCAGTCTACACGACAGTTCTTGACATGAGCGTGAGATGGACCTATTTTAATCAACTTAATAAGTTCCTCTATCATGCCCCTTTCTCCTTCTGCAAGTGTATATACTTCACCGGTAAAAAGATTCTTTACACATCCCTTTAACTCTAAGTTCTGAGCTTGCCTCAGAATATAATACCTGAATCCGACCCCCTGAACTAATCCATTTACAGTTATTTCGGCTCTTACACTATTCTTAGTCATTATTTTAATCCACTACTTCAGAAATCAATAATCCACAAAAAATAAATATACAACCGATAAAACCAAAATTAGATATTTTTTCACTTAAGAGGAAAAAAGCAACCACGGATGCAAAAATCGGTTCAAATGAGAAGATTATACCTGCCTTTGCCGGTGTAGTATATTTCTGGAATTTTGTCTGCAATGTTGTCGTTAAAATTGTGGCAAGTAAAGATGTGTAAATTACTGCAAAAATAACATCCTTGTTCAAAATAAATCTGCTTATATCTATACCTGTCGCCTGAAAGATCATTGCACCTGTTATTCCTCCTACCGCTGTCACTGATATCTGCATAAAGACAAGTGATAAATTATCAAACTTCTTCGAAACAATATCAAGATATACAATATAAAGAGAATAAAAAACTGCGCAGATAAGAGTTAGATAATCCCCAACATTAAAGTTTGTCCCAAATTCATGGATTACATCAAGGAAATGATTCTCTCTGCTCGATAAAAATAAGAGCCCGCTTGCCACTAGTATAATGCCAATGATATTTCCTTTAGTCGGAAGCTTTTTCTCAATTATAATCTGAAAGATAGGTGTAAATATTACAAATGTACCCGTTATAAAAGCTGATTTAGTAGCAGATGTATAATTAAGCCCCAATGTCTGTGTAGCAAACCCGCCGAAATATAAAAGCCCCAGTATTAAACCCCCCTTAATAGAAGAAGAATCTAACTTCTTGAGTCTTCCAAATACAAAAGGTAGAAATAGTATCGCTGCAACCGAAAAACGAAATGAAAGAAAGATCATGGGAGAAATAGAACCAAGTGCCGTCTTGATTATCGCGAATGTCCCCCCCCAGATTACCGTGGTAAATAAAAGCGCCGATTCTCCAGTATACTTCTTGAGCATTAATTATAGGCTGATTTTTGTAAGATTTATTTTCAATTTCTACCTGAATCCGACGCATTTAGAACGCATTTTCAACGCATCTTCAGCAGTTTATGTGCTTTCTAGCAGGGAATTCAATGTGGCACTATTCCTTATCCTTATTGTATCCGAACGATTTAAGCATATTTTCATCTGACCTCCATTTGAGCCTTACCTTTACCCTTAGCTCAAGAAATACTGGACGATCAAGAAATTTTTCAATTTCTATACGTGATTTTTCTCCAAGCCTTTTAATAGCATCCCCTCTCTTACCAATAATGATACCTTTCTGGCTCTCCCTTTCTACAACTATTTCAGCACTTATTACGTCCTTCCTGTTCTCCTGCTCCTTAAAGTCAGCTATTAGTACCTCAGTGCTATATGGTATTTCTTCTTTATAAAGTTCAAATATCTTTTCCCGAATAATCTCTGAAACAAAAAACCGTTCGGTCTCATCGGATACAATATCTTCCGGATAAAATTTTGGATTTTCAGGTAATTGTTCCTTTATAGAATTAACAACTTCATTCACATTAGCTCCTAAGGAAGCTGATATTGGGATTATTTTATTTATCCTGCTGTCTTTTTCATAATAAGAAACAATCTCATTCATTATAACTTCATTTGATTTATCTATCTTATTCAGAATCATGAGTTTGTGTGCCTTATTCCTTTCCATCAGTTCCTTTACAAATTCCTGGTTAAAGAACTTCTCTCCCTTAGGGTCATTTTCGATATCGATCAGCAAAATTACTATATCTGCATCCCGTACGGAAATGTTTACATATTCCATCATCTTTTCCTGAAGTATATAATGAGGCTTTAGTATCCCTGGAGTATCTAAAAATACAATCTGGAAATCTTCCCCCGACAATATGCCCAATATTCTCTTTCTTGTGGTCTGCGGCTTGTTTGTCGTAATAGAAATTTTCTGTCCTAACATGGAATTCAAAAGTGTCGATTTACCAGCGTTGGGCAAACCTATTATTGCTGCATATCCTGCTTTCATCTATTCCTTATTTTACTTTAATATAACAAGTTTCTTCACTGAGGAAAAATTTCCCGCTATTAATTTATAAAAATAAATCCCGCTGGAAATGGCTTTCCCCATGGTTGAGAATTCAACTTCGTAATTTCCTGCTGACTTATATTCTTTCACGAGTACTGCCTTTTCTCTTCCGAGTATATCGTACACCCTAAGCTCAACATTTGCACTAAATGGAATTGAGTACCTTATTTTCGTGGAAGGATTAAATGGATTCGGATAATTCTGAGCAAGGTAAAACTGATCTGGTAACCTTGAGTCTACCCTTATATCTGAAGCCTCGGATGGAATTATCTCCAGTCCCCAGTCAAGTAAATATCCTGCCGTACCTGCTCTGTTATCTACTATACTTAAAACCCAGTTTCCTTTCGCGTCATTATTAATAAAATTGCTCAACTTTAGAGTATCAGGTTTGTATTCCCCATTAATTGCTCCGGTATCTATAGATTCAAAATTTTTCATTGACAGATATGCGTCCTCTTCAAGTGTAATATTTGGATCCTTGGCATTTTCAAACGAAGTACCTAATCCCGGATTCTTAAATAAATAACCCGGATTAGAGAATGGGGAAGTGATTCTTGCTGAAAGATCACTGAACCTGCTGTGAGAAGCATGGAAAATAATTTTAATATCACCAATGTTAATATCATCAGTAATTGTAATGGTGTCTTTAATTCCAAATATGTTATTATCCGTGATTGCCTTATTGTGTGCGGACGTAAATTTAAATCCGGGGACTATACTCACATGTTGATAACCTGTCAAAGGAAATGTTTTCCTGTTCAGTTGTGCGGAATTATCTACTGCTGTAATTCTGTATCCAATATTAGTAATAGAATTAATTATAGAAGAATCAGGGTTTATTTTCACATAATAAATACTGTCGCGGTAATTGGTGAATGACGTTTTAGTATAACTTCCGCCGTTGAAATTATATTCTAAAAAAACAGAATCGATCCCAATATTATCATTCACTTCTGCAAATAGATTAAATGGGAAATCGTATTTTGTCTTTTGCACAATGGGGACATGATTAATAATCGGTGGCTTTGTATCAATCCCGACAAAATATGTGAATGGAACGCTCGGTGCAGTTCCTGGTAAAAATGTATATTCTCCAAGTACATCATAAATACTGAAATAATAATTTACATTCGTTCCCATTTGATAACCTGGAATTATAGCGCTAAATTCATTAGGATTCCCTGTGGAAAGCATTTTTACAGATGTATAAGAAGAATTATCTGCTCTGTAAAATAACTTTAATGAGTCGGTGATAGCAATATTATCTTCAGTAACTACAATCGCTTTTACAATTCTTGAACTTGTTGCCTCTATATCCTTTAATGGGGTAAATGTGAATTCTGCTGTATTAAAAGGTGCAGCATTTAAACTATTTGTGTAATTCCCACTGATCATAGTAGTAAAAATTGGGATAGCAATAATAGTACTTATATCGCTTAACTTTTTAGGCAATATATAATTCAAAATACCGTTTGACCCCACACTTGTATCTCTTATTTCTTCACTATTATTCATATAGATTATTATTAACTCAAGTGATTGATCCGCGTTGGGAGTACCATAATATTTAAATTTTACAGGCTTATCCGAGTTTATACTCGAATAATAAAAATAGTTCGCTGACAGTTCAGTACTACCGCACCCTGCTGAACTATCAGGGATGGGCTTTGTCCTGCAAACAGTTGGAGTTGGGTAGTTAGTTGCTTCCTTGTACGATCTTAAAAGTGGCGAAACGTTTGATCCGCAGGCAAAATTCCATGTAAAATATTCCTTATAACCCTTAATAAAAGTAGATGAATACTGAGCTAATATATTGTTGAAATTATCATATATCAGTTCGGATGATATTTTCCTCCTTTCCCAGATTTGTCTGTTTATTAAAACACCAAACTTCTGCGAGAGATAATGCATCCAAATGCAATCTTCATATCCTTCCCCTCCGTTGAATGATCTGCCGGGTTCTGCTATCTGTGAATATGGCAAGTAGTTGTAATAATCGTTAACTTGGTTATATGCAATATCTTCCATCCATGTTGCATCCATTTCTAGGAACCAGGTTGGCTCATTCCAGTAATTATACATTATCTGCGTAGCATGTTTGAATTCATGTGCCGCTGTTACCTTAGCCGCTCCTTTCTGGTTCCCCTCAGGGTCTGTATTAGGGGGAAATCCGAGGAAATTATTGTGTAATACTATCCTTGTAAGTTGTCCGGATATAGGTTCGGTATAACCATAATAGCCCATATTTGCAAAGCTTACCTGAAATTGACCCGTACCTATCGGAGGCGCAAGATATCCTAATGAATCAATTTCAACATGCCAGGCATAATCAAAGTAACTTCCTACCCATTCCACATAATCTGGTATTCCGTCTCCATCATAATCAGCAGTAGGGACTGCATTAGTTCCTGTAGTGTCGTATGTGATCTGGAACTTTCCTGAAGGTGTAATATAAACCGATGACGTTGATGTTTTCTCAAATGGGCTATTTAAGAAATGGCTAATCTGTTCAATTGCGTTCGTTGATAGCTCTTCTTTATGATTGTAGAACTCCATCACTATTTCAGTTCCACACTTTAAAGGAGTTAAATCCAGATCCACATATTCGGGGGCTAATTTGCTTTTATTAAAGGTATAGTAGAATTTCTGAAGAAGCTGGTATTCAAAGTTTATTTTACCTGAACTATAATCCGCTTGGATTTTGCCGAATCCCTTATTTGTTTCTCCTGGAAAGGAATTTATAGTACTAACAAGCACAATGGATGTATAGAATAATAAGAATTTCATCATTTCTGCTTAAACATATTCGAAAATTAAAACGGTTATCCCAAAGATAACCGTTTACAAGGCAAGTTTATAAAAAGTGAGTCACTTATTTCAAAAATACATTATTTCCCTGCTTTTCTCAGCGTCTTGCTATAATCAAAAAAGAACCACGCAGATATTATTAAACCAAATGAGAATACTCCTCCCACAATTGATATATTCTTGTTGTTAAGAATGTTGGAAACAAATTCGGAAGCTAATGTCACATATTTAGTCGAATCCTTTATTGCAGTAGATGTCCCGGGATTAAAGTTCTTGATCATCTCAAATCCTACGATTCCCACAATAGCAAGACACATTATCATAAATACTGAAATAACACCTATAATAAATTTCTTCTGCTCCTGCCTTGCCCGTAAACTCCTCAGGATTCTATTCATTACTAAAGAAGTAAAATTCGATTTTATTTCGGATACCTTAAGGTTCTTTAATGAACGATCTGCTTCCCGTAATGCATCAAGTCTTATCCTGTCCTCTCTGGAATTTTTAATCGTATTTTCTAGCTCTCTCATATCATCCCTGCTGAGTTCACCATCTATATATTTATTTAATATTTCGTCACTCAATATTTTCATAAGATCTCCTTAATATAATCTTTTGAAATCAAAAGATCCTTTAAAGCGTTTCTCGACCGGTGTAAAATAACTTTTACATTTGCAACTGTATTATTCATTACCTCACTTATTTCTTCACAGCTCATGCCGTCAATATAGAACAGGTTTATTATCGTAGCATATTTGGGCGGTAGCTGTTTAATCATTTCATTTATAAATTTGTTAAGATCTGCTTTTTCCGAATTCTCAAAATCATAATCGCTTTGTAGTTCCAACTGATCATCTATAGAAGACATCTCGCTTTCTATCTTTCTTTGCTTTCCCGAAAGCCTCGTTAAAGCTGTATTATATACTATCCTGTAAAACCAGGTGGAGAATTTTGCTTCGTTCTTGAAATTCTTTAATCCGTTGAAAGCCTTTAAAAAGGAATCCTGAAGTACCTCCTCAGCATCCATTTCATTCTTAAGCATCCTGGTTAGCATCGAAAAAGCTCTGTTCTTGTACTTATCGATTAATAAAGCATAATCGGAATAGTTCCCATTCCTTATGGATTCAAGGATTTCTAAATCGGATAAGTCTTTCATTATTTATTATGACTCTAAATAATGGAAAAAGGTTACTCCATAATTTAATAAAAATTTAATCCGGATATATGTAACCTTCTATAAAAATTATTTGTCTTAAGATATAGGAAAGAAAAGATTATAAACAACCTATTAAAACATTAGTCCTAAATAGCAAATAAAGGAGTTAAGTCATGGATGCAGGAGTTATTGGGGTTTTCGTACCTATAATACTTTTTGTCGTAACCGGTTTGGTTATTGTAACATTCTTCTATTTCAGATCAAAAGAAAAACAGATGCTGATTGAAAAAGGTTTATCATCCGAGGAAATAAAAACATTTTATGATAGGAAAAAACATCCTTTTATTTTAATGGAAATTGGAATTATCTCTATTTTCTTTGGAATCGGTTTGGGCATAGGCATAATGCTTCAGGAAAATACAAATCAGCAATTCTGGGTCCCCTTCCTTTTGTTCGTCTCTACAGGATTAGGTTTTGTATTGGCCAATGTTTTTGGCAGATCTATGTTAAAAAAAGAAAGCCTACCTTAACAAGGATTCTTAATAAAAAAAGCGGCTTTTGTAGCCGCTTTCATTAAACTGATCTATTCCTGCGCTTCCAGCCATCGTTCGGTATCAATAGCTGCCATGCACCCTGAGCCTGCTGCCGTCACTGCCTGACGGTAAACCTTATCAGTTACATCTCCCGCAGCAAAAACTCCCGGAATGTTAGTGTATGTTGATCCTGGCACTACTTTAAGATAACCAGTCTCATCCATATCAAGAAATCCTTTGAACAAGTCTGTGTTCGGTTTATGACCTATGGCAATAAACAACCCATCCACATCATACTGTTGTGTTGAACAATCAATTGTATCTTTTAGAATAACGCCAGTCATCGTTTTCCTGCTGTCTTCTTCTTTCCCTAAGACTTCAGTTACAACTTTGTTAGTAAGGAATTTAATCTTGGGATTCTTATGTGCCCGTTCAGTCATAATTTTGGAAGCCCTGAATTCATGTCTCCTGTGGACTACTGTTACCTCTGCAGCAAATTTTGTCAGATAGTTAGCTTCTTCCATTGCCGTGTCTCCTCCCCCAACAACTATTATCTTCAGTCCTTTAAAGAAAAATCCATCGCATGTAGCACATGCAGAAACACCGAAACCCATATACTTTGTCTCGCTTTCAATTCCAAGAAGCTTTGCTGAAGCTCCTGTAGCAATAATTACAGAATCTGCAGTATGAATGCTGTCATATGTTTTTATAGTAAATGGACGTTTCGAAAAATCAACTTCTGTTATTTCTTGATATATTGATTGTGCACCAAATCTCTTTGCCTGCTTTCTCATTATATCCATCAATTGCGGACCCTGTATACCATGCTCAAATCCAGGGTAATTCTCTACCTCCGTAGTTATTGTCAACTGTCCTCCTGGCTGCATCCCTTCAAATATTGCCGGTTTTAAGTTAGCCCTTGCTGTATAAAGTGCGGCTGTAAAACCCGCCGGCCCTGATCCTATTATCGCAACATGGTGATGTGTTGTATTATTTTTAGTATCTGACATTAAAATCTCCAAGCTGATAAAATCAATTATCCTAAATTATATATTATTATGTTTATTTGATTAAGAATTAATTAAATAGATTCATTTAGAAATGCTGCGTTTCTCTTAAGTCCTTTTAATTTTGCCCTTTTAACAGCAGAGTTTGCAAAAAGGGAAGCGAATTCCTCCTCTGTTAAATTCATAACCTTTTTCAGTTGTAGTTCTCCCTTATCCTCTGTATCATAAAATTCAGTTATTGAGGTGCTCTGTGAAAATTTAATATTCCAGGGGCATACATCTTGACATATATCACATCCGAATACCCAGTTTTCAAATTTCCCCTTTAGTTCTACCGGTATTTCCCCTTTATTTTCAATTGTATGATATGAAATGCATTTATTTGAATCAACAATATAAGGTTCTATAATTGCCTTTGTCGGGCATGCTTCTATACATGCTGTACATGTTCCGCAAAAATCTTCAATCTGCATAGAATATTCAAACTCATAGTTGGTTATTATATTGCCTATAAAAAACCAGCTCCCGAATTCTTTGTTAAGGATATTCGTGTGTTTTCCCTGCCACCCGATACCGGCTCTTATGCTCCACGCCTTATCCATCATCGGACCGGTATCAACATAAGAGATTGCCTCAAAAGATAAGTCAATTTCTTTAAGCTTTTGAATTAAAAGAAATAGTTTCTCCCATATTATAAGATGATAATCCTTTCCCCATGCATACTTGCTTATCTTTCCCTTAGATTTATCACCGGAGTAGGATTGTGGTGTGTAATAATTTAATCCGAGTGAAATTATTGATTTGGCTTTTGAAAAAATTTCATTCACATCTTTTCTTTTTCCCTGGTTCTTCTCCATGTATTTCATTCCTGCCTGGTAACCATTCTCAAGCCACGCAATGTAATGCTCAAACTCTTTATTCAGAAGTTCAGCTTTTGCAAATCCAACCATATCAAAACCATGCTCTTTTGAAACACGGATTACATCATCATTAGTGATCATGCGTCATTACCATTTCCACTCTTTTCCCTTTAACCTGATATAAACATCATTATCTATGATCGTTGATTCATAACTTACAAGCCCATTGCTTCCCGCTGGTGTTTTGCCTGTTCTGAGATCAAACATCCATCCGTGAGAAGGACAAACAACACAGCCTTCTTCTATAAAACCGTCGTATATTTGTGCCATGTGCTGGTGAGGGCAGTGGTTGCTTAAAGCAAATACTTCCCCTTTAATTTTGAATATCGCTATTTCATTATCCTCGGCACAGAACCTTCTCCCTTCTTGTTCTGTAAGATCATTTATTGAACAGATTCTGGTATATCCATTGCTCTTTTCAGAGTTCATTATACTTCTGCTTAGCTATGAACCCCTTATCCGTTTTGGTAACAGTCGCCATTGTTGTATCGGGATCATGTTCAAAGAATAACGTCCATTTCTCATCTGCTACTTTCTGAAGTAGATTTTTCTTTTCTGATAAAGTCACAAGCGGCTGAAGATCATATCCCATGATATAGGGGAGGGGAATATGAGAAGCCGTAGGAATCATGTCGCAGCAATAAAGTAATGTGTTAGTGGTATCGGATATTTTAATCAGCTGCTGTCCGAACGTATGCCCGTTTACAACTATGAATTCTATATTCTTATCAAATTTAGTGTCTCCATAAATCAGGTCTAAAACTCCAAGTTCAACAAGTGGTATAAAATTATCCTTTATATAACTGCCCCTGTCCTTTTCAGTTGAATTCATTGCCCAATCTAAATTCTGTTTCTGTACATAATACTTTGCCGAAGGAAAAGTAGGCATAAGTTTCCCGTTTTCAATTATTGTTGAACCTCCTGTATGATCAAAATGAAGATGGGTAAGTAATACATCAGTTATATCTTCCGGCATCAGCCCGATTTTCAGAAGCTCACTTTGCATCGATAAGGTTTCTTGGTCGATATCATAAATCGATCTTGATTTGTCATCCCATTTATTTCCCATACCTGTATCTATTAATATATTCCTCCCTTTCCTTTGTAGTAATAGGTTTCGCGTTGTCAGCTTAATCCGGTTTAAACTATCCGGGGGATTAGTCTTCTCCCATAAGGGTCTTGGAATAATACCAAACATTGCACCACCATCAAGTTTAAAATAACCTGAATTAATAACGGTTAATTTATAGTCGCCTATCTGCATTTTTATATCGGAATATATTAAATGATTAAATTAGTGAAGAAAACATAAAAGTTAAAGGAAAAATAATCGCCACGGATGGTTGTAAGAAAAAAATTAAAGGACAGGTATATCCATTAATACTTAAATTAGTAGTGGAACAATAAAAAAAGGACACCGTATGGTGCCCTCTATTTCTTCTGGAATTCCTAAATTAAAAATTATCTTCCTAACTGATCAAGGTGCTCTTTTTTCTTAAGAAGTTGATCCTTGTCTTCAACATGGTTTGTATCCGGAACGCAGGAATCAACAGGGCATACTTCAACGCATTGTGGTGCATCATGGAACCCTGAACATTCTGTACATTTATCTGGAACAACATAAAAGAAATCATTAGAATAAAAACCATTAGCGCCGGCTGGAGAAGCAGCCCCGTCGCCATATGAAACATTTGCTAATTCCCAGTTTACTCCGCCTTGATAAATTGCGGAATTCGGACATTCAGGTTCGCAGGCTCCGCAATTAATACATTCTTCGGTTATCTTATATGCCATTTTTAAGTCTCCTTAATGTTATAGTTTGCTTGTTTGTTTAATATCTCAGCATTAAAAATATTGCATATATACCACGAATTCTATGCCAAGTAACTAAATTACAATAAATATTGAAAAATCAGCTATTTTATTGAAATGTCAGGAGTGTATTTACCGCTGTTTAAAAAAGTAATATCAGGATTGTCATTTGTAAGAAAATAGGAAAGTGTATTTCTTTGTTTTGAACTGAATTTAAGAGGCTGTATAACAGCCTCTCCATTTTATCTGCCTAAATTGTCTAAGAATTCTTTTTTCTTTAAAAGGCTATCTTTGTCTTCTATATGGGTTGGATCTGGAATACAGCAATCAACCGGGCACACTGCAGCGCATTGAGGTTCATCATGGAATCCTACGCACTCGGTACATTTATCCGGTACAATAAAAAAGAAATCGTTAGAGAAGAAACCATTAGCACCCGAAGGTGCAGGATCTCCATCTCCATACGTTTTACCGGATAATTCCCATGCAGCACCCCCTTCATAAATTGCTGTATTGGGGCATTCGGGTTCACACGCACCACAATTGATGCATTCCTCAGTTATCTTAATTGCCATTAGTAGTCTCCATTATAAATTAAAGATCTATTTCCCTATTATTATATAATTCTCGGATTATAATTTAACAAAAACTGTATCAAAACCTCAATGCATATATCACTAATTATATATTATTACCAGCTTCCTGATGATCCACCCCCTCCAAAGCTTCCGCCGCCGCCGCTAAATCCTCCACCCCCGCCAAATCCACCTCCTGAACCTCCTCCCCAGCCACCGCCATAATACAAGAATCCACCCCTTCTTCCACCTCTCCTTCCTCTGAAAATTGAAAATAGTATAAAGAAAATTATGCCAATAATTGTAAAAATCGAAGGAAATTGCCTTTTTTTGGTTGTCTGATTGTCAGCTTTGTATTCCCCGGCAATTGCAGAAAATATTGCCTCAATTCCCGCATTTACTCCTGAGTAAAAATCATCCCTTAAAAAATGAGGCTTTATTACATTTCTGATTATTGAACTTGAAAGTGCATCCGGCAATATCCCCTCAAGTCCGTAACCAACTTCGATTCTTAACTTATGGTCATTTTTAACCACCAATAGAAGCACACCATTGTTATTCTTTTTTGTGCCTATATTATTCTCTTTGGCAACATCATATGAGTAATCCTCAAGGGGATAACCATCTAAAGTTTCTATCATTAAAAAAACTACTTGGTTTGATGTTGTATCTGAATATGACTTTAGCTTTGAATTTAACGAAGCAGTCTGTTCAGAACTTAAAGTACCGGTTAGGTCATTTGCCCATAATGAAAGTT
>OCZT010004396.1_pt1 | contig 14205 bp, 6 predicted proteins | sample 1539031 | NCBI WGS metagenome assembly OCZT01 (sample SAMEA3539308, study PRJEB22396) | soil metagenome | biome: tundra; feature: field; material: soil | place: USA | collected 2010-05 | depth 0.15 m
ACGACCACGCTACCAAGACCCAGGGTGGTTGGAGTAACGGTAAGCTGCCCAGCTGTCACGGTGCCTGTTCCTGACAGTGGTATCGTCAGGGTCGGATTGGATGCGTTCGAAGTAACGGTGACATTGCCACTAACACTTCCGGCCGACGCTGGTGTGAATGTGACCGTGAAGCTCGCGCTCTGCCCTGCTGTCAGTGTCACCGGAGTCGTGATCCCACTCAGGCTGAACCCAGTCCCGCTGATCCCGACCTGAGAAATCGTAACGCTGGAGCCACCGGTATTGGTCACCGTCTCTGACTGCGACTGATTGCTCCGCACCGTCACGCTGCCGAAGCTGAGACTGGTCGGATTCGATCCCACTGCCCCTAGCGCAATTCCCGTGCCCGACAACGGGACGGTCAGGGTCGGATTCGAGGCATTTGACGTGACGGTTAGATTGCCACTCGCGCTTCCGGCGGATTGCGGTGTGAAAACGACCGTGAAGGTCGCGCTCTGCCCGGCCGTCAGTGTCACCGGAGTCGTGATCCCACTCAGGCTGTATCCGGTGCCGCTGATTCCGACCTGAGAAATCGTGACGCTGGAGCCACCGGTATTGGTCACCGTCTCTGACTGCGACTGATTGCTCCCCACCGTCACGCTGCCGAAGCTGAGACTGGTCGGATTCGATCCCACTGCCCCTAGTGCGACTCCCGTGCCCGACAACGGGACGGTCAGGGTCGGATTGGATGCGTTCGAAGTAACTGTGACATTGCCACTAACACTTCCCCCGGACGCTGGCGTGAATGTGACCGTGAAGCTCGCGCTCTGCCCAGCTGTCAGTGTTACCGGAGTCGTGATCCCACTCAGGCTGTATCCGGTGCCGCTGATCCCGACCTGAGAAATCGTGACGCTGGAGCCACCGGTATTGGTCACCGTCTCTGACTGCGACTGATTGCTCCCCACCGTCACGCTGCCGAAGCTGAGACTGGTCGGATTCGATCCCACTGCCCCTAGTGCGACTCCCGTGCCCGACAACGGGACGGTCAGGGTCGGATTGGATGCGTTCGAAGTAACTGTGACATTGCCACTAACACTTCCGGCCGACGCCGGCGTGAATGTGACCGTGAAGCTCGCGCTCTGGCCAGCTGTCAGTGTCACCGGAGTCGTGATCCCACTCAGGCTGTACCCAGTACCGCTGATTCCGACCTGAGAGATCGTGACGCCGGAGCCACCGGTATTTGTCACCGTCTCTGAGAGAGACTGCTTATTTCCTACGGTCACGCTGCCGAAACTGAGACTGGTCGGATTCGATCCCAGTGTCCCCGGTGCAACTCCCGTGCCCGACAACGGGATGGTTAAGGTCGGATTGGATGCGTTCGAAGTAACGGTAACATTGCCACTGACACTTCCGGCCGACGCTGGCGTGAATGTGACCGTAAAGGTCGCGCTTTGGCCAGATGCCAGTGTCACCGGAGTCGTGATCCCACTCAGGCTGTATCCGGTGCCGCTGATTCCGACCTGAGAAATCGTAACGCTGGAGCCACCGGTATTGGTCACCGTCTCTGACTGCGACTGATTGCTTCCGAGCGTCACGCTGCTGAAGCTGAGACTGGTCGGATTCGATCCCACTGCCCCTAGCGCAACTCCCGTGCCAGACAACGGGATGGTCAGGGTCGGATTCGAGGCGTTTGACGTGACGGTTAGATTGCCACTAGCGCTTCCGGCCGACGCTGGTGTGAATGTGACCGTGAAGCTCGTGCTCTGCCCAGCTGTCAGTGTCACTGGAGTCGTGATCCCACTCAGGCTGTATCCGGTGCCGCTGATCCCGACCTGAGAAATCGTAACGCTGGAGCCACCGGTATTGGTCACCGTCTCTGACTGCGACTGATTGCTTCCCAGCGTCACGCTGCTGAAGCTGAGACTGGTCGGATTCGATCCCAGTCCCCCCGGCGCAACTCCCGTGCCCGACAACGGGATGGTCAGAGTCGGGTTCGAGGCGTTTGACGTGACAGTTAGGTTGCCACTCGCGCTTCCGGCGGATTGCGACGTGAAAACGACCGTGAAGGTCGCGCTCTGTCCGGCCGTCAGTGTGACCGGAGTCGTGATCCCACTCAGGCTGTATCCGATGCCGCTGATTCCGACCTGAGAAATCGTGACGCCGGAGCCACCGGTATTGGTCACCGTCTCTGACAGAGATTGCTTGCTTCCTACGATCACGCTACCGAAGTTGAGACTGGTCGGATTCGATCCCAGTGCCCCCGGCGCAACCCCTGTGCCAGACAACGGGATAGTCAGAGTCGGATTGGATGAGTTCGAAGTAACTGTGACATTGCCACTAACACTACCGGCCGACGCTGGTGCGAATGCGACCGTGAAGGTCGCGCTCTGCCCGGCTGTCAGTGTGATTGGAGCAGTGATCCCGCTCAGGCTGTACCCAGTACCACTGATCCCGACCTGAGAAATCGTGACGCTGGAGCCACCGGTATTTGTCACCGTCTCTGAGAGAGACTGCTTATTTCCTACGGTCACGCCGCCGAAGCTGAGACTGGTCGGATTCGATCCCAGTCCCCCCGGCGCAACTCCCGCGCCCGACAACGCAATAGTCAGTGAGGCATTCGAGGCGTCCGAGGTGATCGCTGCCGTGCCACTCGAGCTCCCGCTGGCCTGTGGCGCGAAGACAATTGTGAAGGTCATGCTCTGGGAGGCGTTGAGCGTTAATGGGGCAGTGATCCCGCTGAGTTGGAATCCCGCTCCGCTCACCGAAGCCTGCGAGATGTTTACGCTCGATCCACCGATATTGGTCAGTGTTAGTGTCTGCGACTGCTTGGCTCCTACCGTCACGCTGCCGAAGTTTTCACTGGCCGGATTGAGCGTGAGTTGCCCGGGGGCTGTTCCGGTTCCCGTTCCCGTTCCCGAGAGCGTAAGGTTCGGCACAGGATTCGACGCGTCGCTTGTAATGGAAAGCGTGGCGTTGAACGCTCCCGCCGCGTTGGGTGTGAACTTAATCCCGATCACGGTGCTTTGTCCTGCGGCGACGGTAACAGGAAGGCTGGGTGCGACCAGAGAAAAATACTTTGTTGAGATCGCAGCGCCGCTAACGGTAACTGATGCTGGCCCGGAGTTCGTCGCGGTGACCGTCAGGGTCTTGCTGCTGCCCACTGCAACACTGCCAAAGTCCGCAGTTGCGGTTAGCAGGGAAAGGGTGGTGGATTGCTGTTGGCCCGAAGAACCAGCAGCGCTCACACCCTGGCAACCGACCAGAAAAGTGAGGGCCGCCAGAAGAAGCAATCCGCCTGCCACTTTCCCAAGATGTTTCGGACAAATCGCTATCGCCGCAGTCTTTAGCATTGTCAGTCATGGAACCGTAGCCCCAGGTTCTACGACTGTCTGCACCCGGGGGAGGGCTCATGATGAGTCTGGGGCTGTGGGCGGGATTGCGATAGATGTCCGAGGTACAGCACGCAACCGCCAGAAGGCCAGTAGGAAGAATGTAATTAGGCATCTGCACAGGGGATTGCAGGATAGGGCCCTTTGAGCTGTTCACCTCTCGGCCGCTGGTTCGCAAGTACCTCTTTGCAGAGCCCCGCCCCTCATTAGGTTCCTTCTCACTCGCCGAGAAATTGCAAAGACACTGGCTCCGAGCCGATCACACACATTCCTTCCTCGTCAGGCCCCTTTCCCCCCTCCTTCACCCGTCGTGCCTGCGGCAGCAGGTGTCCGCCTCTTCACGTCCTTCGCGTCATACTTGGGTGAAGGCCTGATCGGTAAGATCACGAACCCAGCGGGGCTCAGGGTGGTTCTTGCCATGCTCTGCAAGCCAGACCTGTTGAATGCCACCTCTCGAGAGATCGCGTCAGCCGCACGGGTGGCGCTGAGGAAGGTCGGGCTGTGATCAGGGAACCGGAAACTCGCGGGCATATCACACGACTGCCTGAGGTCGGGTGTAACAGGAGTGTAGCGGTCGTTAAAGGGGCGGACTCTTAGCGGAGGTCGTCTTCGCAGAGAATGGCTTTGCCGTTAATACGTACCTACCGTGAACGAGTTATCCCATCTGGCCGTGAATGGATGCATGGCATACAGAGCAGAGCGTGATCAGGTTTGTTCACAAGAAATACTCCGATGCGGAACGATGGTAGGCGATGTGGTCGCTCGCTATGGGAATTCGCATTTTGCACCGGAGGCGATGTACTGGCGGGCTGTGGCGCGCTACAAGGCCACGAACGATCACGCCGTACTGGGCAAAGTCGCCGAGGAACTTCGAAACACTTATCCGTCCAGCCTGTGGACGAGCAAGTCCATTCCGTGGTTGCATTAATACGAATAAGTCGACTGGCAAAGATCGATTCGCAGCCACTCCCCGTTTGACGGGCAAACCGGCATGTATGGTCCGCCCCTTTGTCGCAAGCGAAAAATGAAGTTGACAGGATGGTCTGCGCAAATGTATTCGGCCTTTTATTGGAGCACAAGCTCCTGGCCTTGATGGAATGCGCTGCGCGCTCGTCCTATTTAGTAATGCAGCCTTGGAAGGCTTTTCCGGTTTACAGGTTTCGAGAGCGCCGGGTTCGACCGTTGTGTCATCTCATAGTTCGCCAGCAGACCTGGCAGAAAATCATCAACTCCGTAGTAGCCGCTGGTCTGTAGATGTGGGAATCGCGAATGCGATTTCCAAGCCTGGCCTCAGCCAGGCGTCATCTGCAGGCCAGTCCTGCTGTAGTTGCGCCGACCAACATTGGGGGCCGATAGTGTTCATTCTTAGCGAGGACAGCCCAGGCCATGCGCGCTAGCTTATTGGCTAAGGCTACTGCGGCCACGTTACTGTGGGTGCGAGCTGTGAGTTGGGCCAGCCACGCCCGCAGACCGTAAGATTGCTATGCGCTCTGTTGCAGAACAGCACGTGCCCCTTGCACGAAGAGTCTTCGCAAGTAAGAGTTCCCGCGTTTGCTAATCCCCAGCAGCTTCTGCTTGCCACCAGTGGTATTTTCGCCCGGGACGATTCCGAGCCACGCGGAAAACCCTCGGCCCTTTTTGAAAGCTGCTCCATTGCCGATCGCGGCGATAATTGCAGTCGCCGTCACAGGTCCGATGCCAGGAATCGCTACCAGCCGTCGGCAGGCTTCGTTCTCGCCAGCAGCCTTGTTGATCATGGCATCGGCTTCGTCGATCCGCATTTGCAGGTGATCGAGCTCCAGCTTCAGTTGTGCCAGCAGCAAGCGCACTGCGCCCGAGAGCTGCGCGCTGGCGTCTTCCAGGATTCCGGGCAATGCTGCATCGATATGGCGTCGCCCCTGGCGCAAAGTGATTCCACGTTCGAGCAGCAGGCCACGAATCTGGTTGATGACTGCTGTGCGACGCATTACCCAACGCTCCCGTACCCGATGCAGGGACTGCAGATCCAGTTGCTCATCGCTCTTGATCGGTACGAAGCGCATCTTCGGCCGCTCGACTGCCTCTGCAATCGCCTCGGCGTCAATGTAGTCGCTCTTGTTAGTCTTTACGTACGGCTTGACATACTGCGCCGGCATCCGCCGGACCTCGTGACCTTGCCCTCTCAGAGCCCGCCCGAGAAAGTGGGACCCTCCGCAGGCTTCCATACCAATTAACTTCACCTGCAGGTTCGCAGTGAAGTGCAGCAGTTGTATGCGTGAAAACTTCTTGCGCACCACAACCTCGCCGCGCTGGTTAAGCCCAACCAGATGAAAGACTGTCTTGCCGAGATCAATGCCGATCGTGTGTAGCTCCATGGGATGCCTCCTCCGTTCACCTCTTATACCCAAGCTGCTGTCTTGGTAAAGGCGGCGGACCATCCCATTAGTAATATCAATACGCCAAGGGCGAGTTCAGCTAACTCAGGACGCTCGAAGTATTTTTACAACGAGTCGATAGCCCGATAAATCCTAGTCAGTGTTAGTGTGCGGGTCATCATGCCGAGAGAGTCATGAATGTAAGTCCTGATGCAGGAAAGCCGGCCGAAGCATCGATGCTGGTGAATATACCCAGACTTGTCACGGCCTACTACACGGAGGTGCCTGACCCCTCAGTGGCGGAGCAAAGGGTTGCTTTCGGCACCTCAGGACATCGTGGCTCCGCATTCGCCAAGGCTTTCAATGAATGGCATATCCTCGCCATCAGTCAGGCCATTTGCCTATACCGGCAGTGGAAGAAGATCGAGGGCCCGCTGTTTCTCGGCATGGATACGCATGCCCTTTCCGTGCCGGCTCTGGCCAGCGCGCTTGAGGTACTAGCGGCCCACAGAGTGGAAGTCATGTTGGCGGAGGGCGATGAATACACTCCGACCCCTGCTATTTCTCACGCGATTCTCACCTATAACCGCGGGCGCAAGACCGGACTCGCCGACGGCATCGTTATCACACCGTCACACAATCCGCCGCATGACGGCGGGTTCAAGTACAACCCGCCAAACGGCGGGCCGGCGGAATCCGCTGTCACCTCCTGGATCGAGACCAAGGCCAACGAGTTTCTCGAAAATGGTCTTTTGGGTTTGAAGAGGATTCCTTTCGAGAAAGCTCTTCGCGCCCCGACGACGCACCGGCACGACTACCTCAATACGTACACTGCCGAGCTCGCCAATGTGCTCGACATGGACGCCATTCGGGGCGCGAAGATCAGCATGGGCGTCGATCCGCTCGGCGGCGCCGGGGTTCACTACTGGGGGCCGATTGCCGAGCGCTATAGGTTGAACCTCACGGTCGTGAACGAGGACGTCGACCCGACTTTCCGCTTTATGACGGTGGATTGGGACGGGCAGATCCGCATGGACCCATCGTCACCGTATGCGATGCAGAAGTTAATCGGCCTGAAGGATCGCTTCGAGATCGCCTTCGCCTGCGATACCGACCACGACCGGCATGGTATCGTCACCCGAAGCGCGGGATTAATGCCGCCCAATCATTATCTTTCCGTCGCCATCTTCTATCTCTTCCAACACCGGCCGAAGTGGCGCAAGGAAGCGGCGATCGGCAAAACGGTGGTGAGCAGCCAGATGATTGATCGAGTCACCGCGAAGCTTGGCCGAAAGCTCTACGAAGTACCAGTGGGCTTCAAGTGGTTCGTGGATGGTTTGCTCGACGGTTCGCTTGGCTTCGGTGGCGAGGAAAGCGCGGGGGCGTCGTTCGTCCGCCTGGATGGCAGTGTGTGGACGACGGACAAAGATGGGATTGTCCCGGCTTTACTGGCGGCGGAGATCACGGCGCGGATGAATCGTGATCCCGGCGACATCTACCGCGAACTCACGCAGGAGTTCGGCGAGCCGGTTTACGACCGCCTCGAGGCGCCCGCTACGCCGGAACAGAAACAGATTCTGGGAAAACTCTCGCCGCAGCAGGTCCGGTCCACCGAACTGGCGGGGGAAAAAGTTCAGGTTGTCCTTACCGACGCGCCGGGCAACGGCGCCTCGATCGGCGGGTTGAAGGTGGCGGCGGAGAGCGGATGGTTCGCGGCACGTCCATCAGGGACCGAGAGCATCTATAAGATTTATGCGGAGAGCTTCCGGGGGGCGGATCATCTGCGCCAGATCCTGGAGGAAGCCCAGACGATCGTCAGTGATGCACTGGCGGCATCGCATCCGAGAGAGAAATCATGAGCGACCAAACTCGCGTCAGCCACCCGATCTACAACCTTCTACCCACCGAAATCGAGGGATTCGATTCCCTGGCGGAACTCGCCTTGAATATGCGTTGGTCGTGGAATCATGTCACCGACGAAGTGTGGCGGCAGCTTGATCCTATACTGTGGGAGATCACGCATAACCCCTGGGTCGTCCTGCAGACGGTCTCGCGTGACCAGATCGAGCGCGTGCTGGCCGATTCTGTTTTTCGCAAGAATGTCGATGGCCTGGTGCAGGCCAGGCGGCAGGCGCTGGAGACGCCCGCATGGTTTCAGCAAAAGCATCCGCAAGCTTCCTTGACCTGCGTCGCGTATTTCAGCATGGAGTTTATGTTGAGCGAAGCTTTGCCTATCTATTCGGGCGGGCTTGGCAATGTGGCCGGTGATCAACTCAAGGCCGCCAGCGATCTGGGTGTGCCCGTGGCCGGCGTGGGGCTGCTCTACCAGCAAGGCTATTTTCGCCAAGTGATCGACAAGAACGGAGAGCAGCAGGCTGTTTACCCCTACAACGATCCTGGACAATTGCCGATCACGCCTTTGCGCCAGGCGAACGGGGAGTGGTTGCGGTTGGAGATCGCGCTGCCTGGATACTCGGTCTGGCTGCGCGCCTGGCAGGTGCAGGTGGGCAGAGTGAAGCTTTACCTGCTGGACAGCAATGACGCCGCGAACTTTCCCGCTCATCGAGGAATCACCAGCGAGCTGTACGGCGGCGGCCCGGAACTGCGCCTGAAGCAAGAACTGCTGCTCGGGATTGGCGGATGGCGGTTGCTCCGCGTGCTTGGCCTCAAGCCGGAGGTCTGTCACCTGAATGAAGGGCATGCGGCCTTCGCAGTATTGGAACGTGCGCGCAACTTCATGGAAGAAACCGGGCAGCCCTTCGAAGCTTCGCTCGCCGCGACTCGAGTCGGCAATCTCTTCACGACCCACACGGCCGTTGCTGCGGGTTTCGACCGTTTCGCCCCGGCTCTCATCGAGCAATACCTCGGTGGTTATGCCCAGAAAAAGCTCGGCATACCGCTCCACGATCTGCTGGCGCTTGGACGCCAGAACTCGGACGACTCGTCGGAGAGTTTCAACATGGCCTATCTGGCGGTCCGCGGGAGTGGGGCGGTCAATGGTGTGAGCCGCTTGCATGGGAAGGTGAGCCGCCACATCTTTCTGCCTATGTTTCCGCACTGGCCGGAGGACGAAGTCCCCATCGGACACGTGACCAACGGGGTCCATATGCCGACTTGGGACTCGGCTCCGGCGGACGACTTGTGGACGGGAGCCTGTGGCAAGGGGCGTTGGTTAGGAACGGCAGAAAACCTGGAGCAGGACATTCGGCGAGTCTCGGACTCGGCGCTCTGGACGTTTCGCACTGCGGCCACCAAGTCTCTCGTGGAATACGCTCGCGGACGACTCTCCCGCGAACTGGCTGGCTCCGGCGCGTCGGCTGAGGCGGTTGACGAAGCAAAACATTTATTCGATCCCAACGCGCTAACACTCGGCTTTGCGCGGCGCTTCGCGACCTACAAGCGACCGAACCTGCTGCTGCAGGACCAGCATCGGCTGCTTCGTTTGCTGACGAATTCCGAGCGACCGATGCAACTCATCATCGCTGGCAAGGCCCATCCGGAGGACCGGGCGGGGCAGGCGCTGATCCATGAATGGATCAATTTCATCCGCCAGCCCGAGACACGCCCCCATGTGATGTTCCTCAGCGATTACGACATGCTTCTGACCGAGAACCTGGTGCAGGGGGTGGATGTCTGGATCAACACACCACGCCGGCCATGGGAGGCTTGCGGCACAAGCGGGATGAAAGTGCTCGTCAATGGAGGCATCAACCTATCCGAGTTGGATGGCTGGTGGGCGGAAGCCTACACGCCTGAAGTGGGGTGGGCGTTGGGAGACGGCCAGGAGCATGACCACGATCCCGCATGGGACGCGGTCGAAGCCGACGCGCTCTACAACCTGCTCGAGCGGGAGGTGATCCCGCAGTTTTATAGCCGGGACCAGAACGGCATTCCCAAAGCATGGGTCCGAAAAATGCGCGAAAGCATGGCGCAATTGACGCCGCGCTTCTCCGCCGACCGTACCGTACGCGAATACACCGAGCAGCACTACCTTCGGGCTGCGACCGCCTACTCTGAGCGCGCGGCGAACAAAGGCGCATTGGGCAAGCAAGTAGTCGATTGGCGGCGCGCAGTCGACGAGAAGTGGCAATCGTTGCGCTTCGGAAACTTGCGGGTCGAAACCAACGCGGACCAACACGTGTTTGAAGTCGAAGTCTTTTTGAACGATCTCGACCCAGATGCGGTGCGAGTTGAGCTTTATGCGGAAGGCAACAACGGCGGCGATCCCGTGCGGCAGGAAATGAAGTGGGCGCGCCTGCTTCCTGGCGCGCCCAAGGGCTGCGTCTACCAGGCAACAGTACCCGCTGCACATCCAGCGGGAGACTACACGACGCGAGTGACTCCCCACTGCGACGGCGTTGCGACCCCACTGGAAGACGCTCGAATCCTGTGGCAACGATGACAAAAATGCTCCGCGCCCAAACTCGCAACCGACGTTCGCAACTCCCTCCGAATCTTGAGGTGCTCTCTATGATCCGCCCGGCACCTGCTGCAAGAGCTCTTGATCGATCTGCTGCAACGACGCTGGAATCTTTGCATGATGTAGTTGCTCCGCAGGGTCCTGCCCGCCCGTGATGATGTACTGTACGAAGCCCTTAACCGCCGCTGCTTTATTGGGGTCTTTTGCCTGTTTTGGCACCAGCAGGAATGTGAGGCCACTGATGGGATAAGCATCCGGCGCCGATGCCGGAGCATTCACGATCGGCGTGCGCACGTCTTTCGATAGCTCGCCAGAAAACGCATCGATAGCAGCGCTCGTTCCCGCAGCCGTCGGACTGATGTATTTGCCCGCCGCGTTCTGGATCTGCGCGACTGGAAGATGGTTCTCCTCGGCATAAGTCAGCTCGACATATCCGATAGCGCCGGGACTCTGCTTAACCACTCCGGTCACGCCTTCGCTCCCTTTGCCGCCGATCCCGAGGGGCCAGCTTACGGAGAGGCCTTGGCTGACCTGGCTTTTCCATTTGGTGTTGACGGCGGCAAGATAGGTTGTGAAGATGTTCGTGGTGCCGCTGCCGTCGGTGCGATGCACCACGACGATACCCTGCTTGGGAAGATTCACTCCGGGATTGTCCTTCTTGATCGCGGCGTCCTGCCAATTCTCGATGGTGCCGAGATAAATGCCCGAGAGTGTCTTGCCGCTCAGCTTCAGCGGCTCTTTGAGCTGTTCCAGGTTGTAGGTTATGCATACCGGCCCTGCGCTCTCCGGGATCTGCACGAGAGCAGGCATCTCCTTCAGCTTTTCGTCATCGAGCGCGGCGTCGGATGCGCCAAAGTCGACCATCCCGTTCTTGAGCTGCTCGATGCCTCCGCCGCTGCCAATCGATTGATAATTGATCTGTAATCCCTGATGGTCCCTTCCATAAGCTTGGACCCATTGCATCATGACGGGATAAACGAACGAACTGCCAGCGGCGGTAAGCTGAGCGCTATTGCGGGCGGCTACAGTCGTCGGTGTCCCGGAGTTACAGCCGGTTAGAATGATTGCGGCGAAGAACGGAACGGAGAGAAGACTGAGTTTCATATACATCCTCTGTGGCTGCGGGATCAGGTCGTGACCGAATCGATCGAGTTCCTTGCGATCAAAAATTCCTGACGCATTACTCTTTCATCCTCGACTCCGTCGGGTCTGAGCAATAGCGGACAATTGCGGACGAACCAAATCGAATTAATCCCTCTTTAACAATCCCGCTCTATATTTGTGTCGAACATAGGTTCTTGGCTGCTCTGTGATGGGCCGGTTGTTTCTTTCAGGCTCACCGGGTGGGCTTAATCGGTATACTCTTGACGATCCCGATGTCTGCCGAGCGCACTTCCGCGACCAAGCACCGGGTTTCGCGACCAGGCGGGAAACCACGGCAAGCAGAATCCAACCGAACGGGCCCGCGCTGCGCTTCTTCTCTGGACGACCCAAAACCCTACGTTAACCGGAACGAGGTGCTTGGCATCTACCCACGGAAAATCGGTTGGGGCGATTCAGTGACTTAAGAGCTTCCCCCCGGCAAAGCCGATTAAGAAAACGATGACAGCACCGAATGCGGATAGCGCGGCAGGAGCTTTGGTCGACGGTGGAATGGCAGGTTCTAAGCTTGCGCCGCCACCGGCTCGCCCGAGCGAGTCGCCAATACAAACCAAAACGAAAAACCAGAATATTCATGTTTCGCCTGCGGTTCTCGACGCGGCTCGCAAGGATGGCGAACAGCTTCTTCGGGACTTGCGAACTTCCCTCAATGGCCTGACGCAAGCTGAGGCCGACGAACGTGCGCGCGCGACGGGTCCAAACGAGATCGCACAAGAGCGGAAGCAGAGTTGGGCCGTCCGCGTTCTGAAAATCATACGCAATCCGCTCGTGATCCTACTTTCGACTTTGTCGGCAATTTCCTTCCTTACCGGCGATGCGCGCGCAGGCTCGGTGATGGTGGGTATGGTGGCGCTGAGCGTCGGACTCCGCTTCTGGCAGGAAGCGCGGGCGGATTCCGCCGCACAGAAGCTGAAGGCCATGATCCATGTAACTGCGACCGTCGTCCGGGATGGCGCGGCGAGGGAAATACCGCTCCGCGATCTCGTGCCGGGTGACATCGTTAAGTTGGCCGCAGGCGACATGATTCCCGGCGATGTGCGACTGCTGTCCTCGAAAGACGTCTTCGTGAGCCAAGGCAGTCTTACGGGTGAGTCGCTCCCGGTTGAGAAGTTCCACGATCCCGAAACAAAAGAAAATACCTCACCCACTGAACTCAAGAACACATGCTTCATGGGGACGAGCGTCGAGAGCGGCACGGCAACGGCAGTCGTGGTCACGACAGGGAAACAAACCTACCTGGGCAGTATGGCCATCTCGATCACCGGAGAACGAGCGCTGACTAGTTTCGACCAGGGCCTCAACCGCTTCACATGGCTCATGATGCAGTTTATGGCCGTGATGGTGCCACTGGTTTTCTTCATCAACGGTTTCACCAAGCACGATTGGAAGGGAGCGTTCTTCTTCGCACTGGCGGTGGCTGTAGGGCTCACTCCCGAGATGCTGCCGATGATCGTCTCCGTCTGCCTCTCCAATGGCGCCCTCGCCATGAGCCGCAAGAAGGTGATCGTCAAGCGGCTTAACTCCATACAGAACTTCGGGGCCATGGACGTGTTGTGCACCGACAAGACGGGTACGCTGACCGAGGACCGCGTCGTTCTCATGCGGCATTGCAACGTCGCTGGGCGCGAAACCGAGGACGTGCTCCTAGCAGGGTACCTGATCAGCTACTTCCAGACGGGACTCAAGAACCTGCTCGACCGAGCGATTCTGGATAGTGCCGACTTCCACGGGAAGGCGGTGGTCGAGAAATACAAGAAGCTGGATGAGCTGCCGTTCGACTTCTCGCGACGGATGATGTCGGTTCTGGTGGCGGACGCAGAAGGTAAGGCGATCCTGCTGACCAAGGGGGCCCCGGAGGACGTTTTTCACCGCTGCTCGCAGTTTGAGCTCGATGGCAAGTTGTCGCCAATGGAAACCGAGCGGATGGTGGGGCTGAAAGCGGAGTACGACAGCCTTAGCAACGATGGCTTTCGCGTGTTGGCAGTTGCCTCAAAGGAACTACCCGGGAAGCAAATTTGCGCGAAGGAGGATGAGAATGACCTCGTGCTGAGAGGGTATGTTGCGTTCCTGGACCCACCCAAGGGTACCGCCGCCCGTGCTCTCGCGGCCCTGGCCAAGTATGGCGTAGCCGTAAAAATTCTCACCGGAGACAATCACCTTATTAGCCGCAAGGTGTGCAAGGACGTTGGCCTCTTAGCCGACCCTATGCTGCTGGGCGGCGACGTGCAGAAGATGTCCGACGCCGAACTGGCTGAGGCCGCGGAGAAGGCGACGCTGTTCGCCCGGCTCTCTCCCGCGGATAAAGAGCGGGTCATTCGCATGCTGCGCGGCAAGGGGCACGTGGTCGGATTTATGGGTGACGGAATCAACGACGCTCCCGCCCTGCGAGCGGCCGACGTCGGCATCTCGGTTGACACCGCGACGGACATTGCCAAGGAGTCCGCTGATTTGATCTTGCTGGAGAAGGACCTCATGGTACTGGAAGGCGGCGTGATCGAAGGCCGCAAGGTCTTTGCGAACATCGTTAAGTACATCCGGATGGGAGCAAGTTCCAACTTCGGGAACATGTTCAGCGTGTTGGGCGCCAGCGCCTTCCTTCCTTTCCTGCCGATGGCACCGATTCAGGTGTTGACGAACAACTTACTCTATGACTTCTCGCAAGTGCCAATTCCTGCGGATGCCGTGGACGAAGAGCAAGTAACTAAGCCGCGGCCCTGGGACATCGGAGAGATCACGCGGTTCATTCTCTTTATCGGTCCTATCAGCTCGATTTTCGACTACACGACTTTTTTCGTCATGCTCTGGATCTTCCACTGCTGGGATCCATCCCGAGCGTCGCTATTTCAGACGGGCTGGTTCGTCGAGTCGTTGATGACGCAGACGCTCATCATCCACGTCATTCGTA
>OCZT010004397.1_pt1 | contig 14203 bp, 10 predicted proteins | sample 1539031 | NCBI WGS metagenome assembly OCZT01 (sample SAMEA3539308, study PRJEB22396) | soil metagenome | biome: tundra; feature: field; material: soil | place: USA | collected 2010-05 | depth 0.15 m
GGGCGGCCCGGACGGCGCTCCCTGGCCAGCCGCTGCCGCCCGCTGCCCGGCTGACACGGGTCCCTGGCCGGCTGGCGCCGCCATGTCAGGCGCCAAGAAGACTGTCCGCCACGCGGCCGTGCGCATGGGCTAGCTCGCGCTCGCGGTACTCCTCGATGGTGAGACTCTGCAGCCGTGAGTACTTGCCGTCCAGGTTGTCCACGAAGCCGACAGCCGCCACGAAGGGCTCGATCACGTGGATCTTCTGCAGCGGGGTCACGATCAGCAACTGCAGGCCGAGGCGCCGGAAGAGGGCCAGGGCGTAGCGGGTCGACTCGTCCGAGCCGCGGCCGAACGCCTCGTCGATCACGACAAACCGGAAGGTCTTGGAACGCGCCGATCCCCAGTCGAGCTTGAACTGGTACGCCAGCGAGGCGGCCAGGATCGTGTAGGCGAGCTTCTCCTTCTGCCCGCCGGACTTGCCGCCGGAGTCGGTGTAGTTCTCGTGCTCGGTGTCGTCCTCGCGCCACCGCTCGGAGGCGGAGAACACGAACCAGTTCCGGACGTCGGTGACCCGCCGGGCCCACGCCCGGTCCGCCTCGGTCTGGCCCTCGCGGCCCTTGAAGCGCTCGATGATCTGCTTGACCTGGAGGAATTTCTGCTCGGAGTACTGGTCGGAGTCGTCGGCGGAGAGCGAGTCGTCGGTGCACCGGCGCAGGTCGGTGGTGAAATCGCGGATCTCGACGTTGGGGGTGCGCTGCTCTTCGAGGCGGATGTAGCGGCCCGGGTTGTAGTCGATGCCGACCAGCGACTCGTTGATCGTGGCGATGCGCTCCCTGATCAGCTCGACCTGCTTGCTCAGCTGGGAGTGGAAGCCCGCGATGTCCCGGATCGTGTTGGTGTTGAGGTAGTCCTTGAAATCCGCCTCGAACCTGGGCAGGTCGTCCTTGGCCAGCCGGTCCCGCAGTGCCCGGTACTCGCCAGCGGAGGCCAGCGAATTGTCGAAGTCGAGGGTCTCCAACGGGTACTTCGCGCGGAAGCCGGCCATCTGCGTGACCACCCGGTTGCCCAGGCTGGTCTGGCTTTTCGTGCGTGCCTCAATCCGGTCCGTCAGCCTGACGCGCACATCGTCGGCCAGCTGCGCGTAGCCGGGCACGGTGGACGGCAGGGAGTCTCCGACGAGCCCGGTGAGCTGGGCGAAGGACGCGCGGGCTGGCTGACAGCCGGGCTCGGCCAGCGTCCGCTGTGCCTCGGCAAGGAAGTCCGCCGCGGCCTGCAGGTCCTTTCCTGCGGAGATCAGGCTGGAGTGGACGGCATCCCGGTCCGCCTCGGACCTGGTGATCTCGTCGGCGACCTCCGCAAGCTCGTGGTTGAGCCTGCTCAGCTCCCGGGACGCCTCCTCCAGCTGACGCTTCTCCTGCAGAAGCCCGGCGACGCGGTTGACCATGGCCTGCCAGTCAAGCTCGGTGAAGTCCGCGAACTCGACCAGCTTGTCGAGAGTCGCCAGCCGGCCGTGGGCATCGTGCAGGCTTGCCTGCAGGACCTTGCGGGCTGAGGCGATCCCGTTCTGCCGCTCTTGCAGCCTGGCCGCGTCACGCAGCAGCGCGTCGATCTTCTGCTCGTTACTCCAGCCGAGCACGTACGAGCCGCGGTCGTCGATGCGGGCCAGGTCGTTCTTCTCGTGCCGCCCGCCCGCGCCCTTGACCTGGCCGGACCTGGTCACGGCCTGGGCGGCGCGGCGGAATTCCGCCATCGTCTCGACGCACTCGTATCCGGCGCGGCGGCTGAGCTCGCGTTCCAGCCATGCGGCGAAGGGCGTCTGGTTGATCTCCAGCTTGCTGAAGAGCTGCCGGTCGGTGGCAGCTGGCCGCGGACCGGCCGCGGCGCCGACCGCGGCAGGGACCCGGTAGTAGACAACCCTGGCGCCCAGGTGGTGCCCGTCGATCCAGTCGGACACGGCCGCATACTGCTCATCCGGCACCAGCAGGGATAGCGCGAAACCACGCAGCAGGCGCTCCGCTGCGCCCTCCCAGTCCACCGCCTCCGGCCGCACCTGGATCAGCTCGCCGGCGAACGGCAGCGCCGCCTCGGGCAGGTGCAGCTCGCGCCAGAGCAGCGCCCGGATCTCCAGGCTGCGCCTCGGTATGTTGCTCTGCCGGTCTTTGAGGCTGGCTAGCTCCGACCGGATCTCCTCGACTTCCTTAGCGATGCCGCGGGCCTCGAAGGCCACCTCCATGTCCTGGTTCTGCAGGCTCGCACGAGCCTGGTCCGCCTCGCGGCGTTCCGCGGTCGCATCGCGCCGCCGCGCCGCGAACTGCTCGGCGACGTCGACCCGGTCCAGCCTGGCGTCGTTGAGCAGCTCGTTGTAGCGGTTGAACTTCGTCCGCCGGGCCTCCTGCGTCGCGGTGTCGGCAGCCACCTGCCGCTCGATCTCCGCGATCCGGTCACCGCCGTGGCCTGCCCGTTCCAGCTCCAGGCGGCTGCTGCGCTCCCGCAGGCCGCGCAGCCGCTCCTTGACGTCGTCCTGCCCCCGTGTGTGCTCGGCGATCGCCGCCTGCAGGCCGGTGATCTGGCCAGCGAGCAGCTGCGCCTTGCCTTCGGCGCAGTAGAAACGCAGGGCTGCCCGCTGATCAGTCAGTGACTGGATTCCCTGGCCGAGGGCGTCGTGCGCATCGCAGTCGGCGAGCAGCGGGGCGAGGTCTGCTAGCTGCCGCTGGGCGTTGAGCACCGCCTCGTGCGCCTTGGTGAGGTCCTCGAAGTGATCCACCAGCCGGTTAATCCAGTCGGCGGCATCGAACGGCTCCAGCATGTGGATCCGGACGAACTCGTTAAGGTTCCCGACGGACTTCATCGAGACCGTCTGGTGGAACAGGTCCATGGCCTGGTCCGACTCGATGCCAAGCCGGCGGCGGTAGTCCTTGCCGTACTCGGGGAAGTGGTCATAGACACGGGCACCGTCGCGGCGCAAGCGCTTCCGCAGGTCGTTAACCTCGCTGCCGAAGTCGGCGAAGTCGGCGCTGATCGTCAGGTCGCCGTCGGCGATGGCGAAGAAGCGCTCCGGCTGGCCCTGGTGGCCGTCGCGCAGCCAGAAGACCTGGGCCAGCGTCACCGTGGACGACAGTGCCAGGTTGGTGAAGACGCCGAGGATCACCGAGAACGAGTTACCGCGGCGCAGTCCGACCGGCCGCGACGCCCCGCTTGCCTCGCTCCGTTCGGACTTGTGGTAGCCCAGGACATAAGAGCGCAGGCTGCGTTCCCTGGTGTCGGCCCCGGCTGCCTTGTTGTAGGAAATCTTGTTCGCCGGCAGCAGCAGCGTGGTGATGGCATCCACGATCGTGGACTTGCCGGACCCGATGTCACCGGTCAGCAGCGCGTTGGCGCCGTGCAGGCGCAGTGCCCACACCCGCTTGTCGAAGGTGCCCCAGTTCAGCACCTCCAGCCGGTCCAGGCGGTATCCCGGCAGGCCCGCCGAGTCGGGGTCCTCCAGTTCCACGGTGCCAAAAAGCGCATCCATCAGCTGCCCGCCTCCGTAGTGAGGGGGGAGTCCGCGGGGAGGTCGGGGTCCGCGGGGAGGTCGGGGTCCGCAGGGAAGTCGGGGTCCGCAGGGAAGTCGGGGTCCGCAGGGAAGTCGGGGTCCGCAGGGAAGTCGGGGTCCGCAGGGAAGTCGGGGTCCGCAGGGAAGTCGGGGTCCGCAGGGAAGTCGGGGTCCGCAGGGAGGCTGGAGTCGGCTGCTGTGGTGTCGCCGGCCAGCTCGGCCGCGTACCTGGCGAGCTGCTCGTCGAACCCGGCCAGCCATTCCGCGTCCACGAAGGCCTTGACGATCCGCCGTACTTCGAAAACACTCTCCTGGCCGCTGACCCGGCGCAGGAACCCAAGATCGACGACCTTGCCGATGTGCGTATCGATCTGATCGACGAGCCTCGCCTCGTTACTGCTGATGGGCAGGAACACGCGCAGCATGTCGACTATCTGGTTCCGGCTGAGCATCAGGCGGGTATCACCGTTGCTGGCGTCGAACTCGGCCAGTTTCTTGCGCAGCAGGGCGAGCAGCAGGCTGACGTACAGCGACAGCGACCGGCGGGCGATCAGGCGCGGAATGGGCGGCTGATCGTCGGCCTCATCCTCCGGCCGGGATCGCAGGAAGGCGTAGCCCTCGGCCTCGTCGATCACCACGGTCAGGCCCATCACCGCGACATAGTCCCGCACCTGCGGCTGGAGCTGGAGCAGGTGGCGCCAGGGCACCTCGTGAGTGTCACGGTAGACGACGCCCTTCATCAGCTGGGTGACGGCGAGCGGCAGGCTCAGCTCGGCCCTGGCCGGCGAGGATGCGCTCATGGCCGGCTCCCCCCGATCATGGCAGTGCCGCGGCGGGCAAAGGTGACCCTTGGCACGGTGGCAACCCTGACTCCGCCGTCGCGGGAGTAGCGCACCTGCTCGCTGGCCTGATCGTCGAAGACCACGTCGAAGGCGGGATCGGTCAGCGACAGGTAAGTGACGAGCTCGGCCAGTCCCTGCTCGAGCGGCCTGTCCTCGAGCAGCTGGCCCAGGCCAATCTGCTGGCGCTCCCGCAGCGCGAGCTGAACCCCGCGGGACAGCCGGGCCGGGTCCACGTAGATCTGCTCGAACAGCTGGGAGACGTCGATCTCGCCCTCGCTGTCCTGCATGCCTGAGCTGTCGAGGGTGAGCCTGGCCCTCGGCCGGTAGAGCGGGCGTTCCATCGGCAGCACAACCGCCGGAGAGGTCCGGTCGATCTCGCGGGTGACGGGCGCGCCGGGGTGCTCGCGCAGTTTCAGCGCACTGGACTCGATGCTGCGCAGGATGTCGATGACCCTCCGGTTCTCCAGCCAGACCTGGTCGTCGAGAAAACGCCGCAGCTGCTCCGATAGCAGGCGGACCGTACCCTGGGTCCGCTCCCCCGCGTCCAGCCAGTCGTAGTGGATACGGCGCATGCGCGGATCGGCCTCGCCGATGGCCGCCAGCCGCTGGACCCGGTCAAGCAGCGTGGTGAACTCCTCCTGCTTGTCGCGCGAGAGCAGGAAGTCGTAGAACGCGTGGAAGCTCTTGCCCTGGTCAGACTCGGCGATCGCGCTCCGGTCGCCCAGCACCTCGTCGAGGAGCTCGCCCTTGGAGCCGCTCCACGCGGCAATCCGCTCCCGAAGCTCCCGGTCGAGCGTGCGGAAGTTGGCCTCGACCTCGCGGAAGTCCGCCAGCAGCCCCCGCGCGGTGGCCGAGAACTGCTGGTAGCGATCACGCACAGCGGCGGCGCCCATCACCTCGATGTCGCCGCCGCGGACCCGCTCGGTCTCCTGGTCGATCTCGGCACGGCGTCGCTGCAGCTCGGCGAGGCGCACGCTGACGTCCGTCTCGGACCCGAAAGCCATCTGGCGGAGCAGCTCGAACACCGTGTTGAGGCGCGACTCGGTGCCGACGAACGACCGGGACTTGATGGACCTGACCCACGCCAGTGCCTTCTCCACCGCGGGCGTCGCGTCGAAGTGAGCTTCGTCGGAACCCGCCGGATAGTACTTCCGGAGCCAGCCGGCCTCCGGAGCGGACCAGTCGTCCAGGTACGCCTTGGCATGCCGCGGGAATGTCCCTTCGCCAAGTCGCGCATTGAGGGCATACAGGTGGTCGTCCAGCCGCATCACCAGCTCGGCGCTGGAGATGGAGCGGACGTTCTCGTCCACGAAGACCCGGCCGAGGAAGCTGAGCACCAGGGCCGCGTTGTCAGCCCGGAGCAGCTTCCAGGCAGGATTGGTCCTGCGCAGCGACTCGACTTCGTCGAAATCCACGGTCCGCACCTCACGATTTACGCTCCTGCTCGCCCGCCATCGTAGGCACCGGATACGACAGCCGGGCGCGAACGCAACGCGGCGGGGTGTGAGACATGAATGTAGGTGACTGACCGGTAACCCGGTCTGGCCTCGATCGTCCCGCGTCTCACTATTGCTTGCCCGGGAATCTTGATCCGGGATGGCGAGACGGCAGCGCAGCCTCTGCCCGACACCCGATGCGGACACGCCGGGTATGCCAGGATGAACCGCATGCCTACCGGCCACGAAGATCCCCGCGCGGGGATCTCTACCAGGCTCACCTCGCCGTCCGCTGTCTCTGCAGATCCGCCGAGGGTCAACGACTATGACAGCTTCGCCGAGGCGTACTCGGCCGAAAACGAGGCCAGCCTCATCAATGCTTATTACGAACGGCCCGCGATGCTGGCCCTGGCCGGGGACGTGGCCGGCCGGCGGATCCTCGACGCCGGCTGCGGCTCCGGCCCGCTGTTCGCGGCGCTGCGCGACGGGGGCGCCATCATGACCGGCTTCGACTCCAGCGCCGGGATGCTGGAGCAGGCCCGGCGGCGGCTCGGCGACGACGCGGATCTGCAGGTGGCCGCCCTGGGCAGCCCGCTCCCCTTCCCCGACGACACGTTCGATGACGTCACCGCGTCCCTGGTGCTGCACTACCTGGAGGACTGGGGGCCAGCGCTCGCCGAGCTGCGGCGCGTACTCAAGCCCGGCGGCCGGCTGATCGTGTCCGTCGACCATCCCTTTGTCACTAACCTCATGCACCGCGAGGCCGGCCGCAAGACCGACTATTTCGCGACCTCCAACCGGACCGAAGAGTGGACCGTGGACGGCCAGACCGTCCCGATGAGTTTCTGGCAGCGGCCGCTGCACGCGATGACCGGCGCCTTCACCGCGGCCGGCTTCCGGATAGCGGTCATCAGCGAGCCAGCGCCCGCGCCGGCCGCCCGCGAGCTGTTCCCCGACCAGCTCGCGGCCAAGCCGCGCTTCCTGTGCTTCCTGTTCTTCGTCCTGCAGGCCGGCTAACTGCCGCGCGCGGCGCTTGCCGGTTCTTATGTCACCGGCACGCCAATTGAGACAGGGCCGGCTTATCGGAGACGGGACACCAGGTCAGGCTCGCCAGGCAGCAGCCTCTCCCAACCTGAGTTTGAGTCTCACTCAGGCCAGGCGCCTGACCAGGCACGGTCAAACACCCCTACATTCATGTCTCACACCCAACGCGGCGATGGCCGCAGGTCCTTCGCGTACTGTACTCAGGCCAACCGGCGGGCGAGCCTGTCTTGCCAGGCGCGAAGTACGCGAATACGCCCATACGATCACCGGCGCCGCGGCTAGCATGTGGCCCCATGCGATGCATGCGTAACGCCGCAGTGCTACTCGTCGCCGTTGGCTCGGCGATGGCCGTCTCGGCGTGCGGGACGACCGCACGACCAGTCGTGACATCCCTCGCAGCAGCCAACGGGAAAGCGCTGGCCTCGCCGGCCAGCGCGCCGCAGGCAGCCAGCGCGCCGCAGGCAGCCAGCGCGACAGTGCCGACCCGGGTCATCGGGGACGGCACGGCGGCCAGCTGCACATCGCAGGCAGTGGTCGCGGCGGTCGCGGCCGGCGGCATGATCACCTTTTCCTGCGGGCCCGATCCGGTGACCATCACGATGACGGCCACCGCGAAGGTCCGCAACACCAGTGCGCGGGTCGTCCTTGACGGCGGCGGGAAGGTGACGCTCAGCGGCGGCGGCGTACGCCGGATCCTGTACATGGACACCTGCGACCCGCACCAGGTGTGGACGACGTCACACTGCCAGGACCAGTCAAGCCCGCGGCTGACCGTCCGTAACCTGACATTCGCCGACGGAAACTCGGCCGGGCACCACTTCGACGGCGGCGGCGGCGGCGGGATCTTCGCCCGCGGCGGGCGTCTGCGGGTGGTCAACTCGCACTTCACCGGCAACCGCTGCGACTCCACCGGCCCGGACCTGGGCGGAGCGGCCATCCGCGCGCTGAGTGAGTACCACGGGCGGCCGGTGCACATCATTGCCAGCACGTTCCGGCGCGGCGTGTGCTCGAACGGCGGTGCGCTGAGCAGCATCGGGGTCTCGTGGGTGATCCGCGACAGCCTGATGGCCCACAACAGGGCAATCGGATGGGGCGCCAACCCGGCGAACTCCGGTACCCCGGGCGGGGGCAGCGGCGGGGCCATCTACACCGACGGGGACCGGTACACCGTCAAGATCTACAACTCGATCATCCGGCACAACCACGCCAAGGAGGGCGGCGGGGCGATCTTCTTCGTCAGCGACAACCTCACCGGCAGCCTGCGGATCGAGCAGTCGACGCTGCACAACAACCCCAGCGCCAGCTTCCACACGGCCGGTTACCCCGGCATCTTCTTCCTCGGCGTCGGCCACCCGATCATCATCGACTCCACGCTCAACTGAGCCGCCGGGACTAACTGAGCCGCCAGCCCGGCGGTGCCCCCGCGGGGGCACCGCCGGGCTGGCGCCGGGATCACTGGCAGCGGCGGGCACGGCACTAGGTCCTGGCGTCAGCCGCGGACCCGGCGGCCGTCCTTGTACACGGCGCGGATGTTCGCCTTCAGGTTCGCCAGGTCGAGCGGATCCCCGGCGACCGCGACGATGTCGGCGCGCATGCCCGGGCCGATGACCCCGGCCTCGTCCTGCATGCCGAGCAGCTCGGCTGCCGAGCGGGTGGCCGCGACCAGCACATCCCGCGGCGTCATGCCGCCCTCGGCCATCAGGGTCAGCTCGCGCAGGTTCTGCCCGTGCGGCCCGACGCCGCTGTCGGTGCCCATGGCCACCTTCACGCCGGCGGCGACGGCCCTGGCGAACGACTCGCGGTGCGCCCCGACCACTTCCTCGGCCTTGGCCGCGACGCCGTCGGGCAGCCGGACGCCATCCTTGGCCGCTTCCAGCACGGCGACCGGCGCAATCAGCGTCGGCACCAGCCAGATGCCGGCCTGCAGCATCATCGAGATCGCCTCGTCGTCGAGGTAGATACCGTGCTCGACGGAACGGACGCCGGCCCGGATCGCGTTCTTGATACCCTCCATCGCCTGGGCGTGGGCCATCACGGGCAGGCCGGCCGCGGCCGCCTCGGCCATCAGGACGTCCAGCTCGTCGGGGCGGAAGTGCGCGTGCCGCGGATTGTCGCGCGGTGAGAGCACGCCGCCGGACGTGCATACCTTGATGACATCGGCGCCCGCCCTGACGATCTCCCTGACTCGCTTGCGCATCTCCTCCGGGCCGTCCACGATCCCGGCAGGCCGGCCCGGGTAGGGCACCCGCAGGGACATCGAGAGCCCGGACGGAAGCCAGCCGTCGCCATGCCCGGCCGTCTGGCTCAGTACCGTGATCGCAATGCGTAGCCGCGGGCCGTCGATCAGCCCGTCCTCGACGGCCCGCTGGACGCCGATGTCCGCGCCGCCCGCGTCGCGCACGGTGGTGATCCCGCAGTCGAGCGTCGCCCGCAGGTTCACGGCCGCCTCGAAGAACTGGTAGGAGAACGGCCGCTGCAGGCGGCGCAGCAGGTCGACGCCCGAGCTCATGACATGCACGTGGCAGTCGAACAGCCCGGGCAGCAGCGTCAGGCCCGTCATGTCAGCCTGCTCGTCGCCATCGAGGCCGGAGCCGACCGCCAGGATCCGGCCGTTCTCGATGACCACGTCGCCTGCCGCCGCCGGGCTGCCCGTGCCGTCGAAGACATGCCCGCCGCGCAGGACAGTTCTGCTCACTCGGTACCCCCACTCGCTCTCGGCAGCTAGCTGCCGTCCGGTCCGCGCATACCCAGCACGCGACGGTGCCCGGGGCCGGCGGCATTCCGCCACCGGCCCCGGGCACCGTCATCCTGCCTCAGTGCTCAGGGTCGATGCCGTCGAAGGCCGGCACCCGCACGGTCCGGTGGCCCCGGGTGCCGCCGAGGATGACCTTACGGAGCGAGACGTCGTTGCTGGTGTCCGACTCGTGCAGCACCTTCTCCGGGTTGACGATCACCTCGATGTAGTAGGCGCCGTTCAGCCCGAGGAATGACGGCTGCCACACCGCATCCGGCAGCACCAGGTTGACCGCATCCGACGGAGCGATGCAGAACCCCTCCTTGTGGCTGCGCACCGCTAGCGTCCTGGCGGAGCTGAGCAGCTGGTACCGCGCGAAGCTCTTGAAATGCCACTGGTTGTAGTCGGAGAACCCCATCGTCCCGGCCCGGGCACGGCCGATGACGTGGCCGTTCCGCCAGAAGTACTGGTAGGCCTTCATGGTCTGCGAGCCGTTCGGCCGGAATCCCTCGACGTCCAGGGGCCCGCTGCCGCCGATCCACACGGTGGCGCCGAACATCAGCTCGTCCGCCGCACGCGATGCCGGCGTCTTCGGGAAGTGGAAGGCCCGGATCCCCCACGAGGGAAGGGGCACCAGGTCTGGCAGCGCGGACTGCGGCGGGTTCCGCAGGGTCGCGACATGCGGCAGCCGCGGCAGCGTCCCGCCGTGCGGGCGGTCCCGGACGGGCCGCTCATCGCAGCACGGCGCTGGCTTGACTACCTTGACCTGGACGTGCGCCGTCGCGTCAGCTGCGGAGATGCCGAGCAGCTGCCGGTACTTGTTGGTGATCCTCCCGGTCACCTGGTAGGTCCCGAGGTGGAGCCGGTAGGAATGGCCACTGCCCTCGACCGCGTCGGCGCCCCAGCCCTGCTGGATGCCCCACACCATGCCCAGCTGGAACGGGTCGAAGAGACAGCCCTCGTCGGGGTACGGCGATGTCGCGGGGCTGCCCGGGCTGACCTTCTGCGGGTCGAATACGTCGGGGCAGAACCGGTACCGGTGCGTCGCCACGACCTTGCCGCTGGAGTCCGCCACGGTGAGGTCCATGAAGTTCCGCAGGCCGTTGAAGCCGTGCAGGATGCTGGCCGGCAGCGGCCTCGTCGTGGTGGAGCCGTCAGGCAGGTGGATGACCTGCGTGATCGTTACCGGCTTGGGGTAGCTCGCCCGCTGCACGTCGAACTGCAGCGCGGACCCGAGCGAGGCCACGTAGATGCCCGGATCGATGAAGACCCGGCCGCCGAAGCGCGTCGCCGTGGTGCGGTTCTGCGCCGCTATCAGCTGCACCGCCGGCCCCGGCACCGCCGGCGCGGGCACAGCGGACTGAGCCGCCGCTACCGTGAGCGGCGCTGTCGCCGCCACGGTGCACCCGGCGATGGCTACGGCAGCGCACCGCAGTCTCCATCGTCGTCCTTTCATGGCCCGTTCCTCCTCGGTCACTGGCGCCCGAAACTTCCAGCGCAACGGGCGCCCTGCCGAACAGGCGCTTCTCCGGGGGCCTGCGTTGCGTCCCGCGAGGGCAGACTTGCGCGCATCAGGTAACAATTCAGACTCAGCGTTCCGCCGATGCGGCGGCCTCAGGACCACGCTGCAGGTAATCCGGACGTGGTGGATCCGGCCTTCGAGCACCATGCAAGGTGGTGGAAGGCCGGATCCACCACCTGGAGCGGGCCGGGTCGCGCCATGACAGGCTGGGAACATGACGGAAACGGGGCACTCGGCGAGGCTGCCGGGCAACGCGGGACCGGAGGGCAAGGCGGGACCGGACGGCAAGGCGGGACCGGACGGCAAGGCGGGACCGGACGGCAAGGCGGGACCGGAGGGCAAGGCGGGACCGGAGGGCAAGGCGGGACTGGACGGCAAGGCGGCGCTGGTGACCGGCGGGTCGCGAGGCATCGGCCGGGCCATCGCCGAGCGGCTGGCCGCTGATGGCGCCCAGGTCGTGCTGAGCTACGCCGCTAACGCCGGCGCTGCCGCCGAGGTCGTAGGCGTGATCACCGCGGCCGGCGGCCGCGCGCATGCACTGGCGGCGGACCTGCGTGACCCCGGTGCGGCCCGCCAGCTTTACGACCAGGCCGAGAAGATCGCCGGGCCGCTGGACATCCTCATCAACAACGCCGCCATCGCCGGTACCGGCCTGATCGCCGACACCAGCGACGAGGACTTCGACGCGACGATGACGGCCAACGTCAAGAGCCCGTTCATCCTGATCCGCGAAGCCGTCAGGCGGCTGCGGGACGGCGGCCGCATCGTGAACATCTCGACGGTCAACACGGTGCTCAACGGCCCCGGTATGGCTACCTACGCCGCAAGCAAGGCCGCGCTCGAGCTGCTCAGCCGGGTCGCCGCCTACGAACTCGGCGAGCGTGAGATCACCGTCAACTCGGTCTCCCCCGGTGCCACCGACACCGAGATGTTCCGCACCGCGAACCCCGCCGAGGAAGTACATCAGCAGATCGCCGCGCTGACGGCCCTGCGGCGGCTCGGTCAGCCGGCCGACGTCGCCGACGTGGTAGCGCTCCTGGTCAGCGACGACGCGCGCTGGCTGACCGGGCAGAACATCCGGGCGTCCGGCGGCCTGGCCTGAGGCAGCCCGGGACAGAGGCGCCCTCGCCTGAGGCCTCCGCCGGACCGCCGTGCTTCACTAGCCAGCATGCCCGGCGACCGGCAGCCTGACGGGGAAGTACGGCGGCTCCTCGATGATGGCCGTCGCCGCCGGCGGCTCGGCGAGTACGACGCCGCGATCGCCGCCTTCACCAGCGCCAGCCTGCGGTGGCCGGAGGCAGCCCGGCCGCTGTGCGAGCGTGGCGCGATCCTGATCCTGCTGCGCAGGTACGCCGAGGCGCTGGCCGACTACCAGGCGGCGCAGCGGCTCGATCCCGGCTACCCGGGGCTGCGCTCGTATCTTGCCGAGCTCTACCTGTACACCGGCCGGGCGGCGGAAGCCCTGGCGCTGAGCCGGCAGGCGCTGCTCGACGAGCCTGGCGACCTCATGCATGACATCAACATCGCGCACGCGCACCTGCTCCTCGGCCATACCGCCGAGGCGCTGGAGTGCTATGCCCGGCTCGGCGGGCGGCTCCATCCCGGCAAGGAACGCTACGGCCGCGATCTCGTGCTGCAGGACCTGCGGCTCATGCAGGAGGCCGGCCTGCAGGTTCCGCAGGCCGGCCTGGTGCCTGCCGCGCTGGGCGGCCCGTTCAGTACTCGCTGACCTCCACCCGCCCGGCGGCAACGTCGATCGAAAGCCCGGGCGCGGTATGCGCCGCCACGAAGCGGACGGACCTGCAGGCAGCGCAGCCCGGCCGTGATCGCCTGCGTACGATGCGCAGTATGAATTCCGACAAACTTGCCCGCCTGGCCCGCGCGGAGCGCCAGGTTGCCTTCCTTTCCCAGCACTTTGGCCTGGACCCGGCTGCTGCTGACGGCACCAGCGCGGCGCCGGCGTCCGGCTTCGGCCTGACCCCCGCGGACACTTATCGCATCTCCCCCGCCGAGACCTTCAGCGCGCCGGTCACGGCCGGCTATGCCCCGCAGCCCGCCCCCGGCTATGCCCCGCCGGCCCCCGGCTATGCCGCGCAGCCCACCCCCGGCTTCCCCGCGCAGCCCGCAGCCGTCGACCCGGGCGCATCGCCCGCGGTGCTTGCCGCCATTGCGAGCGGCAAGCTGAACGTGGCGATCAAGCTCTACCGGGAGCTGACCGGGATGGGGCTCAAAGAGGCAAAGCTCGCTGTGGAGGCGATCCAGCGGAACGGGCCGCGCCAGCGCAACGGCCCGCTTTAGCCGGCTGGCCACGCCGGGGATAACTCGCGCGACTGGCCGCCAGGATCCCGCGTAGGCTGATCAGCCGGCCAAGGTGCGAGGAATCCCCATGCTGCTGACCATCACTAGTACGTCGCCGCCCGCGACGGACCTGGGATTCCTGCTGCACAAGAATCCCGCGGCCGTGCGCTCGGTCGACGTGGGCTTCGGGGTGGCGCACGCCTTCTACCCGGCGGCGGAGGCGGAGCGCTGCACCATCGCGCTGCTGGTTGAGGTCGATCCGGTCGCGCTGGTCCGGCGCAGCCGTGGCGGGCCTTTCCCGCTCGCCGCTTACGTGAACGACCGGCCGTATGCGGCGTCCTCCTTCCTGAGCGTCGCGCTGCGGAAAATGTTCGGCACGGCGCTGCGGGGCCAGTGCAAGGAGCGTCCCGGGCTGCCGGACCAGAAGCTGGAACTGTCCGCGCGGCTGCCGGTGCTGCCGTGCCGCGGCGGGGAGGAACTGCTGCGGAGGCTGTTCGAGCCGCTCGGTTACGAGGTGAGCGCCCGGCCGATCCCGCTCGATCCGTGGTTTCCCCAGTGGGGGGACAGCCCGTACTTCGACGTGTCCCTCTCGGCGCGCTGCCGGGTCCGTGACCTGCTCGGCCAGCTGTATGTCCTGCTGCCGGTGCTGGACGACGACAAGCACTACTGGGTGACCAAGGACGAGATCGACAAGCTGGTGACGGGCGCGGGCGAGTGGCTCGCCGGGCACCCCGAGCGTGACGTGATCGTCCGCCGCTACCTACGGCACCAGCCGCGGCTCGCGGCCGAGGCCATCACGCGGCTGCTCGACGA
>OCZT010004398.1_pt1 | contig 14201 bp, 10 predicted proteins | sample 1539031 | NCBI WGS metagenome assembly OCZT01 (sample SAMEA3539308, study PRJEB22396) | soil metagenome | biome: tundra; feature: field; material: soil | place: USA | collected 2010-05 | depth 0.15 m
CCCTACACGACGCTCTTCCGATCCGTCGTCGGCGTCCTGCCGTTCCTGCTGGTCGAATCGGAGTTTGCCGCGGACGATGCGGGAGACGAGCGGTTCCGCGTGATTGGCGATGAGCGCTTCGAGGAGCGCGGCCGCTTCGCCCGTGTCTGGGGCCTGAAGAAACGGACGCAGCACGGGGTCGTTCAAGTCGGGCACAGGATCTTCGGTGCTCACGGCGCGACGGCAGTCCTGTTCCGGCCGGCCTTCTTCGCCCGGTAGAGAGCGGCGTCGGCATCCGAGACGAGCGAGGCCATCGACGTTCCCTCCGAGGGGAGGCAGACGGCCACCCCGAGGCTGACCGTGACGACCGAGCCTGTCGGAGAGGCCGGGTGCGGGATCGCGAGGGACGCGACGCCGCGACGGACCGCCTCCGCGAGCTGCAGGGCCGACGGTCCGTCGAGGCCGGGCAGGAGGACGGCGAACTCCTCGCCGCCGTAGCGCGCAGCGAGGTCGCCTGCGCGACGGACCGAGCGCAGGAAGACGCCGGCGATCGCCGCGAGGCACCGGTCACCCTCCGGGTGTCCGAGGGCGTCGTTGTAGCCCTTGAAGGAGTCGACGTCGGCCATCGCGAGCGCGAGAGGCGTTCCGAAGCGCTGCGCACGCCGCCACTCGTGGCTGAGCGCCTCGTCGAAGCGCCGCCTGTTCGCGAGACCGGTGAGCGCGTCGAGGAACGAGAGGCGTGAGAGGCCCTCGTTCGCGAGCCGCAGTTCCTCAGTCTTCTCCTCGACGAGACGTCCCATCTCACGATTCCGGCGCCTGAGCTGGACGGTCCGGAGCTTGTAGGCCGTCCCGGCTGCGGCCAGAACTCCCGCGATGGCCAGGGCCTGGAACCACATCGTCTCGTAGAAGAAAGGCCGGACGGTGACGACGAGCGGGGCGGACGCCTCGCTCCACGTCGTTCCGTCAGCCGATGCGGCGACCCGGAAGAGGAAGCTGCCGTGGGGAAGGCTGGGATAGAACGCCTCACGCCGGGTTCCCGCGGCGATCCAGTCGCCGGAGAGACCCTCCATCCGGCAGCGGAACAGGACCCGATCGGCATCGAGGAGCGTCATCGCCGTGTAGCGGATCGTGAGGGATCGAGAGCCGGACTGGAGGAGCACCGCCGGGCCGGCTTCCCGCGTCACCCCGTTCGCGGTGACTTCCTCCAGTCGAACGGCCGGAGAGCCACTCGACGCGGGTACGTTCGACGGGTCGACGACGACGAGTCCCTTGTAGCTGGGAAGCCAGAGCCGGCCTTGGGCATCGACAGCTCCCGAGGGGGACTGGCCTCCCGCGAACGTCGTGCTCCGAAGCGCGTCCGAGGCTCCATAGCCGACCGATGTCACCCTCGCGAGGCGCCCCTCCGCGAAGGCGTCGAGCTCCTGTCGAGCAGCGCGAAAGAAACCCCGGTTGCACGTCATCCAGAGATTTCCCTCGCGGTCCCCGAGGATCGTCTGCGCGAAGCCGTCCCACAGCCCGTCCGAGGGACGAATGGAGACGAGTCGGCCGTCACGCAGGCGGCTGATCCCTCCGCCGCCCGTCCCGATCCAGAGGCTTCCGCGCTCGTCTTCGTGCAACGCCAGGACTCTGTTGGACGCGAGGCCGTCGTTCGTCGTCAGGACACGGAACTCCCCGTCTCGGAGCCGGACGAGCCCCTCTCCCGCCGTCCCGAACCAGAGCGTCCCGGCGTGATCCTCGAGGATCGAGACGATCCCCGCGAGCGGCACTCCCTGGGCCTTTACAGAAACGAAGCCGCGCCCGTTGAACCGTGCGAGGCCCGTCATCGTCGCGACCCAGAGTGTCCCCGCGCGATCCTGGTAAATGGCACGGACGTCGATGCCCGGGAGACCCTCCGGTGCCCCGAACGACACGATTCGTCCGCCTTTCAGACGGGCGAGGCCCGAGATGTACGTCCCCATCCAGATGGAACCGTCGCGGTCCTCCCAGAGGGACGAGGCTTCCTCGCTCGGCAGGCCGTCCTTCTTCCCGATTGTCGTGACCCTGTCCCCCTCGATCCGGTCCACCCCGCCGCCGGCCGTCGCGACCCACGTCGCGCCGTCGCGCGCGTGGAGGACGGCGCGGGTGTTGTCGTTCGAGAGTCCCTCCGGGGTGCCGAAGACGAAGAAGCGCCTGTCCCGCAACCGGTTCAGGCCGCCGACCCACGTACCGACCCAGAGGCTTCCCTCGCGGTCGGCGTGGAGAGACCAGACCTGGTCGGCCGAGAGACCTCCGGCCGACGAGAGGCAGGAGAAGCGTCCGGTCCTCATCCGACAGAGCCCCGAGCCCCACGTCCCGACCCAGAGAGTTCCCTGCGCATCGAGCGCGAGGGCCGAAAGCTGGTTTGTGGGGAGGCCGTCCGCGACGGTGAAGATCGTGACCCTGCCGTGAAGGACGCGTACAAGCCCGCCGCCTGCCGTCGCCGCCCAGACCCCTCCCTCCGGATCTGGGAGGACGGCCCGGACGTCGGCATCCGGGAAGTCCTTCCCCGGACGAAGCGTTTCGAACCGGCCGCCCGAATAGGAGACGAGTCCCCCTCCCGAGGTACCGATCCAGAGGATGCCGTCCCGGTCGAACGCGACAGATCGGAGCTTGTCGGTCGGCAGCCCATCGGCCATCCGGAAGACCCGGGTCGCGCCCTTTGCCCACCGGACAAGGCCGTTGTTGGTCGCGGCCCACACCGCTCCGTCCTGCGCCTGACAGAAGGACCAGACTGTCGCTCCGGCCATCACTTCTTCGCCGAAGGCGATCCGGAAGCGTCCGTTCTTATAGAGGACGGCCGCGCCTGAGCGCCCGATCCAGAGGTTCCCCTCGGCGTCCTCCATCAGGCCGAGAATCGACCCCGAGCCGAGCTCGGGGACCGTGCGCGCGTCGAAAACCGTGAAGCGGATCCCGTCGAACCGGGCGAGGCCTTCCAGGGTCCCCACCCAGAGGTAGCCGTCTCTCGTCTCTGCGAGCGCCTGGATGGTGCTCTGCGGAAGGCCCTGCTCGGTCTGCCAGCGGTCGTTCTGGTACTGCGTCAGTGCCCGCGTCGGGTCCAGAGCCTCCGCTGGCCGCGCACCGGCGGCCAACGCGAGGAGCAGCACAGCGACGGACGCAACGCATCTCCTCTTTCGGCCTCCGAACAACCAGAGCAACGCGTGCCTCCGCGGCGATTCTATAGGATCAGGCGGCCGCTTCCGATGCCTCGTCTCACTCCCCCCAACGGGGACGCGCCAACGCCGCGCCGGATGGTCCGCGCTATCGTGGTGTGAACGACGACAGGGGCTTTAGATCTCATCGTGGACGAATTCGAAGATCTGTTTCCGGGGCAGCGCAAGGGAGGCTCCACGTTGTCGGTTGACGGTGTCGAGGAGATGTTTGCGCCGCGCACGCCCGACGCCGCGCTTTCCGCGGACGGCTTGAGCGAATTCTTCGAGGGCATCCCGGCCGTCCCGCCTGAAGCCGCCGTGCGGGCGACGATGCCGCCGTCGCAGGCCGAGTCGGAAACCGCCGCCGGGACAGACTTGGATTTCGCCATCACGACCTGGGTGGACACCTTCGTGCTGGACGTTGCGCCGAAAACGCCGGACCTGGCCACGGTCGGGAGAATCGCGGCGCCCGACGCGGCGCGCTACGGCGCGACGAACGCCGTGCCGGCGTTGCCGGCGACGGCGTCTTCCAGATCGGGCGGGCAGGTGACGATTGCCCGCCGCCCGCCGGACTCGAGAAACCTGATAATCCCCTGAATCTTCGGCGCCATGCTGCCCGCGCCGAACTGCCCTTCCGCGAGATAGCGCTTCGCTTCATCGACCGTGACGCGGTCGAGCGCGCGCTGGTCCGGCTTCCCGAAATTCAGGCAGACCTTCCGCACGTTGGTGGAGATGACGAGCAGATCCGCGCCGAGCAGGCGCGCGAGGAGCGACGAGGCGAGATCCTTGTCGATGACGGCCTCGACGCCTTTCAGCTCGCCCGCCGCATCGCGTGTCACCGGAATGCCTCCGCCGCCGACGGCCGTGACGACGAAGCCGTCCTTCACGAGGTGCCGGATGGCGTCCAGCTCGATGATGCCGAGCGGCTCGGGGCTGGGCACGACACGCCGCCACCCGTGGCCGATCTCCTCGGCGATCGCCCACCCGTTGAGCGCCGCGCGATCGCGCGCCGTCGCTTCGTCCATGAACGAGCCGACCGGCTTGGAGGGATGGGTGAACGCCGGGCTGTCGAAGGCGACCTCGACCTGCGTGACCACGGTCACGGCCAGCCGGTTCATGCCACGGCGCCGGAACTCGTTGGCGAGCGACTGCTGAATCATGTAGCCGATCGCGCCCTGCGTGTCGGCATCGCACGAATCGAGCGGCACCTCGTGCAGCTCCTGCCGCGCCAGCTCGGACCGGCGCAGGATGAAGCCGACTTGCGGGCCATTCCCGTGGGTGATGACGACCTTGTGCCCGGCCTCGATGATGTGCGCGACGTGATGGCAGGTCTCACGCGTGAGCGCCCACTGATCGGCGACGGTCCGGTGCGCCTCGTCGCGGATGAGCGAGTTCCCGCCGATGGCGAGCACGATCAGATGGCTATCTGGCACCGTCCCGCCTCGGTCGTCCCTCGTGGAGGCGCCGGCTCAACAGCTCCGCCACGTCGCCGACGCGCGTGCCGAGGATCATCGCCGCGATAACGAACGGCTTGTGGCTCGCCTCGCGGTAGGTGTCGAGGCGCGCGCGCTCGAACACGCCGCGGCTGACCTCGCCGGCCGGGCAGCTCACGCCGGTGACGTCGGCCGGCAGGCAGTGCATGTACAGCGCGTCCCCGTCGCGCGTGCGCTTCATCAACGCTTCGGTGCACTCCCAGTCCTTGAAGCGGGCGTTGGTCGCGAGCGCGTCGCGCTCGAGATCGGCGAGCTTTGCACGCTCGCCGCCCCGAATGAGCCGCGTGCGCTCGTGCATGACCGCCATCGGCGCCCAACTCTTCGGGTAGACGATGTCGGCGCCGTTGAACGCGGCCGCCATGGAATCGACGACCGTGAACGAGCCGCCGCTCGTGGCGGCGAACCCTCGCGCCGCCGAGAGCGTGTCATCGACCAGTTCGTAGCCCGGTGGATGGGCCAGCACGACGTCCATGCCGAAGCGCGTCATCAACGTGATGATCCCCTGCGGCACCGACAGCGGTTTCCCATAACTCGGCGAGTACGCCCAGGTCATCGCGAGTTTTCGGCCTTTCAGCCGATCGAGGCCGCCGAACCGGCCACTGATGTGGCAAAGGTCGGCCACGCTTTGCGTCGGATGGTCGAGATCCGACTGCAGGTTGATCACGGCGGGGCGCTGCAGCAGGACGCCGGCGCGGTGGCTCTCGTCGAGCGACGCCGAGACCTCGAGCATGTACTTGTGGCCCTCGCCAAGGAACATGTCGTCCCGGATGCCCACGACCTCGGTGAGGAAGCCGACCATCGCGGCCGTCTCGCGGACGGTTTCGCCGTGGGCGATTTGTGACGTCGATTCATCGAGCTCCTCGGTCGCGAGGCCGAGGAGATTGCAGGCGGACCGGAACGCGTAGCGCGTCCTCGTCGAGTGGTCGCGAAATATGGCGACGCCGAGGCCGCTCTCGAAGCTGCGGAGCGACACGCCGCCGTGCGCGATGTCCTCGAGAATCTCGGCCACGAGCACGATCGCCCGCACCGTCTCGTCGGAGCACGTCCACGTCAGCAGGACGTCGTGGTTGAACAGATCATGACGAAGCGACTTCAGCGCTTCGATTTTGCCGAGGATGCCGTGCATCAGCCGCGCCTCCCGGCGAGGGTTTCAACGAACATGCGCGGGAACGCCGCGTAGAACCGCGCGGCGCGCGTCAAGTGCTCGACCGGGCACTGATCCTCTGGACCGTGGGCGTAGATCTCGTCGCCGGGACCGAATCCGATCGTGGGGATGCCGAACATGCCGCAGGTGGCGATCCCGTTGGTGGAGAAACCCCATTTGCCGACGACCGGCCGCGCGTCGAGCGCCTGCTCGGCGGCGCGCACGCCGGCGACCACCGCCGGATCGGTCTCCTCCAGGATCCAGGTCGGGTAGTACTTCTTGGTCGGGTACGTCAGGCCCGTGTACGACGGCCGCGCATAGTCGAGCACGGTCACCATCGCGCCGGCCTTCTTGACGCTCTCCAGCGCCTGGATCTCGGCCACCGCATGCTCCATCGTCTCGCCGCGCGTGAGGCGGCGATCCAGATGGATCGTGCTGCTGTCGGCCACCGCACACAGCGACGGCGACGTCGAGCGGATGTCCGAAATCGTCACCGTCCCCTTGCCGAGAAACGCATCGGCGGTTGCCGCCAGCCGGTCGTTCAGACGCTCGATGTCGGCGATGATCGGCGCCATTTTGTAGACCGCGTTGACGCCGCGCTCGGGAGCCGATCCGTGGCACGACAGCCCCTGCGTGCGGACCTCCATTTCCATCCGCCCGCGGTGACCGCGGTACACGCCGAGCTTGGTCGGCTCGGTGATCACCACGACGTCGGGCCGCAGCACGTGTTCGCGAATGATGTACTGCCAGCAGAGGCCGTCGCAGTCCTCCTCCATCACCGTTCCGGTCACCCAGAGCTGATAGTCGCCGTCGAGCCCGAGCTCCTTGATGATGCGGCCGCCGTACACCGCCGCCGCCATGCCGGCCTCCTGATCGCCGGCGCCGCGGCCGTAGATCACGCCGTCCTTCAGATCGCCTTTGTACGGGTCGCGCTTCCAGGTGGAGGGATCGCCGACGCCGACCGTGTCGAGGTGCGCGTCGAAGGCGATGACGGTCGTGCCGCTGCCAATCCGCCCCAGAATGTTGCCGAGCCCGTCGATTTTGATTTCGTCGAATCCCGCGTTCTTCATCTCGGCGCGGGCGCGCTCGACGACCGGGCGCTCGCCCGTGCTCTCGGACGGGATCGCGATCATGTCGCGGAGAAACTTCACCATCTCGGGCGTGTATCGCGTGGCGAGACGTGCGATGTCCCCACTTCTGTCGCCGCTCATAAACGAAGCCTTTCGTGATATTAAAGCGCGCGGATACGCGCGCGCATGCTGCCCATTGTGCCTCAGAACAACGACGTCACGTAGTTGACTTCCGACGAAGCGAGAATCGCTTTCCTGAGCGCGTTCATGATCTGGAAGTACGTGAGATCGACGACCGCCGTCGCGTCCCCCGCGAACGTACCCTCGGGGTCCGATTCGGCAAACGTCACGGCGAATGCCGTGCCCGAATAGGCGACCTGTCCGTCACTCACCTGCAACCGATACTCATGGCCGGCGAATCGGCCCATGACGGTTTCCCTTCCCTCGTGTCGATCGAGAAAGAAACCGTCCAGCGTCGGAGCGCTGTCCCATGCGTTGCGGCTGCCGAACAGCCGTGGCTTGACGAGGTAGGGGCCGCCGTCCTCTGGACAGAAGACATCGCAGTTGCCGCAGTCGTTGCAGAAATCAGCGAAGGTTCCGATCTGATGCTTCTCCTCGATCCTGAGCGTTCCCTCCTCCCATCGTTGCCATGCGCCTCCCTCTCGCCGGAACTTGACGATCGGAATCTCCGACTGGGGCAGCACGAATGTGAAGTTGGCGTCGTTGGGGCACACCGGCACGCATTTGTCGCAGCTGATGCAGTCGAAGAGCCGCAGCGAGCGCCCGATCTTCCTCGGCGTCTTTCTATTGTTCGGCTCGGCGTACCGCGGATCCGTCGTGGCGCGCTCGACGTACATCTCGGTGTTCAGCCGCTTCACCTCGGAACACCAGCGCGCGTAGAACTCGTCCCCGCACGCCTGCCGTAGATCGGCCCCGCCTGCCAGCGCGTCCCGGCAGGCTTGACCGACGTGGCCGGCCAACGGACCGAGCTTGGCGAGCCCGGCCGTGCCGAGATCGTACGCGCGGATGATGAAGTCGCCGACGTTGCCGGCGCGTACGGTGTCCATCCGCTCGACGAGCGTCTGCAGATAGCCCCGCGCGCGCGCGTAGCCGCCCGGCCTCAGCAGATCGGTGCAGACGGTCACCGGCACGAGCCCCAGCGCCACCGCGTCGGCAAAGTTCACGCGATCGATCCCGCCCGAGAACGAGATCGGGTACCGGTCTCCGAACTGTCGCCGGAACCGGCGAACCAGGTGCATCGCCAGCACGTGCAGCGGAGGACCGGAGAGATACATCTCGGTCTGCTCCGCTGGGAAGAACGTTCGGTGGTTCTCGACGATCAGCGTGTTGGTGAACTTCACGCCGACGCCGAGGCCGACGTCGGCGGCGACCCGGCCCAGCCTGTCGACGAATTGAACGGCCTGGTCCCATGTGGTGTCGCGGTCGAACGCGCTGTCGGGCACGCGGATGCCGCGATAGCCCAGCGCCTCATGAAGCAGCCGACGCGTCTCGGTCTTCCCCAGCAGCATCGGGTTCAGCTTGATCGTGACGTGCAGGCCGACGTCGCGCAGCAGGAACTCGACGATCTGCTCGATCTCGTCGGACGGACATCCGTGGAAGGTGCTCAGCGTGAGCGTGTCGGACAGGCGGCTCGAGAAGTCGAGGTCGCGGAATTCGCGGTACTCGTCGGGGATCTGGCTCCGCAGACGCTCGACGACGGCGCGGGCGTCCAGCATGCCGCGGATGAACGCCTGCACCCGTTCGCTCTTGATCCCAGCGAGGTCGTAGCCGACGCTCATGTCGTAGATCGCCGGCGCCGCGGCCGGCGCGAGTCCCAGCTTGCCGCTCGCCGCGAGCATCTCGACGAGCATCGACGCCTTGGCGTACTCCTCGAGCGACTGGTCAATTCTTAGTTCCTGCGACCACTCGACGTTGTAGCCGACGGTCTGCACGTCGATGCAGGGCCGCGGGATCGAGAGCTCGTCGTCGATCTGGACCGTCTTCAGCTCGACGATCCGCCCGCCGCCCAGCCACGAGAGCACGATGTTCTGCGCGAGCTGCGACTGCGGACCGGCGGCGGGGCCGAAGGGCGTCGCCGCCGCATGCTCGTGCACGCGCACCGACAGATCTTTTCGAGGATCGCCGACGAAGAAGGCTCGGGCCGGCAGATCGAAGATCGCCTGGCGCCGATCGAGCTCCCGGAACGCGCGGCGGACCAGCGCGGCGAACGGATAGGGGTGCAGGCGCGCCATGCCCAAACAGTATGTCGCAGAACTTCAGTACGCGTGGTTGCGCAATGCCCACAACGCGATGAGGCCGAGCACCACGAGATTCGGGAACAACAACGGCGCGCCTGGCGGCGCGCCGGTAATCAGACGCTCGAACAGCGTCGCGCCCGGCTGCCGCACGTCGGCCAGTAGATGGAACGCGAATCCGGCAACGCCCACAATCGCCTGGACGCCAAGCACGAGGGTGCACAGCGCCAGGAACCGACGCTCCACGCGGGTCAGCAGCGCCGCGAGCAGGAAGCTCACCGCGAACGCGCTGCTCGCCACCGGGACCCATTCGACCGCACGAAAGAATCCATTCTCCGCGTGATCGGTCAGGCTGAACACGAAGTTGCCGGCAAACCCGCCAAGAGCCAGCAACAGCACCCATTGCGCCCATTCAATCGTACGCGGGTCCACCATACGGTTCACGATCAGGAGCAATCCCAGGCCGGTGAACGCCAGCGGCGCAGCGAACGGCGCGGCATAGGTGAGGCTGCGAATCGTTCGCTCGTAAAAGAAACTGCTGTCCAGATGCAGCACCACGCCGGCGAGACCCACCGCGACCGAGAGCCATCCGACGAAGTAGCCCAGATCGCGCCACACCTCGACGAAACCCCGGCGTTCTTTGAGGAACACGCCAAGGGTCAGGATCACGGCGGCGGCGGCCGAAAAAACGACCGGGATGTACTCCGACGCGCGGCGAAAGCTGTTTCCGGAGTGCGCGAGGTAGATGTCGCCGACGAGCGCCGCGAAGTTGAAGACGACGAACGCCTCGACCCAGAGCCGGTGGTCGCCTCGCCAGTCGATCGCCACGGGCGGCGCCCGCCGCACGCTACGGTCGTCCATGCCGTCGCCGTAGTTCGGCGGCCTGCGCCTGGAGCTCGACGGTCTTGGCGAGGATCGGGTAGTTCCCGTGCCACTGCACGAAGTCGGCGCCGCCCATGAACGCTCCGTGCTTGGACGTACGGCCGTCGTAGTGCCACAGATCGAAATACAAGAAATCAATCGGCTGCGTGAACGGCGGGGTCGTGAGCACGCCGTCCTTCCGCAGCGTTGAGACGATGTCCGAGGCGGCCTGCACGCGGGCGTTCGTCGTCTCGACGACCTTGGCGGCGTCCGTGTACACGCGCTTCACGAGCGAGCTGCTGTGGCATTGCCCGCAGATCTGCTGCATGTTGGCCTGCGCTCTCTCGTGATCGGGCCTCGCCTTGGTAATCGCGTCGGCGAGATAGTACGACAGCCGCTCGGAGGGATCGTGGGTCACCTTCTGCCCGTTCAGCCCGCTCATGTGGCACGTCGCACACGTCGGCACGAACATGTCGCGCGTCGTCAGCGTCTTGGGCGGCGCGTCGAGGTTCAGGAGCTGGCGCTCGGCCGTGAACATCACGCCGTGCCTCGACTCGTCGTAGATCTCCAACTGCGAGTGGTCGGGGCCCATGTGGCATTGCCCGCACGTGGTCGGCAGGCGCGCGATCGCGACGGAGCTCGTGTGCCGCGTATGGCACACCGTGCACGTCCCGATCGTCCCATCGTCGTTCGGCTTGCCGACGCTGTGGCACGAGGCGCAGCCGCTCTGGGCCGACGATGAACCTTCGAGCGCGACGAAGGGATGCGGGGGACGTTTCGTGGCGCCGGGCTGGAACCGTTCCGAAAAATCCACTTGCTCGGGCGTCAACGATTGTTGTCCGTACACGGCGGCCCAAGCGGGGGCGGCATGGCGGCTGCGCAGGAATTCCTGATAGATCTGCTCGTGGCAGCTCCGGCAGTTCCCCGCCGTGAGCTTGGGCGCAATGACAAACCCCTTGTGCTCGACCCGCTGCTGCCCTTGAGCGGGCTGGTGGCAGTCGAGGCAGTTGATGCCCTTCCGCGCGTGCAGGCTCAACTCGTACTCGTGCACCACGCTGTACTGCTGCTGGCTGTGGCACTCGGCGCATTTGCCGGACGCACGGACGAGCGCCGCGGTCGGCTGCGCGGTTTCGACGCGAGGGCGCTGGCGGTTGACGAGGAAGGCCGCGATGACGAGCGCGAAGCCAATCACGACCGCGATGAAGACTGGCCGAAACGACATGCGGCCATCCTACATGCTCCGTGCGGCGACCAACAAATCTGACCCGCGCGCAGGGTCTGGGTGTATAACGGTCCGATTAGACGACCACCAAGAAAGGGACTCATCCATGAAACGTATCGTGACTCTGACCTGCTGCGCACTGCTCTACGGAGCGTCGGCGTTCGCGCAGAACCCGCCGGGCACGCAGTCGGGGCCGGGCCAGCCGCCAAAGGCGTTCGGGCCGGCGCACGTGGCCGAACCGTGGGAGGCATTCACGTTCACCGAGGCGGTGCCGGGATCGGACATCCCGGTTGACATCACGCTCCTTGGAACCGTTGACGGCCTCTACACGCCGATCGGCATCCGCCATCCGAAAGGCAAGGGCCCGTTCCCCGTGGTGCTGTTCTTCTCGGGCAATGGCGGCGCGGGCGTGCGGCAGGTGCGGGACTACGTCGACAATCACGGGTACACGCTCGAACGATTCCTGAAGGAGGGCTACGCCGTCGCCTGGCTGCAGTACCGAGCCGAGGCGTGGTACGCGTACACGAAAGTCGACAAGCTGCAGGTCGGGAAACAGCAGGCGAACCAGCTGATGAGCCGCCCCCCGCTCGAGATCGACGACCTGATGACGATTGTCGAATACGTCAAACGGCTGCCTTACGTGGATGCGAATCGCGTGGGGCTCTGCGGAAACAGCCACGCGGGCGGGATGATCCTGCGCTCCCTCGCGGACGGCATGAAGATCAACGCGGCGATCGTCTCGGAGCCGGACGTCAGCGAGCTCCTGCAGCTCAGGATGGACGCGTTCTCCGGCGACAACCCGTACTATCCGACGATCGAGTCGGTCGCACCGTTTCTGGACAAGAAAATCGCCATGGAGCGGATCAACCGCATCACGAACACGCCGCTGTTCTTCATGAACCGCGACAAGGACGAACTGCAGGGGCTGTTCGAAACGACCTACGCGTGGGTCAAGGAGGCCGGGAAGACGCCGGTCGAACACGTCAGCTACGACCATCCGGTGCACGGCTACGTCATTCGCGTGCCGAAGGACGACAAGGGTGTGTACAAGCCCGACGAGATCCAGACGAAGGCGATTCAGCAGGCGCTCGACTTCTTCAAGAAGAGCATGCCCGCGGGCGGCCCACGCTAGTGCATCGTGCCGCATGAGCTACCGAGCGCACTTCAGCGTCTGACACCTGACGCGTGGCTGCTCTTCGCCACGCGATTCATCCGGCTGTTCGCGTACGGATCGTTGTCCGTCGTACTGGTGTTCTATCTGATTGGCCTCGGCTTGAGCGAGGCCCAGACGGGCCTGCTCCTGACCCTGACGCTCGTCGGCGACACCGTCGTCTCGCTGTATCTCACGACGCGGGCCGATCGGATCGGCCGCCGGCGCATGCTCATCGTAGGCGCCGCGCTGATGGCGGCTGCGGGTCTGGCCTTCGCCTCGACCAGCAACCTGTGGCTGCTCACCCTTGCCGGCACCATCGGCGTGATCAGCCCGAGCGGGAATGAAGTGGGCCCATTCCTGTCGATCGAGCAGGCCGCGCTCTCGCATGTGGTCACCGATCGGACCCGGACCGAGGTGTTTGCCTGGTACACGTTCGCGGGCTCGCTGGCCACCGCGCTCGGCGCTCTGATTGGGGGCACCCTCGCACACGCGCTGCAACAGACCGCCATGAGGCCGGTCAGCAGCTACCGCATGGTCGTGATTCTGTATGCCGCGCTGGGCGTGGTCCTGGCGTCCCTGTTCGCTCGCCTATCACCTGCTGCGGAAGCGAGCACGCTGGGCGAGAGAAAGGCCTTTCGAGCGACGTTGGCTGGTCTCTCTGGACTCGACCGATCCCGCCAGGTGGTCGTCAAGCTGTCGGGTCTGTTCGCGCTGGACTCCTTCGGCGGCGGCTTCGTCGTCCAGAGCTTCGCCGCGTATTGGTTCTACCTGCGGTTCGGCGTCAACCCGGGCACGCTCGGCGCGATCTTCTTCTGGGCGAACATCTTTGCCGGGATCTCCGCGTTGCTGGCGTCACGGCTCGCATCGCGCTTCGGCCTGATCAAGACCATGGTCGCGACGCATCTGCCTTCGAACGTCCTGCTCGTTCTGGTGCCGCTGATGCCGAACCTGCGGCTGGCGATCATGGTCCTGTTGCTCCGATTCAGCATCAGCCAGATGGACGTGCCGACGAGGCAGTCCTACATCATGGCCGTCGTCAGCCCCGAGGAGCGATCCGCGGCAGCGGGAATAACAGGCGTGGCACGCACGATCGGCGCGGCCATCAGTCCCCTGTTCGTCGGGTTCATGTTTGCCCGGCCCTCGTTGATCAACCTGCCGTTCTTCATCGCTGGAACGCTGAAGATCACCTACGACCTGTTGCTCTACAAGGAGTTCATGGCGGTTCAGCCACCGGAGGAAGGCCGGCACTGACCGGCCGGCGTGGGTTCATCTTGCTGTCATCTTGCTCGGCTAGACTCCAAGCTGGAGGTATCATGCGCAATCTCGTGCTGGTCCTGACACTGGCGACACTCGCGACACTGGTTACAGGAGCCCCACTCCTCGCACAGTCATCCTCCCTCTACCACATCACACACACGTACACGCTCGGCGGCGACGGTGGATGGGACTACATCGTCCCCGATCCGCTGAACCACCGTTTGTTCATCGGCCGACAGAATCGCGTGATGGTGGTTGACGAAGACAACGGGACGCTGCTCGGCGAAGTCACCGGCATTCAGGGCGCGCACGGGACCGCGGTGGCGAATGCCACGGGCCATGGCTTTGCCACCTCGGGCAACGACCAGTCTGTGGTCATGTTCGATCTGAAGACCTTCAAGGTGCTCGGCCGGATCCCCGCGGCCGAAGACGCCGACGCGATCATTTACGACGATGCCTCGAACCGCGTCTTCACGTTCAACGGCGACGCGCACTCGTCCACGGTGATCGACCCGCGCGCGGGCACACTCGTCACGAACATTCCGCTCGGCGGCAAACCGGAATACGGCGCGTCAGCCGGCGACGGCAAGGTGTACGCGA
>OCZT010004400.1_pt1 | contig 14200 bp, 16 predicted proteins | sample 1539031 | NCBI WGS metagenome assembly OCZT01 (sample SAMEA3539308, study PRJEB22396) | soil metagenome | biome: tundra; feature: field; material: soil | place: USA | collected 2010-05 | depth 0.15 m
GCGATAACGAGGCGGGAGGCCGGCGAGGCGGCAGGCGAGGTCGTCCATTTCGGCGCGCCGCAATGCGCGCGACTCCGGTCCCGGCGAGCGGTCGGACTCGCTACCGTTCAGCTCCGCGAGGCGCGGTTTGGCACCGCGAGCGCGGTTCCTGACCACGTTGACCGCAATGCGATGGAGCCACGGCTTCTGCTTGAGCTCGCGGATCCTCTCGGGCGGGTACGTGGCGAGCGCCCGGTACGCGCGCAGAAACGTGTCCTGGGCGACCTCTTCCGCATCGTGCCGGTTGCCGGTGAGGGCGAACCCGACGGCGAAGACCCGGTGCTGGTGCTCTCGCACCATCCGTTCGAACAGCCGCTCGACGCCTTCCATCACTCTCCCAAACACATGGTTCGGTCCGCCGGTTGCAAACCGCCTTGGGCCCCATGATGCGACGGCGGATCTAATAGATGATCAGGGTCGATCCGGCGCCGGCTCCCTAACGCCCAGTTCGTAGCCTCGACACCGCAGGACTGGCAGGGGCGGGTAACGCGGAAAGGACTGGTCGGTTCGAGACCGCTCGCACATCCAGAACGTGCTGCGGCGCGCTTTGACCGTTCGAGAATGCTTGCAGGAGGCGCAAAGCCCTACTTCCACGAGCCCAGATCATGTCGCGGCGCGAGGTACGTCGCTTCAGAAGAATCCACGTGAGGGTCATGCTCAGACATACGGAGAAGGCATCGGCTCAGATCATCGCCAGGGCTTTCAACAGCCTCTGGAAGGAGCTCGCGACTCCGTAGCGCCGGCCCAGCTCCTCGACTCGAGCCGGCTCGGCCGGCCAGTGATCCCGCCGGCCGAGTGGAACTTCGATCTCGAGGTCGCTGACCGGCGGCACGACGCGAAGCGCTTTCTGCAGGTACTCGGCGTCAGCCGATCGGAAGATCCCCGCCTTCATCATCGCGCTCACCGAGCCGTACCGCCTCACCAGGTCGGCCGCCTTCTTGGCGCCGACCCCGGCCACCCCCGGAAGTCCGTCTGAGGGATCGCCGCGAAGGATTGCGAAGTCCGCGTACGCGCGCCCGGGGATCGAATATCGGCGCTCCACCTCTGCCTCATCCACCACGGCGAGTCCGGTCTTCTCCGGGTACAGGACGACGATCTCGCTGTCGCGGATGAGGGTGAACAGATCCCGATCTCCGCTGTAGATCTCGATGGGGGGCTCGACACGGGCCACCAACGAGGCGATGACGTCCTCGGCCTCGTAGCCGGCCACCCCGACTGCATCGATGCCGACCGCCGCAAGGCATTCCATCACCACGGGCATCTGCGGCTCGAGGCCGGGCGGTACGGGCTCCGCGGTCCGGTGCTCCTTGTAGCTTGGAAGTAGCTCGACGCGCCAGTCCGGACGCCAGTCCTCGTCGGTTGCCAACGCAAGGCGTCTGGGTTTGCGGTCGGTTATGAGGCGAGCAAGTGTTTCCAGTGTTCCCCGCACGGCGTTGACGAGGGTGCCATCCGGGGCCCGCGTGGTCTGGGGCACGCCGTAGAAAGCTCGAAAGATGAGGCTCGATCCATCCACGAACAGCCAGTCCGGCAAGGTGGCCTGATCCTAGCGGCCCTTTAGGATGGGCGACGGTTTGAGAACCTTCGTTGTGCTCGCGGCAGCGGCCACGCTGTTGAGCTGCACGTCTTCCACAGGGCCGGCGGCGTCGGCCCCGCGCCTTGCGTCGCCCAGCCCGGTCGTGGCGAACCCAGCAGACTCCAAGGCGGCCGACTTACGCACGCGGTTGGACCTGCTTCTCGGTGAGCAGGTGATTCTCGTCGCCAAGGAAGCGTCGGCCGCACGCAGGGCCGACGAGTACAAGAGCTACCTGCGCCTGCTGACCTCGAACGGCGATGACCTCACCGAGCTGGTGCGCTCAGCCCTTGGTGACACCGCGGCGACCCGCTTCGGCCAGATCTGGAGCGCGCAAGACGACTATCTCGTCAACTACACGATCGGGCTGCTCACGCACGTCAAGAGCAAGTCCGATCTTGCATGGTCGGGCCTCGCCATCAAGTTCGTCCCACAGCTCTCGCAGTTCCTGACCTCGGCGACCGAAGTCCCGTTGGATCCGATCAAACAGCTGGCGAGTGCGCACATCGTCGAGTTGAGGGCGATGCTCGACGATCAGATCGGTCAGAAGTACCCGACGATGTACGCCGACCTCCGCATTGCCTACGCGCAGGCCTCCCGTATCGGTGACGCGCTCGCGCCGCGGATCGCTCAGAAGTTCCCGGACAAGTTCCCGGGCAACCCGTCGAGCCCGGCCGTGGATCTGCGCGTGACGATGAACACTCTGCTCCAGGAACATGCTTACCTGGCGACGATGGCGACCAGTGCCACGACCGGAGGTCGCTCGTCCGAGCAGGGCGCCGCGGCCAGAGCGCTGACGGCCAACTCCGGCGCGGTCGGCAAGTTGTTGAGGGGCTTGTTCGGTGCGTCAACCGAAACCCGGTTCGACCAGATCTTGGCGGCGAAGAACACGGCGATGATCGGCTACGCGTCGGCGTCCAGGGCCACCGCGAAGCAGAGCGCCTTCGGCCAGCTGATCGACGTATTCGTCACGAGGTTTGCCGCCCTCGTCCAGGACTCGACCGGCCTGACCTCCAGCAGTTCGCGTCCGGCGATCCAGGCGCAGGTCGAGGCCACAATCGTGGTGATCGACGATCAACGGTCGAGGTCATCGGCCAGGCTTGGGCCAGACGACCGCTCCGCCGCAGCTGCTATGCAAGGGATCGCCGACCTCGTCACGGACGCCGTCGTCGCCAAACTCCCCACGCGGTTCAGCCCGTAGGCGCGAGCGAGGGCTAACCGAGGGCGGCGGCGATGATCTCCAGGGCGGTCGTAGCCTCTTCGTGATCGACAACGAGTGGAGGGCAGAGACGGACTGCTCGCGCGCCGGCCGTGAGCAGCAGCAATCCCCGTTCGAAGGCACGCTGCACCAGCTGACCCGCCAGGTCTGCGGTCTTCAGCTCCAGAGCCACCATCAACCCGAGGCCGCGGACGTCGGTGACCTCGGGGTGCGACTGAGCGATCTCCCGCAGCCCGTCCTGGAGCTGCGGCCCAACCTTCGAGGCGTTCTCCATGAGGCCGTCCTCGAGGAGGTCGAGCGTCGCCAACCCTGCGGCGCAGGCGAGCGGGTTGCCGCCGAAGGTGCTGCCATGTGAGCCGGGCGGCCAGCTCATCTGCTCGGCGCGCGCGATGAACGCGCCCAGTGGAAGCCCCGACGCAATGCCCTTGGCGAGGCACACGATGTCGGGCTCGACGTCCCAGTGCTCCACGGCGAGCAGGTGCCCGGTGCGACCCATGCCTGACTGGATCTCGTCGGCCACGAGCAGGATGCCGTGCTTGAGAGTGAGCTCGCGCAGTCTGGGCAAGAAGTCGTCCTGCGGCACCAAGTACCCGCCTTCGCCCTGGATCGGTTCGACGAAGACGGCCGCCACGCTCTCCGGCGGGGCGACCGTATTGAACAGCTCCTCAAGCCGGGCCATGGTCTCGTCGGTGGTGACGCCACGAGAGCTCGAAGGAAAGGGGGCGTGAAAGACAGACGACAAAAGAGGGGCGAACCGCCGGCGCTGACTGGCCTTGGATGCTGTGAGCGAGAGAGCGCCAAATGTCCGGCCGTGGAACCCCCCTATGAACGCGATGTAGCTGGGGCGGCCGGTGGCATAGCGAGCCAGCTTCATGGCCCCTTCGATCGCCTCCGCGCCGGAGTTGGTGAAGAAGACCTTCGCCGGTGTGCCGGGTAGAATCTTCGCTTCCAGGCGCTCGGCCAGCTCGATCTCAGAGCGGTAGTAGAAGTCGGTGCCGGACATGTGGAGAAAGCGCTTGGCCTGCTCTTCGATGGCCGCCACCACCTTGGGGTGAGAGTGGCCGGTGGTGGAGACCGCGATACCGGCCGTGAAGTCGAGGAACGTGTTGCCGTCGACATCTGTGACCCAGCACCCCTCGCCACGCTCCATAACGAAGGGATAGGCGCGGGTGAAACTGGGCGACATCGCCCTCGCGTCCCTTGCGATGAGGTCCGCCGCTATGGGGCCGGGCACGGCCGTCTTCATGTGAGGCCGGCGGGCGGTCTTCACGACGCTCGGGGGGAGGCCGGGTACTTCATCTCGGCGAAGGTATCAGACCTCACGGGGAGTGCGGCCTCAGTTCAGGTTGCCATCTTGCGCCGAACCCGTCCACGCAGCCCCTGTTCGTGATCCAATTTGGCCATTGGCAAAGGGGACAAAGGCCTTCACCATCCGCCCGGCGGACCGCGATGACCTGAAGGCGATCGTCGGCATCTACAACTGGGCGGTGAACCAGACGTTTGCCACCATCGACTCTGAGCCCCTCGGCACAGAGGAGGCCGCCGCGTGGTGGGAGGCCCACGGAAAACGCTCAAAGCTGATAGTCTCGACCGACGACGGCGGGGTGATTGGTTGGGCGCGCCTGTTCCCATGGAACCAGCGCGGCTTCGACATAGTGGAGGATCTTGTGTACGTCGATCCTGTCCACCAGGGGCGTGGCATCGGCCGAGCTTTGCTTACAGAGCTCATAAAAGAGGCACGCGGGCTGGGCTATCGGACGATCGTGGCCACGGTCGCCACCGACAACCGCGCCGGCCTGCAGCTGCATTCCAAGCTTGGTTTCGAGGTGGTGGGGACGATACGCGACGCGGCGCACAAGTTCGACCGATGGATGGACATCACCCTCGTCCAACTCGCTCTCGAAGCGCGAGTCTGACGCCAGAGATGCCCCTACACAAGATCAACGGCCAATGGATCCATTACGAGGACACCGGCGGGAAGCTTGGGCCGATCGTACTCGCGCACGGGCTGCTCATGGACAGCGAGATGTTCGCCCCGCAGATCGAGGCTTTCGGCTCTCGATTCCGGATCATCACCTGGGACGCACGTTGCCACGGCCAGACCGAGACGACGGACGACCCGTTCACGTACTGGGACCTGGCGGACGACCTGAGGGGCCTGCTCGACCATCTCGGCATCGAGCGGGCCGTGATCGGCGGCATGAGCCAGGGCGGCTTCATAGCCCTCCGTTTCGCGCTCAGGTACCCGGAGCGAGTGTCCGCCCTGATCCTGCTCGACACGCAGGCAGGCACTGAAGACCCCGAAAAGGCGGCCACCTACGAGCTGATGCTCGACGTGTGGGAGGCCGAGGGGCTGAACGACCAATTGGCGGAGACGATCGCCGCCATCATCCTCGGCAACGAGTGGCCCGGTCGCGAGGCCTGGATCGCGAAGTGGCGGCAGTGGACGCGCTCGCTCCTGCGCCCCGCATTCCAAGCGTTGGTCGGCCGAGAGGACATCGGCGATCGACTCGGTGAGATCAAGGCGCCGGCTCTTGTCGTTCACGGCACCGCCGACGCCGCGATCGACATCGAGCTGGCCCACCGGCTCTGCTCCGACCTGGCCAACTGTCAGCAGCTGTCTGCCATCGAAGGGGGTGGTCACGCCTGCAACCTCACTCACCCGGAGCTCGTAAACCTGGCGGTGCAGCAGTTCCTGGGCGAACTCGCCCTCAAGACGCCTCGGGGAGCCGAGCGGCGAGGCGGCGGACGGCGCTCCGACGTCGAGCGCCGGTTCGGCGAGAGACGGGATCTGGTCCGCGCAATCGCAGGCCGCCGAGTCTTCGCTCCCTCCGACAGGCGGACGGCCGAACGGCGCTCCCTGGAGGGCCGCTGATCCTCGGCAGCGCTCGGCCCCAGGACGGCCAGTCCTAGGCTGACACGGGCAACCCGATTGGAGCACCCGTGGCGTAGGCGGGTGGGTACACGATCTTCATCTCGCCGACCGCCTGCCACTGCCCGACGACCGCCGCCGACCGCGTGTTCTGGCCCTCGTCCAGGGCTCCCGCTGCCCCGAAGCGGACGCCGCCGCCGTTGATGCTGTCCCCGACCGGCACGTCCACGCTCAGGGCCGCGGATCGAATCGAGTCCGGCGTTGCCTGGCCGGACAACAAGGCGAGGACGTTGTCGAAGAATGTCCAGCCGCCGACGAAGCCGGCCACCGCCGGGATCGTCATCCCGGCACCTCCGTTGGCGGCGCCATAGATCGAATGGGCTTGGGCCAGCAGCGCCGCGCCCGCGGGTGAAAGTGCCGCCGGGCTGATATCGCCACCCGGCTTGTCCGCTGCGTAGACACCCACTGAGCCCGCGCCGAGGCGCTGGCTGAAGGCGGGCATGCAGAACGCGGAACTCGTCCCGATGGCCGCTTTCAATGCCACGCCGTGGCTCAAGAGGGCCTGCCAGATCGCGACGCCGTCTTCGAGGTAGCTGACATCCCAGAGATAGTCGGGCCGATCCGATCCAATCCGCGCGGCGATCGCTTGGGGGTCGTAAGCCCGCGGGTCGTACTCGATCACGTCCACGACGTGGATGCCCAGGTCGTGTGCGAGTGATGCCTCGCCACCGCCCACCGACCGGCCGTAGATGTCGTTCACCTGCACGATCACTACGCGTGGCGAGGCCGGCTTCATCCGCGGCATGAGCACGTCATGCGTGAAGGTGACGGCCATGCGACCCAGTGAGCTCCCGGTTGCCACCGTCCTGAACACGTAGCGACGCTGCGCGGTGATGGGATCGGCGACCGCGCCGGTCTCCCAGTAAACGGTCTTGAGCTCCTCCGCCCGGGCGGACGCCGCCGCCGAAAGGGTGCTTCCGTACGTGCCCAGGATGGCGGGCACGTGGTAGTCGTGGACCAGCTCGTCGACCGCGGCGCTTGCCGCCTGTGGAGTTGTCGCGTCGACGACCTGCAGACGGATCGGCACCTTCAAGGCTCCCGTCGTCTGGGCCAGCGAGAGAGCGGCCCTCACCCCGGCCAGCTCCTCCTTGCCCCCCTGCGCCTGGGGTCCGCTCAGGGGGTAGATCGCGCCCAGCACGAGGTCATGGTTCTGCCCGGATGGCTGCGCTTGAGCGCATGCCGCCGCGAAAAGAAGCACGAGAGCAAGGAGGGCCGCCCTACGGATCACAAAGTCAGGATATCGGCTCGAGCTAACTCTCTAACGTTGCAGGGTTGGCCGGGGTCCCCCCGGCGATGCGGGAGAACCATCTGGCTTCTCCCGCATATCTACGCGCTGGCCGTTACCCTCAGGTCGCCACCACGGGCGTCGGCCAGCTGGCGCTCCAGCTTGTTGGTCGGAGCGTAACCGTAGTTGACGTGGAGAGAACGGCCCTCCGGGGACATGACCACCGTGGTCGGGAGCGTGTACACGTGGAAGCGGTCGGCAAGCTCGCGCTCCGCGATGGCGTCGACCCGGTCGATCCGCACACCGGACAGTTTTGCCAGCGCCGGCTCCTGGTGGGTGCGGCAGACACTGCAGTTCTCCCCGGTGAAGTACAGGATGTATGGGTCTATGGCCGGTGCGGCAGCGACTCCAAGCGCGCGAGCCCGCGCGTGCCGCGACCGCCAGAGCTCAAAGCCGGCGGCAGCGAGCACCACCGTGCCCGCCACCGCCAGAGCCCAGAGTTGTGTGGTCATCAGACAGTTCCGGTCGTCCGGGACGACGGGGTTGCTTTGATCAGTCCTGCCCGGCCGAGTTGGTAGTAGATCTGGCAGCCGAGGCAGTAGCCGAACGCCAGGTTGATGAACGCCAGCACCGCCACCAGAAGGGCGATCGCCAATCCGACCACTGGGAGCGGCAGCAGGAACACCGACGAGACTGCGAGGAAGACCCCGCCCAGGCCCTGCGCGAAGTTGTGAGGCTCCGGCCGGTCCTGGACCGGGCGGGGCTTGACGATGCCGCGCGGCTTCAGGACCTTGAAGTAGAGCTGCTTGAAGAGCGCCAGCTGCGGAGCAAACGTGCCCAGCAGCAACACCACCGCGAGCAGCGGGATCAGGACCAGGAGCGGCCTGAAGAACGGGCCGGCGATGAACGCGACGAGTACGGTCGCCACGATCCCGGTCTGGTTGACCTTGAGCGCCGAGTGATCGACGACGCCAGAAGGGGCTGCCATGTGGATCCCTACTTCTCGATGGGAACCCGGATCGAGCTCCCCCACTCCGTCCACGAGCCGTCGTAGTTGCGCACGTCGGGGTAGCCGAGCAGCTCCTTCAGCACGAACCACGTGTGGGCAGAGCGCTCGCCGATGCGGCAATAGGCGATGACCTCTTTGTTGGATGTGATGCCCTTGCCGCCGTAGATCTCCTTCAGCTCATCGGTGCTCTTGAAGGTGCCGTCCTCGGCGTTGACCGCCGTGCCCCACGGAATGCTGACGGCAGTCGGGATGTGGCCGCCGCGCTGCGCTCCTTCCTGAGGCAGGTTCTCCGGCGCGAGCAGCTCACCCGAGTATTCCTTGGGCGACCGCACGTCGACGAGGCCGGCCTTGCCGAGCTTGGACTGCACGTGGTCGCGGTAGGCGCGGATGTCCTCCCTCGGAGATCCGTGGAACTTGTAATCGGTCGCTGGGTAGCTTGGGACGTTGGTGCTGTACTCGCGTCCTTCCTTCTCCCACTTCACACGGCCGCCGTCGATGAGTTGGACCTTGTCGTGGCCGTAGTACTTCAGCGCCCAGTACGCGTACGCCGCGAACCAGTTGTTGTTGTCCCCGTAGAGAACGATCGTGGTGTCGGGCGTGATCCCGCTCTTGCCGAGCAGGTTCGCGAGCGCTTCCTTGGTGGCGATGTCGCGGTTGAGCTGATCCTGAAGGTCCTTTCTCCAGTTCCAGCCGACCGCACCTGCCACGTGGCCCTTGTCATATGCGGACGGATCGACGTCGACCTCGACCACGCGAAGGCCCTTGTCCTTTGCATGCTCAGCGATCCACTCCGTGCTGACTAAAGCCTTGGTTGTCGTCGATGAGCTCAATTCCAAACCTCCTGGAAATACAAATGACCGATTGATGTCGATTCGAAGAGAAACGGGTCGCAAGGCGCCGCCACGAGGCGCAATACCCCGGGGCCGGACCCCGGGCAGCGACCGAGCCTAGCTACAGAAGCAGGCGGGGTTGTGAACCAGACGCTGGGCAGGCCAGACGAGGTTCCGCACAGTCACGACATCTTATGACAACCAGCGACGGGCGACCATGATTCCCGGATGATGGATGCTGCTAATGCGAATCGATCTCATTAAGTACCAAGCTCTGGGCAACGATTACCTGGTCCTGGACCTACCCGGGGCGCTCGACCACTTGGTCCCGATGCTGCCCGTGCTCTGCGACCGCTTCCGGGGCCTGGGCTCGGACGGCCTCCTGGCATTCGACCCCAAATCCATGAAGGTGCGGATCTTCAACCCCGACGGCTCCGAAGCGCAGAAGAGCGGAAACGGCCTCCGCATCACCGCGGCGCACGCCGTCCTGGAGCATGGGGCGGGCGACGAGTTCGAGCTGCGAACGGTCGACCGCGCCAACCCGGTGCGAATCCTTGCCAGGAACGGCGCCGAGATCGTGTGCGAGCTCGACATCGGGCGCCCATCCTTCCGCGCCTCCGACCTCCCAGCACGGTTCGACGGAGAGCCCGACCGGGTCCACCTCGACACTTCGGCCGGGCGCGTCGAGGCCATGCTCGTCTCGGTCGGCAACCCCCATTGCGTGGTCTTCGGCGAGCCCGTTACCAAGGAGCGATGCCTCGAGCTTGGACCGTTGCTGGAGAACCACTCGGCCTTCCCGGAGCGCACCAACGTCCAGCTGTTCGAGGTCATTGATCGCGCGCACGCGCGCGTGGAGATCTGGGAACGAGGCGCCGGCTACACGCTCGCGTCGGGCACCAGCGCCAGCGCCGTCGCCGCAGCCTGCATGCGAGCCGGCCTCGTCGACGATCGAGTGACGATCCTGATGCCGGGCGGCGACCTCGAGATCCAGCGCGCAAAGTCCGGGAACCTGGTCCAGTCAGGCCCGGCGCGACGCGTCTACCGCGCCCGAGTCGACCTGGCCGACTTCAGTTAGTGATAGACAGCAGCTTCACAGTTGCCGGGAGCTCCGCCAACCCCGTGACCACGGCGTCGGCGAGAGCCGGATCGTCAGCCTCGCCCAGGCGGTTGACCCAAATGCGGCGAATCCCGAGCTCGCTGGCTGGACGGATGTCGTGGTAGTAGCTCTGCGCGACGTGGATCCAGACATCGGCAGAGGCGCCGAAGGTGGACTTGAACAGTAGGAAATGCGCCGGGCTCGGCTTGTAGGCCGCGACGTCCTCGGCCGTCACCACGGCATCGAAAGACACCGGCAGGCGGCGCTGGGTCAACGCGATGATGTCGCGATCGCAGTTGGTCAGCAACGCGAGCTTCCAGCCCTCCCTGCGAAGCGTGCTCAAGGCCGGCCCCACGTCGGCGAACGGCGGCCAGTAAGGAATTGTCGAGACGAGCGCGGTTGCATCGTCCGGCTTGAGGTCGAGCGATAGTCGACGGGCCACGCGCCGGACGCTTTCCGTCATCACGGCCCGATAGCGGCGGAAGGAGCCCTCGGCCTCGACCTCGGCCTCGATCGTGGCGTACGAGTCAAGGAATTCGGCACCATGCCCCGGGAACAGGAGCTCACCCGTCGTCCTGATCCCGTGGCGCCAGTCGATAAGCGTGCCGAAGCAGTCGAAGGTCAGCCAGCGGTCTGCCAACCGGACCTCCATAGCGGAGAATTGCGTTCGTGGACAGAGCAGCAGTCGTCGATTGGCTGAAAGCTTACGTGCGAGCCTGGGGGACTTACGCGCCGGACGCTATCGGCGAGCTCTTCACCGATGACGCGACCTATTCCTTTCATCCGTACGACGAGCCGGTGGTCGGCCGGGCAGCGATCGTTGCGGCGTGGCTCGCGGACCGCGACGCGCCGGGCACCTACGAGGCCACATACAAACCGATCGCGATCGATGGAGATGTGGTCGTGGTCAACGGGAGGAGCCGTTACTTCAAGGACTCCTCCCGCAGTGAGTTGACCAAGGAGTGGGACAACATCTTTGTCATCGAGTTCGGCAAAGGTGGCCTGTGCCGCTCCTTCCGCGAGTGGTATGTGGCGCGTCGAGGTCAGGCCGAGTAGGCCCCGGTTAGTGGCCCGGCGCCCGGAAGCCTGATCCGGCGGACTTCTTCGCGGCCTGGTCGACCTCCTCAGGCGTGAGCAAAACGATCGTCTTCAGATGCGCGGCCACGCCGGTGCCCCCGATGGCGAGGGCGAAGGCTGCCGCCGTGACGTTGTCAGGGGCTTCGACGGTGACATACACGTCGCTCGTACCAAATGCGAAATACATCGATTCGACCCGGCCACCCAAAGCCTTGGTCGCCGCTTCGACCGCCGCCTTGCGGCCGCTGCCGCCATCCTTGACCAGCGCCTTGAGGCCCTCCTGTGAATACGAGGCTTCGATCAGATACTTCGCCATTTCCTTGTCCTCCTTGAACCAACTGTGGACGTCATCGAAATGCCCTCACCCGGCTTTCGGCAGGTACTCCTGGATCGCATGCGCAAGGTGCTGCATGGTCATCGACTGCAGCCACACCCGTCCCGGACCCGTGAGCGCAGCGAGGAAGAGGCCGTCGCCCCCGAAGAACGCGTTCTTGATACCCGGAACAGTGGTCACGTTGAACTGCACCGACTCCTGGTACATCCCGACATGGCCGGGATGCACGCGCAGCGTGTTTCCCGCCTGTAGGTCGTAGGTTACGACTTCGCCATGCAGCTCCACCCACGCCTGGCCCTGCCCCTGCAGGCGCTGCATGCGAAACCCGGTCCCGCCGAAGACTCCCGCGCCGAGCCTCTGCTGGAACCCGATCGAGAACTGCACCCCGGGCGTCGCGCACATGAACCCGTGCCGGTGGACCATGTAGCCCTGGCCTGGAGTAATTTCCATGGGCAGGATCTGGCCCGGCAGCTTAGCGGCGAACGCCAGCAGTCCGGGTCCGCCGCCGGCGGTGTACTCGGTCATGAAGAGCGTACCGCCGGCGACTGCGCGGCCGAGCGCGCCCATGAAGCCGCCCTGCTGGCCTCCGGCCGAGGTCGACGTCTGCATCTGGATCGCCATCGACAGCCAGGACAGCTGACCGGATTCGGCGAAGACCTTGTCGCCCGGCTGCATGCTGAGCTCAAGCACTGGCATCACGGTGCCGATGATCTTGGATTCCATACGCTCTAGCCCCCGCTCAAAAGATTGCCGACAAGGGAGCTGCCGCCAGACTCTCTGTGGGGCAGGTACTCCTGGATCGCATGCGCCAGGTGTTGCATGGTCATGGACTGCAGCCACACCCGCCCGGGACCGCTGAGAGCGGCCAGGAAGATGCCGTCACCGCCGAAGAAGGCGTTCTTGATTCCGGGGATGGTCGTGATGCTGAACTGCACGGAGTCCTGGTACATGCCCACGTGGCCGGGGTGAACGCGCAGGGTGTTGCCGGGCTCGAGGTCGTACGTGACGACCTCGCCGCTGAGCTCAATCCAGGCCTGGCCCTGGCCCGTCAAACGCTGCATGCGGAAGCCCGTCCCACCGAGCAGCCCGGTGCCGAGTCTCTGCTGGAAGCCCATCGAGAACTGCACGCCGGGGGTGGCGCACATGAACCCATGGCGGTGCACCAGGTAACCGGACGTGGGCGTGATCTCCATGGGTAGGATCTGGCCGGGCAGTTTCGCCGCGAACGAAAGGAGGCCGGGGCCACCGGCCGCGGAGTACTCGGTCATGAACAGCGTGCCCCCGGCGACGGCCCGCCCGAGAGCGCCCATGATGCCCCCCTGCTGGCCTCCAGCCGAGGTCGACGTCTGCATCTGGATCGCCATCGACATCCATGCCAGCTGACCCGATTCGGCGAACACCTTGTCGCCGGGCTGCATGCTGAGCTCGAGCACCGGCAGCACTGTGCCGACGATCTTTGGCTCCAACGTTCCCCCCCTGCAAAACGAAAGCGGCCGGCTCGGCGACCACTGTATCAGGAGCCTGTGCCGGTTCCCGTGTGATGCACGTGCTCCAGCGTGTGACGTCGAGCGGCCTTGTGGCCGGGAGTGCGCGAGCACGATTCGCAGACGCCGACGACCAGCACCTCGGTGCGTACGGGCCGGAAGCGGTGCAACTCCTGGAGGTGGCTCTCGAGAGAGTTCACGAGCTCCTCCTGGATGTGCAGCACTCCTCCGCAAACCTGGCAGACGGCGTGATGGTGGTCACCGCTGGCAAGCTCGTAGTGAGTTGGGCCTTCGCCCAGGTGGGCGGCGTACACCGACCCCGACGCGGTCAGGGCCTCCAGCGCGCGATATACCGTGCTCCGAGGAAACCCCGGTTTCGTCTTGTGCAGCTCACCCGCAATCTCGTCTGCCGTGCAGTGGCCTCCCAGCCGCACGATGGCGTTGTAGACCATCGTCCGCTGAGCCGTGCGACGCATGCCAGGTGCGAGCATCAGATCTGCCGCACGACGCGCAGATTCCGATCGGCCTTGGTCAGCAGCCGGCAGCCCGTGGCCTCGACGACGATGTCGTCTTCGATTCGAACGCCCCCCCAACCGGGGATGTAAACGCCCGGCTCGACGGTGAACACCATCCCGGGCTCGAGCACGGTGTCCGAGCCCGGGTCCAGGCTCGGGTCCTCGTGAGCCTCCAGGCCCAGGCCATGGCCGATGCGGTGAAAGAAACGATCGCCAAGCCCGGCCGCAGCGATGACGGCTCTCGCGGCCGCGTCGACGTCGCTGGTCGTGACTCCCGCGCGCACGGCTTCGATGGCTGCGTCATGCGCCTGCAGGACCAGAGCGTGGATCTCGAGCTGGCGGGCGTTCGGCTCGCCGACGACCGCCATGCGCGTGGTGTCGGCACGGTACCCCTCGAAGGCGGCTCCGAAGTCGAGCAGCACGAGGTCTCCCGCCTCGAGGGTGCGAGCTGCAGGATGATGGTGCGGCAGGGCGGAGTTTGGCCCCGACTGGACGAGGGTTTCGAAGGCGAGCGTAGCGCCATTTGCGCCGATCGCCGCGCCGATGATGAGCGCCACCTCCAGCTCCGACTGCCCGGAGCGCAGCTGGCCCATGACCTCTTCTGAGACGGCGTCGGTGATGGTTGCCGCTCGCGCAAGCTTCTCCAGCTCCGCTGAGCTCTTGGTGCGGCGGAGCCGGCGAATCTCCGACGCGACGTCGATCAGCTCGACCACGCCGGCCCTTGCGCCCAGGGCCTCGGCCGCCTGCACGGTCAGGTGCTCCTTCTCGACCCCCAGTCGGGCGCAGGCCTCGATCGCTTCACGCACGAGCTCATAAGGGTCCTCGCCGTCTCGCCACGCCACCACCTCGGCTTGATCAGAAACCCTTTCC
>OCZT010004401.1_pt1 | contig 14198 bp, 17 predicted proteins | sample 1539031 | NCBI WGS metagenome assembly OCZT01 (sample SAMEA3539308, study PRJEB22396) | soil metagenome | biome: tundra; feature: field; material: soil | place: USA | collected 2010-05 | depth 0.15 m
GGAACCCCGGCGGGTGACCGCCGGAATCCCCGTCCTTCAGGGCGGAGAGAAGTCAGCAAGCGACAAATGCCCGTACGCATGCCGCAGGAGTTATCTGGACCGTTACCCAGCTCGGTTCTAGCGCCTCCTTGAGCAGGTCCATCTCCAGTTCCTCACCCGGACCGGGAAGCCGCAGCACCAGACGTGCGTAACCGCTGGTCGCCTCGACAACTTGGCCGGGTTGGCTTCGCGCGCGAGGTAACGGGCCTAGGCGGCAGGGTGGAAGCCGCAGCGGCGGGCTGAACTGGGATATCTTCGCGTGGCTGCCGGTCAGGGAAGCTTCAGCACTTCGGCTCGGACGCCTGTGAGCTGGTCGAAGCCCGCGCTGGCGTCGGTGGTCAGCAGGATCCGGCTGGTTGCGGCGGCCGTGGCGGCGATCATCATGTCATTTGCGGATCTCGGCCGCCCCTTCGCCGTCGCCGCTACTGCCAGGCGCGCATGCACCCGGGCGACGCCCACGTTGTATGGCTCGACAGGAAGGCTGGACAAGATCGCCTCCACGCGGACGGCGCGCGCCTGGCGGTGCACGGCGTCCGCGCGCTCGACGCCGACCAGAAGCTCCATCGCGGTAATCGCCGCGATCGCGGCATCGTCAAGGCCGAGGACCGCGTCCACGTCGAGCCTGCCTCGTTCGATCGCGATGAGGACGCCGGTGTCGAGGATTACTCGCCGGGCCATCCGCGCACCTCGTCGCTGAAGGCGGACCGTAGGTCATCGTGCACGCGCTCAAGGTCATCCGCGAACCCGGTATCCGCCGGGTTGTCATGCAGGGCGGCCTTGAGCCGGTCCGCTGATGTGCGGCGCTCCGGGACGAGCCGGCCGACTGGCACCCCGTCGCGGGTGATGACGACAGTCTCGCCGTGCTCGACGGCATCGAGGATGCTGGCGAAGCTCCGTGCCGCTTGAGTGGCAGTCACCGCGATCATAAATACATACTATCAGATCTACTCTGCTTATATGTATATGAATGACGGTACCGGTGGCTGACTCCCGGGGAATGCGGTGGCGTGTCGCGGTCCACGACGGGTGGGCGACGTTCGAGCTGGACGGGGACGCCGTGCTGCGAGTTCACTGACGAGACCTATGAGTGCCAGCAATAACCTATGGGCAAGCGATAACAACACAGGTTCAGGGGATGAGCACGATCTTCCCGCGCGTGTGGCGGCGTTCGAGTTCGGCAAAGGCATCGGCGACCCGTTCCAGGGGGTACGTCGCTGCGATGGGGATCTCGATCTCGCCTGACGCGACGAGCTCGGCCATCTCGGTGAGGACCTTAGCGGTGGAGGCGGTTGCGCTGCCCTCGGCCTTCGTCCCGAGTTCCTCGGCCTTCTGGAAGGAGATGATCGTCTCGATGCGATCGCGGGGGATCCCGAGGTCGGCGGCGAGCTGGACGTAGTCCGGTCCGAAGAGGTCGATGAACGCATCGATTCCTTCTGGCGCTGCCGCCCGCAGGCGCTCGGCGAGCCCGTCCCCGTCACCGTAGCGGACGGGGACGGCGCCGTGGGCAATCAGCCACTGCGCGTTCGCGGGCGAGGCAATGCCGAGGACCTGCGCGCCGCGGACGCCGAGGAGCTGCACGACGACGGTCCCGACACCGCCGGCGGCCGCCGAGACGGCCACGGTGTCGCCCTGCCTGGTATCAACGGCCCGTACGGCGGCATAGGCGGTGCACCCGGCGACGTACAGGGAGCCGGCGACTTCCCAGCTCAGCTCCGGAGGCTTGCGGATCAGCTGGCTCACCGGAACGGAGACGTGGGTGGCGTGACTGGACCGGCGCCAGGAGAAGCCCAGCACCTCGTCCCCGGCCGCGAGCTCGCCGGCACTCTCGCCGACAGCGGTCACCACGCCGGCCAGGTCGCTGCCCTGGCCCGAGGGAAACGTCGCCGGGAACCGGTCGTGCAGCGCGCCGGTCCGGATATTCGTTTCGCCTGGGTTGATGCCCGCTGCCCGGACGGCGACGACGACCTCACCGGCCGCCGGGGCGGGCATCGGCACGTCCGCGACGTAGAGGACTTCCCTGCCGCCGTAACGGTCGAAGCGCACCGCGCGCGAGCCGGTACCGGTCATCTCACTCTCCTATCTGTCAGACGCCTGCGAACGCGGCGCAAGTCACAGCGGCTGGTACCCCTCTGCCGCCGCCCCCTGCGCGAGATGACCGATCACCTCATCGAGCAGGCCTCGGAGCTGATCGCAGCGCTCGGGCCCGAGGGCGTGGCAAACGCGGCGTTCGACCTCAGTGATGACCGAATCGGCGGCCCGCAGGGCATCGAGGCCGGCGTCAGTGAGGTGGAGCTCGTGGACGTTGCGGTGGCGGGGGTGAGTGCGGCGTTCCAGCAGGCCGCGGGCCTCGAGCTTGGTGGCCAGCAGTGCCACGGCCTGGGTGGTGACGCCGAGGTGGCGGGCGAGTTCGGCTCCGGTGAGGCCGGGATAGGTGTGCACATGCATCAGGAGCGCGTAGTGGGCCGCAGGTACGCCGACGCTGCGCAGGCCAGGCTCCTTGGCCGCCTGGACAGCCAGGTCGGCCCTGCGCAGGGTCCAGGTAACGCGACGCAGCGCTTGCTTCGCAACGATGTCGGGCGGCAGGTCCATAACCAGACGCTAGTCAAGACCTAGATAATAGTCAATACCTTGAATCAAGCGCTTGACATACATCAAGCTATTGATAACAATGAAGCCGCGCCCACCGGGGCGCGACGCGCTGAAGGAGCGACAGAGCCATGACCCAGCAGCAGCGAGAAGCGATCAAGAGCATGCTGACCGCCTCACCAATGGACCCGGCCGGTGACCCGCTCGAGCAGCGGCCGCTGTTCGAGCAGATGATCACCGCCATTCCGGTGCCCGCCGACGTCGTCACCACGCCCGGGCAGCTCGGCGGCGTGCCGGTAGTCACCATCGACATCCCCGGCACCACGACCGAGGGTGTCATCCTCTACTTTCATGGCGGGTTCTTCGCCATCGGCTCGGCAGCGGCCTCGGTGGGGCTCGCCTCCGATCTCGCCCGCAAGGCCCGCATGCAAGTGGTGACCGTCGACTACCGGCTCGCACCCGAGCATCCCTACCCCGCCGCGCTGCACGACGCCATGACCGCCTACCGGGCCCTGCTCGACACCGGCCAGCACGTCGCCCGGGTCGCGCTCGCCGGAGAATCCGCCGGCGCCAACCTGGCCGCCGCAACCCTGGTCGCCATCCAGCGCGACGGCCTGCCCCGGCCCTCGTCGGCGGTCCTGCTCTCGCCCTGGGTCGACCTGACCGGCACCGGGGACAGCATCACCGCCAAGGCCGCCGTCGACCCGATGATCACCGCCACCGCCATCCGGGTGCGGGCCGGTGACTACCTCAACGGCGCCGACGCTTCAGACGGTCTCGTCAGCCCGATCTACGCCAGCCTCGCCGGCCTGCCTCCCCTCCTGATCCAGGCCGGCTCGCACGAGGTCCTCCTCGACGACGCGATCCGCCTCGCCGCACGGGCCGCACACGACGACGTCGACGTCACCCTGGAAGTCGTGCCCGGCGTGACCCACGTGTTCCAGGCGTTCGCCGCGCACCTTGACGAAGGCGAGGCCGCCCTGACCCGGGCCGGTGCCTTCCTCCGCGGGCACATAGCCGCAGCCGCAGACGAAAACGCAGCGTAGGAGCAGAAATGAGCGACACACTGGATCTGCGTGGCTGCGCGGTGATCGTCACCGGCGCCTCGTCGGGCATCGGCGCGGCTACCGCCCGTGCCCTGCATGCCGCCGGCGCGCAGCCGGTCCTGGCGGCACGCCGGGCTCAGCGGCTCGAGGCGATCAGCGCGGAACTCGGCGGCGCGCTGAGCGTGCAGACCGACGTCACCGACGCCGGTCAGGTCGCGGACCTCGTCGCCGCAGCGCTCGACCGTCACGGGCGCATCGACGGGCTGGTCAACAACGCCGGCGTGAGCCTGCACGACCAGGCGATCGAGCAGCTCGACCTCAGCGAATTTCATCGCGTTCTCGACCTCAACGTCGTCAGCGTCATCCGCCTCATGCAGGCCGCGCTGCCCGCCATGCACCGCCAGGGCCACGGGCGCATCGTCAACATCAGCTCCGGCACCACCGCGATGGTGATACCAGGCGCCGGCGCCTACGCCGCGGCGAAGTCGGCCGTGAACATGCTCTCCGCCGTCGCCCGGAAAGAACTGGAAGGCACCGGGATCACCGTGAGCGTGGTGCTACCATCCACCACCGCGACCGAATTCGCAGGCGGCCGCTTCCAGCCCGGGCAGGAAACCCGCCCAGGCCTCATCGCACACAGTCCCGGCTACGTCGCCGACGTCATCCTGCGCGCGCTGCGCACCGGCGAGGAACGCATCGACATCCCCCACGGCACCGAACAACCCCAACTCACCAGCCTCCCGGCCCGCTGACCAGCCCCCGGCGTGGCCGGACAGCGGGCGCGCGCGGAATCTACCCGGCCCAATGCCTGCCCTCATGGTCGGGGGCGGATGGCGACGCCGCGCCCGTCGCCCGCCGTGTCCATGCTGATCCGGGTACCAAAAACGCAGGCCCATACAACGTGGCATTGCAATCAGAAGCCATCGTGCTAGCGATAACGACACACGTACCGAACGGCTTCGCGCCGACAAAACGGCCGACCGCAACCTGCCGTCTCTGTATGGCCGAAGGTACTGCCATCACACAAGGTGGTCGAAAACCGCCCGGCTCTGATCCTGGCACGACGCCTCAGGAGATTGCGGAGGTCCGGCCCCGGCTGCTGGATTTTGCCGCGGAGATGCTCGGCGGGGGCTGCCGCGTAAGGATCAGCGGGCCGCCGGGGAGTTGTATGTGCGCGGGCTGCTCACTGGCGGGCAGCGTAAGCCGATGCAGCCGATGGCGGCCCGGCTGGGGGTGGACCATCAGCGGCTGCAGCAGTTCATCACGTCCTCGACCTGGGATTACGTGGCGGTGCGGCGGAACATCGCGCGGGATTTCGCCGGTCGGCAGCCGGTGGAGGCCCTGGTTGCCGGTGACACCGGTTTCCCGAAGGACGGGAGGGCATCGCCGTGCGTGGCCCGGCAGTATTCCGGAACGCTGGGCAAGACCGCTAACTGCCAGGTCGGGGTGAGCGTGCACCTGGTGAACGAGCGTGCTTCGCGTGCTGCGGACTGGCGGCTGTTCTGCCCCGGGAGCTGGGATGACGCCGCCGCAGCCGATGAGGTGGCCGCGGCGGCGATCCGGCGGCGCCGCGAGCGCGCCGGCCTGCCTGATCAGGTGCGGCACACGGAGAAGTGGCGGCTGGCGCTGGAGATGATCGATGAGGTAGCCGGCCCCGGCGGATGGGGCGTCCTGGAGCAGGTCACCCGCGCCCGGGGCGCCCGCCGGCCGCGATAGCCGATGCCGGCTACGGCGACAACACCACCTTCCGGCTGGAACTGGAAAAACGGGGCTGGCAGTACGTGGTCGCGGTCAAAAGCGTCACCAGCGCCTACGCTGCTGGCGCGCAGCCGGTGACCCGCAGTCTGGGCGGCGGGCCCGGTCGGCCGCCCAAGCCTGCCTGCCCCGTCCCGCCGGTGAACCTGCGCCAGCTCGCTATCGCTCATGCGGATCAGGTCCGGCCGGTAACCTGGCGGCAGGGCACCAGGGCCACCAGCGGAAACCCCGCTGCCGCCATGACCAGCCACTTCCTGGCCATCCGCGTCCGCCCCGCCAACCGGGACATACCCCGCGGGCCCGACGGCAGCCTCCCGGAATGCTGGCTGCTAGCCGAATGGCCCCCCGAAGCCGATGAGCCTGGCGATTACTGGCTGTCCAATCTCCCGCCGGACACCCCCGTAGCCGAACTGGTCCGGCTAGCCAAGATCCGGTGGCAGCACGACTACCGCGAGCTCAAGCACGGCCTCGGCCTAGACCACTTCGAAGGCCGCTCCTACGCCGGCTGGCACCGCCACGTCACCCTCGCCCAGGCCTTCTGCACCCTGCTCCGGACCGACCCAAAAGCCCCTGCGCCGGGATGACCCTCTACCAAGTGCTGCGCGAACTGCAGATCGTGCTCGCCGTCATCCTCGGCGCCTGCCCCCTGTGCCATCAGCCATTAACCCTCTACCGGCTCGCCGCAGCCCTCTCCTCAACATAACAAAGTACTACTAGTCAGCTGGGCGCAGACTGGCCATGCAGTAGTCGCCGGAGCAGCCGCTTTATCGTTGCCAGCTCAGCCATCACGGCGGCGTGACGGGCGTCAGCCATGGCGACGAGCTGTCGCGGTATGCTCTGAGTGTGAGTGAGAGTCCCGTTACCTCCGGCGACGAGATTGCTGATCACCAGGTGATCATCCGCGGAGGTCAGGTCGAAGCGGTTGTGGTCCCGCTGGAGGAGTATCGCGCGCTGAAGGCGCTGGAGCAGCGAGAGGCCGAGCTGTACTGGGCCGTTCACGAGGCAAGGTACCCATCCCGTCCCGGCGACGATGCGCCAGACGGAAAAGTGTACGACTCCATGGATGCGCTGCTGGCTGACCTCAGCTCGGATGGGTGAAGTACGTCCGGACGCCTGGCTTCCTGGCGGATCTCCGGCGCCTTCCTGACGAGCACCGCAAGATGTTCGCCGCTGCGGTCCATGAGCTGCTGCGTCCCGCCCTGGACGCTGGGGCACATACTGGCGCTGCACCTTGGCCCAGGGCACTGCGCATCCACAGGATCGGCAGGGACTACTCGATGACCTGGAGCTTCGCCGGCCCCGACGGCCGGGCGCTGTTCCGGCTGGCAGAGGTAGCGGCCGATCCTGTCGTCATCTGGCTACGGGTCGGCAATCACGACATCTATAACCATTGACGAACCGAAGACGGTAGCCTCGCGCCGTCCTGCGGCTATCGGTTTGTTATAAACGGCCACCCGGGCCAGCAAGTTCACTTACCGTACGCAAGTCGTAATGCAGTCATATTCCGCTATGCATGCCATAACGACATAGGTTGCCTGTCCGGCTTCTCATCCGCTGGAGCGGTTGCCCGCGGCCGCGGACTCAGCCGGCCAGCAGGAGGGGCGGTACTGCCATGCCGGGACGGCCGGCACCGTATCGTAAGTTGCAACGTGACGATCAATGGAGGATCGGCCATGGCCGGCTACCGTCCCATGACTCTTGCCGATCTGGCTGGGCACCTGTCACGAGCGGCTGATGACAGGACGCGCTGGAAGCTCACCTGGGAATTCCTGGAGGAGTACCGGTGGGAGTCAAGCGCGGTGCAGCCCTCGCTGCTGCGGGACGAGCCGCCTGGCACTGGCGATGAGCGATGGGACGCGTTGCTGGCGGCGCTGGCTGAGCATCTGGCGGCACAGCACGATCTTGCGCCTCCGGAGTGGGCTGAGCTGCGTGTCCTGCAGCGGCCGTGGTTCCCCGCCGAGCTTCAGGTCCAGCGCGCTGACGCACTGGTACGCGCGCCGGCCGCATTCCGCAAGCACGGGGTCTACTTGTCCGCTGCGGACCTGGAAGCAGCGTGACCGAGCCTGGGGACGTCCTCCTCGACCGGGTACAGCTCGAGCGGGCGTTCACCGCCCTCGGCGAGCGCATGGTCCGGCGGGGCGTGGTCGCCGACGTGTTCGTGGTAGGCGGTGCGGCAATGGCGCTGGCCTACGATGCCACCCGCGCGACGTCGACTCGCTGTTCGTGCCGCACGGTGTCGTCCTGGAGGAAGCCAGGAACGTGGCGCAGGACCTCGGGCTGCCCGCATGGTGGCTCAACGAGCAGGCCAGCGTCTACATCTCAGGCAAGGACGACCCGGGCAGGCGCCGCGTATTCGACCACCCCGGCCTGCGGGTGACGGCGGCATCACCGCGCCACATCTTCGCCATGAAGGCACTCGCCGCCAGGATCCGCGACGTCGATGACCTTCGTGTCCTCGCCGGCATCATCGAGGTGGATTCCGCCGAGACGGCCCTCCGGAACAGGTCCCTCCCAGGGCTGCCGCCGTCCTCCAGGAACTCTTCGGCTGACCCGGGTATGCCGGCTGGTGTCCGCGCAGGGTCCTGCCGGGCCTCGTGCTCCGTCACCTCCCGTGTTCCGGCCGGTCCCGCCACGTGGAATGCCCAGGGTGCGGTCTCCCGGCGGGCGGCCGCCTGGCGCACCTGGCGGAAGATGTGCGCATCGGCCTCGCTGATCTCCGGTGACCCCGGCCTGCGCAGCACGATCATCGCCTTCTCATCGTCGTGACACCGGGGCGGCCTGAGGAGGCTGCCGATGAGGTCGCACAGGCCAGTGAGGTTCTCATCGTCCGGCATGCCGAGGCGGTCATCGACGGGCAGCACCGCATGGGTCCAGGCTCCCCATTCGCCGATGAAGATCACCCAGAGGCTGCGGCTGATCGGCGCATCAGGCGTGAACGGCATGGCCCCGAGATCACGCAGCAAGGCTGGCCGCAGGGCGGCCTGATCAGCCTCGCTGAGCGGAAGCTCGTAGCTGGTGTCCGGTATGTCGCTGAGAGTGTCCATGGCTCGCAGTGTCGCACCGGGTGCCGACAAAATGGCCTGGGCCGGCCACCCGGGCAGCGCCGCGGACAGCAGTAAGCCCGCCTTGGCAGTGGCAGCAGCGACCGTCACTCAGATGTCAGACCCGCGGATAGCGGCAACATCGCCGCCTTCTAGCGAAGGAAGAGCAGGGCGACCGCGGGCAGTGGCCGTGGCTACCTGGAACGATTGTAGAACAGTGCGGCCCGGACGAATGGTACGTGTGTGTCGAGGTCCGCGAACTAGCCGTCCTCCGCGACGGGAGGCGAGCGCCGCGCGGGACCGCCAGCCGTAACCTCTACTACCCCTGCTGCTTCCGCGACAGCTCGGAGATCCAGCCGCGCCCCGCGCGCACCAGTGCGGTCTCAAGCACCCCCGGCACGAGGGCGGCCCGGTGACCGGCGACCGGGTGATCCGCCTGGCGACGGCGGTCGTGGTCTGCACCGTGGCCGGCTTCGCGGCGGTGGTCAGCTACTCCCACATCTACGGCCTGGGCCGGGGCCACGGGCAAGACGGCACGGCGGCCCGGCTGCTCCCGCTCAGCGTGGACGGGCTGATCCTGGCCGCCTCGCTCGTGCTGCTGCACGAGGCCCGCAACGACCGCGACGCGCTAGCCCTGGCCCGGTTCATGCTGTGGCTCGGCATCGGCGCGGCGGAGATCGCAATGCAACTGGTGCGCCGCTCGCGCGGGCCGCGGGCGGCCACCAGCGTGCCGTCGCGAACAGCTGGGCGTTCTGGATCGGCCTGATCGGCGCCCTGGCTGTGCTGTAGGTCCTGCCGACCCTGATCGGCGTGTTCCGCCGCGTCGAGAGCCTTGGCGTCGTGATCTTCTTGAACGCCTTCCCGGTAGCGTGGCCCGCCGCGCTGGTCCTGGCCTGCATGATGCCGCGCAAGGACGACCGGTAGCGCTCACCCTGCGCCGGAGCTGCGAGCGGCCCCCGTCACCGTCCATCGGCGACGGGAGCCGCTCAATCTGCGCTGCAGTCAATGTCCGCCTCACCGCGTGGAACGATGTAGTGGTGACGGGCGAGCGCAGACCGGTCAGCGGGAACGGACGACGTACGCCAGGTGAGGAGATGATGGCCGCGTACCTTGATGAGCGGCAACTGCCCGGCAGGTACGAGTCGTTCGCCGAGGGGCCAACCCCGACTTCTTGTCGCAGCACCCGGCAGCCGGCGGGGTCATGCTGGAGGTGTATGAACGAGGCAGGCTGGCGGGGACCGCGCCCCGCTAATCCACCTGCGCGAACTGCTCAGCGTGCTGGCCCGCTTCCCCGGCCGGGCGCCGGTCATCGCGACAGCCATGCCGCTGATCGAGCACGTGATCGCCACCTTCACGTGAGCCCGCCCGCCGTGGTGACACTGGTCACCGCACGGTAACTGCTCCGGTAGCTGTCCGTTCCGCCGGGGCTGCGGCAGTCGTCAGCCCATGGCAGCCTTGAGGAAGCCGGCCAGTACCGGGTGCGGGTCGTCCTCGGGCGGGGCGGCCTGCGGCACGTAGAGCGTGGCCAGGAAGAAGCGGTGCCCGGGCAGCTCGAGGATGCGCGGCTCCCCGTCGTCATCGAAACCGCTGAACCGCAGGCCCGACCGTTCCAGCGGTTCCCGGTAGCGCGGGTTCAGCCCGAAGGTGCAGAAGAAGGGCTCGACTGTCTCTGAAGCCGGGTACAGCTCCGCGGCGAAGGTGCCGGGTGTGACATGGACGCGCGCCAGTTGGCCGACGACATTGCAGGTGAGCGGTACGCACACCAGCTCGTCGGCCTCCGGGTTGACCTCGGCGTGGTCCGCGCCGGCGATGCCGGTGACGTTGCGAGCGTACTCGACGAGAACATGCTGGAACCCGGCGCAGGTGCCGAGGAGCGGCAGGTCGTTTTCGCGTGCGTAGCGAATGGCGTCCAGAGCGCCCGCCATGCTCACGTAGGGGCTGCCGGGCGCGATCAGCACCCCATCATAACCGGCCAGGAGTGCCGGGTCGGCTTCCACCGCTGGGGTGGGTATCCAGGTGACTGGCACTCCCGCCCTGGCGAAGGCTGAGTCGGTCGCCGCAAGCGGTACGGACTGAGGATTGTGGTCTCCCACGATTGCGATCGTCATGACTTCATCGTGACGGCAACCGGCTTGCGGCGTCCAGCTAAAAGTTGTGGAATGAATCGTGCAGAATCTCTTCACGATTGATCTCGTTCAGCTCCGCACGCTGCGAGAACTCCGAGAGCGGGGCACGATCACGGCTACCGCCGCAACCTTGCACCTGACGCCATCGGCGGTCTCCCAGCAGGTAGCCGCGTTGTCCCGGTCGGTCGGCGCGCCGCTGCTGGCCCGGCACGGACGGCGTGTCCGGCTCACGCCCCAGGCGGTCATCCTGCTTGAGCACGCGGATCGGTTGCACGCGGAACTGGAGGCCACCCGCGCGGAGCTTGCCATGTTCGAGGCCGGCCGGGTTGGCGTGGTGCGATTGGCCGCCTTCGCCACCGCCATCACCGGACTGGTGGTCCCCGCGATGCTGGTGCTGGCGGAGGAATGTCCCGGAATCAGCGTCCTGGTCGAGGAGATAGAACCACCGGAGTGCTTCACCCGTCTCGATGCCGGGGAGGTGGACATCGCGGTCACCGTGGAGTACCCCCTCGGCCCGGGCCCGGACGACCCCCGGTACCAGCGGACCGAACTCTGCCGCGACCCCCTTCTCGCGGTCGTTCCGGACACCCACGCACACGCCGGCGATCGGGTCGTCAGTATCGGCGACCTCGCCGCAGACCGGTGGATCGCTGGAGCGTACGGGCATCCATGTTTCGACATCACCATGGCCGCCTGCACGGCGGCACACGTCACTCCGCGGATCAGCCACCACGCCAACGACTGGGACGCGGTCATCGCCTTGGTCGCGGTCAGCGCCGGCGTGGCCCTCGTCCCGGCTCTGGCTCTCATCAACAGCCGCCACGCCGTCACCGCGCTCCCGGTATCGCCGCAGGCGCCCGCCCGTAGCATCTACGCGGCAGTTCGCAACGGATCCGCGAACGCGCCCCACATCGCGGTCGCCCTCAACGCACTCCGGACCGCTGCTGCGAAACTCGAGGTCGGGGCGTCCTAGCTCTGGCACCACTGAGATCGCTCACGTCAAGTTCTAAGGGCATTTGTCCTAACGGACTGTGGTTCGCGGTTCGGCCACCGTCTTCGGTGCCGTGGGTTGGCGGCGGGCAGTTTCCGGCAGTCGGCACAGCGCCGACGGCACGCCGACCCGCGCCGGACATCGGGTCGTCGCCTGCGGCCGTGCTCGTCGGCCTGGCCGATGTCGTGGCCGAATTCCGGGCGGTCCTCGGTGAGCTGGGCATCAGCGATGAGGACCTGACCCGCTGCCGTGATGCGTGTCGCGCCTGACCACGCGCGACGCCCCGCCGGTCACCGCCTCGCGGATGAGTTCCGAGCGCGTCTTGCCGAAACTGCGGGCCAGTCGCGCCAGTCTGCGCCGTCAGCCCCAGCGTGCTGAAGGTGCCATCGGGCACGCTCTAGGCGCGGCCGACGGCCTTATGAGCGACACCGCTGGCACCATCGGCACGCTGGGCTGGTTCTTGTTGCCGCAGCCGGATGCCTTTAAGCATGCCGTCATGCCCCATCGTGCAAGACATAATGACACACATCTTTCGGCTCCGTAGCGACGCTCCAAGGGGACAACTAGTTACGCGAGTGCGGGTCCGGCTATGAAATGGGCGTTGCGCCCGCTTCCTGGGCCGCGGACCAGGAGTCCCGCTTGTTCCAGTCGCTCCAGCTGACCGCGGGCACCTGCGTACGTCAGCCCGGTGAGGTTCACGTGATCACCGGATGTGTAGCGTTCGTGGTCGGTCAGCCACTCGCGGGCGATCGTCGCCGCCACGTTGATGTCGGGCCTCATATATGTCAGCACCCCGCGCCGGTGAAGATCCTCGTAGCTAGTTTTCCGCCTGGCGGCGGACACCGCGTCCCAGCTCAGCGTCCATACGTCCTTGTACCTGACGAGCAGGGGCTCGGTACCGGTCAGGCAGTCTGCGGCGGTCTCCAGCGCTTCTTCGACCTCTGGAATCTCACGCTGCAGGATGCCCGTCAGCCTGCCTGCGGTGGTAAACGGATGGTGGAGCAGGGTGTGGATGATCAGCGCTACGCGGACGTCCCGCTGACGCGGTTCCGGCCGGACCGTCGACATCAGGTTCACCACAGGCACCACCGGGGGGCCACCAGCGAGTCGTGTGCGCACCCTCGGACCCGGCTCCTCCACGATCATCGGCGGCCGGTGCCCTAGCACGACCATGTCCCGGTACATCCTGTCCACGCCCAGCCCTTGTTTCTCAACCAGGTGCAGAGCCCGGCAGAGGTCGGCGAGTGCCGGGTACCGGGCGTGCCGCTGAGTCAGCACGTTTTCCGCGGTCACTCCCCCGGTGAAGCCTCCGGGGCTGACGACCTGCAGGGCCGAGTCCTCGTCTATCCAGGTGACCTCCACCGGATCGTGCTGCATCCAGTCCCGGTGCACGACCCCGTTGAGCACGGCTTCCCGGATCGCTCCCGGAGGAAGCCTTCGCACCGACGGCTGGGCAAAACCCGGATCCGCCGTGACGCGCAGGGAGGTGTTCAGGGTGTCCAGCCGGGCATCGACCCACTCGATCTGTTCCAGCAGGCTGCGTCCCGCCAGGTCCCGGGGGGCAGCGAGCAGTTCGCCCCCTTCGACGTCCAGGACGGACAGCGCGATGTAGGTGCGGTCGGAGGGGCAGAACATCAGGGCACCCGCGGCGCTCAGCCGGTCTTCGGGGTCGAGCACGCCTAGCGTTGTGAGCAGCTCTCGCGGGCTCTGCCCACCGGTGTCGGTGCCGTCCGCATCGGTTCCCCGCTCTTTGGCCCAGGACGCCAGGTAACGCCGGGCGGCAACCACCGCCCCAGGGGCCACATCCGACTCGGTACGCTGCGTGGCCGCCGCCATCTGGTCATAGCCCGCGTCGCGCTGCCGGCTCAGCCACCATTCGGCGCGGTCTACCGGAGTGCAGTGGCCACCCGTACGCCATCGGATGCGACCGCTGACATCCTCGACCGGTTCCCTAGCCTGCGCGATATAGAGCACCAGGAGGCGTATCCCCTGGACAACTCTTTCCTTGACGCCCGGCGCGACACCCACGTGCTCGTACACGCGGTGGCGAAACCACTCCGCGTCCAGCGCCGCGCCAAGCAGACGGCCGCTGCGGTCCTCAACCCCGACGACGATCGCGCCGCCGCCAGGAGTGTTCGCCATGCAGGCGACCTCGTTGGCCAGGTGCCGGGCCGCCTCCTCATTGTGCGGGGCGCCCACGGTGAGAGTGCCGCGAGGCCCGCGCCGCCCGGCCTCCTCCCTGAAGTCGATCTGCTCCCGTTCAATGGCATCGGGCAGCACGCCAGCCCCAAGCTTTGCGAGCGCGGCATCGACGAGCACCTCCAGCCTCTCGCGAGCCTCGACCTGATCAGCTCCAGGACTAAACGACGACACCGGCATCCCTCCCCAACGATGACTATCAGATTATCCGCCGCTTAATCTGATAGCAATCGAAAGAGCTGGACCGTGACTTTCTGAAACGGCAGCCGAGGATGCCTACACACTCGTGACGGATGGATCCCAGCCAGCCCTCCTGTGCCGCGACCTCAGCAGTGGGATCTGTGAGCACCAGCAGGAGCTACCGTGCAAGCGATAACGACACAGGTGATGCCAGCCCCGTGCCTCGTCGTCCCTG
>OCZT010004402.1_pt1 | contig 14190 bp, 10 predicted proteins | sample 1539031 | NCBI WGS metagenome assembly OCZT01 (sample SAMEA3539308, study PRJEB22396) | soil metagenome | biome: tundra; feature: field; material: soil | place: USA | collected 2010-05 | depth 0.15 m
AAGGATTGATCGAGCAGGGAATGGAAACGCGGCGTCCGAGTTTCATTTACATCCGCGCTGGAAAGACTGGCGACGCTGTCACCAATGTGCGCGTTGGAGGTAACGTGGTGCAAGTGATTGACGGCGAAGTAACCATGTGAATTTTCTACGGATATCTTGTGCAAGCCGAGGATCCGCTCCAGTCAAGGGTTTTAGGCCGATTGCCCGAATGCAAATCACCTTGCGTGGTGCTGTTTCGTTTTTTCATGCGCGCTAAAAATTTTCTGCAAAATTGACCTTCGCAACACTTGTGCAACCTCGCCGATGGTCGTACTATCCGGATACGCTAACCGCTCTGGCGTAAGAAAATTATAAGAAGCCATTGGATGATTGCCTCGCGCCCGGCTCACAGGTTTGCCCGGGCCCGAACGCGCAGGCACTCCCGAAAAGGCTCAGCGAGGTTTATGAAACCCAAGCGCACCATTCTTTGCGTTGACGACGACGAACGCTCTCTCTCCGTTCGAAAAGTCATGCTCGAGACTCGCGGCTACCGCGTCCTCACCTGTACCGATCCTCAACATGCTTTGGAAACCATGCAGCGTGGTGGCATCGATCTGGTGCTCGCCGACCTCATGATGCCAAAACTCAGCGGCGCAAAACTGATTGACCAGCTCAAGGCGATTTCGCCGCATACTCCCGCCCTGCTGTTTTCGGGCTCGGTCAATTGTTGCGCGGAAGACACCCTTGCCGATGACTGGCTGCCGAAAGGCGAGGTCGCTCCTATGGAACTGCTGGAGCGCATACGCGTGCTGCTGGTACGCAAACGCGGTCCAAAGCGGTTCGCCGCTCCGCACCAACTGGCATCCTGATCCTGGGCCTTGCAATTCGCGCATCGCGTCAACGGGGAGGTGCCTGCTCCCGCCACGTCTGGTGCACTCGCAAGAATGCGCGGCGAGCCGCTTTTTGTGCGCCTTTCGCAGCGGACTGGGCAGTCGTCTGTAGTTCTCACTAGGGTGGCGGACCGCTGCTTCTAGGGCCAAAACCTGGCAGTATTTTAGGCCCTATGACCCCTTTCCTGCGAGCCGATGCCTGCTCGTCTGGAACAGGTAAGACACAACCCGTTTCAATTCTCAGGAGAGTAGGTTTTGAATTATGCACTTCGGATCGTAGCGTTCGTATGCGCGCTGACTACGTTCTCCCTGGCCGGAGTTACTGTTTATAACCCAACATCCGGAAGTCAAGACTCGTCACTCGTTCATTTCGTCGCTTCCGCAAGTGGCAACTATCCCATCATTGCAATGAAGGTCTACTCGGACAATAACGTCGCATATTCCGTGGACGCCTCCAGCATCGACGCTCAGGTTGTCTCGGTCACGCTCAACGGTCACAAGAGCTACATCAATCGCAGCTTCAATATTTACTCCGTGAGGGCATCTGCGTTGAATGCCGCTGTCCAACTCGACGGCGATTACAACCAGCAAGACTACTCCATGTGGGTCGACAAAATGCAAGTCACAGCCTGGTAATTCCCGTCTCTCCTCTCGCACAAAAGGCGCTCCTGGCGGAGCGCCTTTTGTGCGAGAGGACTTCACGCTTCCACATCCGCTCGAACTGGTCATACGCCCAAGAGGCCTTACCATTAGGGTCCCGGCATACAGTCTTCGGGATTTCGTTGGGGCCGCCCGGGATACGACACAGATTCCCTAGAAGCGCCTGCACATCCAACTAATACTGCCCGGCTCCCACTATTCAGCCGAAACTTGCCCCGCAACAATGGATATGCCACTCAGCAACGAGTGGCACATCTGGAACAAGACGACATGGGATGATCGTCAACCCTCGTACTACCGCGCCTTCCTCTTGCGCTCTGCCCAACGCTGTTTCATCATTTCGGAAATGCGTTTGCGGGAGGCAGCGCTCATGTGGCGGCGTTTGCGCTTGGGCCCAGTTGCGGCCTGGCCGCTACCTACCGGTCTTCCCCGACGGCGTGTCTGAGTACCGAGGCCTTCCAGTGCACCAATAGCTCTGTCAAGATGTTCGCGTTCTCTCTTAAGCTCCGCCAATATATTTTGGATGTCCATGCTTCTCCTTTCGAGCTTTTACAACCCCGAGATAGTGTAGCAGCGATGGGGGTAGTTTACACTACAGATTTGCAATACAACATAAATGGCGACCGTGAAGTGGTAGTCTGCGGCAGCGCGTTAGCCAGAAGCGCGATTGCTAGAGCAGGTCCAGAGCGGCTGTACCTTGGGTAGAGCGGGCCTTCAGGCCCTCGTTAAGATGGCTCCGCAGTTCCTAGCTTCAGCCGCTGAGGCCGACGACCTTAGCGGCTGAAGCGGTTTTCTTCCTGCCCGGGACACAGGCCTGAACGCCTGCTCTACCCGTACGAGCCGGATAGACCAATCCCGGAACCGCTCTAATGGGACCGTCTATGCTTGCAGAAGATCGATGCGAATAGTACAACTCGGCCGCCGTAGTTTAACCGCTATTCGTGCCTTCCTGTATGCAGCAGACTAAATTAGGAAGATCCAGGGGAGATCCTTATGCCGCCAGAGAAGAGTTACCACATGACGCCGGAGCAGTTTCGCCAGCATGGACGGGCCGTGGTGGATTGGATTGCCGACTATTATGAGCGCATTGAGACTCTGCCTGTGCTTTCCCAGGTAGAGCCGGGCCAAGTCCGGCAAGGGCTTCCCGCTGCAGCTCCCGCCGCAGGCGAAAGCTTCGACGCTATTCTGCAAGATATGAATAAGGTAATTCTGCCTGGCGTTACGCACTGGCAGTCGCCGAATTTCTTCGCCTATTTTCCTGCTAATGCTTCCGGACCGTCGATTTTAGGCGACCTGCTCTCTTCGGCGCTAGGGGTACAAGGAATGTTGTGGGCCACGAGTCCGGCATGCACGGAATTAGAATCGCATGTTCTCGATTGGCTGGTAACCATGCTGGGATTACCCCGAAAGTTCCTATCCACCAGCAGCGGCGGCGGCGTGATTCAGGATACAGCCTCGAGCGCGTCCTTGTGCGCGATGCTGGCAGCTCGCGAAGGCGCTACTAACTTTCTCAGCAACCGCCGCGGCGGCGACGGCAAACTCGTGGCCTATACCTCCAACCAGGCCCACTCCTCAATCGAGAAGGCTGCGATGGTTGCGGGAATCGGAATGGACAACCTGCGCTTAATTGAGGTTGACGAGCGCTTTGCCATGCGGCCCGAGGCCCTGGCTCGCCAGATTCAGCAAGACCGGCAAGCTGGTCTGGTGCCCTTCTTCGTTTCTGCCACGGTGGGCACCACTTCTTCTAACGCACTCGATCCCTTGCCGGCCATCGGCACGATATGCCGCGAGAACGGCCTCTGGTTTCACGTGGACGCCGCTATGTCGGGCACGGCCGCACTGTGTCCGGAGTTCCGTTACATCCAGGATGGCATCGAACTTGCCGACAGCTACACCTTTAACCCCCACAAGTGGATGTTTACCAACTTCGATTGCAACTGTTTCTATGTGGCCGACCGCAAGGCTCTTATTGACACGCTGAGTATCCTTCCCGAATACCTTCGCAACCAAGCAACCGAATCGGGCGCGGTCTTTGACTATCGCGACTGGCACATTCCTCTCGGTCGCCGCTTTCGTTCGCTCAAGTTATGGTTCGTAATTCGGCACTACGGAGTAGAGGGACTGCAATACCACGTGCGCCGGCACATAGAACTAGCGCAGCAATTTGCTGAGTGGGTAAAGCGGGACGAGCGCTTCGAGATGGTTGCACCAGTGCCGCTGAACCTGGTGTGCTTCCGGCATCGCGGCGGTGACCGGAGCAATCAGCTCCTGATGGACCGTCTCAACCGCAGTGGCGATTTATACCTCACCCATACGCGGCTGAATGATCGCATCGCCTTGCGCTTCTGCGTCGGCCAGACCTACACTGCGTTGCGTCATGTCGAGAATGCCTGGAAGCGCATTCAGGAAGAAGCCGGAAAACTGTGACCGGGCAGAGGGGCCGTCCAGTCGAACCGGGTTTACGCCCACGACGGCGCCAACAGCCGGGTCCTGGGCTTGGCCGCCTAGGCACCTGTCAGGCCGGACCCAAGAGTGCAAACCCAGCCCCACCTAACCTATGTACCTTGGTACGACCTCGCGATCTCTCGCGTCTCCTCCGTGTTCGACAATTTGTATAGCCTCCTTATCTGCTGGTCTGTCACCATCGGAAAAACGCTCTCCCAGGAACGCTTTCCGCATGGTCTCAACTCACTTCGGTAGGGAGGAATAATTGTCGCCGGTCGGGAGCTTTGATTATCGCTGATCATTTGCGATGAACTATTGATCGACGAATCTGATTGACGTCATCGCGTCTGCACTTCCGCCGCGACAAGGATGCGATCTATTTTGGGCGAATGACAGGAGCAATGACATCCGCCATCGGCTGTACAGTGTTTTTCGTTAGGGACAGCTCCTCGCTGGGCGCCGCAGCCGAGTTCAGGAGCAGTGGATCGATCGCCTGAGAGCACCCGTTTGAGAAGTACCCGGTTGCGTAGCACATCGGCTGAGACCCGGGGCTTGCGTGTTACGATTGGGGAATGGGCAATAATGATGCGTCTACTTGGGGTGCTGCTTTGTTACAACGATGGTGATCTGCTCGAGGATTTGGTTCGTTATCTGCTTGAGCAGAACCACGATGTAATCGTCTGGGATCACGGTTCCACCGATCGGACGGCAGAGGTTATCCAGAGCTTTCGCAGCGACCTGATTGAGACTCGCTGCCTACCCCGAGAGTTTGACTTCTACGAACTCTACCCTGCTATGTCCCGCCATCTGCTGGAGAACTATGTTGCCGGGTATGATTGGATTTCCTGGCCGGATCAGGACGAGTTTCTGGAGGGCCCCTCACGCCTTGTTCCTTATTCTGACTCGTTGGCCGAGGTATTTGAATCTCCGTACAACTGGATACAATTTGATAATTTCAATTTCTGGTTCACCAGTGCTGACGACGTGGGGGTGAAGTCTGCACCCGCACGGATTCGGCACTATGCACTGTTCCCGGACTGCGCACCACGAATTCGTTCCTGGCGCAGTTCGGCCACAAACATCCGGGTGTTCAACCATAATCCTCCGCTCGGCGAACCGTGGCCGATTCACTTCAGGTTGCGCCACTATCCGATGCGCTCACGGGAGCAGATGCTGGCCCGGCTGGTACGCGACCGGGCAGGCATGCTACGTGAAGGCAACAATTATCATTACGAGAATATGAAGCTCCGGCTTGAGCGTCTGGAAATCCAGCCGGCCCAGCTCCATTACGACGATGGTCACGCGGAACTGAATTTGCAGCCAGTCTTCGACTGGCGCTCCATTTACGGGCATGAACCGCCAAGCGGCCTAAAATCGAGGGACCAAGATCGAATCATGACGACCTCTTCCGAGAGCGATGACAGCCCAAACCTGAAACCTCAAGATTTCGTCTCTCCCGCCTCCTTCTGGATCCCAGAGCGGTTTGTCGTTTCTGCGTGGGTGGAACATGCGCCCTTTGCCTTTTGGCTAATCGATGCTCTGCGTCCGCGGATCCTGGTAGAACTTGGAACGCACACGGGTTACTCCTATCTAGCATTTGCGCAAGCCGTAAAGCGGCTAGGTCTCTCAACCCGCTGCTTTGCCATCGACACCTGGAAGGGAGATGAGCATGCTGGCTCTTACGGCGAGGAGGTATTTACCTCCCTCCGTGACTACCACGACAGGCACTACTCCAGTTTTTCGCAGCTGGAGCGCACCACTTTCGACGACGCGGCAAAGTATTTTGAGGATGGTTCTGTCGATCTGCTTCACATCGACGGCCGCCACTTCTACGATGACGTGAAACATGATTTCGAAACCTGGAAGGTGAAGCTGTCTGACCGCGCGGTAGTCCTGCTTCATGACATAAGCGTCCGACGGCGAGAGTTTGGCGTATGTTGGCTGTGGAACGAACTACGCAAGCAGTATCCGCACTTTGAATTTGTGCACTGCCAGGGTCTTGGCGTGGCGGGAGTCGGCAGCTCTCAGGCGGAGCCCCTGAAAGCATTGTTTGCAGCAGGTAATGATCCCCAGCTCGCTCTGCAGGTACGGGAGATGTACGGCCGGCTGGGGATGTCTCTGAATGACGTGGCACGACGGCAGGGAGAGATGTCAGCGGCGAACCCGCTGGCAACCGCACTCGCCGTGCCAACTGGGGAAATCAACCGGCTTCCGGAGGAGTTGGCGCACGGGTCTTCCGAGCGCGACCAAGGGCAAGCTGAATTGTCGCTGCCCAACACGCAATATCAGGAACTGAATCGCGAGATTTCCCAGCAAGAGAGGGAGCGCGAACAGTTGTTGACGGAGCTGTCGCGATTGGCTGCAGAGCAGGAACAATCCCGCGCTGAGTTGCGGCGACTGGGCGTCGAGGCGAGGGCGCGCGAACAGGAACTGCGCCACATTACATCTTCGCTGAGTTGGCGAATTTCAAGGCCGGTAAGGGTGGTTGGCAGCCTGCTGCCCCCGGACGTCAAGCGCCGTTGTCGGCGCATGATTCAGCTAGCTTGGTGGACTGTCCGCGGACAACTTCCTGCACGCCTGAGGCAACGCCGGCGAGTCCGTCGCGACAGCCAAGTGGTCTTAGCCTCGGGCATGTTCGATAAGGATTGGTACCTGCAACAAAATCCGGACGTTGCCTCTTCGGGCGTCGACCCGCTCGAACATTACATCCTCTTCGGAGGTTTAGAAGGTCGCAATCCAGGGCCAGCCTTCCAAAGCAGTTGGTACCTGGCCCAAAACTCGGATGTCGCCGACAGCGGTATGAACCCTCTCGTTCATTACGTCACCTTTGGAAAGTCCGAGGGCAGGCTGCCCTGCGCGAGCTTTCCGACAGATGGCACTCCCTTCGCGGCGCCGTCCGCAGTTCCAAAGAGCCTTCAACCTCGAAATCGGCGGCTGAAAGTGGTGTTTGTTTCTGGCGACCCACAAGCAGTCGGTCATCGCTATCGTGTCCTTAACCTGGCTGAATCGTTGCCGCTCGGGCTTTGCGAGCCCGTTATCATCCCCATCGACGATCTTCCCCAGCGACTCAGCGAATTGGATGATAACCAAATTACGTGGATTTGGCGTGTGCCATGGTCAGAAACAATTGCGCACCTTGTCGAAAGTAACCGTAAGCGCCGGGTTCCAGTCGTTTTTGATATTGACGACCTGCTCTTTCGGCCGGAACTGGCGACCACCGAAATCATAGATGGCATCCGCTACATGGGGACGACCGAACTGGGTATGCGCTCCCTCTGCGAGCGTTTTCGGCGCACACTGTCCGAGGCCGATCATTTCACAACGACGACCGCTCCGCTGGCTCGTGAGGCGCTTGCCTTATGCAAACCGGCGACGATCATTCCTAATGGCTACGAGCAGGAGCGCCTTGATCTCTCGCGCGCTGCGTGCCGTGATCGCGACGCGCGCGCCCGGGATGGTCTCGTCCGTATCGGATATTGCTCCGGCACGCCGACCCATCAGCGTGATCTGGCAGTGGCTTCGCGCGCCCTGGCTGCTGTGCTTACGGAATTTTCTCATGCGCGTCTCGTTCTATGGCGCTCCGGAGTCAATCTCGATGAGTTTCCCGAATTGCAAGCGCACATGGGACAGATCGAATGGCGGGAACGCGTGGGACGCGATGAGACCCCGCGCGAATACGCCAGGTTCGACATCAACCTCGCCCCATTGGAAGCTGGCAATCCCTTTTGCGAAGCGAAGAGCGAACTGAAATTTTTTGAAGCGGCGCTCGTAGGCGTGCCCACCGTTGCCTCACCCACCCAGCCCTACGCCCAGGCAATTCGCCATGCCGAAACGGGCTTTCTCGCCAGCGATCATCGGCAATGGTGCATCTGCCTTCGGGATCTGGTTCAAAGCGGTGAGTTGCGCAAGCGTATTGGAGATCGTGCTTATCAGGAAGTTCTCTGGCCCTATGGTCCTGAACAGCGCAGGTTACTCTTAACTCAGTTTATCGGCCTCCTGTTGGATCAATTACGGGGCGATCAGCGGGCAGTAGAAAGCGGCAGCGGAAGCTAGCTCGCGGCCGTCACGGCGGCATCGCCGACGAACTCCACGTTGGGCTTTTGCGGAATGATGCCGGCCTTGTAACCCATCTCCAGCAGCTTGGCGATCGCGGCGCGGCCATCCCTGCCGTAATCGAGGGTGCGCTCGTTGACGTACATGCCCACGAACTTATCGGCCATCTGCGGATCCAGGTCGCGCGCAAACTGCATGGCATATTGCAATGCTTCTTCGCGATGATCGAGAGCGTACTGAATGCTGTCGCGCATAGCAGTGCAACAGGCGTTGATCAGTTCGGGGCCAAGTGAGCGACGAATGGCATTACCGCCCAACGGCAGCGGGAGTCCAGTTTCATCGCGCCACCACTTGCCCATGTCCAGGATGCGGTGCAATCCCTCGCGATTGAAAGTGAGCTGGCCCTCGTGAATGATGAGTCCGGCTTCGTACTTGCCCTCGAGCACCTTGGGAATGATCTCGTCGAAGGGAACGGTTTCGGTCGCGACATCGGGCGCGAACAGCTTGAGCGTCAGATAGGCGGTGGTCATGGTGCCCGGCACAGCGATTTTGCAACGCGTGATCTCGTCGAGCGGGATGTTGTGCGAAGCCACGATCATGGGGCCATAACCCTCACCGACGCTTCCGCCGCTCGGCATGATGGCGTACTTGTCCTGGATGTAGGGATAGGCGTGGAAGGAGATCGCGGTGATGTCGTAGAAGCCGTCCATGGCTTTGCGATTGAGGGTCTCGATATCGCAAAGCGTGTGGGTAAACTTCACCCCCGGAACACGAATCTTGTTGGTTGCCATGCCGTAAAACATGAAGGCATCGTCGGAGTCGGGACTATGCGCAACGGTGAGTTCGCGTACGTTATTGACGGTATCGTGGGTCATAGAAATAGTGACGCTAGGCCCTCTGAAGATCGGAGAGAGTGCCTCTCAGTCCCGAAAGTTTCTTTACGTGTGGCTGCTTCAAATGCGCACGGCCTACAGGCGCCGTACGGCGATCCGAAATTCCGAGCTTCGCCAGGTCAATCGGGACGTCAGAGTCTGTGTAAGAACCGCTGTCGTCCCTACGGGACTCAGGATCAATTCCCACTTTACCCAGCACTCCGCCTGCGGCTCCGTGCTGGGCTGGACTATTTCGCGCCTGCGGCGCTGGGTCTTCTGCTAGCAAATTTCACAGGCAAGTACCGACTCTCACGCAGACTCTGAAGTCCGGAACGGGCGAGTCCCCCGCAACCAACCTGCGATTACAAACTGCGACGCAAACGAAGTGCGGCTGCGGCGGCCACCGTTACTTTCAGAAGTTCAGCCACGAAGAACGGGTACAAACCAAAAAATGCAGCGCGCTGCCAACTATGCGTCATCGCCGCGAGCCAGCTGAGGCCTCCCGCGAACAGAACCACCTCGGCGATCGCGCTGGCTATTATGTTGCGCACAAATCCGAATGGTCCGCGCTCCGCGATCCATCCTGCCAAAAAAGCCACGACCGGGTACGCCCACAAGTAACCCGCCGTGGGACCGAACAACTGGGCCAGGCCTCCGGGACCGACCGGACTAAACACGGGCAAGCCCATGGCGCCCCACCCAAGGTACAGCGCGGCGGCGGCAAACCCGCGCCGGCTTCCCAAGGTGAGGCCGATCAACAACACTCCAAAGTTCGCCAGGGTCAAGGGGACCGGGGTAAAGGGCAGAGGTAAGACCAGCCGGGCGCAGACGGCGATGACGGCGCTGGCGCCAATCACGATGCCCGCCTGCTTAATCCAACTGGAAGACGATTCGGCAACACTTACGTCGGTATGTATTGCAGCTTTTAACATTTCTTCCTCGTTAACCGAGACAACCAGTTTATGAAGTTTTCTCTTTGGTAGTGCTTTCCGCAGCGTCTTCAATTACGGCCCGAACCTGGGCGTCCATCTGCTCCTGCCGGAGGTGCCGCTTAACACGGAAATGGGTTGCCAGTGCCACGATGACGAGCGCTGCGGTGCACAAAACCAGAAGTGCAAAAAATAGCTTAATCACAACAGGACCTCAGGATATCAGATCGGGAATTACTGAGCTCCAGATTGGGGCGGCCGATGAGTGCTGCATAGGTAATCGCCGGACTCGCGGTTCTGAATTGTCATCACGAACGGCCTTCAGGCCGTGAGGGATCTGCTGTTTTTCCGGTCGTGGTTCCCGGGCAAACAACAGCAGATTCCTCGCTTCGCTCGTAATGACAATTCCAGGGGCGCACCGTCAATCCAATTTCAACAGCCAGCGATCCTACACCCCGACCGGAAACGGCTTGGCGCTATGCTCTTCGCCGCGCTCGCGCACCAGGCTGTCGAACCGGCCCTGGAGCAACGACATCAGGCCGGTGTACCAGTATCCGAAGACGAACAGGAACAAAAACGGCACCGTGATGTAATTTTCATTCGCTACGGCGTACCAAACCGTCAGGGCAAAATACGTACCAATCAGTAACTCGACGTACGGCACCCAGCCCAGACGCTTGCGATACTTTTTGGCCGCGATGGCCTTATCGCGTTTGTTGACGACACGGTACTTTGGCGTGCGCGCAAATGCGCTCTGATGGCCAACCAGCGCCTCCAGCACTGCCTTGCTGTTGGTGATGGTTAATCCAATGCCCAGCGCCATCAGGGGTGGCAGATACCAAATCGTGCGATACCACGTTCGGGGGAACAGCTCTTTTTGCGAAACCAGGTAGAAACTTGAGATCGAAAACGTGGAAGCTAGAAACAGCGGGAGATCGATGTAGACCATCTGGAACCAGCCCTGATAGAAGCGAATGATCATGGCCGGCAGCAGTAGCGTGCTAAGCACGATCATCAGCGGATAGCTGATGTTGGCGGTCAAGTGATACCAGGCTTCCATCTTCTCGCGCCGCGAAACATTCGCCCGCAGCACCTTGGGCAAGTCCTTCTTGGCGCACTGGATCAGCCCCTTCGCCCAGCGCGCTTGTTGCGTCTTGAACGCCGTCATCTCGATGGGCAACTCGGCGGGACATTCCACGTCCTGCAGGTAGCGGAATTTCCATCCCTTCAACTGCGAGCGGTAACTCAGGTCGGTATCTTCGGTGAGGGTGTCGTGTTCCCAGCCACCGGCGTCGTCGATCGCCTGGCGCCGCCACATGCCGGCTGTCCCGTTGAAGTTGAAGAACACTCCCGCGCGCGAACGGGCGCCGTGTTCAAGTATGAAATGGCCATCGAGCAGGATGGCCTCGACCTGCGTCAGATAAGAATACGTGCGGTTCAAGTGCGTCCAGCGCGTCTGCACCATGCCGATTTCCGGCTCGGCGAAATGGTGGATCACTTTCATCAGCCACTCAGGCTGGGGCGTGAAATCAGCGTCAAAGATGGCGACGAACTCGCCAGTCGATACCTTCAGGCCGGCATCGAGGGCACCGGCCTTGAAGCCTTCGCGGTTGGCGCGATGGTGATAGCTGATATTGTGGCCCATCGCCGCATGGCGCTCTACTACCGCCTGCGCGACTTCCACGGTTTCGTCGTTGGAATCGTCGAGCACCTGGATTTCCAGCTTTTCGCGTGGATATTCCATCTTGCAGACGCATTCTACCAGCCGGTCGATGACGTACTGTTCGTTAAAAATCGGCAGTTGAATGGTGACCCGGGGCAGTTCGGCGAAGTGCGACGCCGGGTCGGTCACTTTATTCTTGCGGTGCTTGTAGTACAGGTAAACCAGTTGATAGCGGTGCATGCCATAAAACGCCAGCAGCACCAGCACGACGAAGTAAGGGATCAGCAACGCCATGTCGAAGGCGTTGGCGTGATAAAGGCCCTTAAATGTCGGATCCAGAAAATGAGATCTCAGGTAGTGGCGCACCCCATGCGGTTCCACCAGCAGACTGCAAATCAAACTGAATGCGCCGCTCAGGAATGTACTCTCCGTAAGCAAAGGATTGCAGACCATACACCGCGCCCACCGTTGCGGACGAGGAAGCACCCTAACGGGTTGATTGTACCCGACGCGACCGCTGGAAACAGCGGGAACTCGGCGGCGCTTATTGCTGAAATCGGTACAACGAACAAGACAGATTCGAGCCAGTTCGCGACGAATCCACCCCCGCTACATTGACTCTTAACCGCGAACGGCTAACAATGAAAACACGCGAAACACGATGCGCTTGCCAATGGTTTCCGCAGTACTCGGTTGCTTGCTGAGCTGCCCGCTCTTCTTAAGCGGGCAAACCGCTCGGTCTGCCGCAGGGTCAGCAGCCGGCGCTGCCTCCGCCGATCGGCGTTATCCCGAACAGGCGTACCTCTCTCCCACGCGTTATACGAATGCGTTTTTCGGGTTCGCGTTCGATCTGCCGGCCGACGCACATCTGGAGCCGATTCCGCGGCCGGTTGCGACCGACGGACGGATTCAACTGTTGGAATTGGGTGGCCCTCCGCCCGCCGATGCAGAGGTTTCGGTCGTCGCTTTGCCGTCAGCGGGAAGAGATCTGGACGCGAAAGCCGTGCTCCGCAAAGCGCTTGACCAGGAACTGTTCAGGGGAGTGGAGGAACTTCGTGGCCTGTCGAAAACCACGCTTGGCGGTCACCAGTTCTACTTCTACGAAACCCGTCGCGGGATCGACCAGCACATGCTGGCAGCGGCCAATCTCGATGGTTATGTGGTGCTGGTCCAGTTGGAGGCCCACGCCGAGAAAATGGTGAAGGATCTGGAGTCGTCCTTCCAGCACCTCGTATTTTTCGCGCCTGCGCAAGTTCGCCAATACATAGCAGCGGATGCTCAGGCGTATGAAGGCCCGGCGATTTCTTCCCATCGCCTGGCCCAGTTGGAAGCCGATCCGCCGGAACGCCACATCGATCCGGGCAAAATCGAGGGTGGCGTGTATCGCAATCCAGCGCTCGGATTCACCTATCAGGTTCCGTCAGGATGGATTATTGAGTCCCATGGGGCGGTGTTGCCGGCCATCGAACGCGCACGCGCAACGGATTTGTTGGCCGCGATGCTCGACGGCGGTAATCGTAACGCCGGGGCTGCCGAACGCCAATTGATGAAAGCGTGCAGCCGCACCCTTTTTTCGGTGTGGGCGAAGCGGCCCGGAGCGGACGGCCAGATCTCCTACGATGATTTCGGTGAGGTGACGCTTTCGGCGATATCGGCCGAGTGTTTTCCCGGCGTGAAGTTCCCGGCAAGCTCAACCGACGAACAAGCGGCTCGGGATTTCTTGCTGCTGATCGGGCTTACCCATCCGATCCTGCGCGACATGCGCGACGCAAGAGCTCTCACATCGCAGGGCATGGTCTTTCTGTTGCTCCACGGAACCGTCGCGTTCAAAGTCCCCAATGACGAACTCTCGCGGCGGTTATCGGTTGCCATGGCCATTACCGAGCGGCGAGGCTACCTGCTGACATGGTTTTTCGCCGCTCCCCATGACAGTGAATTGGAGCAATTGCTGACAGACAGAGTCGGGTTTGACCCGGAGCCGAAGACCAACGACGCCAGCGCCACGAAAGCAGGAAGCGGCGAAGCGTCCACCAAGGGGGATGCTCCGGTCGCGGCAGCCAGTGCGAATCCAGCCGCAGGCTCAGCATCGCAACCGTCTACCGGCTCCCGCTCGGGGACAGGCGCAAGCTTGCCCGGTAGCGGCTCGACGGTAGACACCCACCCAGCTTCGACCACCGCCGGCAGCCAGAACAGAGCTTCGAATTCAAGCGGAACAGCGTCCATGGGTGGCTCTTCGCAGCCGCAGAACAATTCCACCAATGAGCCACCGTCGACGCGTCCAACCTTGCTCCGTCCTGGCGAAACGATAGAAAGCCAGCAAGGCAACGGGCGGCCGGTTCAGAAGCATTAGCGCAGTTTCACCTTTGATGAGATGTCGGCGACAGGTAGCGCGCGCCTTTCAGGCTACGGAAAAACTCTGTGCGAGACTCTGGTAGAAGCCCCCTGCTTCACCAGAGGGAGCTGGGCTTTAGAGCGGTTCCAGGATTGGTGTATCCGCTCGCACAGTAGTGCGGGCCTTCAGGGCGTGTGTGAGAACTCGTTTTGGGTTGGCACGGTGGAACGATCGCGCCAAAATCCAGCGCCGTCGGCGCGGCTCAGTCTAGCCCAGCACGGAGCCGCAGGCGGAGTGCTGGGTAAAGTGGGAAATAGATCCGAGTCCCGTAGGGACGACAGGGGTTCTCACACACGCTCTTCAGGCC
>OCZT010004404.1_pt1 | contig 14182 bp, 6 predicted proteins | sample 1539031 | NCBI WGS metagenome assembly OCZT01 (sample SAMEA3539308, study PRJEB22396) | soil metagenome | biome: tundra; feature: field; material: soil | place: USA | collected 2010-05 | depth 0.15 m
TGCCCCGTTGAGTGTGAAACCAACGGATCTGCCGCTGACAACGGTACCGCCGGATGTCAGCGTGGCGGACAAGTTAGTCACCCCGCCAAATGTCCCGATTGCAGGGCTGACGGCGAGACTCGTTGGCGGCTGTCCGAACAGCCAATTCGTGTTGTTTCCCGAGTCCACGCTCGAGCTGCCGGCGTCGATAGGCAAGGCATTTGAGCTCAAGGAATCCTTAACATCTACGAATGCAACGTCGCGGTCGCCCTGGGCGTTTATTGTCCACTGCGTCCCTGTCCCGCCGCTACGCAAAGATAAGAGGTGTCCCGACGTCCCGCGCAAAGCAAGGGTTCCGGTTATCGTTTGTGTTCCGGCACTGTCGAATGTCAGGATACGAGCCGTTGTTACATCCTTTGACATATTTCTGAATGTTGTCGAGCCGGTAATGGTTTGGTTTCCGCCAATTAATGTGACCGTCCCTGTGCCGCCCGAGAATGAACCGCCGGTATTCGTCCAATTGCCGGCGACGTCGATATTTCTCACGCCCGCCACCAATATGCCGCTGTTGAGCGTCAGATTACCGGCGACTGTTATGCCGCCGCCGAGAGTCGCGGTCCCGGCACCGGTGTCGATAATGAGATTGCCCAGAGCGGCCGTTGGAATATCGGTCGTAGGGGTTATCGTGCTCGCCGGATTTTTGAATGTAATGGTGCTGCCGCTTCCGATGTTGCGCGTCCCGGTCATCGCATAATGGCCGTTGAACGTGGTTGCCTTGATCTCCGTGAGGCCATTGAGAGTAAGCGAACCGTTGCCGATGAATCGGATATCCGGATCTGAGAACTTGACGAGAGCTCCGGGGTTGATCGTTACCTGCGACCCATTTCCCGCGGCATTTGTCGTGTTGATATTCGCGGAGAATGTTACGCCGGCCGCACTCGTGTTGCTTACGAGGATCGCGGATGTGCCGGTATCGCCGCCCAAGGCACGAATCCCGCCGCCTCCGCCGACCGATTGCGCCCCGGTCCCGTTAAACTGCAAATTGACGCTATACGTTGCACCTGTACTGATGCCGCCCATCGTGCCGTCATTGATGAAATTGCCGCCGATCTTGTAAGTAATCGTCTCGCCGTCAGTCCAATGCACATCTCTCAACAACCCACCGGGTTCGATCAAGAGATCACCCCTTATCGTATAGATGAAAGTTCCGGCCGAACCCCCGACGCCGGCGTTAGCGTTTGTCTGAATAGTAATACTGTGCACATTCGCGTTTCCGTTAAGGGCAACAAAATTATTCGAGTTGTAAGTCCCGCTGTAGGGCCGTACGATAACGTCCGCACCGGCCGCCGGAACTGTGCCTCTGTCCCAGGTGTTGGCGGAATTCCATAAAATGCCGCCACCCCGACTCGTTACGGAACACCAAACATTCGCTTCACCGCATTGCGGTCCGGACGTAAGAGAAAAGTCCTCGATCTTCGTGTCGCCGCTTGCCACCACGATCCCGGTATGTGTCGCGGGGTTGAAGGTGGGCGCCGAAACCGTGACGTTGTACTTTCCGGCGGTGATATCGATAAAGGTATATACCCCGCTCGCATTCGTGGTCGTGGTATTCGGCCCGGCCGTAACGGTCGCACCGTCTATCGCGGCGCCTCCATTTGCGTTTGTGACCGTCCCTGTCAACGTACCTGTGCCCGCACACTGCGGAAGCGTAAAGTTGCCGACCCGCGTCATCCAATTGCCGCCGGTGACGCCTACATACTCATTGGTATGCCAGAACGTGCAGCCGTCCGAAGGGTCGATACCTGTCGACGAATAATCGCCCCAGCGGCTGCTGCCGATAAACGAACCGTTGCCCGCGACCATCGTGGATTCGCCCTGGCCGAGGGTGCAAAGGGCGTCGGTGGTAACACGCCCGTTATAACGAATCGACGGGAAGGCGCTGCTGCTTGACGCGTTATAGCCGATGGCCATATCACCGTTCTGATCAACCGATAGACTCGGCATCCACCGGTATAGGCTGCCGCCGGCGATGTCGCCCTGCTGAACGGGGGTTGGGGCAACTGTATTGCCGGTTACATCAAACTGGTACCAGCGAATGGCTGTTGGTCCGACATTTGTATCGTTGCTGGTGTGTGTCGCCCATAACGATTCCACACCGCCGAGGTTCTGATACCAAAGTGAGCTAAATAGGCGGTCGCCGACCGTATCGATCTTAATGGAGGTTCCCGGTTGTGGAACGATCTCGGTCCTTGCGGTCGAATCCCAGGCGTTGGTAAAACCGTTCACCGTGACATCCGTGGGCCCGGTCAGCGACGAGTTCGTCGGGTTGGCGATATCCGAGTGGAGTTTCCAAATGTGGATCTTGTCTAAGGTCGTGTTCCAATCCGCAGTGGACGGGCTGTCTATCGACGCAAAGAATTCATTTCGGCCGGCCGGCGGCGTTCCAAAGCGGAACGTGGCCGGCAGCAACGAGTACGAGTCGCCCGTTTCCGCCGGTGTAAGCCTGAAGATCTGTGTAGATGTCGCCGCACCGGCGAGCATTGTCGTGCGGTCGTAAACATTGAGCTGAACACCCTCGAAAGTATCGCGGGTACACGAATTGCCGCCACAGAACATGTTGTAGGACGAATACCAGGCATCCGGCCACATTCCGAACTTGGGATAATCGTTGATCCAATCAGGATCATTAGGATCGGCTTGAAAAGCGTATAAATACCAACCGCCGGCGACGGGATCGGACGATCGCGAGACGGCGACACATTCGTAATAAGGCGGAACCGTATTGGAGCCGTTGGTGCCAAACGCAAAATCCGTCAATATCCACCTATCAGCCAAATGATCGTAAAAGACGAACGGATCGCCGAAATGTTTTCCTTGCGTACACGGGTTAGAGCCGGTTGTACCCCATAGCGTGTTGAGCGTCGATGTGAGAAGGACGTTACCGGTCTTGTCCCAGATCCTAAAAGTCGTCGCGTTGACGTTCTGGATATAATGATCTGACCCGACATCACCCTGTGTATCGGGTGGCGAGCAATTACAGCCGCTCGATGAGCGGTCAAGCCCGTCAAAACCGATGTTTATTCCAGGCATGTTTGATAACGGCACGCCGTCGAGGAACGGTTTCGTTCGCTCGTCCTCGGCGGCAATACTGCCAATGCTCTTTCGATCGTCATTTTCGAGGAGGCTTACATTTTGCGTCGCGTTCTTGATCGGCTGATGACGTCGGAATTCAGGCATCTTGAAGCCCGGATCGAGCGGCGGGATGATCGGCAACCGGCGGAGGTCCCTTTTTTGAATTTCGGGTTTTACTACTTGAATATCGGGGCGTATCTCGCCGGCCCTTAGTACAGCCGGTCGCATGACCTGCTCATTTGCCGGCGCCGTATTACTAAGGACCTCGATCAATCCCTCAGCCAAGCCCGATCCGACCGGTACACGGTTTAATAGATCTGTCAGCCGTCCGGCCGAAACCGGCGGCGAGATGAACCCGAAAACGCTTAGTAGCGTGACAAGAATGACGGCGATAAGTTTTTGCCGCGGAACGAGGTTTGTAAATCTTCTTAAAGCTGCACACTTTGCCGCGAGGATGGGATCGAGTTTCATGGGTATGTGGAAGCTGAGTGTTTGAGCTATTCCCTAAGTTAAATTGGCCGCTGAAACAGTGGAACTGAACGGATGACACAAACAGCCGGAGGAGCCAAGTCTAGCTTGACGCATCCGCAGTTAGGTACAACCTTCCCGGATCTATTTCCTAACGCTCCAACAACGTGAGAGAGAAGATGCTAATTCTGGTAGATAAAAGACTTATACAATGAATACGGGTCACAATGCAAATCGGCGCGTGACACACCATTTGGAAAAGAAAATACACGTGGTCCATTATTGAAACGTCCCGTCGAGAGGTTCCCCGCCATCATTGGCCGCAAAACCACCGAGGCCTAATGGCATCTAATGGGAAGTAATGGGAAGGCGTGCAGCGACATCAGTGGCGGTCGCCACCGACGTCGCATGGTATGACAATAAACTGGATAGACATTGTGTTGGTTATCATCATCGCCGCAAGCGCGGCGGCGGGATGGCAGCGCGGTTTTATTTTGAGCATGCTCGATCTGACGCGGTGGCTCGGCAGTTGGCTCGCCGCTGTGCTCCTTTACCGGCCGGTCTCGAACGGCCTAGCTTATGCAACCGATCTAAACGAGACATGGCGGGCACCTCTTGGCTTTGTCATCGTTCTCGTGATTACGAGCATATTGATCCAGATCGCGGGCCGTGCTTTGCTAAAGAGCATTCCTCGCGAAATACACAATAAACAAACAAATCGCATCCTCGGCACGGTCCCCGGCCTTATCAATGGCACGGTGATGGCCGCCATACTTTCGGCCCTGCTATTTTCGGCACCGTTTTCGGACAGTTTTAGCAAGACTATCCAGGACAGCGTGCTCGCCGACCGGTTTGCCATATACACGGGCGAGTTGGAAGACGTTCTCGCCCCGATATTCGAGCCCGCGGTCCGTCAGACATTAAACAGGCTGACGACCATCGAGCCGGGTTCGGACGAACTTGTCGAGCTGCCGTTCAAGGTCGAGAATCCTAAGCCGCAGCCGTCCCTCGAAGAGCAAATGCTCGAGCTTGTAAATGAGGAACGCACGTCGCGCGGCTTAAAGCCACTGGCGGCGGATCCGGAACTAACCGAGGTTGCCCGCCGTCATTCGGCCGATATGTTTGCCCGCGGCTATTTCTCACACTACACGCCCGAGGGCAAAGATCCGTTTGAACGAATGACCGAATCACATGTACGTTTTCGTACCGCCGGCGAAAACCTGGCGATGGCACCTACGCTGGCGATCGCTCATACCGGGCTCATGAATTCGCCCGGTCATCGCGCCAATATACTTAATCCGCAGTTTGGCCGCGTCGGCATCGGCGTAATGGACGGCGGACGCCGCGGCCTGATGATCTCGCAGGAATTTCGAAACTAGAACCTTGTCATAAACTGTCCTCTTGCGGTGTTTATCTTTTTGTACGAAGAGAGAAAGACGACCGATTTGCTCCCGGTTGTGTAACTTTTGGCCGGGGAATCGCGTCCATCAGTACATTGGCGGTATTTAGCTTCTCCGATGCTGCGGGCTTTCAGAAGCCGCCCCCCAAAGTATTTGGCGGCCGTGGTGTCGAGCGCCTTGCCCCTTTCATCCAGGCAATTATTTCAAGGAGGACATCACATGATTAGAAAGGCTGTTTTATTGTTTGTATGCCTTTTGGCGATTCTCGCTTTAACGATCGTACCGATCGCGGCACAAACGGCTCCTACACCGGCTGACACCCCACCCGTCATCAAGAATGGATCGCCGGCGAATGATACGCCGCCGGTGCTGCGCGGCGGGGCCGGCCCGTTGTCCTCGGATTCGAAGCCTGTACCAACCCCGAGCCCAGGATCGACCCAGGACAAGATACGGTCGATAAAGGACGAGAACGAGGTTATTTCGGTCGAGACCAATCTCGTATCAACACCCGTTTCGGTGCTCGACCGCGCCGGCAAATTCATCCCCGGGCTCAAGATGCGCGATTTCAAGGTCCTCGAAAATGGCGTTCCCCAAAAGATTACCTATTTTCAGACCTCGGAGCAGCCGTTTACGGTCATCCTGATGATCGATGTTAGTCCTTCAACAAGGTATAAGATGGACGAGATCCATTTTGCGGCCGTTACGTTTATAAACCAGCTACGGCCAACAGACAAGGTGATGGTCGTTGCATTCGATCAACGGGTGCGCGTTTTGACCGAAGCACCTACATCCGACCGCCAGCAGATCTTCGCCGCCATTTACAAGGCCCAGATGGGCAGCGGAACGAGCCTTTACGAGGCGGTGGATCTGGTCGCCAATCTCGATCAGATCAAGGCACCGGGCCGCAAAGCGATCGTGCTTTTCACCGACGGTGTCGATACGACATCGCGCCGGGCAAGCTATCAGAGTACAGCCGCCGAGATCGAAGAGCTGGATGCGCTGGTTTACCCGATCCGTTTCGATACTCAGGGGGATCTGCCGGGGATAACAGGCTCTAGCGGTCGCATCGTGACCCTGACCCCGGACATCGTCGCATTATTGGCGTCACGCGGTATCACTTATGATCCAAAGGGGATGCGCAGCGGCGGTACCGCGGCCCAGTATGAGAGGGGCCGCAGCTATCTCGACGCTTTAGCCATGAACAGCGGGGGGCGGATGTACGAGGCCGATACGATAAAGAACCTCGATTCGGCCTTTGCAGGGATCGCTGAGGAACTACGACGGCAGTACTCGATCGGGTATTATCCCGACGATACGGGCAAGCCCGGTGAACGACGACAAATAAAGATCCAGGTCGCCCGTCCGGGTGTTGTGGTGCGTGCAAAGAATAGTTACGTGATCAGACAGAACAGAGCCGGTACCGAGGCGGGGACGCTCTCGACTAAGTAAGCGGGCGGGCGACATCGCCCGGTCATTTCATTACGGCAATAACGGCCGCACCGATCAGAACATCGCCGAGCCGTCGCCACGGTGAACTCTTCTTCTTTTCGAGCGCCTTGATCAGTTTGTCCTGCGATGCGATGACGGCATCCTTTGCGTCGAGCGCGTCGGATTTTGCGGTAACGGCGGCACGAAGCGCGTCGGCTTCGCTTTTACGCGTGTTGTTAAGCTCGGTAAGCAGTTCGGTCAATTGTTTTTCCGTCTCGAGGCGCGATCGCAACGCCTCGTTCTCTTTTTCCAGTGCGTCGACGAGCTCGCGGCTGGCGGCAAGCTCGTCGACCGCCGCGGCACAGGCGGCGATTATGTTTCGGACTTCCGGCTTCGGGGTTGGATCCGATTCATCTTTGATCTTCGATCTCTGGCCTTTGACCATTGCCCCCTGACTCGGGACCTGGGACATGGGACCCGGGACTTCTTTATTCGCATGGGTGTCTGAGAACGGCAAGCTTTGCACAGAGTTCGGCTTCGCCGGTGCCAATTGTCCGTGTGCCGCGAGCGCGCTGAACGCGAGCGCGAGCATCGCGAGTGTCAGTATTAGCCTTTTTGATATCTTCATCTTTGTTCCTCGCTTTCGATTGGTTTTCGCCGATCTTTCTTTCCAGGTAATCGATCTTTTCCTTGTACTCGGCGGTGCGTTTCTCTTGCTCAGCCGCCTCGGTCTCCTTTATTTCGGCCGCGTGTTTCGCTGTTTCAACAGCCGATTCGAGCCGGCTGATCCGGATGTGTGAGATCGCCGCGGATGAAACGATGGCGATCAAAACGACCGCGGCCAATACGATGTATATTTTGTAAGTTAGCTTCATAACAGGTTTCGGGTCTATCGGTCGGGATCTTGCCGCGAGCCGCGTCGCTTGAGATATATCTGGAGCAGAACGTCGACGGTTTTTCCGATCGTGAACAGCACGACGGGAAGAACGATCGCCGACAGGATAGTGATCAGATCGCGCATTTCGATAGCCGCAAATACCGACGTCGCCGAGCTGAACCATGCAAGCAGGATGTTTTTAATGTCGTTCATATGATTGGAGTGATCTTGGATCTTGGATCTTGGATCTTGGATCTTGGATCTTTGAGTCTTATTTTTGCCTTTTGCCGTTTTACTTTTGCCTTGTTTGTTGTTCGCGTATGCGTCCGAGTTCTAACTGCCGCCATAGATAAAGGAGCATCAACGCGGCCGCTATGATCGCGACGATGATCCATACCTCACGCGGCAAACCGGTGAAAAAGCCAAACACCGCCCATGCCATCTGCCACACCGTTCCGAAAACGGTGGTCCACAGTGATTTGGCGGCATCCTTGCGCGACAGAAAGGTCTCGACAACGTTGTCCACGCTGTCGAACCTTGCGGTGGCGGCGTCGATCGTCCAGCCCGAGCTCCCGGGTTCCGCCTGAACGGCTAAGGCGGCGTCCGGTCCTTGTGCAATAACCTCGGGTAGTGGTTCGATCGGCTGCTCGCGCATTTCCAACATGTGGGCGGTCAATCGAACCCCATGGACATTTAGAGGTAGTTGCAGCTCCCAGTCACCAGCCACGATCTGATCAAGAAAGAATTTTGTCCGGTAGTTCGTCGTTTTTAGTCGATCGATGTTGGTGAGCCACGAATGCCTTCGATGGACATATGCCGTTACCCATGCTTTTTCCTGTTCGTGCTCACCGCCGATCACGCCGTCGGTTGCGGCGGCGATCCTCTCAAAGCTTCCCTGGACTATCGAGTCGTAAACGACGGCGAGCGAAAGGGGCAAAATAAAGCCGCGACGTTCACAGATCCTGATCGCCGGCCGCAAATATCGCTCAAAGGCGACGTGAATTTGTGCGTCTTTCATCTCGCGTGTTATAGCAGAGGCCCGCAACGCGTTTTTGAACGCCTGGTCTGAGATCAATCCGGCGATCGCATGAGAAGTATTCAGCCGCAGTACAGCTAGGCGCGTCGAAAGCACCTCGCGGCCTATGCGTCCGCCGCTGTTGAGGTATGTCTCGACGACCGCCGCAAGCGAGCCTGAGCGATGTGTAAATTGGTTGATACCATACGAGATGCCGGCCCCGTCGTTAAGGACAGTGACCGCGGCATAATCGCCCATGGGTTTTGAGGTTTCAAAGATGTTCACGATCGCAAGCGCCTTTAGTTTGTCTTGATCTGTATAGTTAGTTGTCTCTTGCATATTTATTGTCCGTTTGATATTTTGCAATAGTCGGACGATACAGGGCGAGCACAGATTGGTCGAGACTTCCCTCACCGCTTACGTATCGTCCGCCGCGATCAACTGTATGCGGGACGCAATATGATTGGAAGCTCAGAATTCTCACTTTGCGGTAGAATTCCTAAAATGACATAGAATTCTTACTTTTGAAGTGCTTGCCCGAGCGTAGCTTTATTAATATCGATTGACGACATTTGGTCCCCATCAGACGGTTACAAATACTAATGAACCCACACCAGCCCATATGAATATTACACAACGTTTATTGGATATATCGCCGCGGCCAAAACTGCGCCTTTCTGAGATCGAACGCCTTATACGCACGCACCGTATCATCGTCCCACCGCTCACGCGGAGGGCATTGTGCGAATTGTGTGAGGACGGAACACTAGAGACGGCTCCCCGACCGTCAGGCCACGCCCGTTACCTGGTTTACGAAGATTCGTTTCTCAAATGGGTAAAAAGTCTCGATGTACCCCTAGATAGCTGTTGACTTCAAAAAACTTTATCAATATAATCGCGGCATCTCTTGTTCAGTTTTATCGAACGTACATCGTCCTTTGACGATGATTTGTTTGGAATTTATTGTTCGGGGGCTTATTTCCTTATGGGGAAAAGCACCGTATAAGACTTGATGATATTGATAGAAATTCATTGGTGGGAGCGTTAAGGACTAATAGAAATTCATTGGTGGGAGCGTTAAGGACTATATGAGAAATCGAGTTAGATCATTCATCGCCTTAAATCATAAAACACTGTTGTTGCTGAGCCTTTGCCTCGGCGTCGGTATTTCCGCCGTAGTTGCGTCGAAAAGCACCGCGGAGAACACCAAAAGCCCGCCTGACGGGTCATTACGTCTGATGGCGGACCCGTCGGATCGATTGGTCCGAACCGGCCTCTTTAGCACGGGCGACGTTAAACCTGCGCTGCCCTTGCCAGGCTGTAATTCCGGTTGGGTAAACGATGCAAATCTGCCCGCGTCCCTCGAATCTCTTGCCGTCGCATCTGATGGCGTCTTCGTATACTCGGCCGGCGGCGCTGCCTCGGGAGTAGCAACCAACGCTTTATATAGATACGATCCGGTGGCGGACAGTTGGTCAACGTTAGCGACGCTCCCCGCCGCATTGTACGCGGCAAGCGCGGCTTATGCGGCGAACACAAACTCGATATATGTCTTTGGCGGCTTTACCCCTGGAGTCCTAAACACCACGTATCGATATAATATCGGCACAAATGCGTGGACGACAGTCGCCGCGATGCCTGGTCCGCGTTACCACTCTTCGGTCGCCTACGACGGCGTCAATGGAAAGATCTATGTCGTTGGCGGCTTTGATGGCGCCATTTCCCAGAATCAGACATGGGAATACGATCCTGTCGCTAACACCTGGAATACGACAAGAGCAAATATTCCGACCGCCGTGGTGGGGAGTACCGCAAGCATTTCCGGACAATTTATCTATATTGCAGGCGGTAACGGAGGTAGTACGCTCCACTATCGCTACGACGTAGTTGGTAATGCGTGGACTGCCATGGCACCTGTGCCTGTTGGTGTTAACGAAGCGGCCGGCGGCAATATTGGCGGAAATAATTATCTGGTTGGCGGCGGCAACCCGTTTCGACCCACGGTTGAAAAGCCGGGGCCGGCCGCAACGTTCACCACGACATATATATATAATATCGCCGGAAATAGCTGGTCTACGGGTCCGACGACAAATTTCCCCCACTCTTTCGCGGGCGGCGCGGCCGTCGGTACTAAATTCGTAGTTGTTGCCGGTTATAACGGCACGGTAGATACAAACAAAGTAGAATCGCTGGAAACGGCCCCTTGTGCGGATCTGTCGATCAACAAGACCGACGGCGTAAGTTCGGCCATACCGGGGACATCGGTAACATATACGATAATTGCTCAGAGTACGGGGCCGGCGACGATGACGGGCGCGACTGTAGCGGATGTCTTCCCGGCTGGATTTATCACGAGTGACACATGGACCTGTGTCGGTTCGGGAGGCGGTACATGTCCTGCTTCGGGCAGCGGCAATATCAATGCCTCTGTCACTCTGCCATCAGCCGGTGTGGTGACATTCACGGTCATAGCTAACATCTCACCGAGTGCGGTTGGGGCGATGTCGAATACGGCAACGATCACACCGCCCGCGGGTGCGATCGATCCAAATCTCGCGAACAACACCTTTACGGATACTGACACGCTTACCCCCACAGCGGACCTTTCGATCACCAAAAATGACGGGCACGTGGAGGCGACGCCGGGCTTATCGACGACATATACGATAACCGCGTCGAATGCGGGGCCGTCGACGGTGACGGGAGCGACTGTAACGGATGTCTTCCCGGCTGGATTTATCACGAGTGACACATGGACCTGTGTCGGTTCAGGAGGCGGCACATGTCCGGCTTCGGGCAACGGCAATATAAATGCCTCTGTCAATCTTCCGGTGGGCGGTACGGCGACATTCACAGTCATAGCTAACATCTCAGCGGCTGCGGCTGGAACGATGTCGAATACGGCGACGATCACACCGCCCGCAGGTACTATCGATCCAAATCTTGCTAACAACACCGCTACTGACACTGACACGCTTGTACCGACGGCGGATGTATCCATAACAAAGAGCGACGGCGTGACAACGGTGACGCCGGGCCAAACGGACGTTTATACGATAGTCGCGGCCAATAGCGGGCCGAGCAACACGTTCGCTACTGTAGCAGACACATTCCCCGCCATATTTACGGGTGCGACATGGACATGCTCACAATTGGGCGGTGCTTCGTGCGGTGCATTCGCGGGGTCAGGGAATATCAACAATCTTGTCTCGCTGCCCGTTGGCGGTTCTGTGACATATGTCGTGACAGGTACCGTCGCCGCCGGCTCAACCGGTAGTCTCGTCAACACGGCAACGGCAACGGTCGGTGCGGGTGTGACGGACCCGACCCCGGCAAACAACTCGGCGACGGATACGGACCAGATAGTGGTATCGATCTCGGGCAATATCAAGCTGGCTAGTACCAATGCCAACCTGGCAAATGTGCCGGTAAACCTGAGTGGTACGACATCGGCTTCAACTACAACGGATGCTAACGGAAACTTCACGTTTACGGGTCTTCCGAGCGGTGGAAACTTCACGGTAACTCCATTGATGGCCGGCGAGGTATTCGACCCGCTCAGCAGGACATTCAATGGTCTGACGACAAATATCACCAACGCCAACTTCCTGGCATTCGCCACCGGAACGTTGGGCCGGGATGTACGGTTGCTGACAAGCTTTGTCACACCGGGGCAGCCTGTAACGGTTCCCGTTGTTTTAACCGCTCTCGGCAACGAAATGACCGTCTCGTTCAGCATCTCGAACGAATTTTACCTGTTCAATCCGGTCGTTTCGTGCGGGGCGAGCGATCCGGGATGTACGATCCTCACGTCAGGCGGCGGCAATTCCGGTGCTTTAGGAATAACCGTCACACCGGCGTCACAGCTTGCCGCGGGTCAGCATGAGATCGCACGAGTCACTTATCAGACGCTTGGCAACATACCGCCGACGGTTGCGAATTCACCGCTGACGATGACCGATTCGCCGACGGCTCGCTCGGTCACGGATGCGGCCAACAATCCGCTGTTCTCGACCTTTACGGGTGCGAATGTGGTATTCGCACAGAGTCTCGAGGGCGATCTGGCCACCCGCAATACCGGTGACGGTCAGCTTTTGGCAAACGACCTCATACTGCTACGCCAGTTCGTGGTCGGCACTTTGACCCCGAACCCTGCCTTCAATGAATTCCAGCGTGCCGATGTTGCACCGCGGGCTAGCTTTGGCGATGGTCAGCTCAACGCCGGCGATATTACGCAGGAGCGTCGTTATATCGCCGGGCTCGACCCGCTGACCGCGGCCAATGGTCCGGGCGGTCCTCTTGCATCGCCGTCCGCCTGCAACCAGGGCTTTGACAGTGTCACGGCACCCAACCTGCCGACAGGCTGGACGACAAGTGCAACCGGTGCCGAATCGCCGTGGACGACGACCAATATCGGAGCGGACGCAGGTACCAATGCAGCGTTTGCACCCGATCCGGCGGGCGTCGGCAACACTGAGCTGGTCTCACCCATCATGAACGTGCCCCCGGGCGGCAACCCGATCACGTTCAGGAACTCGTTTGACCTTGAAACGGGTTATGACGGCATGGTGCTGGAGATCAGCATCAATAACGGTCCGTTCACCGATATACTGGCGGCGGGCGGAAGCTTTGCCGCGGGTGGTTATAACGGTACGCTCAGCAACTCATTCGGCAACCCGCTGGGTGGACGTTCGGCCTGGACGGGCAACTCCGGTCAAGCGGCGAATAATCCACCGAGTTATATCACGACGGTCGTTAATCTGCCGGCATCGGCAAACGGCCAGGAGATAAGGCTCAAGTGGCGTGTTGGCACGGATAGCAGTGTGTCAGGGTTTGGAGCCCGCATCGACAGCATTACCAACAGTGCCTGCAGTTTGGCACTAACGAGACCGAGCTTTGAGGATTCGAAGCACCGTCAGATCCGTGCCACGGCATCGGATGTCATCGACGGCAAGGTTTCGGTCGCGGTCGATATGAACGCCCGCGGTGACGAAGCGGCGGCAAGCTTTACGCTCAACTACGATGCGTCGAAACTTGCTAATCCGGTAATCTCGCTCGGTTCGGGTGTGACGGACGGAGTGCTGACAACCAATGTCAGCAAAGCCTCAAGCGGCAGCCTGGGTATTCTGGTCGATTCCGGCCAGGCGTTCACGGGCAGAGAGCTTGTCGTCGTCACCTTTGACGTTGTCCAGGGTGCCGGCGGTGTGTCGCCCGTATACTTTAGCGACGATCTGGCACCGCGAAGTGTCTCCGACCCCGATGGCAACATGCTTGATACCGGGTACGGCGGCACCGAGCTGCGGCTCGCCGGCGGTGGCTCGGCCCAACTCGCCGAAGTATTGGGACGGCTGCTAACGCAGGATGGTCTCGGACTCAGAAACGTGACGGTCGTTCTCGCCGATCAGCAAGGTAACGTGATCACCACGACGACCAGCTCATTCGGTTACTACCACTTCACATCGGTCCCGGTGGGTGAGGGCTACACGCTCAGCGTCCAATCGAAGCGATATCACTTCGATTCACGCATCATCGGCGTCACGTCCGCACTCAACGATCTCGACCTTATCGCCCGGTAATAAACTTTACCGGCATCAAAGCGGATGAAAGAGGCTGTCTGAAAAGGCAGTCTCTTTTAATTGCCTCCAGCTTTAGAAGTTGTGTCAAAACTCCGGCCTTCCAGGTTTAATCCGCGAAGCGGATGACAGAATAAAGCCCCACGCGTGAGAGCCTGTGTCAAAACTAAGTTTCTGATCAGTTGCCCCTGGCTTTAGCCAGGGGGTTAGTGACAACATCAAACCCGGCTTCAGCCAAATTTAGAAAAGCAATATTCCTTCATGCTTCAGCAAAAATGGGGCTAAAGCCCAAAAACTTTTGGATGCACCT
>OCZT010004405.1_pt1 | contig 14180 bp, 14 predicted proteins | sample 1539031 | NCBI WGS metagenome assembly OCZT01 (sample SAMEA3539308, study PRJEB22396) | soil metagenome | biome: tundra; feature: field; material: soil | place: USA | collected 2010-05 | depth 0.15 m
AACCATGATATGACCTCTTTATCCGATCTCTCGAAAAAGGTCAAGGGGTTAGCGCCGATGACGGCAATAGCAGATAGGCGGGCATTAATTTTGGAGACGCTTGTGACAGCATTGTCCGGGCTCTCCGTTACACTAACAGACGGGTCCGCCATCGCAGCGGGCAACATCGTGCACAATCGCGATGAGCTTCCTGCGGAGATGGTCCCGGGCATCATCCTCTTGGATGCCGACGAGGTCAAGGATCAACGCTTCCCCCAAAACCCGGGACGAAGCGAACGGTCCGGCCCCGGCATAATGAAGATGACGCCGGAGATTTACGTCGTGCTTGATGTACGCAAAGGCGCGTTGCAGAACAAGAACGTCGGCGAGGATTTGAATTTGGCGCGCGCTGCGATCATGAATTTGATCCTGCACACCAAAGACCTTTTGGTCCTCACGAACGGCGGCGGTATTGCTTACGACGGATGCGTTACCGACTTGGCGCGCAACCGAACAATGAGGGGACAGATGGGTTTGAGCTTCACGTTCTCATATCCATTCATCCCGGATGAGTTTTCACCGGCATAACGGAGAGCACCTATGACCATTGGCAACGTAACTATCGAAGGCTCGCTCGACTCTCCGAACATCGGCAACTACTACATCGGTAAGGGTATCGTCTCGATCAAGCTCATGGGCGAGAGTGTCTTCACTGATTGCGGCAACGTCCCGCAGTTCGAGTTTATGGCGAAGGTCACGCCGCTCGACCATTACAGCTCGCGAACCGGCGTCCGTGTGAAGGACTTCACCGCCGTCGTCGAACTCTCGGGCTCGCTTACGATGCAGCTTGAAGAGCTGACCGCGCGCAACATGGGCTTTGCTCTTCTGGGCCTGCCGACTGGCGGACCGTCGCCCACACCTGACACCATCAACATCTTCTCCAACCCGGTCATTTACGGGTCGGTCAAGTTTGTCGGCACCAACTCCATCGGCCCCAACTGGACGGTCAATTTCCCGCTCGTGAAACTCTCGCCCGCCAAAGCGCTGAGCCTGATCGCGAACACGTGGGGCGTCATCGATCTCGAAGGCGACGTGCTGTTCGATCAGCTTCAGCAGACCTTCGGCACCGCGACTGTGACCCAGCCGCTCAACCCGACCAACGTCCTGTAAAGGGCTAAACTGAAGAAGGAAACGCCTACATGAGTGAACCCGTGAAAGTCGTACCTGCGTCAGGCGCATTGCCTGCTCCCGGAGCGGACAACATCATCGGGACCTCGGCAGCACCTTCGAACGTGGCTATCGTGATTGATACCGCCGAGCCGACCATCGTCTACAATCAGAATGCCCTGCGTGGCATTCAAGCCGGTCCGAACCCGCACCCCCGGACCGTATAAGCTTCACCTTATCGACTTCCCCCTCTTAAATAAGGAATAGGTTATGAGCAAGCCACAGGGCCTGAGCCTACTTGATATCGGCGCTCCGCATGAGACCGTGTCAATCGGCGATCAGAAGCTCCCCGTATATGGACTATCGGTGGAGAATTTGATCGTTCTCCTTCAGCGTTTTCCCGAAGCAGGGAAATGGCTGGCTCCGGGGCAGGTTGACATGAAAGAGATGTTGGCCGCTGCGCCTAAGCTGCTTCAAGCAGTCATCGCGTGCGCAACGGGGGCACCGGAAGATGCGGACACAGAGACAGTCGCTGCACGGCTGTCGATTGACATTCAACTCGATATTTTGGAAGCGGTCGTCCGGCTGACATTTAAGGATGGCTTCGGCCCTTTCGTACAGCGGATCGCGGTCCTGTCCGGCATAGCCGCCTCCGTAAACTTTGGAAGGGTGATGGCTACGAACTTGCAGCCGCCATCGAGTTCCTCATCTCCGCCGGACACGACACAGCCGCCGTCTGGCGACTAACCCCTCGTCAGATTGCCTCCTATGTGTTTCTCGCCGGTCGTCGAATGGAGCGGGAGTTACACAGTCAACTTATAGTCGCTGCCCTCGGAGCGAGCGGCGATGGTAAGGCAATTCAGAAACAGCTTGATGACTGGGGAAAAGATCAATGACAATCAAGTTCGTCATGAACACTGAAGAAGCCTCCAAGAAGTTCAAGCAGAACTTGGCGGGTCTTCAGGGTCGCATGGATCGAGCGATCACCGCGACGACAAACATGATTGCGTCCATGATCTTGGAACAGGTCAAATCTGATATTGAACAAGCGGGTTTTAGCAATCGATGGACAGATACTATAGGGGTAGATGTTCAACCCGGCTCGCTCGGCAATATGCGAGTTAGCTTGACTGGCGGGGACCCAGCCCTCGCGCTGTTTGAGACTGGCGGCGTGATCCACGGCGATCCACTCTTATGGATACCTATTAGCGGAACGGATGCTATGAAAACTCGCGCACGCGACTACGCAGGCGGCTTGTTCTCGGCCAAGTATCCGAGAAAATACGGTCCCCCTCTCCTGTTTGCAATCTCTGACAAACTGCCGCGATATTTTGGTGTCGAAAGCGTAACAATTCCAAAAATCTTCCACATCAACGACATCGTGCGCAGTGTCATGGGAAATTTTCGCGCGATATTTGATGCAGAGTTCCGGGGCGGAGCATAATAATGGCCGAACTTGAAGACATTGTACAACGGATATCCGTCGAAGGTATCGGTGAGATCGGTTCGGTCGCGAACACGATGGCGCATGACTTTGAAGCAGCGTTTGAGAAGATAAGCCGAGCAGCGGAAGGCGGTGCAACTGGTTTAGAGGTATTCGGTACGGGCGTTGTCGGGATCACCGTCGCCGTTGCTGCGGCGACGGCTGCTCTAGGTATGCTTGAAAGCAAGTCCATTCATACCGGGGTTGAACTACAAACTCTCGGTGAAGCATTTGGAACAACAGCGGCTGGTGTTCAGGGCTTAGAAAAAGCGTTTGCGGGCTTCGGCGTCGGGCCGGAAAAACTACAGCGGGCGATACAGCGCACAGTGGCAAATGTTGCTAATTCAATGGCGGAAATCCATCGGATGCAACGAACTGCCGAAGCGGATCAGGAGAGTGCTAGCGAAGGAATTGTTTCGGCAGAGATTAGAGTTCAAGAAGCAAAGAATAAAACAAAAGATGTTTCGACAGAGCAGTCTCTAAAGCTGCGCTCGGATGTCGTATCGGTTGCCGAGGCATATCAAACTTTACAATTCGCCGCTGCGGATAGCGCATCCGCAATGTCTAATGCTTTCCTCGGAGTTGCATCAGCCGCCCTAGCTGTCAGGTCGGCGGTTAATCAACTAGAAGATGCGATGCGTAGTACATCGGTCGAAGCCGCCAACCTTGGGGCTAATTCAGCAGGCATTACTGCGGCGGAGGCGCGACAGCGCGTAACGGACTTGGAGAGCGGTCATGTAGACCAAGCAGCAAATAAAGAGCTGCAACTTCGGCGGGCGCGAGCGACAAGGGATCAGGCGGAGCTTGGAAAGAAAGACGCTGACTATAAAAAGGAAACTGCCCCTCGTGATCTGGAATTGAAGCAGGACCAAGCGCAGCTGGGACTTTCGAAAGCTATGCAGGGCTTGCGCGACGCGATGCTGGGGCTCACAAAGGCTATGACAACGCAGGGGTCGGCTGCGTCCCCTGAAGCGAAAGCGCAGCTTGGATACGACCAAGCAAGGTTCAAACAGTACCAAGATGTAAGGGAAAACGCGCAAAATCTCCCTGCCCGGCGGGCAGCCAACGATCTTGCATCGGCGCTGACGCATTTGAAGGAGGCCACCGAAAAAGATTATGATGTTAAGCTGAAGAACCTCGATAGGATTGCGGGGGCTATGCGGGGCGAAGATACCGGGATCAACTTACCCGACGTTTCGCTGAGCCATGAGCGCATGACTGTCACGGCGGAAGCTGAAAAGAAGGCGGGTGGTGAGCCATCCGGTTTGCAAGCATGGGATGCGGCGGCTGAACTGCTCAAGAATTTAAGTAAGGGAACCCAGACCGCCATCATGGGGCCGATGCTGGGTGCTCGCCAAGGTCAGGGCGTGGAAGAGTTGGTCAAGGCCATCAATAATCTCAACATAACGCTGACGGCTAGAAAGGGTGAAAAAGACCCGACCAACCTACAAGCGCCGGATAACGCTCGCAACGAAGAGGCCCTGAAGAAAGAGGCCGAAACCGCCGCTGCGTCGAGGAACGTCTCACTGAAAGCCGGGGCGCAAGCCGCGCCCGCTTATGGCGGCATCATGGATTTCGTCAAAGGTGCAGTGGATTGGGTCGCGAACCTCGGCCATAGCGCTGACACAGCGACCCCGCAAATCTCTACGCTCGGTACTAATGCTGAAACCACGGCTGGATCATTGGGCCGCCTTCAAGCGGCGTTCGACAATTTCAAGATGCCGTCTGGCGGCGGCAGCGGCGGCAAAGAAGCCCCCTCCGATAACTTTGACGCCCGTTTTACCGGGCATGCTGGCGGTGGCGATATTCGCGGCCCGGGCAGTGGGACAAGCGATAGCATTTTAGCGCGCCTGTCGAATGGGGAGTTCGTGACGCGCGCTGCGGCAGTCCAGAAATACGGCTCTGAGTTCTTCCACCGGGTGAACGATATGACTTTCCCCGGCTTCGCAATGGGCGGCCTTGTGTCGTCTGCAATGCGCCTACCCAGCGGCAGCGCTCCGGCGACGAGCACCGTGAACTTGTCCATCGACGGGCGGACGTTCGGCAGCTTGCGCGGGTCGAAGAGCACGGTTGACGATCTCAGCAGCTTCGCGATTGCACGTCAGACCTCGGCGGCAGGCAACAACCCGTCATGGATGAAATAAAATGAGTGGACAGTTCGAAAATATCCTTCCCGGGAATAGCGATACACTCCTGACGATCTCGTCGTTCGGTAATATGCTGTATCAGGCGCGCGGCCTGACGCAAACGCTGAGCGTGATCGGTGCAGCCGCTCAGCTTGAGCGCACGATCAACGGCAACCTCGTCGATTTCTCGGCAGCTCAATTCCGCAAGTACGCCTCGAAGATCACCTCGCCGAGTGATGTCAACTCGCCGCCGCTCGACGGCGTCTTCCCCGGCATGGAAGTCACCGTGCAGTGCGCGGTCGGCTTGTCGTATCTCACGACTGGCGGTAACGGCCCGCATCATCGGAACGAAGTTTCGGGCTCGGTCTACACCGATGGACTGTACACATTCTATCGCCCTGAACTCGTGATGCTCGTCAGGTCCGTCGAGACCTCGTTCGAAGAGTGGAAGAACATTGTCGGATGGGCGTTAGAGGTTGAAGAGGTATGACACTTCCCCTTACTTTGGATAGAGCAAGAACTCTAGGCGTATCTCGGTACTACACCGGGAAAACATGCGTTCGTGGGCATGCGTGCGACCGCCTCACTGCGAACCGAACGTGCGTAGAGTGTAACCGAGAAGACGTGCTCAAACGAAATAACGCCCGGTATACCTCGAACCAAGCGTTCGCGGAAGAGACGAAAGCTCGACAGTACAACGCCCGCGCACAGAAGTTCGGATGCGAAGGGGTGCTAGAGGGTAATGATCTTCGCTTAGTTCGGCGCAGACAAAACGATTTATGTGTTTGCAGTAGAGAGCCGATCACTGAGTTCGATCACAAGATCGCGCTTTTCAAGCAAGGGCCAAATAAGCTTTTCAATCTTCAGGGGCTGGGACCAATGTGTGCCAAGGAAAAGTTTAGTGCGGATCACCGCGAATGGCACGCGACAGTGGGGTACGCGCGATGACGCTGCCTTTTACTTTTTACTGGAGCGACGAAACGGAGACTACGTTCAATCCGAGCACGATGAACGTGTTCAACGAAGAGATCGTTTCGTTTGATATCAAGCACGACGAGGGCCAAATCCCCACGCTTGACATCGTCATCCGCAACCCCCGCATCGGTTTGCTCGCGCCGGGCCGCAAAGTCTGGGCATGGCTTGGATGGCAGGGCACCGGAACGTACACCGGCACGCTCGTTCCGCTGTTCTTCGGTGTGCTCGTCGGCGTGCCTGTAAACCTGTTTCAAGAGAAGGTCACCATTCAGTTCATCGCGCGTTCGTCGCAGTTCATCGCGAACAAGCAAGCGCTCGCCGAAACTATGAAGATGGCTCCGTATTACGATCCGATTTTCATCGAGACGAACAAGCGCGATGACCCGGACACTATTCTCGAAGGCTGGTCAGCACTCTGGCATATCGACCGTCAGTCGCTTGAGATCACCGCGTCCGACATTCTCGTCGGGGAGGATGGCAACATCGGATATGATGAGGACCACGCGATCTATGACAGCGTGTCATTGCAGCTTGGGCAGCCGCCGCTCACGAATATTCGCGTCGAAGCGTCAGTCAATTGGTCCCAGCGCTCGTCAGGCTACTTCACTGTGCCGACTGTCAATATGTCGAGCTATACCGGCGATACTCTGCTCAGTGATTGGCCAAAACCGGGAGCGGGTATCGGCGGAGGCTACAAGTGCGAAACCAGTTTCGTCACAGATGTCTATCTCGTTTCGCAAACACCGACCACAAATTATCGATCATCGTGGACGGCTGGCTCTACTAATCCGGGCCAGTGTGGAACTGCTTCTATGTCGCAATCATCTAGCGGTCCTGCGCTGCTTTCACCTAATCCGTTGTCGGTCGTATTGACCGGTGAATTTACGAGTGGCGTCTGTTTCCCAGACAGCGACCCGCCGCAGAATATCCCCGCCTCAACGACCGTAACCGGTTTGATCGTTCCGTTGACATGCGTCAGTATGGACATGGCTATTCGCTACGATGCTAATCGTCAATTTTCGGAAATCCTGTCGTTTGACATGACTGCGAATGTGCAAGGTATCCTCGCATCGCCGCTCGTTGCGCAGCACACCGAGTTGCTGACGATCAACGGCGTCGATATCGGTCAGCCGCTTGTGGAAGTCGATGCGTGGACCGATTTCGCCGGTCGATCTGTCGGTATTGCACAAGTGATCTTTCCTAACAACCCGACGACGCCGGGCGGTCTCTCTTATCAGATTTGTGTCGTCGCGGGCACTGCTGGCGCAATCGAGCCGGTATTTAGCGATGTCCCCGGCTTCACAACGAACGACAATGGCGTTACATGGGCAAGTCTCGGCACGCAAGGAGTATCGCAAGCTTCGGCTTGGTCGCCCGGCGCGTTCGTGCCCCTCGGTCAGATCATGCTCTTGCAACAGCAAGTATTCGATGTGAACATTGGTAGTTTCATCGACGTGCCCGGCTCTTCGAGCTACTATCTCTGCACGACCCCGGGTAAGACTAATGGCGTGTACTTAATCAAGGATTACACACCTCCGGTCACAAGCAATGTCGAACCGACGCCCGCGATCAGGCATATCAACTACATCGCGCAACCAACATTCTCGACGAGCGTGGGCGCGTCGATCACCGATGGTTCGGTAGGCTGGACCGTGCTTGGCACTTCGCCCGCGTTGCTCGGTATCCCGATTGGCGGCACAGCGGACAATGTTACGGCGAACAACTTCTTTCCGACTGCTCGCGGTATCGTGAGTGTCGAGTATCTGATCAGCCGGGCTCGCGCTCGACTGCGCTTCCGCTCGCGCGCTGTGAAACTCGGGTGGGATTGCAAGTTTGAAGACGCGGTCGCGTTGTCCTGCCGAAAGAACGCGACACTGTTCGATCCACGTCTGCCCGGCGGCGCGGGGACAGGGAAGATCACAAGCTATTCGCTGTCATGCAGCGGCGACGGAAAAATCAGGGGCCATGTCGAGATCGGGTGCGCCATCGGCTTTGGTGACAGCATCAACGAGATCACAGGGACACCTGAATACGCCTCGGCGGGTTACGCGCAAGTCGGCTATCAGCTTTATGACGGAAGCATGGGCGCGCACGGCAGCGGTGATACAACTTTTTCGCGTCCGGTCTTCGGGGGCGGGTTCGACGATGGGCTGCAATTCCCGTTGCGCTGGGAAGATGTGAGCGATGGCGGCCTTATCAGTGGTGATCTCGCCACACAGGCGGAGGCGATCAAAGTTTCATTCACGACGGCGCGACTTCTGGCGTGGCAGTCTCGGTGGGCTGGCGTGTCAGTTCCTTCTGGAGACACCTCCGGCTCAACGACAACAGTGTCGGGTTTTAGTCCGGCACAAGCGTGGATATTAGAAAGAGAGCAGTTAGCACTTGTATCACAGAACGTGCCGTATGCGATGAATGCGAACCCGATCTCGTGGTCCTGTCTGTTGAAGCCGTGCGCTGGCAACGGCCCATTCGGAGGTGCGTATGCCATAAATGTTTCACCCCTCGTCGTTCCACAAGGTATCAATCTGGAGGCTCCGTCAACGCCATGAAGAAGTTTCAGGAGTTTCAGGAGTTTCCGACTGATCTTATGGTGAAACCTAAGTCGCTCGCCGTCAAGACTAGATGGTTCTTGCCGCCCCGTTTCTCTTTGCCAGATGCGAGCTTCAACATCAACAATCCGCTACCCAAGATCAGGGAAGCAGCGCCGACTGTATTCACCCAACGACCACCGCAACAGGAGAAATTAAATGGCGGGTCTTGAAGGCATCATCCGCCCATTCGTGGGCGAGCAAGTCGGTCCGCAGCCTTTCCATCCGGGCAGCTCTCAGAGCGCGCCCCCAGTACGGCTGTCTATCGGCCTCGTCGGCGGTTCGAAGACGTTTTCGTATAGCGGAAGCTCGTCGCTGACAAGCTACATGGCTGCGGTCCATACTGAGAAGCCATCGGACGCGTTCGACATGACAACCGGGAAGCTGGCGCAATGACCGATTACACCCGCCGGACCCATATTGTTCGTGTCTCCTTGGATGCTACGGCTCCGGCTTTGGGCGCGCAGCCAAGCGAGTTTGCTGACATTGAAGTGGTTGATGCTATCGCATTTCGAACTGACAATGACGAAGAAGTCATCTTGGATATGACTGTATCTAATGCAGCTCCGTATATCGTTGACGATACAGGAGGAGGGCACGACAAACAACCGGATGCCGATGCTACTCAGCGCACGAACATGAAGCGCATCACGAGTAAAGATGACCCTACTCAGCAACTCGATGTCGAGTGTATGGGAGTGATGGCATTTCGTGGTCAGAATGACGAAGAGTGGATTTTGGATATGCAAGCGACGACCGGCGATGGTCCCAGTATTTTTGATCAGACTGACAATACGGGAGACAGCACGGCTACGCGTCGCATGCATAGTGAAAAGCTTGCGGACCCGTTCATCAAGAAGGGGGACCCCGATCCGACGAGTTATCTGACTTCTCAGCGCTGCGATGCGGTCGCATTCCGCAAGGTCAACAGTGATGAAGTCATTTTCTCCTGTCCGTCGAATGATGATCCAAACGGTTCTGATCCGCGCGCTTCGACATTTGTCTGGTCGCCGACAGGCTATGATCCAAGTGACGATAGCGACGCTGCCGTAGTGCCACCGTCGTTAGCTGATAGCGGTGACGCACACAACTACGTCTGTGCTGTCAAGGACGCGAGCGGTTTCATGACCGGCGATGCGAAGATCAACATGGGACCGTTCTGGTGGATCAGGAAAATCAGCGATGAGGGTGGCTATCTTTGGTTACACTTGGTGTCGAATGGCGCTCTACCCACGATCAGCCTTAGCAAAAACGGGAGCAAGATTGATCCCCTCGCAGAGGTGACGGTCACAAACGTAACCGCGATAGCCGATGGGACAACAACCAAACAGACGGTAACGACGACCGTAATCGTAGGCGAACAATCCACCAAAACCCAAGTTGTCAGTACGATCCCAAATGCCACAGAAACTTGGTACTGTTGGGCACCGCGCTGGCAATCAATCGGCCCGTTGACACTTCAAGAAGCCTTAGACAACAGGGACAGCGGGAACGTCGCGCAAACTGAGATCATCGGGGCTGGCTCGGAAACTTGGACTTACCAAAGTACGGATAGGTTTTCCATCGGCGAAATGCTGAGAGTACCGCAGTATCCTTGCCCAGCGTGGTATGTGGAGCAATACGCCGGGGCGGACGGCGTCCCGTATCAATCCTACTACCCCGCCGGAGTGCCTTTTGGGCCTTACGTTAGGCAAGACGGCTACTGGAACCCGTTCTTCCCTACGGGAGCGGACGCACATGCTTATGCTGATTTCATGAACTCTGGAGCCCCTGTAGGTGACGGAAATTTTTTCCTAGAATTTCCGCTGTCGGTCGATTTCATTTCTCGGGTGAGCAATCGTTATGAGCGGTACGTTTTAATAAAGACCGGTACTGGCAGCACCGTAACTGCTGACATTACACTCGCTCCTGATCCTAACAACTCCCACAGTACGGGCGGCGGATTTGGGGCTGAAATCTGGAGTGTGTGGAGCGGCGGTTACATGGCGGACCTCAAGACGCCGCTCGATATTGAAAAACTACTTTTTAATGGGATGAACGCCGATGAGACCACGAATAGCAACCCGAACCCGGATAAGAGCCCCTTACGGTTCAACAGCTCGGGCAGCCCCTTCCAAAGCACTGCCGGAGACTTCGGGGCAACCGGAGTGGCCTCCGGTAAGTACACGATTAAAGTGACGCGAGACACAGACACAACAAACCGCGTCATCCCGCCCCCGGACCCGATCACAGGCATCGTTGCGAGCGGGACGGTGATGCTCTGGGTCGATGTAGCCCTCAAGCCCTAAACCACCTTGACTACTAGACAAAATATGGTTAATGACACACTCTCCCCAAAAGGATCACGATCATGGTTGCAAGTCTCGTCTATCGCACGACTGATGCCACACGTTGGGGTGGAGGGCAGGGCTCTGATCTCGCCGCCGTAACCATCGATCTCAATTTCTGGATTTTGTTCAGCGCCGTGCAGGCGCTCCAGAATATCGCGATTGGCGCGGGCGTTGATTACATCAACCAGCCCGAGGGCGGCAATATTTTCTACGTTCACTTGACCAATCATCGCGTGCTCGGACCGTTCATCATCCCGACTTCGAACTGGAACCCGAAGGGGCCGTGGGTAGCGGTCACATCTTACGCGGCTTACGACACTGTCACCAATAATGGTTCACTCTATCTCGTGCTCATCGCGCACACGAGCGGGGCCACTTTTTCGGCAGGAGCTACAGACGGCTCGGGTCACAATCTTTATTCCCTTCTGGTTTCTTCACCCGCGAACTCACTACCCGGTGGCGGCACTAATCGTCAGAGCTTAGTCAAGTCGGGTAGTACGCCCTACATCACAGCATGGACAAACGATCTCATTCGCATGGCACTCTATATCGAGGGCCAGCCGTTGCCCAGCGAGAGAGTGATGCAGTACATGGTCGTGGACGACATGACGCTCCCTGTCGGTCTTACAGGCTCCGTAGTTTATGCAGACACATCCACTGCGCTAGACTGTTCGTATACGATCAACAAGAACGGCTTGCCCATCGGCAGTATCAACTTCCACGGTCCGTCACCGGATACGGTCACTGTCACATTCTCGTCAGCGGTCGCCTTCGTTCCGGGCGACTTCATCACAGTCACCGCGCCGAGCGTTCCCGACGCCACGCAAGCAAACATCTCTATCACCCTCGTCGCAATCCTGACCTGAGCGTACAATGACAGCAGGCACAACTTGGAACCCATTTGATAGGGGCGGCGATCTCCACCTGACGGGCGGAAACCTGACTGCTGTCGGCTCGAATAGCACAGGTAGCATGGGTGTGCGCGCCACGACAAGCCACTCGTCAGGTAAGTGGTATCTTGAATATCCGATAAACACGCTTAATGGAATATCCAGTTATCGAGGGTTCGCGTCAGCGAGCCAAGGGCTAGGGGCTGTCTCGATCACCGCTGCTACCGGCATCGGCGAGGGCGGCGGTTATATCGGAGCACCAGGAGGAAGTACGACCGCGCCGGGCGGTCACAATGTCCAGTTCGCAATCGACATCGACGCGGGGAGGTGGTGGGCTAGATACGACGGCGGATCGTGGGTCGGCGGCAGCGGCTCGGCTGGTGATCCAGTGGCCGGGACAAACGGCGTAGATTATACTAGTTACATTCCCGTCTCGACGGCGACGTTCCCGTGGGTCACGACGCAACACTGGACCGTTGACGGCGTTCAATCTTTCAATCCGGGGTCGAGCACGTTCGCGAACACTCCGCCGTCAGGCTTCTCAGCGTGGGATACGACGGCGGCGGTGGCTACCCCGAATGTCGTTCACACATCCGGTGCCAACATCACGAGCGCTTCGTCCGGGACTGTTGCGTATCAGACTATAGGCGCGGACAACATTGTCATTCTGCATTCGCAATCGTCGCCCAATCACACGTCGGGTTCTGTGAACATCACCACAGTCACGGATACGAATGGTTTAACGTGGACTAAGAAAACATCGCTTCACATCGTACCAAAAGGCGTCTCGGCGCTCACTGACAACACGCAGGAGATTTGGTGGGCTCACGCGGCGAGCGCTGTCTCGGGCACCATCACTGTCACCTTCGGCGCAACGATTGACGACGGCGCGTTCACGACCCTTTCGATCAGTGGCGTTTACGATGTCACTGCCCCATTCGATCCGAATAGTTCTCTGCCCGCGACGGCCTCGAACGTGAGCACGACCGGGGCCGGGACCACGCCGAGTGTGACCATTAGCACTACGGCGCAATCTACGCTGGTGCTCGGCTTCTACGGTGCGCCTATCAACCACGGGGAACCCGGCGGCACCAATTCTCTGGAGCCATTTGTCAACCAGAATAATAGTGGTGGGGTGAACTATGGATACAACTACGTCGGCGGGATTGCCTGTACGAGCCCGCAGACTTCGATCCCCGCTGCTTTCGGCTCTTCGGTAGCTGATTGGGGCCTTATTGTCCTCGCGCTCAACGGAACGAACCCGATTACTTCGCCGACCGGGACAATGGCGATCACTGAGGCGAACGATGCCTTTCACGGAGTTGGCTATTCTAACTTCCCCGGCGTATGGGGCTCTCTCGCCGTAACCGAAGCAAAAGATGTTTTCGCAAGCGTTGGCTATACCGTCTCTCTCGGCGTAATGGCGATCACCGAAGCTAAGGACCAATTCTCTGCCTACGGCTATCTGCCAGTCAAAGGCACGATGACTATCACTGAACGTCCGGACATCTTCCACGCGGTCGGTTTCGGCGCTGGGGGCGTGAACGGCATTTGGACGATGACGGAAGCACATGATATTTTCGCAGCAGTTGGCGGCGGTGGTTCAATCAACGGGACTTTCAATATTACCGAAACACCGGATCGTTTCTTAGCTATTGGCTCTGGCGTCACTCAGGTTCGCCGTCGCCGCCCGTTCTTTGTAACCTGAAACACAGGAGGCCACTATGTCAGCTACTTACAATGCCGCTTTGAAAAACACCCGAATGACCGATGTCGTCACCGCCATCGGCGCAACGGGCTTCATCAACTTCTACAGTGCAACTCCGACGCTTCTCGCGTCAATCCCGCTTGCCAATCCGGCAGGCACTGTGACCGGCGGCGTGCTCACATTCAGCGCCATGCCGGTATCCGATAGCTCGGCGGACGCAACAGGCACGGCAGTATCGGCGACGGTTTCGACCGCCATTGACGGCGGCGGCACCGTGGTTATCACCGGCTTGACGGTCGGAACGGTGAGCACTGATATCGTGCTGTCCTCGACGAACATCGTCGCGACCCAGCCTGTAACAATTACGGCAGCTAGTATTACCCACGGCTAGGATTTCTATCCGATGGCCCTCTCAGGTGCCGAGAAAACCGCAAGATACCGCGCTCGGCACCCCGAGCGCATTTCTGCGGCTATTCATAGTGATGGACATCGGAAGTCATGCCGAGAAGCGACTGCACGATGGCGTGTTCGAAATCCGATAACTCCAAAACCAAAGAGGCTTAAAGTGACAGTTGAGCACAAGCGCAAAGTCGTGCGAGAAGCAATGCGGCGTTTTCACTGTAAGCGAAAAGGCTTTGTGCTCTGCATTGATCCGCCGTCCGCGCCCGAGGATGGGCTCTGCAAGCTGTGTGGAAAACACGACGCTCATCTGAATATGGATCATGACCACGCGACCGGCGCGTTTCGCGGCTATCTCTGTCGCAATTGCAACATGGGACTTGGAAAGCTCGGCGATACAATTGAGGGACTTGAGCGAGCGCTCACCTATCTCAGGGGCGAGCGATGAAACCATCTCTCTATATTCAAGGGATGCACGGGATGGGAGACTGCTTGCACCAGCGAGCGGTCCTTCGCCAGTTGATGCAGACGCACG
>OCZT010004406.1_pt1 | contig 14179 bp, 14 predicted proteins | sample 1539031 | NCBI WGS metagenome assembly OCZT01 (sample SAMEA3539308, study PRJEB22396) | soil metagenome | biome: tundra; feature: field; material: soil | place: USA | collected 2010-05 | depth 0.15 m
TGTTCCATTTCGTTTACTGACTATGTCCGTTCAAACCAATTCCGTCCATATCTTTAGCGGCGAGGCCTGCCCTCGCGCCTCATCACGCATAATCGCCACAACCATCAGACCATTCATAGATTCACTCATGACAGGCCCTTCTTTCCATCTCAATTCCCATCGGTGCCCTTGGCAATCGCGGGATCTGGTTAGAAGAGTCACTCCTCCAACTCGGTAAGGCCATGCAACTCATGCCCGAAAATGGCATTTCGCCCCCTTGCCCATGTCACTGGTACGGTGACAAGTTCGCCTTGAGGTAAAGACGCACCTTCGATCGCCACCTTATGGATTGCCTTACGACACCGTTAGGGTCAAAAGTCAAAAGTTACTTCGACGCTTTTTCACAGCCGAAAATGACATGGGGTAATCCTCTCAGAAGATTTACTCTCCAACTTTTCCGTCGCGATTCACTCGGCCGCAATCGTCTCCATCTTTCGAAAGCGACTTCCCTGGATTGACCATCCACGGTTCAACTCGCGACGCTGAGGGAACAGGTTAATATCCAGCTCGCCGCCGGCACCATGACTCAGAAAGTGTCCTCGGTCGGCTTCGAATGCCTTCTCCCTCATCGTTGCGCGAACGCCAACATTGACATCGGGGAATCTGCGCTGTCGATTGAATTCACGCGGACCGTCGGGCGCAGTCGAGACTCCATATGCAACCACGACGCGTTCGAACGCAAGATCAAACCAGTACACCGAAGTATTGAGATTGATCTCGACGAGATTGATGTTCTCGTACAATTCGCCGTATTCATTGCACCAACTTTCGACATCGTTCTCAAAATGAGCTAGAGCTGTTGGGATTTCTCGATTGAGGTTCGTGTAGATGCCCTTCAGATACGAACCTCCGGTGCGAGTCGGCGAAACGACGACAACGCGGTGCAGATCCTTCGTCGACTCATGAAAAAGTGTCTCAACCCCCTAAATCGGTGCCGCCGGGGCCGAATCTTTTGATGAGTCACGCAGGGTCATCAGCGAATACTTTCACAAGAGAAACAGTCACTATCGCTACGACCACCGGCACCAATCCTTGAATACTTCCAATACGAGATTTCCTCTATTTTGGGGGTATACAGACATATGCAGCTCTCAGAGATCCCAACTCACTCATCAGCGTTACCTCAAGGGTTGACTCAAACTTCGGGCATAAGGCGAATCATGTATTCGTCGAACAATGGAACCGTGAATTCTATGAGTCCCCTTCTGGGCGAGAAGCACACGGCCCGCCGAATCAAGGCGTCGCGCGTTGGACCTAGCGCATTTGTGGTCTTTCCAAGGATTTTGGCGACATCCGCAGAGTTCACCGGGCCTCGACCCAGTTCGGCCATTGCCCGCAAGTACGCGCGCTCGGAGTCGTTGGTCTTACCGATCCGAACGCGAAAGAACCCGTCATCGAGCTGCGCGATGGCGAGCGGCATGCTTCGTTCGACGTCGTCGAGCGTGATGCTGTCCGGTCCATCGGCAAGGTTCCATGCTGCCTTCCCGAACTCCTGGATGAAATAGGGAAAGCCCCTACTCGCCTCTCGGGTTCGAGCAAGAGCGTCTTCTTCCCACGTGACACCCTCGTCGAGTGCCGGAATCGTCGGCGCGGAATTCGCTAGATCGTCGCTCAGCGAACCAATCGTTGAGAACTCGAAGAGACGCTCGGCGTAGGTTTTCACGTCACCAGTCAGTACGGCCAGTGAGGGCAGCCCGGCCCCCGCTTGGCCGACAGCCACCAGACTTCGCCCGAGCGAGATCGATGCGCCATCTGTTAGAGACACGACGCCAGTGGTCCGGGTGCCGATCTCTCCCGGCCACCGACTTTCGACAACAAGTGAACCCATCGTGACCATCCGACCGGGGCCGTCGTCGGCAGCGACGGACACCTACGCCAATACTGGCGGCAACCACAGCGATCGCCCTGAAGCAAAGGGACTATCGACTCTGGTCATCGGGTCGTCGAAGCAGCCACACTCTTGACGAAGCATCAGCGATGGACGGCCGGTTGCGTCTGCGCTCGATGAAGGGGTTCCTAAGAAGCTCGCTGACTCGAAGAGAACGCCATCACCAGTAACGATCAAGGGAAAGGATGAGCAATGACGACAATCGATTCCGACGCAACCATCCCAAAGCCCCGTCACTCACTCGAAGCAAGCGTGACTGGGGCCGCGAGTACCATGAGGGCGATTTACCAGCGCCGCGCCGTTCGGACGTATGACGACAGGCCGGTGAGCCGCCAAGACATCCAATTGGTGCTGGACGCCGCTATCCATGCCCCCAGTGCCGTCAATTGCCAGCCGTGGGTCTTCGTCGTCATCCAGGAGCGGGAGGTCGTCGCCCGCTACGCGAAGGAGGGGAGGCAACTCCTGCTCAACGAGCCCCCCGCTGTCGAGGTCGTTGAGAGCGGGCTGGCGGATATGGATCAGCTCCGCCAAATGGCCTCCGGCCCAGACTTCGAATTGTTTCACGGCGCTCCAGCGTTGGTCGTGATTTACGCCACAAGTGCTGATGAAGTGCCGGACTGCTTTCTCGCTGCGCAGAACTTGATGCTGGCGGCGTGGACGCTCGGCCTCGGAACCTGTCCGATCGGCTTGGCCCGCCCCCTGTTCAATCGAGCCGAGGTGAAGGAGGAGTTGGGCGTATCGCCGGAGTGGCCCTGCGCGCTGCCGATCGCCGTCGGGTGGCCTGATGGCGAGACTCCGCCGACCTCTCGGCGTCCGGCGCAGATCATCGCCTGGAAATGAGCCCGCCAACGAAGCCGGGCAGGGAAAGCGGGACCAGTGTTGCCTGTTCGAAAGGCCCGTTGCCAATGGTGGAACTTCCGCTCTCCGAGGTCTATCAACTCCTCGAACCCGGGCCTGTCGTTCTGCTAACCACGGCCCAGAAAGGCCGAACCAATGTCATGACGATGTCCTGGCTCACGATGGTCGAGTTCGTGCCGCCGCTGGTGGCCTGCGTCGTGAGCAGCGAGGACTACAGCTTTGCGGCATTGGTGGCTGAGCACGAGTGTGTCATCGCGATTCCCGCCGTGGAATTGGCGCCCGTCGTGGTCAAGGTGGGGAATTCGTCGGGCCGCGCGGTTGACAAGTTCAAGAAGTTCGGACTCACGCCACGGCCAGCCGAGCTCGTGGCACCGCCCCTCATCGCCGAATGCTTCGCTAACTTCGAGTGCAGGGTTGTGGACACGAGCTTGGTGGATAAGTACAACCTCTTTATCCTCGAAGTGGTAAAGGCCTGGACGGATCCCAAGCAGCAGCAACCAAAGACCATCCACCATCACGGGTATGGGAACTTCGTGGTCGACGGCAAGACCATCACGCTGAAATCGAAGATGCCGTAGACCACGAGACCGCGCATTCGCTGGACCCATCGTGTCACCTACGACGATCTCAGCCCCGTCTGCGACCTCAAGGCATGGTGGGCGAGCTAATGGTGGTCGACGCCACGGGTCCGAAACGAGCCTCATTTCAGACCTCATATCTCTGCAACACCACGAAACCAAACCGACACGAGACAACACAGTTTCCGTTGAAACTATGCGGATTAGCGACCACTGCAACACCGCACAACCATCGGACAGTTCCTTTTGATCCCAAGGTGCCGGGATCGAGACCCGGGCGGCCCACCGAAAGCCTGGCGGTTCGTGCTCAAGCAACCCAATGGCTGCGAGAGTGGCGATCAGAAATGAAAGATTCTTGGCCTCATACAACTTGAACATTTCGATTGGTGGAAATGGTGGAGACACAGCGAAGTGATGACTATCGCCCCTGACTTGCCAAGACTCCATGGTGACAGGTTTGGAAGGTGAATCTGAGGGATAACTCAGTGGCGACTATTACGACGCCGAGCGCCCACCGGTGGGCCGTCCTGGCAGTGGTATCCGTATCGGCGCTCATCATCAATGTCGACAATACGATTCTCAACGTAGCCTTGCCCACGCTCGTACGGGACTTGCGCGCCACTTCAAGTGCGCTGCAGTGGATCGTCGATTCCTACGCAATGGTGTTCGCTGGGTTGTTGCTAGTTGGAGGCAGCCTCGCCGATCGGTTCGGCCGCAAACGCCTCTTTCTCTTCGGACTAATCATCTTCGCGAGTGGATCCATCGGTGCCGCACTTTCGGGCTCGGTGGATCTGCTAATCGCGTGGCGCGCAGTGATGGGCCTAGGGGCGGCACTCACGATTCCCGCGTCGCTTTCGATTTTGAACGACGTCTTTCGTGATCCAAGGGAACGAGCGAGGGCAATCGGCGCATGGGGCGCGACCATCGGATTCGGCATCGCTATCGGCCCGATCGCGGGAGGCCTCTTGTTGTCACGTTTTTGGTGGGGCTCAATCTTTCTCGTCAATGTGCCGGTGGTAGTCGCCGGCGTTCTCGGGGCACTTTTCCTCGTGCCTGATTCGAAAAACCCAGCCGCCGCACACCCGGATCGTGTAGGAGCCGCTCTGTCGATCGTCGGCTTGGGACTCCTGCTCTGGGCGATCATCGAAGGCCCGGCAATGGGCTGGACTTCAGGAGCCGTTATCGGTGTCTTGGCAGCCAGCCTCGTTGTTCTCGGCTCTTTCGTTGGCTGGGAGGCTCACAGTTCTCACCCGATGCTCAAGCTCAGCCTCTTCTCGAATCGCCGGTTCTCGATCGCCGCGCTAGGCGAAACCCTCGGGACGTTTGGACTCCTCGGAGCGCTGTTTGTCCAGACGCAGTTCCTACAGTTCAACCTTGGCTATTCGCCGCTGCAAGCTGGAATACGCATCTTGCCAGTCGCCGCCACGCTGGTCATTGTCGCCGCGTTCTCTCCATTTTTCGTTCGCCTCATCGGCGTCAAGTTCACTGTCGCCGCTGGCCTCGCGTCTATCGCCGGTGGTCTATGGCAGATTTCGGCAGCATCAACAATTGCGACTACCTACGGCCAAGTTGTACCTGGACTGCTGCTACTCGGTCTCGGCGCCGGCCTGCTGCTCCCCACGGCAACAAACTCCGTGGTCGGCTCTCTCCCACAAGGAGACTCGGGGATCGGTTCGGCGAGCAATGCCGTAGCACTCCAGGTCGGCGGAGCGATCGGCGTTGCCGTGATCGGAAGCACGCTGGCGACCCGCTATCAAAGCCACCTCACTGCGGCGCTCACCGGCCGCCCTATTTCGTTCGCGGTCCGCAAGGAGATCTTGGGCTCCCTAGGCGGCGCACTCGCCGTAGCTCGAAGTGTCGGCGGTGAGACCGGAGTGCTCCTGGCCCGTGCCGCTCGGGGCGCGTTCATGAGTGGTGCCGAAGTGGCCTTCGTCGTCGGAGCCATCGTGGCCATCGTCGGCGCCATGCTTATGATCGCGTGGCTGCCCTCAAAGGCTGACGAAGCGCCGACCACGTATCTGACAGAGCCAGACAGCAACCAGAACAACTAGCGCTGGGATGGCGTCCCGGACGAGACGCGCACGCGAACCGTCGCAATCCGTTCTTGAAACTCGCAAAGCAGATTGCGAACCACTACGTCCTAATAGACCTCATATATTCCAACACAACGAGACGAGACCAACACGGGCGGGGCTGCTGAAGGATTGCTTGTCACCTTGACAAGTGAAACGTCAGCGGCCCCGTTCATCTCGCGTTTGAACGGCGTGTCACCCGTCGCTCACATGTCGCTCACATGTCGGTCACCCCATTGATGAGCGTAGGTAGCGTTGTCGCCGGACTCGAAGAGACGTCACGACAAACGCAATAGATTGGGTTTCAATGACGAACTATTCTTCCGGCTTTGAGATGGCTCCAGAGGGCTCGCGTCGTGGTCCGCGTAGGTCGGAGACTGGTTCTCTTCTCTCGACGTCGGACTATTCGGCGCATGCTCATCGAACACGCCGGGACTTCTCGCGACAATCATGGTGTCCAACGAGGGAGGCCCAGTGACGACGGACGACTCCGCGTCCATTCGCGAACTCGCCAAACAACTGGAGGTACTCCGTGAGGAGATGCGCCAGCGTTACGTCGACGCGGCCGACGCCCTCCGACAGGTCCTTCCTTCCCACCGGCTCAGCGCCGCAAACCTGATTGACTACCTGACTCTTCGCCACTTCGAGCTACGCGAGATCCAAGAGTCGCTCGCGCAACTCGGCCTCTCCTCCCTTGGTCGTGCCGAAGAGCACGTCATCACGACGCTCGAACGTGTGATCGACAACCTTCACGTCCTCGCCGGGGACGAACACGGGCGACGGACCGAATCGGCGGTCAGCTTCCCGGAGGGTCAGCGGATCCTAGCGGCGAACAGCTTGGCTCTGCTCGGCCCAAATCGGCCCGGCCGGCCGGCTCGGATCCTCGTCACCATGCCAACCGAGGCTGCTGCCGACTACGGACTCGTTGCCGACCTCGTGGCTCGTGGTATGGACTGCGCACGAATCAATTGTGCACACGACAATCCCGATCAATGGCGCTGCATGGCCGAGAACGTCCGCCGGGCCGCCGAAGCGTTTGGACGTACTTGTCGCGTGCTCATGGACCTACCTGGACCCAAGCTGCGAACGGGTCCGATCCAGCCCGGGCCCCGAGTGGTCCGGCTGCGCCCCAAACGTGATCAGATGGGTCGGCTCATCGCGCCGGCAACAGCCGTGTTCTACTCCGATGATCCCGCGCAGCGTGCAACACCGCTCGAGCTCGAGTCTGCGACCTTCATCCCCGTCGACCGCGAATGGCTCACGCTGCTTCTCCCCGAGGACCGTGTGACGTTGAACGACACCCGCGATGCCCACCGCGTGGCCACTGTCACGCGTGTGACCGACGCCCACGCTACGGTTGAGTTCGCGGACACGACTTATGTCGCGACCGGGATTCGACTCATCGCGCCGGGAGGCCGCGAGACACGCGTGGGACTGCTTCCGGCCCTTGAGCAGAGCATCGTCCTTCATCCCGGCGACGTGCTCACCCTCACCCAAGACCTCTCGCCAGTCGATCCTCGCGAGCTGCGCATTGGTTGCACTCTCCCCGACGCGCTGGCGACAACCCGCACCGGTCAGCGAGTACTCTTCGACGACGGCAAGATCGGTGGTCTCGTCGTCGACGTGCGTTCCGGAGAGATCGACGTCTCGATCGTCAGCGCCGCGCCTCGGGGAACCAAGCTGCGCGCCGAGAAGGGCATCAGCCTGCCCGACACCGACCTCGACGTCGCGGCGCTCGGGCCCGAGGACCTGCGTCTCCTGCCCGTCATTGCGGAGTGCGCCGACCTGGTGGGTCTTTCCTTCGCGCAACGCGCCGACGACATTACCGCACTGCAGGGCCACCTCAAGACGATCGGCGCCGCCGGACTCGGCATCGTATTGAAGGTCGAGACGGTCCGCGGATTCGATCGACTGCCGGAGATGCTCCTGGCGGCGATGGCGTCGGAGCAGGTCGGCGTCATGGTGGCGCGCGGCGACCTCGCCGTCCAGTGCGGATTCGAACGTCTCGCCGAGGTGCAAGAGGAGATTCTGTGGCTCTGTGAGGCGGCCCATATTCCGACGATCTGGGCGACGCAGGTTCTCGACCAGTTGGCACGCACAGGTCGGCCATCGCGAGCTGAGATTTCGGACGCGTTTATGGCCGGCCGAGCAGAGTGCGTGATGTTGAACAAGGGACCTCACATCAGTGAGGCGGTCACTGCACTCGATGACATTCTTGGCCGAATGGATAGCTACCAGCACAAGAAGACGGCGCTGTTGCGACGACTCACCAGTTGGTCGCAGACGCCGACGTGACGCGATGTCGACCGCACAACGAGCACCGCGGCGGTTAGGGCCGGGAACGCTCGGTCGGTGAAGAGTGGACCGATCCATTGGCCACCTATGGGGGAGCATCGAGGACGCTTCCCATGAGGTTCGACTGTTTCGGAAGTTCCACAAGGTAAGCGTGGTGGACCGTACAGGACTTGAACGATGAACCTTACATTTAGCGGATTGCTTTCCTCTTGCGAGAATGCGATCACGACCACGCCAAACGGATGGCGCTCGACCGAATCGGTGACAGGTTGAGTCTTCAGGGCATCGTGGATGAGCTGTTCGTAGTCGACGCCACCGAGCCGAACAGGCCTCATTTTAGGCCTCATATTTGCGCAACACCACGCAACCAGACCGACACACGACAACACGTTTTCTTGAAATCAAACGACATGCGCAACGAGACTGACACACGACAACCGATGGAAAGTTACTTTTAATCCCAAGGTGCCGGGATCGAGACCCGGGCGGCCCACCATTATTGCCAAAGATTTTGGAATGTTCTAGTTATTCCGCGTCGAAACAATCGCACGGGCAACCCCAAGGTTTGTGCGAAAAACCAACGCCTAACTCTGAGGTGATTGATTCGTGTCCACAACCTTGGTTTGTAATGATTTCTAGACTCCTTCGGTTTCCTGTTGATTCCCAACAGTCCTCACGCACTCACGAATATTGAGAAAGCTCTCGTGTCCCCCGTTTCAGAAGGAGGATTCGAGTGGGATCCGGGGCCCATTGAGACATATCTCGAAGTGCTGCTCGAAATTGCGGAGTCATCCGGAGGCGGAGTCAACACACCAACTGAAGTCGTGACGGACTGTGCCGACTTCGAAGACAATCGCATTTTGGAATTGGCTATCGCTTGTCAAGCAATCCTCATCATCTCGAATGACAGCGATTTACTCCACATGACACCCTGGCGCGGCATTCCGGCAATCTCTATTCGTGAATTCGCTGCCCGAGTAGATGCCGCTCGTCGTGCGCGCCGTCGCTTAATAAATTCTCAAGCCACCTTTAAAGGTCGGTCGCCAATACTTTGGAACGGAGGGAGGAATTAGCACATGTCAAATCGGTGATTCAGGATCGACGTCCCAGTTCCGATTGACAACTCGGGTGAGAAAACCTCGTTGATAACTGTCATCGTCGACAACGGGAGATGAGTGGCCCGCGAATGACTGGGAGCGTCAGGATTCTCCCGCGGGTGCACAGAGACGCTTCGCCAGTTCATCAGCGCCCCGGTCGGGGTGTGAGCGAGGACTCGCGTTCTCGGCCACCACCTTGGCCCCTTTGGCTTCGAGCGACTGGCGCAGTGTGGCGAGCGTGGCGCGAGGGTTGAAGCCGTACGTGCAGAACACCGCAACCGGCTTACCTCCGAGCACGGGCAACCGCTTGACTTCCGCCAGCGCCGCCTTGGCCGGCCCAACGTTGAAGAAGACGAAGCCCTCCACCCACGAGCCGAGAGCGATCGCGTCGCTGCGTACGACATCCTCAGCGGTGGTATCTTTCAGGGCCATGAGCGTGACCTCGGACCCGCGAGCCCGCACGGCGTCGGCCACCGCCTCGGCCGCACGACGGGTCCGGCCTCCCCGACTTTCGTAGGCCACGAGTACTTGCATGTCGTACCTCCGCTGTTCGAGGAGCGGCGTCGCCCAGCAACTGACCGCAGTACAACCGTTCTACCATGATCCCAGTGGCGACAAACAGGCCATTTTCGGACAAGCTGTCAATTAACAACGTGTTGCTGTTTTCGACGCGCGGGCGTTGTTGTATTCGACGCGTGTTCACCTACGGGCGGCCACGCACGCAAGGGCAGGTGAAGAGCACGGCGCGGCGATACCCAGCGAACTACGCCCGCTCGAAATTTGCGACTTTGGCAACGACGGTGAGGCGGCGTACTTACCTACGCCGCGAAAGAACGCGTACACCAAGACGAGCCGTGGATCGACGCGGGTCAACTGAATCGACAGCAGACCTCACTGCCGAAATCGTGTAAGCAGGTTTGGGTTACGAGCATTTGGTTCGGCGCCCCGTCGAAGGTGCCCTTACAGCGCGTGTCCTAATTCAACACAGCGGATTGCCTTGACCAGCTGAACCCTTCGGTCCAGCTGGTGCTTGCTCACCGTCCGAGAACCGGGATTACGCCCATTTCTCGGTTCCGACCCAGCGCCCTCACTCCATTGCTGGAGTGTTGTACGGGTGACGATCGGCTCTTCCCACGTGCTTCGCGGTGCAGAATTCACTTCGCCGAAGCATCGCGAATCCAGTACCGACGGTACCGGCAGGGTGTCACAACGCTCGGCACCTGCCCAAGGTCGGGGAATTAGAACACACGCTGTTAGATCGTGCGTTGCACTGACTCCTCGAAACCGCCCAGTTGCCGCGCGCCAAAGTGCAAGTCCCACCTTTCCTCCTCGGCCTCTATCGCCAACTCGTTCGCTTCAATTACACTCGCGTTAATGTGCCTGCTCATTTTCGCCTGGCAAGTCGAACCCTCGTATCCCCTCGTCGTGGCGGCAAATCGGGACGAACGGTACGAGCGACCAGCGAAATCATTCTGCGTCCTTCAAGAGAGCAGTCCGAGGATGCTCGGCGGACGAGACGAACTCGCCGGGGGTACCTGGTTAGCAGTGAACGAGCACGGGGTGGTGGCCGGGCTCACCAACCGTCCCTCTCCCGGGGGGCGCGATCCGACCAAGCGATCCCGGGGCGAACTGCCACTACTGCTCGCCGAGCATTGCAGCGCCACGGCCGCAGTGGCCGACCTGATGCGACGCATCTGTCCGAGCGACTACAACCCGGCTTGGCTCCTCGTCGGGGACCGGCATTCGCTCCACTACTTGGAGTTGAGCGCCGGCGACTCGCTCACCGTTCGCCGGCTGAGCCCGGGCGTGCACGTACTCGAGAATGTCCCGCTCGGTACTGCGTCACCCAAAGTCGACCGGGTCTCTTCGTCGATCGCGGCGGCGTCCGAATCTGGAAGACCGCTCTGGTCATTCTTGCCGTCGGTCCTCGCGGATCACACAGTGCAATCCACTGGCCACGAACGGATCGGAAACCCCGCCACCGCGCGATCACCGGCAACGCTCGCGCCGTGCGTGCACACCAAAGGCTACGGCACCCGCTCGGCAACTCTGGTTCGCGTTTCGTTGAACCCCGAGGACCGGCCCGACATGCTGGTGACCGATGGGCCGCCCTGCACGGCCCCCTTCGTCGATGTCACTCGCCATTGGTCAGCTGAATAGCGATCCGCGAAGTGGAAGCGGTTTCGCAACCATCTATCACTGAATGGCGCACTGAATAGCGCCGAGAACGTGAACGGGTACCAAGCTTTTGGCTTCGCTGCACAAGTCCTTGCGCTGGTCACAGATCTTCGCACTATGTGTTGGTAATCCGTTCATGGCGACTCGGGTCTACGAAACCAGAGACTGAGTAGTTCGCCTAATACGGCCGCATGAATGCCCCTCAATCGATTCGTTGCGCTGGCCAAAGGCGCCCTGCGGTGAGTTCAATCGCGTCAGGTTTGCGTTTCGACTCTGTGGCACAGTAAACGCTCACGAGTAGAACAGACGCATTGCTTTAGTTTGCACGCTTGCACAATTGTTCCGTGTAGTTGCGGTCCAGGACCTTGGCCGACACGACGATGTTTCCTGCATTTAGTGAAATCATCGATACATATTTGGGCGGTTCTGCGCCACAATCTTGCGATCCACGAGCAACTCCTTTGGTGCTTTCTCACTACCGTCGGGCACGTCGTCGCAGATGCTCCAGAAGGACTAACCCCGCTACCTCTTCGTACCAGCGGGAGTGACCGATGAAGTAGCCGTCGTAGGCGAGGTCCGCGTTGACCTGCGAGCACATGACCTCGGCGAAATACTCAACCTCGGAGAGCGCGTATTCGAGGTGGACAACCGGTAGCACCTCAACGAGCGCGGCTAATTCAGACTCGCCGAGCGGCTGCACTTCTTCATACCCGTCAAGGAGTGCATCGACGGCCCCGAGGTCCGCGGCGACGAGTCCGGTCCCGGCGAGGTCGAGCCAGTCGACGGTACTGCGTTCGAGCGCCACCGCCAGGTCGTGAACGGCGAAGGTGCGATTCGAGAGACCGAGGTCGAATACTCCTTCCACAATGACGTTGGGGCTCGTCGAACTCCAAGTGAGGTTCGAGGGGTGCCAGTCTCCGTGGCCCCACTGCGACGAGAGTGCTCGCAGTAGTGGGGCGGCCTTCTCGATTGTGGGGAGGTGGTAATGGGCGAAGTCCTCCACGAGGGAGCGATGGGCCACGGCGCGCGCGAGGCCCGGGCGTGCGGCGATGATCCGGCCCAGTTCGGCCAACGGGTCGGCGGCGGCGACGATTGCCGTGGAGTTCGCGAGAACACCCGGCACGGATGGCGGCAACGAGAAATCTCTGGCGGCCCGATGAAAGCGCCCGAGCGCGCGACCCGCCGCTCGGGCGTGGTCGAGACTGGTGAAGGGGTACCACGACGGCACGTCGCGGTAAAGATCCACGCCGGTAGCTCTCGCGTGGACCTCGTAAATGAAGTCACCGTCTAGCACCACCGTGTCACCGTTCGCGCATCGAAGGACTGCGGGTAGTGCCTGTCCCCGGGCCCGCAAATAACTCGAGAACTGATGCTCGACGCGAAGTCGCTCCGGTGTGCGCACCGCTACGTGGTGACGCTTCACGAAGACCGTTTCGTTCGCGAAGTGAACGAGAGCCGCGGCGGACATCGGTCGGGGACTGCGCCACGTTACGACAGCCGCTTGGCTCGCGTACACCCCTTCGCGTTGATCGAAGTGACGAAGAACTGCCCGCACTTCGTTGTCGGTGAGCGTGGGCCAGTCCGCCTCGACGAGCGTCTGGCCCATTCCGTGCACGAGTCCACTGGTTGGACTTGCTGAGATCTCGTTTTCCATCATCCAATGGTGCTTCGAGATCATGTGGGGTGCCGTCGGTCTCGACGCCGGCGAGTAATTCCCGCGACGCCGCCGCCCGCGAGCGTCACTGCACCCGCCACGAAGAACGAGCAGAGTGACGCGGACATCCAACTCGCCGGTCTGAAGTCGACGAGGCGCCCAACGTTCATCCATAGCGATACCCACCACGAGATATAACCGGGATTGATCAACTGATACGTGATGAAGCCCATGCTCCACGGCACCAACATCGCGACGTGTTTCGGCGCACGAAGCGACAGATTCCAGTGTCCGTGCGATAGTACAAAAAAGTCGACAATGAAGACGGCGGACATCGGTACGAAGACCGAACCTATGAGAACGAGGAAGTTCTCGTAGTCGCCAACGTTGGTCCAAAGCGCGAGCACCGTGGCGAGTGAGGCGATGCTCAGAGCCAGTACGCGGCGATCTAACAGCGGGCGGAAATTCTGGATTGACACGGCCGTCGAGTACACGTTGGCGAACGATTGATCGAGTTCGCGCGTCGCGAGAAGTGCGAAGCAGATCGACCCTAGCGGCACGGCGATGAACGCACCGTAGATATCCGACGGGTTGCGCGCGACCGTCACGAGCGCTAGCAGTCCAATGACATAGCAGAGGATCTGGGCGACGCTGTAGCCAACGAAGGTTCCCCAGAACGCCGTTCGCTCCGAGCGTGAGTGACGGGTGTAGTCCGCGGCCAATGGCGCGAACGAGACGGCCACCGCGACGACGGTATCGGTGGCGGCCCAGTACCCCGACCAAGTGCCGTGATCGAATGCGGGCAGTCGATAGCGCACGAGTTCGAAAAATAGATAGCCAAGGACGACGGCCACGATCGGGGTGGCGAAGCGGCGAAGGATGCGGACCGCACCGAGCGGGCGGAGCGTGAGCAGACCGGTGACCACTCCCGCAAGGACAATGTAACTCCAGCGCGGCAACGCTGGTGCCACCGTGTGAGCGGCCGTCGCGATCGTAACGAGCTCAAAGACGCCCCAGCCGAGGCACTGCACGACGTTGAGAAAGGTAGGCAGATAAGAAAGTTCTGTGCCAAAGAGGCCCCGCAGCAGCACCATCGCCGGCGCCCCGGTGCGAGCCCCGGCGACGCCGCTCAACGCGACTGCGAGCGTGCCCAGTATCGTTCCGAGCACGATTGCCGAGAGTCCAGCGACTAACGACAGCTCTGGTGTGCCGGTGCCCCCGGGCTGCAGCACGAAGATGGCTCCGGTAAAACCGAGCAGGCTCACGCCGAGGTTGCCCCACAGCCCGAACTGGTCGAACAGTCCGAGCGCCTGAGGAACTGGTTCGTTAAGGGTAAGGGGGACCTCGGAGTGGTTGTCGCCCACGACGATGGTGAACGACTCTGCATCTGACGTGGCTGGCATGACTATCTCCTTACGCCGGCATTACCCGGTCAAGTTCAAACGGTCGGTGGTGCTACGGCCAATGCTGGCCAGCCACCCTCTCAGCCCGGTACATCCGAGCTCCCGTATGGATCAATC
>OCZT010004407.1_pt1 | contig 14177 bp, 14 predicted proteins | sample 1539031 | NCBI WGS metagenome assembly OCZT01 (sample SAMEA3539308, study PRJEB22396) | soil metagenome | biome: tundra; feature: field; material: soil | place: USA | collected 2010-05 | depth 0.15 m
ATAGCCGGTAAGTGGTTTGTTTGGAAGATTATGCACGAATCGATACCCGGGGGGGGGTACATCATTGCCGGCACCAATTCCAGACCTCAGCCGCGACCACACCTGCCTGCCGGGCGCCCCATCCATCGCCGGGTGCCCCATCCTTGGCGGGTGGCCCACCCACAAAAACACTTTGGGTGCCCCATTCATGCGGTCTCATCGCATGGGTGGGGATTGATCCTGCCAACTTGAACCGCCCCGGCGCTAATACTTCCCCCATGGCGATCACCCTCGATCCCGCAACCGAACAGCGCATCCAGCGCGAACTCGAATTCGGCAATCGAGCGGATGCGGTTGAGCGGAAGGCTGATTCTCGAAGAGGCCGTACGCGGAGAACCGTCAGAAAAGAGACCCAACAATATCGGATGGCGTTCAAGCTGCCACGGAAATCAAGAACAATTAAATAGGATCTACCCGCATCCCGCCCAAACTTGCTCGAATATTTCGCATGGCCCACGTAGCAATCCGCCGGCGCGTGTAAGCACCCCAACGCCTCGTGAGAAGCGCGTAGCGCATCTGCCCCCAGAGGCAGCAATTCTCTACGCCGTATCCCAATCACATCAAATGCTTTACGGTCGTTGAAGGCCTTGGCAGTCGCTGCGCCAACTGGCGTCCTGCGTCCTGGCGAGTCTTGAACATCATTCTTTCGCCAATTCATGCATGAGACGGAAGAGCTGATCCTTTGGCGTCCCCACCCTCCATCCCCCGAAAGATGTAGATGACGCCGCAAGCGGCCGAAGCGCTGGTTCCTGGCCTGGTCCTAGCTGTATCCCCCAAACGATGTAGTTTTCACGAATAAATAGCAGGAGATACAGGATGCGATAGCCCGACCAGCTTAGGGCTACTCCCTTGGGGACGACTGGATAAAATGAGAATATCCGCCAATCCATAGTATTTTTGATGGAGAAGTTACCTTAGTAACTTTATGAGTATAATATGAGGTTATGTAATTGATTTCCGTAGACTTATCAGCATACACATCCTAAGGTCGTTGCATCTGGCGTGTCCAGAGAAATTTCACGCACGGCCCACTCGGAGTAACCAAAAAGGGAGTCACAAATCATGAAACTTATCGTTCGCAGCCTCGTCATCGCCCTCGCCGTCACCGGAGCAATCGCCACCAGCTTCGCCAATGCAGCCCCCGCCAAGGCGAAGATCAGCGCCAAGACCAGCGCCATGCCAGTTCCGAGCTGTGCGCCCGGCTCCGGCGACTGCGGCATGGGCGGCTGGTAAGCAAGTAGCTGCAAATAGGTATTGACGTTCCCTCTGGATGAGGTATCCTCAACTTGTCCAGGGGGATTCGCGCGTGACTTCAATCTCTTTTCTCGGCCTGCTCGGCTACGTTGAAACGACTTTGTGTGTCGTAGCACTTTGTGTCCTCATTACTAGGAAGCAGTGGAGAGACTATGCCGCTCTTGGCTGTTTCCTCGCCTTGCGCATCGTCTCCAACGGTGTGCTCACCTATCTTCATAATGCTTGGGGGCATTCTCTCAGCCGTCAGACCGCATATGACTGTTACTTTTACGTCTACTGGATCAGCTACGCGATCGAGTGTGTTCTCGCGCTCCTCATTGTCTACGGAGTGTTTCGGCTCGCGATGGCACCGCTTAAAGGCCTCCAGACACTGGGGATGCTCGTCTTCAAATGGGCAGCAGGCATCTCGGTAGCAGTGGCGCTTGGTTCGGCCTTCGCCCCAAATATGACGGGCACAAAATATTTGATGGCCGCAGTTTCGCAGATGCAGCGAACGCAGAGCATCCTTACCCTTTGCCTGCTGCTCTTCGTCTGTTTCGCGGTTCGGCCCATGGGTCTCGCTTACAGCAGCCGGATCTTTGGCGTGAGTCTCGGCCTTGGGTTCATGGCGACCAACGACCTGGTGCAGTCTGCTTGGCTCGCTTTCAAGCCGCAAATGCATACGCTCTACGACATTGTCAATGGCGTGGTCATCTGCGTGATTCTGGCCACTTGGACCTCCTATTTCGCTCTCCCCGAACCGAAGCGACGCATCATCGTTCTTCCCACCACATCGCCCTTCCTGCGCTGGAACCAGATCTCGCAGGCCCTCGGGGACAGCCCCGGTTTTGTGGCGATCGGAGGAGTCCCGCCCGAGCTCTTTGCCCCGGCCGAGATCGAGGTCATGCGCCGTGCCTCGCTCAAGATGGTCACCCCATTTCCTCAACCAAGCGAGATGCGCATAAGCGCCTCAAGAGCCATCTAGACCGCATCGCAGGCTGGATATACCCCCTTCGCAGCAAAAGGCCTTCCCGTTTGGGGAAGGCCTTTTTGCTGCGTCTGTATTGCGATAGAATCCGGAGCTACTCGCGTTCCGAGCGCTTCCAGTTGATCAGGTCGCCCAAAGTGGTGCTGCTGCTGCTGTTGCTGCTGGATGACGATGAAGATGAGCCCTTGTGGTCCTTATCGCGTTCCTTGTAGCTTTCCACCTCGGCGCGGCTTGCCTCTTCTCCGACCGCGCGGATGCTCAAGCCGACCTTCTTCTCTTCCTGGTTCATCTTGACGATCTTGAACTCGTGTTCGGAGTCAACTTCCAGCTTGACCGGAACATGGTTCTGGTCGACGGCCTCGGATACGTGACACAGGCCCTCGACGCCTTCGGCAATCTCCACAAACGCGCCGAACTGGGCGGTCCGAAGGATTTTGCCTTTGATGACATCCCCGACGCGGTGCTGCGCGAAGAAGGTGTCCCAGACGTCTGGCTGGAGTTGCTTGACACCGAGCGACAGACGCCGGTTTTCGGGTTCAACGCCGAGCACGATGGCGCGGACCTTCTCGCCCTTCTTCAGAATTTCCGACGGATGCTTGATGCGCTTGGTCCAGCTCAGGTTCGAGACATGCACCAAGCCGTCGATACCGTCTTCAATCTCGATAAACGCTCCGAAGTCGGTTAGGTTGCGCACCCGGCCCTCGATGATGGCGCCGATTGGGTACTTGTCCTCGAGCTGCTCCCAGGGATTGTCCTGAAGCTGCTTCATGCCGAGCGAGATTCGGCGGTCGTTGGGGTTGACGCTCAGAATAATTGTGTCGACCTCATCGCCGGGCTTGACCAGCTTCGACGGATGTTTCATCCGCTTCGACCAGGTCATCTCGGAGACATGGACCAGTCCCTCGATGCCCTGCTCCAGTTCGACGAACGCACCGTAATCGGTGACGGACAGTACGCGGCCGCGAACCTGAGCGCCGATCGGATAACGCTCGGTCGCGTCAAGCCACGGATCAGGCGTCAACTGTTTGAAACCGAGCGAGACCCGCTGCTTGTCCTTATCGAACTTCAGCACCTTCACCTGGATCTCATCGCCGACGTTGACCAGATCGCGAGGATGCGTAAGCCGGCCCCAACTCATATCTGTAATGTGCAGCAGGCCATCCAGGCCGCCAAGGTCGACGAATGCGCCGTAGTCGGTAAGGTTCTTCACGGTCCCGGTCAGGACGGTGCCCTCTTCCAGAGTGGCGAGCGTGACGGACTTCTTGGCGTTCTGCTCCTCCTCGAGGATCTCCTTTCGGCTGATGACGACGTTTCCGCGCTTCTTATTCAATTTGATGACGCGGACTTCAATTTCTGTGCCGATATAGCCATCGAGGTTGCGCACCGGGCGCACCTCGATCTGCGATCCGGGCAGGAATGCCTTAATGCCGATGTCGACGGTCAGACCGCCCTTCACTCGGCTCACGACCATACCTTTCACGGGGACCTTGTCGTTCGCGGCCTTCTCGAGTTTGTCCCAGATCTTGTGACGGAGCGCCTTTTCGTGGCTGACTAGGTAGCCACCCTCCGGCTCCTCGCGCTCTACCACAACGTCGACCGTGTCACCGATCTTGAATTTGGAGTTGCCCTGGAGATCCAGCACCTGTTCGATGGGGATCAGGCCCTCGGACTTCAAACCTATGTCGACCACGGCGTGCTTGTCGGTGATCTTGACCACGGTGCCAGTGACGACGACCTCTTCGGTGGTCAGGTTTTGGGCAGCTGCCGTCTCTGCAGCTTGTTCGCGGTCGAAGTTCGCCAGCGCAGCTGCAAAATCTGCGGCATCATAGTCCGGCTCGGGGTGCGTGGCCGAAGCCTCTGCCGGGTTGGTAACTTGCTCGCCGCTGGAGGCGGACAAATTGGCAAGCGCGGGTCCGGCATCTTCAGACGTTTCACGCGTGGGCTGGGTTTCGGGGGACAGGCCGGTATGCTCCGTTGTCGTTTCGGGCGCTTGGGTTTCCAGTTCGGTGTTCAGGGGTTTACTCTCGGTTTGCTCAGGATTGTGGACTTCTACGGTCATTGGTGCATTACTCCGGGACCCAACTTTACTCCATTCGTGCGGCGCTTCCAGCGTGTCAAGCAACGGTCCGGGGAAAGACGCGCTGGTTGTTACCCGAAGCAGCTTCGGCAGGCAGGAATGTAGAGTCTTGCATAGGAGCTGCTGCACTTGGATCCCACACGCAGTGGCCTATAGGAAGCATATACGTCCGTGAGGATTGAGTCAATCTACATTGGTGGGACAAAGTCTATACATGCGGACGACATTTCTGGCGTGCCGCGCTGTCCCGCCGTTTGCCGTGTTCCCTAAAACAAGACCCATCCACATTGCTCCTGGCGCAATCGCAACCATATTGCTCTATACTCCGGCGAATGGATCGTCTGTGGACACCGTGGCGGTATGAGTACGTCACCCGCGCGAAAGAAGATTCCTCACGCCCGGGCGTGCCTGCCGCGCTCAGCGCGTGGCCGGAATCTGATGCCGACGATCGGGACTGCGTCTTCTGCAACATGATTGCCGCGGTGGATTATGCGGTCGCACAAGGAATGCCGGTCGAAGATGCAGAAAAAGCCGCACATGTTCTAATTCGCGGCACCTCCTGCTTTCTATGTCTCAACGCCTTCCCCTACGCTACTGGCCACATCTTGATCGTCCCATACGCTCATGTGGATTCGCTCGCCGCACTCCCCCCGGAGGATGCCGGCGAGATGATGGCCCTTGCGCAGCGCGTCGAGTCTGTGCTGCGGACCGTCTACCGCCCCGCAGGAATGAACTTTGGCCTCAACCTTGGCGAAGCCGGCGGCGCGGGCATCACCGGCCACATCCACATGCATGCCCTGCCGCGCTGGATTGGCGACACGAACTTCATGACCGTAACCGCGGACACCCGCGTCTTACCCGAGTCCCTCGACACTACCTGGACGCAGATTCGCCAGGCTTGGCGAGATAAAGCCTGGTAGGCTTGATTCCAGCCAGGTGACCTCCGGCCCGTTGGTAACCGGTCAGCTAGGTGTTTGTAGAAGATTAATGTTACCTTTTCCCTAAGTCACGGCAACTTGAGTCTCTCTGGAGACATCAAAGTGTAGTTACGCGCCTGAAGGCAAATTGTCATTTAGGAGGATTCATGGCCACGATCCCGAGAAATTACACCCGTCTCCAGACCTCCTCGCCAGGCGACCGGACCCAGCCCGGCATTCTCGTAACTACAGTAATCCCACGTCGCCCAGTTCCCAATCGTCAACCCGCACCTCGCGTCGCCAGCCTGTTCACATTGCCGAATGAGCCGGAAGACGCACGCCTCACCGGGGGTACACGATCGCTCGATCGGCGCCTGTTGGCCCTCAATTTGTCGGGATCGCTCGCAAGAACTGGTCCTCTCGCAGGACCCAATTCCGCTGAGCATGCACCAGGAAAGTCTAAAGCCGGTCCCGAGCGCGTGGCCGCCCCGAGTCACTCCGCGGTCGCGTAATCAGTCCGGTTTTGGATCTGCTGCGTGGGGATGTTTTCCGTCTGACGGTGGCATCCCAACGCGTGTAGCCTCAAAGTTGGTGATCTTCCAACCCCCCGAAGGCAGTCGCAAATAGACTCGGGTGTAGCGGTAGGTGCCATGCATCGCCGCCCCATCGCTGGTGCCGTCTATCTCCGCCAACGATGTGACGATCGCGGCGGTTGTTCCGATCAGCTTCACTTTTACGTCGTCCAGCTCAATCTTCGTCAAGACGGTATTCCGGTTCCGCATCCGGTCCAACTGCTGCATCTTTGTGACCACCTGGCCAGTCATGGTGATGCCGACGTAGTCGTCTGAGAGCAGTTTGTCCATGGTGTCGGTGTCGCCGTTCAGTTGCGCTGTACGCCACGCCTCTTCCAACTGTTCCACCTGGTGCTTGTACTGGTCCTTCCTCTTCGGGTGTGGGCCGTTTGCAAGCAGGGGCAGCGCGAACGCCGTTGCGGCGAGAGCTACCCATGCCAGCAGTCTAGTGCCGGTGGGAAAAAGACGATGCTGCATGTCGCGCTGCGCCATAGACGTACCGCATACTAGTCTGGTTCGACCTGTAGAGTCAAAATAAAGTCACGTGACCGGAATTCTTCAACAAACAGGAGCCGGTCAGCGACTCGCCTGCCTGCTGTTGCCACGGGGCAAGGGGTGTGAGGCTTCATCCGATACAGCCGATTGATCATGCCACGGCGTCGAGATGCTCCATCTGCCGCGAGTGCTTGAGTTTGTAGAGTCCGACGGCGGCGTACTGCTGGAAGTGCGCTGTGTTGCGGTGATGTTCGAGCGCCGCCTCATCCACATATTGCTCATAGATGACGACAGTCGAGGGATCGCCTGCGACAAAGTGCGCGATGTAGCTCACGCACCCAGGCTCCTGCCGCGACGCCTGCGTAAGATGGCGCAGCATGTCAGCGATTGCGTCGTGGTCGCCCTCGTCGAACCGCAAGCGAACCGTAAAGCTGAGCATCTATCCCTCGCTCCTCAACCATAGCCAGACCGCCAATCCCAACATCAGCAGACCGGAAAACACTAGCGTAAGCGCAGCAACACGAAGTCTTTTCCTCCTCTGCTCAACCGTCAAAGTAGCAGTCCTGGCGGGTGGTGACTGGGCGAGCCGAAAGTTCCAGAATCGCCAGGCCCAATAGAAATTTAGGAGGGCGCCGACGCTAGCAGTCGCTATGATAAATCTGTAGTTCATCTTCGCCTATGCTTTCAGCGCGTCTGCAAACGCGGGCAGCGTCATCGTCTGATCGCGGTCCGGCCCGGTCGAGACCATGCCGATCTTCGCGCCCGACTCCCGCTCCAGGAAGTTCAGATACTCCTGCGCCAGCTTCGGCAGTTTGTCGAACTCCGCGATGCCCTCGGTCGACGCATTCCACCCTTTCAGAGTGGTGTACACGGGATGGATGGACTCGAACCCGCGCATGTCCGCCGGGATGGTGTCGGTCAGTTTGCCGTTGATCTTGTAGCCGGTGCATACAGGAATCTCCGCGCACTCGTCCATCACGTCCATCTTCGTCACCACGAGCCACTCGGTTCCGTTGATCATGTTCGAATAACGAAGAAGCGGCAGGTCGAGCCATCCGCAGCGCCTAGGCCGCCCGGTTACGGCACCATATTCCTGTCCGCGTGCGCGCAGCAGCGTGGCAGACTCGTCGTGGATTTCGGTCGGAAACGGTCCTTCGCCGACCCGCGTCACATAGGCCTTCGTCACCGCAATGACTGTACCGATCGAAGTGGGACCCACGCCTGTGCCCGTAACCGCTCCGCCCGCTGTCGAGGAAGACGACGTCACAAATGGATACGTCCCATGGTCGATGTCCAGCAGAGCTCCCTGCGCGCCCTCGAACATCACCTTCTCGCCCGCGCGAATCGCCTTATTCAACAGCACCGCCGTGTCAGTCACAAATGGCGCGACCTGCTCCGCCGCCCGCGCATACTCCTCATAAATTGCCTTCGGATCTAGCGGCTCCGTCCCAAACAGCGCCTGCGCAATCGTGTTCTTCTCGTAGCACGCGTTGTTGATGTGCGTCCGCAGCAACGCCGGATTCAGCAGGTCCACGACCCGCAGCCCGCTGCGATGCATCTTGTCTTCGTACGCCGGCCCGATGCCGCGGCTGGTGGTTCCGATCTTCGTCCGCCCCGGCGCGTTCTCCGCCGCCAACTCGATCATGCGGTGGTACGGGAGAATTACCTGCGCCCGGTTCGAGACAAAAAGCTGCCCATCGATCTTCAGCCCAGCGTCCTTGAGCTTCTTCACCTCGCTCAGAAACGCCATCGGATCGAGCACTACGCCGTTGCCGATCACGCCCTTGCACTCCGGCCGCAGCACGCCGCATGGAATCAACTGCAACACGAACTTCTTGCCCGCAATGATCACGGTGTGGCCGGCGTTGTGTCCGCCCGCATAGCGCGCCACCACGGAAAACTTCTCCGACAGCACGTCGACGATCTTGCCTTTGCCCTCATCGCCCCACTGCGCGCCAAGAATTACCGCTGATTTACGCTGATTCACGAGTGAAATGCTCCGGAAAACTTCGGGTGGGAGTGCGCGTCCTACTAAACCGCGCCCATAACCCATTTTATACTGCTCCGAACGCTTCTCACTTCACCCATGCCAGCCCATCCGCCTTGTTTCCCGCGGCGATCAGCCTCGACACCTTCCACGTCGCCAGATCGATCTCCGCGACCTTGCCTGCGATCGGACAAGACACATAGGCCACCTCCCCGTCGGGACGCATCAATATCTCGCCCGACCCAGCAGGCACATCGATCGTGTGAGCCACCTTCATCGTGCCCAGATCGATCACGGCAACCTGCTTCGCCGGCCCCATTTGTACCAGTAGCCATCGCCCATCCAGCGTAGGCGTCGATCCATATCCCACCGCTGGCAGCGCAATCCAGCTCTTCACTTTATTCGTCGCCGTATCGATCACCGCCACCTGCGGGTTAGTCTGGTCCGCCGTAAACACCATCGAGCCATCCCGCGACATCGAAATCCGCTGCGTCGTCCCCGACACCGGAATCACCGCCACCGTCTTCCGCGCCGCCATATCCAGCACCGACACCGTGCCCGGCCCCACATTCGCCGTATACCCTCGCTTGCCGTCGCGCGTCACCACCAGCATGTGCGACTGCTCCTGCCCGGTCGGAATCTTCCCGACAATCTTTAGCATCTTGGGATCGATGACCGTCACCGCTTTATCCAACTCCGTCGTCACGTACAGCATTCCACTCACCGGCTCAAGCAGCGGCATATGCGGCCTTACGCCATGCCCGAAATCGACGCTCCCCACCACTTTGCGCGCCGCCAGATCGATCACCGCCATGATGCTGCCATCCGTCCCCGGCTTGCCCACGCCGGAGTCGCCGTAGATTGGTACAAACGCCATCTTGCCGTCCGCCGACACCGCGACCTCGTGCCCGGTTACCCCGCCCACCGGCACCGCGGCGATCTGCTTCCCCGCTGCGGGATCGATCAAACTCAGCGTGTGATCGCCCTGATTCGCCACCAGCAGCAGCGGCCCCAGCCCACCCTGCGCAACCGCTGTCTCAGTTCCTGCCGCAACCATCATCGCCACTCCCGCCAACACAATCGTCAACCGCACCATTATCTTCATAGACAGCAAACAATACAGAGAACCCCCATCAACCCGCAACTTGCTATTGTCAGAGCAGACAGGAAAGACGCCGTGACACTCGACGAATTTAGAGCACTCAAGCAGATGGAAGGCCGTCGCGTCCGAATTGTTTTCACAGACGGCCAGCAGATAATTGGGCGCCTCTTCGACGTCACTACGGACTTCGACGAGAGCCAGCACTTAATTTACGATCAGGTCGAGTGGTCCGCGCTGCCACATGTGGACAACAGCAAGGGGGCGTTTTACGCCTCTGGCGAGGAGTTGGCACGTGTGACCTTGGCGGGCGCCGATGCCTGAACTCCCCGAAGTCGAAACTATCGCCAATGGCGTCCACGCGCGCGTTCACGGCCAGCGCATCGCCAGCGTTTGGACCAGCGGCAAGCCACAGACCTTCAAGTCACCCGAGACCGAAATCTCCGACGCACTGACCGGCGCAACCATCGACAGCGTGCGCCGCGTCGGCAAGACCATCGTCATGACCGTAACTCCGGGTGGCCCATCCTTTGCGGCTTCATCGCAAAGGGTGGGTTCCAACCCTCGATCAACCTCATCCACCCGCAAGATAGATTCAGCCGCTTTGAACCCAGTACCCACCGAGTTCCTCATACACCTCGGCATGACTGGCCGCCTGCTGGTCTCCGCGCCCGGTGTTCCTCTGCCGCTGCACACCCACGCTGTCCTCACCCTCGTCGACCACCGAGAGATCCGTTTCGTCGATCCGCGCCGCTTCGGCCGCCTCTCCATCCACCACCCAGCAATCTCGAACCAACAACGAACAACCAGCAACCAACAACCCGCAACCTACACCGGCCCCGGCCGCGAGCCGCTCACCATCTCACTCGAAGACTTCATCGCCCTCTTCCGAGGTCGCAAGACGCCCATCAAAGCCGCGTTGCTCAACCAATCCTTGCTGCACGGAGTTGGCAATATATACGCCGACGAATCCCTCTTCCGCGCAGGCATCCGTCCCCGTCGCCAGGCAGCGCGTCTCACTCACGCCGAACTCACCCGCCTCCGCAAGGCTCTCGTCGACGTGCTCCGCCACGCCATCAAGCTCGGCGGCTCGTCCGTCTCCGACTACGTCGACGCCGACGGCGTCCGCGGCTTCTTTCAACTACAGCACAAGGTCTACATGCGCACCGGGCAGCCCTGCCTCGTCTGCGGAACTCCCATCAAAAAGACCACCATCGCCGGGCGCAGCACCCACTTCTGCCCGCACTGCCAGCGATAAGTCTTCCGACCTTGCTCAGTGCCACACGGCCTTACGGCGATGATCGCGATCGCCGATCGCTGTGAAAGCTTCGCTGAAAGCCGTTCCACGCGCTTGTTTCCGCACTCTGTACATGCGTCACACTGGCGAAAGTGATGTAGACGTGCTTTGCCTATGCTTGAAAAGCAATATGTTAGTATTCCTCCTGGAGTTGGTGGGACAGTAATCTCAAACTTAGGAGAAGCTGGATGATTGGCACGAAAGTTCCCCGCTCATCTAGTTTTGACCCTTCCCATCCGTCCAACTCAATCTCAGTCATCATTCCCGTTTACAACGGCGCGAAGTTTATCGGACAGACACTCGACTCAGTGCTGGCGCAGACTGTTCGTCCGGGCGAGGTGATTGTAGTCAACGACGGCTCGACCGACGACAGCGCCGCGATCGTCGAGCGGTATGGCGACCCGGTTACGTTGATCAACGTAAAGAACGGCGGTGTGGGTGCGGCACGGAACCTTGGCGCGGCGCGGGCGAAGGGCAATTGGCTTGCGTTCTGCGATGCCGACGACCTCTGGCTTCCGCACAAGCTGGAGAAGCAGCTTCGGCTCGGCGGAGAGTGCCCCGACGTGCATTGCGTTCTCACCGACTTTACCGAGATGACCGACGGCGTCCTGTCGAAGCGGACCCACTTCTCCTATGCGCCGCAGGATTTCTGGGCCCAGGAACATTACTCGCAGGGGTTCGTCGTGCGTCAGCCGGTCACCGGCAAGCTGACGACCTTCCAGCCGAGCATCACATCCACGCCCATCGTGAAGCGGGACTTCTACCTCTCAGTCGGCGGGTTCGACGTGGAAGCAACCAACTCCGCAGAAGATACGTGCTTCCATTTTCGGTTGTTGAGCGCTGTGCCCTTTGGCGTTGTGCCCGAGGTGTTGATGCACTACCGCCGTCATCCCGACTCGTGGAGCGCAGATAGCGTCAAACAATTGCAAAATTCTGTCATTGTCTGGGACTACATCATCGCAAAGTACCCCCAGGCGCAGCCTTACCGTGCCAAACTGCTCGATGGCCTTGCTGCGATGCGCAAGGAAGTTGGGGAGACCGAGAGCTACCAAAGGCGTCAAAAGCTGAAGCGCTTCCTTGGACTGGGCTTTAGCGCTGGCCTCGGACGAGCGTGGAAACGCAGGTTGCACTCATAGGTTTTGAAGCAAGGCGTATTCCGCCGCCTGCTCAGCACTCACCGCCGCGCCGATCACCCTTGTCTCCGCATCGTCCTTCACGATCTCGATCGAGTAGCTCTGCAGCGGACTCATCTTCACCATGTGGTGCAGGTAGTCCTTCAGCATCGGCATATCGACGAAGCGGACGTTGAAGCCGGCGAGGAAAAACCTCCCCGGCCCGCGAAGATGGATTGAAGTCGCAGTGGCCCCCGCCAGCGCCTTATGCCACAGCTTCTTGAAGTCACAACATCGCGGATCGCCAGCTTTCGCCGCTTCAAACACTTCTTCAGGCTCCATATCCAGAAAGCGCAGACGCATCGCCCGATGCCCCATGATGCCCTCCAAATGGCCTCGCCCCCCGCACCCGCAGAAGTTCTCCTTGTCGTCCAGCGTGACTACGGTGTGGCCACCTTCCCAAACGCCCTCCGTCCGCGGATAGCGCCCATACCCGATGCCGACTCCAAGCGTCCAAACCCGCACCACCGTATCCAGCTTCCCATGCAGCGCGGCGATGCCGGCGGCGAAGCTATCCGCGTCGTTGATGATCGTCACCGGCGCCTCAATTCCCTGGCTGCGAAGCTGCGCAGCGAGCATCCCCGCCATCCGCGCGCCCTTCAACTGGGGCAGATTCGGCGCCTCTTCCACCACGCCGTTGCGCACCAGCCCGGGAATACCCACGCCGACCGCAGCGATCTCGCGCTCCTTACCCGCCGCCGCCATCACCTGATCGCACAGCGTTTCGACGATCCCTTCAGCCGGCATCTCCACCAGCGCGTACTCATCGTCATGCGCTTCGGGAAACGACCGCATTCCACCGGGAAGCTGGTGGTCTACCACCAGCCCCGCGACTACCCGCTCCGACAAAGTCACACCCACAATCTTCGCCATCGCTACACCATTACTCGAACTTGCTCACGCGATTCAGTCCATTGAAAGCCGCTACTTTATAACATTCCGCGAGGGTTGGATAGTTGAAGACCGTATCCACGAAATAGTTCAGCGTTCCACCCAGCGCCATCACCGCCTGCCCTATGTGCAACAGCTCGCTTGCTTCCTCGCCGATGATGTGTACGCCGAGGATCGCGTGGCTGGTGCGATGGAAGATCAGCTTGAGCCGCCCTGTGGTGTCGCCACGAATCTGGCCACGCGCAATCTCGCGATAATAAGCCACGCCCACCTCGTATGGCACATCCTCTTCCGTGAGTTGTTCCTCCGTCTTGCCGATAAAGCTGATCTCCGGAATCGTATAAATCCCATACGGATAGAAGCTCGGGTTCGACAGAATCGTCTCGTCTCCGAACGCCCGCGCCGCCGCAATCCGCCCCTGCTCCATCGACACCGAAGCCAGCGACGGGAACCCGATCACATCGCCGGCCGCGAACACATTCGGCACCTTCGTACGGAAGTCCTTATCCACCGGAATCCTGCCGCGCCCATCCGACTCTACCCCGATCGCAGCCAGATTCAACTCATCGACGTTGCCCTGGCGCCCGACCGCATACAGCAGTGCGTCGCCCTGCACCTTCTTCTTGCTCTCGAGATTTGCGACCACGGTGCCGTCCGGCATCTCCTCCACCGACTCCACCTCTTCATTCAGACGCATCGTCACGCGAGAATCGCGCAGGTGATAGCTCAGCGCCTCGACGATCTCCTGGTCGGCAAACTCCAGCAGCCGGGGCCGCCGCTCGATCAGCGTCACCCGCACGCCGAGCGCGGAAAACATGCACGTATACTCGACGCCGATCACCCCGCCCCCGACCACAATCATCGTCTTCGGCAGGCCGGACAGATCCAGCACCTGGTCGGAGTTGATGATGCTGTGACCGTTGATCGCCACCTTCGGCGATGACGCCGGCTTGGTCCCAGTGGCGATCAGCACATTGCGCGTCTCGTATACGTTGGCCCCGCGCGAGTTCGTCACCTTCACATGGGTCGCATCCTCAAAGCTTGCAATTCCCACCAGCATCTCGACGTTGTTGCGCGAGAGCTGCGCCTCGGTCACGTCCACCTCGGTCTTGATCACATGCTGCACCCGGAATGCCAGGTCCGCCATCGTGATCTTTTCTTTAACACGGTAGTTCATCCCATAAATCGACTTGTAGTTATAGCCGGAGAGATGCAGCACCGCCTCGCGCATGGTCTTCGAAGGGATCGTCCCGGTATTGATGCAGGCGCCGCCCACCACCTCGCGCGACTCCACCACAGCAATTTTCTTGCCCAGCTTCGAGCCGTAAATCGCCGCCCGCTGTCCTGCCGGACCAGACCCGATGACGATCAGATCGTAGGGACTATCCATCCGTGTCAGTACTCTTTCTC
>OCZT010004408.1_pt1 | contig 14176 bp, 9 predicted proteins | sample 1539031 | NCBI WGS metagenome assembly OCZT01 (sample SAMEA3539308, study PRJEB22396) | soil metagenome | biome: tundra; feature: field; material: soil | place: USA | collected 2010-05 | depth 0.15 m
CATTGCGCCGCAAACTGCGCATAGCGCACGGCTCCGCGCGCCAGCCCGCCAAGGGTTTCCGTATTTCCGCGGCGAAGGATTTTGGCCGCCTGTGCCCTCGCCGCCGCCGGCAAAAACCGGCGCAGGAGATCGTCCTCCATACTGACATAACGCCGGGCACTGCCCGGGCTGCCCTGCCGTCCCGCCCGCCCAAAAAACTGACGGTCCACCCGCCCGGATTCATTGGGTTCGGTCGCGATGACGTGGAGTCCGCCCGCCGTGGCGGCGCCTTTCCCCAGCATAATATCCGTGCCCCGCCCCGCCATGTTCGTTGCAATTGTGATCCGCCCAGACTCGCCGGCCTGCGCCACAATCTTCGCTTCCTCCGCATGGCGAACCGCATTGAGCACTTGGCAGTTCAATCCCCGTTCTCCCAGCCGCAGCGCCAAGGCTTCGCTGGCCGCGACGCTGCGCGTGCCGACCAAAACCGGCCGGCCCAACGCATGAAAGGTGAAAATTTCTTCCACCACCGCCTGCCATTTGGATTCAGCATCGGCGAAAATCCGGTCCGGCAACTGCACCCGGATGCAGTGACGGTTGGTCGGAATGGCGACGACGGGCAGCCGGTAGATATGCCAGAGCTCGTTCGCCGATTCGCGCGCCGTGCCCGTCATGCCGGACAATCGGCGGTAACCGCGATAGTAACGTTGAAAACTCAGCCGGGCCAAGATCTCGGTCGGCGCCGTGGGCTCCAAACCTTCCCTGACCTCGATGGCTTGGTGCAAGCCCTCGCGCCAAGTGCGTTGCGGCATCAGGCGACCCGTGAACTCGTCGACGATAACGACCCGGCCTTCCTGTACAACGTACTGGCGGTTGCGTTCGAATAATTCGCGGGCCACCAGTGCCTGCGTAACCAGTTCCCGGCGCCGGGCCAGGCCGGACCAAGCCTGCGGCATCGCGCGGGAGGCCGCCTTGAGCTTCACAAACGCGCCATCGAGTAACTCCACTTCCCGGTGCCGCCGGTTGACCTGATAGTCCACCCCACGCTCCAGGCCCCCGGCCAGTTCGGCCGCGATCTTCGATGCCTCGATCATCGAATCGCTGGTTCGCGGCTGGCAGATGATGAGCGGCGTGACGGCTTCATCAATCAACACACTGTCCGCTTCATCAATGATCGCCGTATGCAGCCCCCGCATGACTAGGTCGGTCCGGCCGGCGGCGTGCGGTTGAATGAGTTGTCGGATCAGCCGCCGGTCCGGTTGCTGCACCGGCCCCAGCCGTAGCCGGTCCCGCAGAAAATCCGCCACCACCTCCTTGCCGGTCGTATATGTCACATCCGCCGCGTAGCCCTCGCGCCGCTCGGCTTCCTCCATGGCGGACGTGACATGGCCGACTGTGAGGCCGGCGAATGTGTACAGTTTCGCGAACCATTTCGCGTCGCGTTCGGCCAGGTAGTCATTGACCGTGATGATATGGCAGGGCCGGCCCCGCCAGCCCGCGAGCACGGCCGCGAGCGCGGCCGTGAGCGTCTTGCCCTCGCCGGTCGCCATCTCGGCGAGGAATCCCCGATCGAGTGCCAGCGCGCCCATGAGTTGCACCACAAACGGCCGCAGGCCGGTCTGCCGGTAGGCCGATTCGCGCACCGCGGCGAGTGCGTCGATGGCGATCTCCGGACGGCTCACGTCCCGGCCACAGCGATATTGCGCCGAAAAATCGGCCAGACGACCGCGCAGCGACGCATTATCCAGCAGCTCAAACTGGCCGCTCTGGGCATCGACCGCCGCGGCATCGCGACGCAAGACCGCGAGTTGCCCTCGCCGCCGCTCCCACCAGCCCAGCGCGCGGTGCGCCAGCGCGTCCGCGCCTTTCGGCAGCTTCGCCGGCTTGGGCACCGCGAGCCGGCGATAGTCGTCGCTGGGGAGAACGCTCACCATGAAAAATCCTCGTTCAATCCTGGCCGCGGTTGCGCGGTCAACACTCCGGCGGGGCTGGCTTTGCTTGCGGGCATGGCCGGTTCAATTGATCGAACGCTTCTGAAACACCTGGCGCAATGCGCGAAGCCATTGCCGACCGAGGGGCTCCGCCGGCAGCGGAAAGGTGATGCGACCCGTGAGGCCCTGATAAAGGAGGGCGCCCGGCCGTGGGTCAATCCCCGCCCGGATTTCGAAAAAAGACTCCGCCGCGATCGGCTCCCGCCCCGCATCCCGGGCCAGCGCGATTTCGCCGCCCGCATTTTGGGCGAGTGCGGCCGACGGCAGGCGACTTTGTTCGGCCTGGATGACCACGAGCCCATTGACGGGGAGCGCGGCATCGGCCTGACCATGCAAGCGCACGGTGGCGCGGGCGGCTTCGGTTTCGTGGGCGAACAACCGCGATGAATCCACCTGCCCCACGATGGCCAGAAATTCGAATCCACCCGGACCCACGATATTTCCCAGGGCGGTGCCGCGCGTCAGCCAGCGGCCCATCATCTCGTCGGCCCGCGGCCCGACCCAGGTGCCGGAGATGGGTGCGGTGACCACGAGTTTGGTCTGCCGGTCTTCGAGGTCTTGCACGCGGGAGCGCACCGCCGCAATTCCTTTTTCGAGGGCCGCGCGCGTATGCGAGCCTTGGTGAAGTCCGGCATGCCAGAGTGCTTCCAACTCCTCCAGCTGGGCGCGGGCGGCCGCAATCTGGTGGACGAGTTCCGCATTGTGCAAAAGCGCCAGCGGTTGGCCGGCTTTGACGACCGTGCCGCTCGGGATCTCGAGTTTCTCCAGTTCACCCTCCACCCCGATGGTGACGTCCGCAAAGGCCGTCGACTGCAGCACCCCCGGCGCCTGCAGGCGCTGGGGGGCGGGAATGACAAAGAGCCCGAGGAAGGCGGCGGCGGCCAGCCCAAGGGTGACACCGATGGCGCGCCCGCGCGTTCGTTCCAAACGCGGGCTGGCCACGAGATAGCGGGTAAAACGAATCAGCGGCGCCACACCCCAGGCCGCCGTGCAGAAAATCGCAATGAGCGCGCCGACGATGAGGAACCGTCCGCTCATGACCCACACGATGCCGATGAACACCAACGCCCGGTACGCCACGCTGAGCACACCATAGCTCACAAGCCAGTCGCGCTCGCGCGGAGAGTCGGCCGGCGCCGGCGCTCCGCGCACGCCGAAAAGGTATTTCTCCGCGAGATAGATTAACATCTGCTGGGCGCGCTGGTAGAGATTGGGCAGGTCGATCAAATCGGAGAAAACGTAGTAACCGTCGTACCGCAGGAGCGGATTGGCATTGAAGAGGAGCGTCGTGACGCCGGCGGCGATCATCATGTTGAACGCCAGATCCCGCCAGACCCCGGGCCCGGCTGACGCCCAGAACACCGCGGCCAGCCCGGCGACAAAGAGTTCCGCGATCACCCCCGCCGAAGCGACGGCAATGCGTTTCCACCGCTCGCGAAACGCCCAGCTTGAAGTGACATCGACGTACGGCAGCGGGCTGAAGAAAAGCAACATCACGCCGAGCGTATGCACCTCGCCGCCGAAGTGCTTGCAAGCCGCGGCGTGACCCAGTTCATGCAGCACCTTCACCACGACGATGCCCAGGTAGAGCAACACGAGATTGGACGACGCGAACACATTGCGCGACGCCGTGCCCAGCTCAGCGCTGTGATCGATGCACGTTTTCACCGCCCAGCCGAGCACGCCGCACCAAACGATCGCCGCCCACGGTCGGAACAGCCACCGCAGAATCGGTTGGGCCCGATTCAAGGCGGCATCCGGGTCAACCAGCGGAAGACGAGAAAACATCAGGTTCGACCAGGTGAACATGCGCTCGCGCTGCTTGCGCTTCCGATAGCGCGCAAAAAATTGCTCGCTGTCCGCGGCTAGCTTGTAGTGCAACAAATTCGCGTGGTAGAGCTGGGCCAAAAGCTGGATGACATCTTCCTGACCGGGCGCACCGTCCGGATCGTTATCCAGCGTTTCCTGCCACGCATCCTCCACGGTCCGATCCGGGCGAAGCCGCGCGACGAAGGCGTAGGCCTCGGGCCGCAGCCGAAAGAATTGGTTGTTGAACGGGTCGTATAACACGTGCCAGCGCCGGCCGCGAAACGACTGGCGTCGAACTTCGACGCGCGGCCGCAGGGTGACGGTCTGCCGGGCCACGCGATACCACACATCGCTGAAAGTGCGGGAGGATTCAGTCATGGGCCGCGCGCGAAGAAACCGTCTTCATTGTGACTTCCTACCACCAGCGCAGCCGCAAGTAATCCACGGTCCGGTGTGTCGCGATCCATAAGGGCGCATGCCGGCCGGCGTCAAGCCGGGCGGCGCCGCTCATCCCGGGACGCCACCACGACTCGGCTTTTTGGGGCAGCGTGCAGCGCACCAGGAACATATTTCCTTCTGGTCGAGGCACCGCCATCGGCTCAACGCGCTCAACGTGCACGGCAAAACGGCTTCCCGGCTTGCTGGCGAATGCGATCTCGCCCGGCGCGCCACGGGCGACGTCGCGGACGTCGTCTTCCTTGACCAGCACCTCGGCGTACATTTTGTCCAGTCGGGCAATTCGGAAGAGCGCGTCACCTTGCTTGAGCGGCGCCCCGATGCGTTCGCGCAGGTCACCTTCGATGACCACGCCATCGAACGGCGCGCGCATCTCGCTTTGGGCCAGGTGCAATTCCAGAATCTCGAGCTTGGCTTTCGCCTGCGCGGCGCGCGCTTCCGCGACCTGCATGTCACCCAGCTTGCGGTCGGAACGCGCTTGCTGGACCTCGCGCTCGAAGCGCGTTTCATCGGCTTGCGCCGCGCTCAGCTCGAGCGCGAGTTCCGTCCGGTCGAGCGTGGCGAGGACCTGGCCGGCGACGACCGTGTCGCCCTTCTGCACCCGGACCTCGCTCAGAAAGCCCTCAAAGGGCGCGGACATGACCGCGGTTTCCAGCCCCCGCAGGGAAAAACCGGCCGCCACCCGATAATCGAGCCGGCCGAAAACCGCCCAGGCCAGCACGAGTGCCCCGGCCACCGCACCGGCCTTGGCCAGCGTGTGCTCGATCCCGAAAAGTTTTCTGAGCCGCCCGCGCAGGGCGCGCGCCCAGCGCTCACCCACCCAAGCTCCGGCGCGTTTGAGCGCGTCAAGCCGCCGGGCGGCGTGGTCGGCAGTCAGCCGGAGGTGCCGCAGCTCGTGCTCCGAAAACGGCACCTCCGCCCGCTCGCAAGTCAGGGCCCCCACGGGGACCCCGCCCGCCCGCAGCGGCACGGTGGCGAGGTTGCCCGGCTTTTGCTCGGCCGCATACACCGCGTGATCGCGGACGATTAGCGCCGATTCGGCCGCGGCGGGTAGCACGATCTCGGTGTCCTGGTCCGCAGCCTCCTCCATCGCGGCCTCCAGTTGCTGCACCACGGTCATCTGTTCTTCGAATTTTTCCAAGTGGCTGATCGCCTGCACCCGCAAATACGGGCCGCGTTTCCAGGCGAGGCTGACCCGCTGGCACTGGTGCCGCGCCGCGAGCTCGTTGCACAGCGTCATCGCCGCGGCGGCAAACTCTGCTTCGCCGTCGAGCAGGGTGACGAGATCGAGCACGGAGACGACGGTTTCGACGTCGCGCCGCGCCGCGCCGAGTTGGCGGTTGAGTCCGTAGACCCGCGGCGCATCCGCCGCCAGGCGCACGCGTCGGATCGCCTCCTCCGCGATCGGCCGCTCGACCGGCGGCAACAGCAGCACGCACACTGCCGCGCCCTCGCCGGCCGTTTCGAGCCGCACGGCGGCGATCCAACCGTTGCCGGCGGCCGCGCGCTCCACCCCGGCGAGCGCATCCAGGGAGAGACCGCCGCCGCGCAAGCCCGCGTCGGCGGCGAGGCGGATGCAATTGCGGAAGACGTGCAACCGGCCGGGCGGGAGCGAACGGGCGGTCCATTCCCACGCGGTACGCCAGCGTCCCGTCGGCGCGGCTTCGGCCTCAGGGGCCGCGGGCGCGCCCGGCGGTTCAGCGGGAATGGCTAGCGCGGCGGCATCGGCCCCCCCCGTGAGCAGGGCGAACGCCTCGAGGCATGCCGGCCAGAATTCGTTCGGGGGACCGGTAAACGCCCGCAGCTCATCGATGCGTGCCGTCGCCCGCGCCACGGTATCGGATGAATCGGAGCGGTGGACGTCCACGGGCGGAGAATTAATCGAGTTCGAGGTGGCCGACGGCGCCGGGCGCGATTTCCGCGCCGGGGTTTTCGAAGATCACCTTCACCCGGCGCAGGCCGCTGCCCGGGTCGACCACGGGCGCGAGATATTCGACCGTGCCGCGCACGTCCCGCTGGCCGGTGGCCACCTCGATGTGCAGTTTCACCTCGCGACCGCGCGCCAGACCCGCGGTTAGGGCGGGGGCAATATCGGCGACAAAGTACGCGTGCTTCAATTCCACGAGCCGAACCACGGGCTGGTGCGGCTCGCAGGCCACGCCGAGGTCAACGCGGAGGTCGGTGATCACTCCGGCGAACGGCGCCGTGACGGTCCGGTGCGCGAGCTGCTCGCGCGCAATGTCCAATTCAATGCGCTCACGTTCCTTGCTGGCGGTCAGCCGGTCCCGCTCCGCGATGGCGAGCTTGTAATCAAGCTCCTTCTTCTCAACCTCGTCGTGGCTGACGGACTGGGAACGGTCGAAGAGCCGCTTGGTCGATTCATAATCGGCCTGCAAGATGCCGACGCGGTGCTCGGCCACCTCGAGTTCGGCGCGGCTTTCGTACACCGAACGTCGGCGCGCGACCTCCAGCTCCTCCAGCGTTTTGTCGAGTTCCAGGATGACCGCGCCCGTCTCGACCGCATCACCTTCCTTGAAATGGATCACCTGCACCGTGCCGGCCACCGACGCGCTCAGCAGCGAATCGTGCACCGGCTCGGTAATGCCGGGCACCTGGGTGTGCGGCGCAGGGGGCTGGTCGGCGAATACCATTCCCCCCATGAGCGCGGTCAGGGCGCCAATGACAGACTTAGTTCGCATTGGGGGCACGAACCGGATCGGGTACGACGCCGCCCGGCGGCACCGGTTTTGACCGGGACTCTTTCGCCGCCGGCCCATCCGTGAGATCGATGCCGCGAAGCTTGAGCAGACGGCCACAGGCCATTTCGAATTCAACCCGCGCCTTTTCGTATTCACCCCGGCTTTCCAGAGCGGCCACCTGTGCGTCGGAGAACTGGTTTTCCACCTCGAGGAGACGGCGGCTGTCCGTCTTGCCTTCGCCCAGACGGTTCTGCTCATTTTTCAGCAGGCGCTGGCCGGCTTGCGCCACCTCGTCGTAATTGGCGGCGACGGCCCTGAGGCTCTCGATCTTGCGTTCCGCCGTGAAGATGTTGTTGGCGATCTCGACCTCGGCGGCCTTTAGGTTCAACAACGCTTCCCGCCCGTGAGCCTGGGCGGCATACAGCGTGTTCGCCTGCCGGATGCCGGTCAGCACGGGGACCCGGACCTCGACGCCGACCGACCACGACTTGTGCCCATCGTGCTCGAGGTCGGCCCATGAATCGCTGTAATAGCTCCCGAGGCCATTGTTGCCGTAGCTCGCTTTGAGATCGACTTGCGGCCAGCGCTGGTTCCGGGCATAGGCGACGCGGATTTTTTCCTGCTCCACGTGATAAAGCCGCGAAAGATACTCCGGATGCAGCGCAACGGAATCACGCAAGGCGTCGTCGATGGCGGGTGGCGGACCGGGCGGTGGCGGCGCATCGCTCGCGTGGAGGACCCAGTTCGGTTCGTCGACGGGTTCCGCGAACAGCGTGCGCAAACGGCCGGAGACCTCGACCATATGCTGCTGCGCCTCGCTCGCGGCGGAACGCCGCTGCGCCAGACCGGCTTGGGTCTCGACGAGTTCAATTTCGGCCATCTTGCCCTCGTGCACACGATCCCCGTTTTCCGCCAGCAGCTTTTCGGCGGCGGCGACCGACGTTCGGCGCAGTCCCAGCCGCTCCTGGGCGACATAGAGATCCCAATACACGCTCTCGACCGAGCCGACCACCACCAGCATCTGCCGGCGGAATTCCTGGCGGGCGAGCTTCTCGTCCTCCTTGGCCAGGCGCAGGTGGGCGAAGGTCGCGGAAAAGCCCACGTCCTTGAGCAAGGGCTGGGTGAGCGTCACGCCGAGGAACGTCTGGAATTGCCGGAGCAGCGGATCGGTCGGCAGCACGCGCAAATTGTTATTAAGGTCGCGCACCGAGTACCCGAAGTTATAGTGTGCCCCCGTCGGTGTGAGCCCCTCGAGCCCGGCGGAATAGAGTTTGTTTTTCTCTTCAAAAACCGCGGTGCCCTGCGAGATCGTTTGTTCGACCGTGTTCTTGCGCTGGTTGTACTCCTCCGAGACCGACGCCACGAACTCGGGTTCGAAGGCGCCGAGTTCGGCTTTGCGCAAGAAGCCCGCCGCCGCGAGCGTCTCGCGCTCCGCACGCAGCACGAGATTGTGGGCGAGCGCAAGGCGGCGGCTATCGTCGAGTGATAGCGGGAGGTTTGCCATCAGCGGTGTGGCCGCCGCGGGGCCGGCGTCCGCGGCCCGCGCCACCCCATGGCCCAAAGCGGCCACACCCGCGAAAACAAGCGCCGCGCAGCGGGCACGAAGCCCGCGAACGATCATACCCTGAGCGGCAGGACGCGCGTTCATCGGAAAGAGATAATGAATGCCGCGAGACCGCAAACCAGAGATTCAAGCAGGAAACCGAAAAAGAGCGATGGCCTCCGGCCAGAGGCGAGGCACCCAACGTTGGTCCGACCCGGCTGACGGCAAAGCGGTGCCAGCCGACGACCGGTCGGCCCCGCCAGGTCCGGAGCATCGGTCGTACGATCAATCCGGGCGCCCGCATGGAGCGCGATATGAAAAGCGGCCTGCAAGTTCCGCCGGATGGAACCACATACGCGCAAGGGAGAAACAGGCGGCAAAAAGTACGGAATCATTTGGAGGGTGACGGGACGCAGGATTTAGGCCAGGGGTGAGGTGAGTTCGGCGGGTGATTCGTATGATGACAAGATGAGGGGATGGCAAGCCCTCATGGAAGGAGGCCGGAGGCCGACCGGAGCGAGGGCTTGAGGGAGTGAGTGGCGCGGGGAAGCGCGGTGGGGACGGATAGTCGAGCGAGCCGGGCGGCCGGACTGAGTTGTGGTCTTGGCGGAAGTCTTCGCTGGCGACGCGGGCCTCTGTCAGTGTCGGCGGAAACGCTATGAACACCGCAGACTTCGAAGGTGACGGCAAAGCTGACATCGTTCTGACCAACAACGTCACCGGCGGCCGGGCGGTCACACCGCCGCCATAAATATATATTCCGTTTGGAGCAATGGCGGCAACCAGTAGCAGGGCCAGGAAACACTTCAAGAGCCGGGACGAGGCCTTGGGCGAAAAGAACAGTCTTGAAGTTGAGGCCGCAAATGTCGGCGGGGAATTCCGGGCGCGGCATACCCGCCTAAGTTCCGAGCAGTTGGCCGAGGCCGAAGCCGCATTCTCCCGGCTCGGTTCACGGCCGATGAACCTAGCTGTTCAGTGGTTCCTAGACACCTACCGTCCGCCTACAGAGGAAATGACCCTCGATAGCCGCCGAGCATGTCCGGCAGGATCCGCGCCATCCGCTCGCGGTGTTTGTCAATGCGTGGAACGAGTAGACCGAGTATAGCTTCTTGCTTCCGGAAAAGCGCTACGGACTGGGCTACCTCAAGGAGTTGAAAAAAGCGCTGGGATGATCCGCCCGGTTCCACCGGCACCGGGCGCCGGCGCATCCCGCGCGACATTTGTATGATCGGTGGGTTCGACCAGTATCACCACTTTGTCGGCGGCAGTCCCGCCCAGACCCGACAGGAAGTGCGGCGCTGTTTCGATCAGGCCGGCCGCAATGGCGGCTACATTCTGTGCCCATCCGATCAGTTTTTCGAGGCGGACGTCCGGTTGCTCGACGCCTTCGCGGACGAGGCGCATCGCTGCACCTACACTGCGGAACTTCCTGAAGTCGCCGGCGCGGTGACTCGCCAAGTTCGTCAATGGGCGGCTAACGTTCCAAGTGACGAAGCTTGAGATAGAGGAGCAGCATCGCCCATCCGATCAGCGTGATTCGCACGATAATTGGCGCACAAGCCTTTGGTGCCGGCCGCCAGCAGCAACCTGCCGTGCGGGCTTTTCTAAGAAGCACCGCATCGGGCGTGGGCCCGTCAGGCCTATTTCACAATCAGCTCGCCGCGCATTCCAGCCAGCGAGTGACCATTGCAGGAACAAAGGTATGGATATTTGCCGGGCTTGGTCGGGCTGGCAAACGTCACGTCGCCCACTTCCTTGGGTCCGAGCACCGGAATCTTCGCGACAATCTGCGAGACGAGGGCCTTCGGTATGTAGTCATTGTCGCGGGCCGAAATCGCGGCCATGGCGAATGCGTTCGGGTCGGCATTTGCCTTCAGGAGAATCCAATTGTGGCCCATTCCGTTCTTGGGCATCGTGCCCTCATTGCGGAGCTGAACGTGGATCATCTCGCCGGGGCGGGCCTCGATGTGCGTCACACTGAATTTCATTTGGTCGTTGGCGACAATGACGATCGTTTTCACGGCGTCATCGGCGCGGCTGGCGGGTAATGCAGCAAAGCTGATCAATGCCAAGGCGAGGGTGGGGAGGAGGATCTGGTGTTTCATGTTATGCTAGTTTGAGTGAAAGTCGTCAAAGATTTCGGGCCGCGGATGTTTCTAGAATACGATCCAGGCTTGGAAATAGAGGGTGTTGTTGTCCCTCGCCGAGCGGCCAGTGCCATCGACATTGGTCTTGGACCCGTCAAAGCGGTTGTAAACGGTGTATTGAACCGAGAACTTCACATTGCTCCTCGGCCAGAACGCCGGACCTACGCCTTTGTTAAGGGGCAGGTAATCGAACTCGAAGACAAACCCATCGCTGTTGGGCGAAGCTTCCGGGCTGTCCGCGTAGGCAACCTCATCGTGCGATCCGCTAACCTTGAAATACTGCGCTGCGAACCCGTAGGTTTTGTCGACAAGATAGTCGACGGAGCCTTTGAATTCGTTGAGTGATCCCGCCGCGTTCTCAGTGTTGCCGAGCGCCTGACTAGCGTGCCAGTGATCCCTTTCATAGATATAGGTGACGAGGGCGGTGAGGTCATTCGGGCCAATCGGTTTTTGGAATTCCGAGTCCAACCCGAAATCCACGATCCGGTCCGTTCCCGCACTTGCATCCCGGCCTGGATAGGTGGTAGCGGCGAGACCAAAGAGACCTGTTTCCCAAGCGCCGCCCCCGGCGGGATGAGTGTACGCGATTCGCCAATAGGGAGCTAGTCTGGCCAGTTGGGTTTCGCCGGATGGGTCCACGCCCAAGTTTCGCTGCAAGCGACTCGGCAGAGTCTTGTACGCGCCAAAATCGATGTAGAGTTTGTTGTCAATCATCGCATAAACACCCAGTCCCGCCACCTGCTGGGCCAATCCACCGTCGATCAGAGCCGCGGCGGACGGCGTGGGCGCGAGTCCCGATCCCGCGAAAGGGAAACCCCAGGCCGGCAGGGTATTCCAAGGATCCTGAAGGGTCGGATTATTGTTGAGGTAGATGCCCCACAGCGAGCTATGATCCGCAATTGAGAGGGTATTCGCATAACGCACATCCAAGTTGTCCCACGACCAGGACTTCCCCACCCCATCGTAGGTCACCTGCGAGAAGATGCCAATCTTGTTGAGAAACGCCGCCGTTGACTCGCCAAATAGATGTGAGGCATAGGGGCCAAACAGCCGGCCAGCGTAAAAAATACTGGCCTGAGTCGTGGCGTAGTTGTTGTTGTCGCCGAACCCCGGCGCGGCCCCACCCTCCTGCGCGCTCCGCGTCTTGGTAAACGACGGCTCGATCATTGCCGCGAGGGGCGGCAGCATGCTTTCCTCGGAACTCATGGTGTACCCGCTTAATTTGAACAGTCGGCCCATGTCGTTCAGCACGGGGAATTCGCTGTGGCAGTTGATGCATTGCGTATTCAACTGCCGGGCAAAACTCGGCACGGCGCGACCGGTGATCGCCGAGGCCGCCAAGAGGGTAATCCCCAGCAATCCTTTCAGAAGGGAAGCGACTGCCGTCTGCATGCTGCGGACGAAAAGTAGTAAGTCCGAATTAGTGATAATGCTTGGAGCGTTTCTCCATAAATAAATTTTGCCAACAAATAAAAGAATCTAATGCGCACATATTGCGAAAAGTTTCCTGCCCGTTGTGATTTCGACCGATTCAATGCCGCGGCGAGGTGAATCGGCCGGGAGCCTGCTAGTTGTACCCCAGGCAAATCAAGGTCCGTCCGACCTGGCGGAAGGCAAAAAATGCGCTACAAGCAGCATTGAATGCGCAGACAAAATCGCCTTTCTTGCTATGTTTCTCACGAAAAAAAGGAGCTATTATGGCGATTATCAAAATCCATCTCGAGCGGGAGGAACTCATGGCCGTCGAGCGCCGGGCAGGTGAACTGGGAATTACGGTGGAGGCTCTTGCCTACGGCGCCCTCAGTTGTACGATGAGCCATGTCCGTGAGGCCTATTGCCGGGTGCGGATCGACCAAGCCGTCGGTGAGCGGGGCCAAGATCTGCCCCTTTGGAGCGACGGGGCCAGAAGCGTCAGCATTTACGAGGGCAAGCGCGATATCGCCCAATCCCCCGGGCCCAAGGGCGGCCCGCTGTAAGATCCCGCCGCGTTCGTCCGAAAAGCCCGCCGCCCAGCGGCGATGGCTGCGTCTTGGGGATGCTACAGCCCCATCCTCTCCCAGCCTTTCCGGTTGGGGTCGCGCGGCGGCAGGCCGAGGAGCTCGCGGCCGAGGTCGACGTAATACCGGTAGTTCTCGAGCGGCGTGCCGTTGGGGATCTGGTGATCCAGCCCAAATACGCAGCCGCCCTCGCGCATCAGCGGCTGCATCTTGTATTCAAGTTCGCGCCGGATCGCGGCCTGGTCGGACCGCAGGACATGCTTGTCGATGCCCCCGAGCATCGCGAGTTTTGAGCCAAACGTGCGCCGCACCTCGACCATATCCATGCCGGCGGCGGGCTCCATGGGGTAGATACACGTCACGCCGCAATCGAGCAGGGCCGGCAGGACCGCGTTGATATTCCCGTCGGTGTCCATTTGGAAAATCTTTGCTCCGCGTTCCGCGAGGAGCTCCCAAATCGCGCGATAATAGGGCCGGAAATGTTCCGCAATCTGCGCGGGCCCCACCAGCGGTCCGGATTTTCCCGCGAAGTCCTCGTGCACGGACAACTGGTCAATGGTCAGGTGCTCGCAGATCGGCTCCAACACCCGCCGCGTCGTGTCGGCCAGGGTCGCGAGGATGTCCGCCATCAACTCGGGTTGTTCGTAATAGGAGAGGCAGGCCACCTCCTCGCCCATGAGATCGCGCGGCATGTCAAACGCCCCCGGCATGTAGGCCCGGATCAACGCCCCCTCCTCCCTCGCCCGTCGCGCCGCAGCCACCTCGTCCCAGTTGATGCGGTCCGGCGTGAATTCGAAAAATGGTTTCACCCGCAACCAGTCATCCATCGTCTGCACCGGAAAATCCATCGGCAGCGCATGCGTGGCGGTCTTCTTCAGCAGCATGAGGGTGCGGCCCAGGAAATCCCGCTGCACCAGCTTCTCCTCCGTCTCCTCGAGCGTCACGGGGGCCGCGCCGCGGGGCAGCGGCTGGCCGCCGAAATCGACGATCGGCACGTAATCCCAGTCAAAGGCCGTCAGATTGAGCTCGTCCTCGGTCGCCCCCTGCGCGCGCCATTCGTCTTCCAGCCCGATCAGCGGACCGAACAATTCGACAAACATCGGCCGCGGGGCGGACCCGAAGGTCATGAGATCGAGGTACTGCTGGCGGTGAAAACGCATGGGAAAAGAGCGGCGAAGTTCGCTTGTCTACGCGGAAAGCCCGGCCTTCATGGCGGGTGGTTCACCGCCAGCGAATCCCGTTGGCGCCCCATTTGAAAGAAGCGATATGCTGTTCTGGCTAAAAAAGGCCGTCTCCTACTGGCTGATGCCGTTGCCTCTCGGCCTCGCGTTGATGGTCGCCGGTTTGCTGCTCCTGCGCTCGGCGCGCTGGCCGCGGGCGGGCCGCCGGCTGCTCGTCACCGGCGTGCTGCTGCTCCTGGTCCTGAGCAACAAGCAAGTGGGCCACGCCCTGCTGCGGCCGCTCGAGAACCGCTATGCCGCCCAGCCCGAGCTGGCGGCCGGGGCGCCCTTGCCGGCCCCGCTCGCGGCCTGCCGCGCGATCGTCGTCCAGATCG
>OCZT010004409.1_pt1 | contig 14176 bp, 8 predicted proteins | sample 1539031 | NCBI WGS metagenome assembly OCZT01 (sample SAMEA3539308, study PRJEB22396) | soil metagenome | biome: tundra; feature: field; material: soil | place: USA | collected 2010-05 | depth 0.15 m
GACCACCGAGATCTACACTCTTTCCCTACACGACGCTCTTCCGATCTCCAGGGATCCCAGATTCAATTTCGTCATGCAACTCACTTTCTATCGACCAGTTCCGTTGCCGAGGATTCCGTTGGAAGAACAAAGTGCTTCGTCGAGCATCCTCCGAAATCATTCAAGTAGCTTCCTGAAATTCTCCGCTATTTCTCCATCAGCACCACCGCGGATCGCGCGCCCACCGTAACGGCGCCGGTGGAAGGCTTTGCCTCCGCCGACTCGGGAGATACCTCGACAAGGTTTCTTGCTCCCGCGATCTTCGCCGTAAGCAAGACCGGATGCAGTTCATCGTTTACGAGCACCACAGCGTGTTTTCCCGAGGATGCGCGAAAAACGCTGTAATCGCCGTAAGGCTTGCCATCCCTTGTGACTGTTGCACCCACAGTGTCGCGAAACTCTGCATCCCAGAGGTAGTCCCTGTATCTCTTTCGCAAGTCGTCCACTTTCTTGCCATAATCGAGAGTCAGGGGAAAATCTTTCAGGTCGCCTTTGAAGAAAAATGACTCATAGCTCATGATGTACCGGTCCAACAGCGCCCGGTTTATACTTTCACGGTCGTCGAAACCGTTGATGGCGATCATCATCGGGCGGAAGGGTGAGGCATAGCGTTCCGCCGGGATGTTGCCCGGAGAAATCCGGAAATAAGAAAGAGAGTAGGTCTGTTCTTCCAGGTCGTATGGGTCCTCGCCGGCGAAGAGAAAGTGGTCCTCACCGACCGATTTTCTGACCATGTCGCGGAAGAGAGTCCCCATGCGCAAATCGCCCACCCACAAGCTAGCGGGGGAATGGTGGCCGTGTGTCGAGGAAAAGCAATAAAAGGCGCCACCATGATGAAATACCTCGTCATACAACATGCCCGTGGCGCCTAAGTCCAGAGTCTTTTGGAACTCTTCCGCCGTGAGATTGAGCCATCTTTGATCGTTGGTGCAGGCCGGTGCGAATCGGCGTGTGTTGATAAAGTTTAGCTGCTCCGGTGTCTGATACTCATACCCGTGGAACTGATAGGGAATTCCGTAGGGGTCGGTTGTCATGTAGTTGTGCAATTCTCTTTTGTACCGGTCGGTCGTGATGTCGGCCCAAATGTATTTCTGAAACAGAATTACGTGGACACCCATTCTTTCGATCGTAGCGATCGCATTTTTCAAGTCCCCCGCCGTGCCCAGCCGAGGATCGATATCGAATGAAGGATTGCCGCGATCCTGTCCACCAATGTTCCAGCCCACGAGTTGAATGGCCGAAACCCCGTTTTGCGCCGCTTGCTCGGCGCGTCGCGGAAGATCGCTATATCGCGTTCGCAAATCGTCCTCGGGCGAATTGATCTGAATCTGTTGCCAGGAATTGATGTCCTGGATCCATGCGGGGCTGACGGGAGTTTTGAACCATGTGGACTTCCAAGTCTTATAGATGTCCACCCCGTTGTGCCAGTCGCCGCTGTAGAGGCTTAGAACGACAGTTGACAGTGGTCCCGTTTCGCCCGGATTGAGAAAGGGGAAATGCACGGCGCCAAGCACGATACGCGCAGGATGACCATCTATCGTCGGAGTCGCAGGCGCCCTCTTCTGATAATTCGTTTCGTAACCCGGCTTGAGCTCGGTCGTAAAACTTACAAGTTCGCGTCCGGTGATGTCGTGTGTCCCGACATATAGTCCCTGCCCAGGCGCCGAAACGAGGATGTAGCGCACAATCCCGTATCCTCCGTCGTTCGCAATCTGAGTAGGATAGTTCGTTCCGTATTCGCCGCTGCTATCAGGCATGATGGGATAGATCCCGGTACGCGTCATGTTGCCATAGGTGGAGATTTCTCGGGTGAGAGAGTTGCTCGGAATTGGCGGCCTCAGGTCTCCCAGCATGGGCCACTCGACGGAAGCGACCGTGTACGGCGACCGGTTGTCGATCTTGGCGTTGAAACAGGCCCGCGCCCCATCCAGAGTAACTGTTGCCTCAAAGCGGATATCCAACTTGCCGGCGTATTCGCTCTCAAGGTTTTCCCATATAAGAGTGAGTTGTTTGCCGTCTTCCGACCTTGATATGGAGGCGAGCCGGTTTCGCCCCCCCAACACAGGGTTATAAGCTCGATCCGGCAAGGGGACGAACATCTCGAAGGATTCAGCCATCTCGGCACGTGGGCTGATCGACCAATGAGTGCGCTTGTTCTCAAAATGAGTCAGCGCTCCCGTATCCCGATCGAATTCCAGAAGAACTGCGTCATTTTCAAGAGAGATCCGTTGATCGCCCAAAGGATAGAGTCTGTCCGAATCGTGCACAGGAGAGTCCTGTCCGGACTTCACATCTTGGCCGGCCCCGGGACAAACTGCAGCGATAAAAGCAAACAGAATGCAAAGAGAGGATAGGGAACCCAAGCTTTGCTTCTTCGATGCCCGCTGCTTCGCTTGCGGCATAAGGTAAATTGATAGGTCGTTCACGGGATGCTCCTACAGGCCTTCAAAAGGCCTAAATGCCAATCTTTAACTCAATCGTCTTTTCCAGTCCTTGAACTCTGCATCGTTCTCCTGCTTTCTGCGGACAGGGGCGCCGCGAGTGCGCCCCTGCAAAGATATTGGTATACGGCAGGTATTATGCGTAAATCAGTTTGAACGGTCGTACATGAATCCGATACGCCGGAGTTTGACCTCCATCCCGCCAAGATCCCGAATAGAGCATCCATCCTTGAAGCGTGGCGGGATTAAACCACTTCAGCGGCAGACGCGGATTGTATGGATTGAGCGAGACCGACTCCCAAGGATCCTCGTGATGGACCATGGTGAATGGTCCCCAAGGCTCCGGCGAATCGTAAATAAGTAACTCGCTGCCGGTATCGGGATTGGCCTTCACTTTATTTCTCCATGCCAGCAGAAGATAGCGCTTCAAGGGGGCTATATAAACCATGTCCACGTAGCCAAGATAGCCGGGATGAGTAAGAACGGGGACGGCCTGGCTCATAACGCTGGTCCAAGTGGGGGCGTTGTTATTCATTGCCGAAACCCATTGCCAAGACGCTGCATTCAGGATTTGGTCATGCGGCACGCGGCCGAGACGGCAGTGAACGCCGTTGTCCCAGCCCTCGCCGGAGATGGCATAGACAAAATTGTCCAGCGCTCCTGCATTGTCTTTTCCGAAATTGATAAACGCGGCAGAGGCAAAGGTGCGCCCGGGAAACATCGGCGTTTGAATTTGCTTCGGTGAAGAGACTGTCCAAGTGAGGCCAAAATCGGAGGAGGCGATCACGTGGGCATCGTAACCGTGCCCGTAATTCGCATACATGTTATAGATATCGGCGTTCAGGCCTGAATTGTCTCCCGGGCCCGTCACGTTCTGGATGGCGAGATACAGCGTTCCTCCGACCGAGATAAGGCCTGTTGATTTGAGACCTGCGCCCCCGGACCCGGAGAAATTTGGCATGGCGTTGGAACGCGTGAGAGTAAAGTTGGTAGCTGATCCACTGAGGCATTCAAAGTCGAACCCGCCCCTCTTATCCGGCCATTCCGGATCACACGCCGAAGTGTAAAGCCGATCGTCCGATGCCCAGGTGATGGGGAAGGTGTCGCCCCGTTGGTTCGGCTCCGGGTTGGGAACGCTGGGCCCCAGCCACTTAAAGCCGCGAATTACTTTGCTCTTTGGAATGTCCGCGATGCTGTGCGCTGCAGGATAGTTGTTATTAGCGGCAGGGTGATTACTTCCTTGTTCTTCGCTCATCAACAGCTTGCCAGCGACCGCACCGCAAGCTGCAGTTATTAGCATCCGCCTTCTTGAGAATTTCACGATTCCTCTTTCAGCAACTCGTTGTGCGCCGAGTTGGGCGTACCGTACGCCCAGCTTCAAGAAAGATCTAGACAGCGCGCCAGCTACTGCAAAAAATCTACTCCCCGTGCTGTGTCACAGGGAGTAGATCTCAGGTTAGGGTTGTGAAGCCACCGCGGACCGCTACCAGATTATTTTCATCGCAACCTGAACAATCCGGCCTGCGCCCGCGGAGCCAATCGCGCCAAAGTAGGGCGACCCGCTGTAGACAGCATTGTTAGCCCCCCCCCAATTTGTGTGATTGAACGTATTGAAGGCTTCTCCCCGGGTCTGCCACGTCACCCGCTCACCCAGCGGAATGTTCTTGAAGAGAGAGAAGTCCAGGTTTGTGGAATGGGGTCCGCGCATCATGTTCCGCCCCGAGTTGCCGAACAGCCCCAGACCCGTGTGCTCGAAGGCACACGGATTGAACCAGGCCGCCATGGTGTGGATCTTGTCAGGAGCCTGGCAAGTGGGGTTCGCAGACACGGCGCCTGCACGGTTCGGATTCCCTACGATCGTTGCGCGCTGCCCATTGCCCTGATTTATGAATTGCTCGTCGTAGTCAGCGATCGAAAACGGCGATCCGGACTGGATGTTCAAAATCCCGTTTGTCTGCCAGCCCCCAATCAGCAGGTCAGTGACTTTGTTGGCGTTGCTGAACAGGAGCTTTCCCTTTCCAAAAGGCAGCGGATAGACAAGGCTGCCGACGAAACGCTGCTGGATATCGAAGCTGGAAGTTGAATAGTCCAATCGCCAATTGTATTGGTTCATGGGACCGTTACCGGAAGTGTCTCCATTGATTCCGGCATCGCTGGACTTGTTATCTAGGCTGTGCGACCACGTATACGAGCCCAGGAAAGTCAATGCACGGCCTTGATGTTCTGCCTTGAGTTCCAGCGCATGATAGTTTGAAGCGAACTCGAACGGGTGACCTAGCTCGGCGCCAAAATTCGGATACGGAACGCGCGCGGAGGCCGGCGACGGGTGGTTAGGATCGTACTGTGTCGGAGCGTTTTCCCAGGCACGCCCCGTCAGGTGATGCGCCTCAGAGCCCAGGTAGTCTGCCTCGAGCTTTACGCCCCCGACTTCACGTTCGACGGAGGCTGTCCACGACTCCACGTAGGGAGGTATGTACTTATTCTCCGCCCAAACAAAACCTAAATTGGCAGAAGTCACTGGGGCAAAGGCGGGCAAAGGTGGAAACAGGGTGCTTGTGTTGACGTAATACTGGACCGACTGCTGGGCAAAGGGGTATTCGCCGCCCGCAAACGACTCTTTGATCTCGGAGCTGTCATAGAACAGGCCAAAGCCGGCGCGCAAGACAGTTTTACCGTTCGTATTGGGGCGGAATGCGAACCCGGCCCTGGGCGCAAACACCTTCCATTGCTGTGGCCCCGGCGCTGGACCTCCATACGCATAAAGACTCCCACCGATCCCATCCTTAATGATCTGCTCGCTTGCCGTGTAGAGACCGCCCCCGGCGATGTTGGGATCGATCCAGAAAAAGTTATCGCGGGCCTCATGTGGCAAGGGAGTAAAATCCCACCGCAACCCCATGTTGACAGTTAGGCGCGGGCTGACCTTCCAGTCATCCTCAATCCACGGCGCAATGTAAGAAACGAACACGTCATCGGCGTTCGCATTGCCCGGGCTGGTGGCGTACTTGGTGGGTACCTGGGCGTTCGCATTCGAAGTCCAGCCCAGCAGGAAATCGCCAACCGGATTTCCGGTGATTGTGCCGTCAAAGCTGAATTTAGGTGAGGAGAAGTTATTGACATACGACTCAAGATGCATAAAATCGATGCCAAAGCTGAGATTGTGATTTCTCTTCACCATCGACAACGTGTCGGTAAACTCATAGTTCGGCTGATCGTACAACTGAGGCGCATAGCCGGGACCTCCTATAGTGGCAAAGCCCTGAATCGCGACCAGCGGGTAGGTGGTGTACTGGTTGTAAGGGAACATCCCCGTCAGGCCGATCGCATCCCATTCCGCTTGGGGAATAGCAACGCCGCCCAGGGTCACGACCTCGTGCATCCAGCCAAATGTTGCTTGATTGACGATGGTAGGAGAGAACGTGTGCGTAAAGGAGGCGACAACCTGTTTCGTTGGCTCATTCAGATAACTCGTCCCCTCGGGAGTGATGGCGGGCTGCGCTATCGTGTATTCGGTTTGCGTATAACGAGCGAAGAACTTGTTCTTGTCGCCGAGAGACTGATCGAAGCGATAGGTCTGCTGATTGGCGGTTTGTGGGGTCGCCGCCGAGAACACATAGTTACCGGCCGAATTATTAGTGAGATTGGGAACCGGGAAATGTGGAATTGCGCTGTTCGCGAACTGAGCGAAGTCGCTTTTGGGAATGGTGTTATTTGGAAACGGCGTTTGGGTCGTCGGATCCGTGATCGTGCTGGTGAACACGCCGTTCAGTACCGCACTCGATGGAACAATCGCATACCCGTTCCCTGACACGTGAATGCGGAGTCCCTCGTAGTTGGCAAAGAAGAACGATTTGTCTCGACCGTTGTAGATTTTGGGAATCCGGACGGGGCCGCCCAGGCTGTAACCGAACTGGTTCTGACGAAGTTGTGGCGCTGGTGGAGCGGGGTAGGAGAATACGTAGCCAGTCGCATCGAGGACGTTGTTACGAAGAAACTCGTAGGCCGTCCCGTGCACCTGATTTGTCCCCGATTTCGTCGTCAGATTGATCTGATTGGCGCCTCCGCCATAGGCAGCTGAGTAGCCCTTGGTCTGCTCCTGGAATTCCTGCAAAACGTCGATCGACGGAATGACTGCAGGCGTCCGATAGTACGCGTCGACGATATTGATTCCATCCAGCATGAATTGATTGGAATCGGGACGGCCGCCGTGAATGCTGATCGCATTCCCCTCATTCGCACGGTAGGCGCCCTGCTCACCGGAGTTAGAGGTTGCGCCGGCTTGCAACGTAAGCAACTGGGTGAAGTTGCGTCCGTTGAGCGGCAGGTCAGTAACCTGCTGCTCGCTAATCACCTGTCCAATAGCGGCGTTTTCGGTATCCAGAGTCACGGCCGATGCTTGCACGTTGACCGATTCGTTTACAGTGCCCGGGCGAAGCCGCACATCGACAGTTACTTCTTTGCCGACGAAGAGCTCAATGCCGCTGACAATCTCGTTCGCGAACCCTGTATTGATTACAGAGACTTTGTAGGATCCAGGCAACAGGCCCGGCACCGAGTACGTTCCTGTGCCCGAAGTCACGGTGTGCTCACTTACATTGGTTGCCACGTTCGTGACGGTAACGGCAGCCTTCGGAATAATGGCCCCCAATGTGTCGGTTACTGTTCCGACGATTGTTCCAGTTGCCCCGCTTTGCGCAACGCCGGGTGTGCTGTGAAGCAGCAAACACGTCGCGAACACGATGAACGCAAGTGCTCCGCATGATGGTTGGAAGGACCCAGAAACCTTCCTCAGGGATATTGACTGCATCCTGGACCTCAAAGGCTCACTCATAATCTCTCCTCGAAGACGTGATTTGTTGTGAATGTAGCCGAGATTGACCCTATTCTTCGTTCGGCTAACCCAACGCGAAACTTGATCGACCCGTCCATCGAATCGAGCGCGGGACACCGATCAACGAAGTCCACGTTACAGTTTTCGCCCGCAGCTACTGAGAAAGTAGTTGTCACATCGGACAACCGTCTATTGCGCATACACAGTTTGCGGAGTTACGAGCAATAGAAACTGTCGTCTCGCACCGAGTTACCGGTCTCTCGATTTACAACAACGGTATACTCGCGTGTTCGAAGCATTGTCAAGCGAAAAATAGGGAAGGGAAATATCCGACCAGGGAATCCTATCTAAGTTCATTAGAAGCTTAGTCATATAAGCACGCTAATAGGAGCGGATCGTAACAAGATCAGCTGGTGGCCCGCCACATCTTAGAAAAGCCACACGGTCTGTAGATCACTTTCTTCCCGGCGATATAAGCTCTTTCCAGATACCGCCCTCCGGAGCGGCGCGATCTCAGATGATCGATACGCCGACTAGCCCGTTGTTTCTACAGCGAAACCAGAGTAACAGTCATTGCGAGGCTTCCTGCGGCCGAATATCGCCAGAGCAAGTGCAAGCTTCGGGGGACAGGTTTTCGCTGCATGTGGCTCGACTGATGGTCCGCAAAGATGCAACACGGTCTTACGCGCAGAATTCGCTTCCCTCCCTGCAATCAGTCCTTCGGCGCGCAGGTAGATTCACGCAGCACAAAACGCGTCTTATACTCTAAGCTTGTCTTTGCGTTGCCCGGTCCAATCTCCTCCAGCAACGCCGTGAACGCGAGTCGGGCTATGTCGCCCGGTGAAAACTGAATAGTAGTTAGCGCAGGGTCCGTAAATTGGCAGACTGTCAGGTCATCGAATCCGATAATCGAGATATCTTTCCCCGCTCGCAAGCCTTTGGCAGTCAGGGCTTTCATCGCACCTATCGCGGCAACGTCATTGCAGCACAAAACTGCTGTTGGCGGTTTAGGTAGATTCAAGAGGCTCAATATGCCTTGCGCTCCGCCTGTCCAGGTGTGGTCGCATTCCGCCACCGTCTCTTTCTCCAGTGTTAACCCGACGCTCTTGGCTGCCCTTCGCAAGGCTGCGTAGCGTGCGCTCATGCCGTTCCAACTCAACTGGCCGCTCAAGTACCCGATCCGCTTATGTCCGAAATCCGCAAGATGCTTCACTGCTTCGCGCATGCCGGTCAGGTAATTGATCCGGACATGCCGAATTCCCGGAAGATCGTTGTCTGCGCCGGCGTAGACGATCGGGATATCGATGTTGGAGCCTCTCAGGTACTGCTCCATTCCGAAGGTCAACACGGCAATCCCTTCCACTTGTCGTTCCTGCATGCGTGCTGCGCAAGTAAGAACGTGCTCGGGATGGCGCTCAGTGTCCGCAAAGCTGACAAGAACTTCGTAGCCTTCTTCTACCGCTGCGCGTTCGAAATACAAGATGATTTCGGAAAAGAACGGGTTGCCGCCGCTAAGCTCTGAGACAATTAGCCCGACTGTGTGACTTCTCCCGCGTGCGAGCGCTCTGGCCTGGTAATTCGGGCGATATCCAACTTCCTGGATAACTGCTTGAACGCGACGCACGAGCTTCCGGTCGACCGTCTCGATATTATTGATTACTCTGGAGACGGTTGAATGGGAGACGTTTGCACGGCGCGCGATCTCTCTTATGTTCATTGCCTTCTTGGAGTGTTCACCCACAATAGTCCTGCCTCGCTCTTCCTGCCTGCGGACGAAGAGCAGTTTCGGAATACAGGTAGACTTCTTGAGGGCGGTGAAAGGAAGCTTTCACTTCTACCCCAGCGACCAAGAGCTGTCGCCGCCCGGGACCCCGGAGATGAAAAATCCACCTGCATCGTACTTTCGGTCCACGCCAATTCCGAAACTGCTATAGCCAATCCGCTTGCTGTTGGCTTTTGCCATTTAACCTGAGGTCACTGTTTTATCCGAAAATACCATCGACGATGGCTTTACCTGTGCTTACGACGGCCCGGCCAGAACCAGAAGGTGTAGAAGCCTCCAATCAATAGTAGAAGGATTCCCCCCCAAATGCCAGCATGGTAATTCGCCAGAACGACGGTCGTTGGCTGGGAGAAGTCTGCGATCGCCGTAAAGAGAATAATGACGCCGTAAACGGCGAGCAAGATACCGATGAAAAACCACACCGGCAGCATGTGACTGTGTCGACTCATCTTTCCCTTCCCTCTTTTGTAAACTACATCACTCTCGATTACCAGAACATCCACTGCAGTACGGCAAATAGAACAGCTACGCCGCAGGCCCAGAACACCGGCCGCTGGTAGATTGGGTATTGCTTCTCGCTCGGAATCGCAGTTCGTCCATACACGAGGCCTGCAAGTTCAGCAGCCGGTTTGGGCGTGGTGAAAAGGCTTACGACAACGGTCACCAGGACACAGATTAAAAGCGACCAGAGTGCACGATAGAGATTCTCAGCCATGTCCTTCGCCTCCGGGGATAGTGCGAAGTATGCGAGGTAAGATGGCCTTAACTTCACCAGCGTAAACATAGCAATCGAAGAGCCTGTGCCTGCAAGAAGCCCCCAAAATCCGCCCTTTGGCGTGGCTCTTCTCCACATCATTCCCGTAATCACCGTGCCGAACAGAGGGGCGATGAAAAAACTCACGAGTGCCTGCATGTAATCCATAATGCTCTGGAACTCAGTCACAAAATAAGCGGTGCCTATACTGAGAAGAACCCCAAGAATCGTACACCAGCGGCCCACCTTGACATAGTGCGCGTCAGATTCCTTTTTGCGAATATAGGGTTGATAAATGTCATAGGTCCAAACGGTAGCAAAGGCGCTCACATTCCCAGCCATTCCCGACATGAAACCGGCGATCAACGCGGTCACTCCAAGGCCGAGCAGCCCAGGACCGCAGTAACGCGCAAGCATCAGAGGAAGTACTTCGTTATAAGTGTGCATACCGGGACCCGCCATACCTTCCGGCACGAGGTGGAAAGGCAGTACGGCCAGACCAAGCAGACCGGGAAGGATGACGATCAACGGAACAAGCATCTTGAAATAAGAAGCAATAATCGGAGCAAGTTGTGCCGACCGCAGGTCTTTCGCGGCCATGGCGCGCTGTACGACCAGAAAGTCTGTTGTCCAGTAACCGAACGCGATCGCGCCCCCGAGTCCAAAAACCACTCCTGTCCAATGCACCCCCATGGGGTTTCCGGAAAACGTGCCCAGGCCCTTCCAGAGATGAACATAGTCATCGCTGTGCACTCTCTGGTGGATCTTGGAGACAAGGCCCGACCATCCTCCCGCTTCCACCATGCCGAGGATGGGAACCACCAGCACGCCCAACCAAATAAGGAAGAACTGCAGCACCTCGTTGAAGATGGCGGAGAACAATCCTCCCAACGTGACATACGCCGCGACCGTAATTGAAGACATCCAAATGCTGAAGTGGATATTCCAGCCGAGCACCACCTTCATGACGATGGCCATGGCATACATGTTGATGCCGGACATCATGACCGTCATGCACGCGAAGGAGATGCCGCTCAGGCCCCTTGTGGCCTCGTTATATCGCAGCCGCAGATAGCCCGGGACCGAGTGGGTTTTTGAAATGTAGTAGAACGGCATCATCACCAGGGAGAGAAACACCATGGAGGGGAAGGCTGCGATCCAATAAAAATGCGCGGCCAAAATGCCGTACTGATACGTGGAAGCCGCCCAGCCCATGAGTTCGAGCGCGCCCAGGTTGGCGGAGAGAAAGCTGAGTCCTGCGACCCACGCCGTCATCTCCCGGCCGGCCATGAAGAAATCGTTCGAGGTGTTGGCGTAGCTCTTGAGGTAGATGCCGATGCCGATCACCATGACGAAATAGACGACGATGATCAGCAAATCTGCAGGCGCAAGAGAGATCAGCCTGTCCCCACTCGATGGAAGGACGACCGCAGCGAGCATGGTTAGATCCATGGAGATTTCCATAAGGTGGACTATGCCGGCCAAGACTGTCAGGCGCTTCTATGACCAGTCAAATGCGTTGATGCACTACAGGTTTCCTTGCCGGAAGCGCACGGCGAAGTACCCGGTACGGATTTGTTCGCTCTCAACACCAATTCTGTCTGTTACAAGGGTGTTCTAGACTTCAAAGATTCTTTCCATCTGAACCCACTTTTCTCCAGGTCTGGCGCTGGGAATCGGTTTCTGATTCTTCCACATCAGCCCCTCCCATTCCTGCATTGCCGGGTTGGCCTGATCCGAAGCAGCCTTGGCCGCAAACGAAAACTCGTCTGTTGTCTTGAGGATCATCACCATGCGGTTCCCAGCAAGATAAATCTCTTGGCTCAAAATGCCCTGGCTCAGGATGTGACTGACAACCTCCGCCAGATGTCCTCCCGCCGGTGATACCGTTTGTACTCTTCAATCAAGCCAGGATCGTCGTGCAGATCCAGCGCAAGGCAATATGTTTTCATTCCTGCATTCCCCAGTGACTGCCTCAACACCGCCGATCCGGATCAGTCGGACAGTACAATGTCTTCGCAAGTGCGAAAGTAACGGATACTGTCGAGGACAAGGGCATCGAGCCTGGCCTTGTCAGGTTTGCCGTACATGGCGGGATAGGGATCGCCTCCCGGCCCGAGCGGCTCGAAGGTCACATACCGTCCCTCCTGGTTGTAGCCGATCAGGTACAAGGCGCGGATGATGGTGCACACATCCATGGAGCCTTCCCCAAGAGCGCAACGGTTGCTGTCGGCGAAGTGCAGGTTGACCAGCTGTTCACCGGCGGCCAGGATGGCTTCCCCCAGGTGGCTCTCTTCCGACTGCATATGATAGACATCGCCATTGATGTGCGCTACGCCTGGATGGTTCACTTCGCGAATGTACCTCTTGGCATCTTCAACGGTGTGCACCAGGCTGGTTTCGGCGGAGCGGATTGGTTCGATGGCGGCCTTAACCTCATACTGGACAAACCACTCGGCACAGCCTGCCAATGTCTCGGCCGAGCGATCGAACTCCACATCGTCGTAGGCCTTCGGCCTGCCAACGGCTGCGGGCACAACAAGAAGGTACGTTCCGCCCACCGCCTGCGTGAACGGAATTTCGCGGCGCAGGTAGTCTATGGCTGCCTGCCGGCAAACGGGGCGGTTGCTCGATAGATCGTTGTCAGCGGAAAACATTCCGCAGACGCCCGAGACACGCAGGTTGTGATCTTCCAGTATCCGCAGAGTTTCCTCAACCTTATAGCCGAGGTCCGGTCCATAGTGGTTTCCATGGAGTTCGATAAACGGGACCTTGGCCTTCCCCAGACGCGCGGCTGAATCCGCGAGCGACTCGCGTCCAAAGCCCCAGTTGCTCCAGGACAGGTTGATCCGAGTCTTGAGCTTCTCCGGCGACTTCTTCAGCTGGCTGAAAGCCGCCTCGATCCGAGCGTTCTTTTCTTCAAAGCACTGCTTCACTTTATAACTCTCCCTTCCCTGAGATGCTTGGCCGGCAGTTGCGCTGCGGGCGGGGTTGAACCGTTCCGCTCAGCTTCTGTGGGCTCCGACTGCGGGCACAAACGAGTGTACGTCGGGTCCAAAATAGCGCAGAGTCACCAATGAATCTGTCTTTGAGTGGTTCTCAATCACCACGCCTTCCACCGCGGCCTGATGAGATATAAAGACCTCGTCCTGCGTCATCTCTCCGAAACGGATCAGGGACGGGCAGTCGACCTCGAGCTTTCCAATACGTCCGTGGCCTTGCGTGACAATCACGCCCGACGCGCCGGGATCGCGGAGAGTACAGCGCGCGCCGGGCATCACCGTGAGTTCCTTCGCACTGAACTTCTGCCGGCCGTCGATCAGGCCGTAGACGACCCACTTGTCGATGTAGCCTTCATTGAGCGAGTCGGCAACCGGGAGAGGCTCAAGGTAGTGGTGGCTCTTGAATTCGGAATCAATATTCGCTGGCCAGTCAACCAGATCCGCAAGAAAATCGAGATCGTAATGCTTGCCTTCCGGCACATCCTGGGTTAGCAGGCTTCTGGGCACCGGACGGCCTTCCACCATGGACTGGAACATGGCCAAAACATCGCTGCCCCACTGCGGCTCATAGGTCAGCAGAGAACCCGGTGCATGCAGAATGCGCGGCGGCACCAGCCAACCCGTTCCGGGCTTGAGCCTGTAGGCCCTGGATAGATCGAGAATTCCGTTGTCGCCCTTATCCCAGCGATCAAGGCATTGGCGAATGTCTTCTCTAGTCGTGCCAGGCTCGAGTCCAAAGTAGGTATGAGGAAAATTGCCTAAGGTAGCGTTCAATTGAGGTGGGAAGTAATAGCCTTCGGGCTTTCCTTCGCGACCCACAAGCCTTGCCTGCTCTTCGCTCTGATGAAGATGGTGCATGATGGGGCCGGAATTATCGAAGAATTTGCTGAACACAGGCCAGCGCCGGTAGGTGTCCCAGATTGCCTTACCGACGATGCGGGTGCCCTCGGCCTCGATTGCCTCCTTCAGAGTGAAGCGTTTGCCATTAGAGACCACATAGCTCAAGCCTTCATCGGGAGTGCGGCCATCATTCATGGCCGGCGTAGTTGAGGCAAACCAGCGCTCGTCGATGCCACCGCGATGGGCTCCGTACGCATAGAGATCGCGCTGATCGAGTTTGAGTCTCCGGCCGGGTTGAAGATAGACTCTTGGCACCCATGTCGGCGCTAGGCGGAGAACTCCGTCGCCGGCCTCCAAAGCCTGGATGGTCAATTCCACCACCGGTTGCGTTGCATTGGTCATTTTCTCTCCCTTTTGACCTTTCCCCTTTTCGGTATTGCGGCTCACCCACGAGAGACCGGTCTCCGTAATAAAGGAGGACTCTAG
>OCZT010004411.1_pt1 | contig 14174 bp, 9 predicted proteins | sample 1539031 | NCBI WGS metagenome assembly OCZT01 (sample SAMEA3539308, study PRJEB22396) | soil metagenome | biome: tundra; feature: field; material: soil | place: USA | collected 2010-05 | depth 0.15 m
TTTGTCCACGTCCACGCGATGCCGTTTTGCCGTGGCAATTAGCACGTCCGGGTCGTTGGTTGGCGCCCGATCTGCGGATTCCAGCAGGACAACCTCGATCAGCAGTTTTGAAAGTGCGCCTTCGGCCGGCTGCCGGAGCATCCGAGCGATGGCCTGCTGCACCTGCGGGTGCGTAACTTCGCTGGCCGTGCCCTCGACCAGCTTGTGCCGCCGCGCCAACATTTCCTTCCGCAACGGTTCAAGCTTGTTCAAAAGCGCACTTGCAACCAGCGCAAGGTCGGCCCGCTCAAGCGGTGCGTCGATGCGCTTGAGCACTTCGGCCAGAGTGCGGTGCCGCACGGTGGCTTCGAGCTTCTGGCGCTCCAATTCTTTCCGGCGCTGTGCGCGTTCCTTCGCTGTTTGCTCCGGGTTAGGAGCGCGGCGGTCGGCGAAGTGTACCGGGCAGTTCGGCTCGGCGCAGACCTTTACAGTTCGCCCGCGCTCGGTGCCGTCTACCACAATCGCCTCGGTCATCTGCTTGCATGGTTTCTGAAAAGGCGAGAGCGGCTTCTTGGATTTCGCGGACTTGGCGGTGAGATTCAAGGCAACGTATTGATTTCTTCCCAGCACTGCGCCATTTCCGGGAGTTCTCCATTCGTTTGTAATCTGCACCAACTGCGGTTTCGCGGCGATCTGACGCTCAACATTCTTCGTCGACTTGTTGTTGTAGCAATTCTTGTCGGTGCAAGAATCTTGCAAGGCCGCATCGAAAAGTAAGGTGTTAAAGCCGGTGCGCTTCGGGCAGTTCGCGCAGCTTCCCGCTTCCGGCACAAGCTTCTCGTCATTCTTGTCGAACGGTACGGAATCGAGCGAGAGCAAAATGTTCTGCTCAATCCATGCCGTTAAGTCACGGACAGAGCGCAGAATGCGTGTTTCTTTCCCGCCATTCCACGCGGTATGAAATGCCGCGTCAAACGCCCGTTGTTGTTCCTGCTGCGGTAGCTTGGCGATTTCGAGCGCCTGGCCCACGCCGATCTCGTCTGCCAAAAACGCCTCCGCGATGGACGGATGCAGCTCAACCAAGCGAAGGCGTGTAGCCACGAATGCCGGACTCTTCCCAGTCTTCGCCGCTAGGCTGGCGATGTCGTATTGAAGCCCATCCGTGTGCAAAAGGCCATGAAAGGCGAATGCCTCTTCCAACGGATGCGCGTTTTCACGTTGGATATTTTCAACCAACTGCGTTTCGACGCATGCCGCGTCCGACAGTTCGACGACACGAACGGGCACTTCTTCCAACGCGGCGAGCTTGGCGGCGCGCAGTCGCCGCGCTCCGGCAATTACCTCATACTCGTCATCTTCGATCGTGCGGACAAGCAAGGGTTGCAAGACGCCTTGTGCTTGAAAACTGAATGCCAGTTCCGCAAGACTGTGTTCATCAAAGCGTCGGCGCGGGTTGGTGGTGGATTCCTGCAACTGTGCCACAGGCAAGTTGCGATATTCGTTGCTGTTCTGAACTGCGGTTTCCATAAAATGCTTCTCCTTATTTGATTTGTCTGAGGGATGGTGAAAGTCATGCGGACAGACACACTTCGCCTGTCCGCGCCGATTAGCGTTTGCATGGTTTAGGCGGCTGGCTCTGCGACCTCGGCGAAATCTGCCGATGCGGGCGAGTAACCTGCATCTTGGGTTTCGGGCGTGGTGTCGGGTGCGGACTGCGGTTCCTGCGCTTCCGCCGGGGCGGGTTCTTCCATCCTGATTGCGCCCAGAATCACGGCTGAGGTCTGCTGCACGACCTCAAGACTCTCCATCAACAACTCGGCGTTGCCGTGATAAAGCTGAATGTAACTGGCGCTGGATTTTGGATTCAGTCCGATGGCTTTCGAAACGACAAACGCCACGGCTTCAGCTTCGGTCTCGCGCACAACCTTCGTTGTTGCCGTGCGTCGTTCCGATTTGTGAATTCGTTCGTGTGCGACCTCATGCACAAGAACAGAAAATTCTTCGGCCTTTGTCTGTCCGGGCAGCAATGCGATCCTGCCGCCGTAAGACATGCCGAATGCGGGGGCAATGCTCTCGTTGTATTCAAGCGCGATGCCCTGCGCCTGCACGAAGTCTCGCAAGCGATCCAGATACGTTCCGGCTTCTCCGGTGACCTCGCCGATTGAGGGCAGCGATGTGCCTTCGGTCTGGAATTCGTCCCACACAAAAACGCGGCGGAAGCCGAGTAGCGTGGATTTATTCGCTTCTTCCTCCGTCCCGGCGTCCGTGTTCTCTTTCTTGTGGCGCTTGCCGATCATCGGGGCAAGAATGGCAATGCCCTTTTCACCACGTTTCACGCGGCGGCCAAGCTCGTTCCACGTCCGTATGCCCGCCACGTGCGTAGCCTGGGGCCGTTGTCTCGCGATGAGGAGCACATTGCCGAAGGAATACGTGTGGAAATTCGCCATTGCATTCAAGTAAGCGGTGAGCGTTTCGCCGTGTCCCGCTTCCAACTGCTCGATGAGATACTTCACGTTGTCGCGGATGAGTTGCTGTGCGGTGGCTGGCTTCCGGTTCTTACTGCCGGAAGCCGCATGGACGGCGGCTGAGCCGTCGCCGTTGGTGTTGTTGTTGCTGTGATATTCCATTGTTTTTTCCTTTGTCTGCCCGGTGGGGCGTTTTTTTCTTTCACCCAGAGCGAAGCGAAGGAAAAAACGGACCACCGGGAGACAAAGAGGAACGACGGAGGGCGAGGGGGGAGGACCGAGAGGCGGGCAGGGCAAGTGCCAAACGGCCTTATCGTTTGGCGCGCAGCCGTGCTGTCCCGAAGGGCCGTCCGGGAGCGAAGCGGAGTGGTCACCCTCGACCGTGGGAGTGGGAAGAAGAGGCGCGGCCAAGCGCAACCGAGAAGTTGCTTTTGCCTTGCAGAACGAGGTTGCTGGAACAAAAAGCGGGCTAGTCAGACATGTCTACTAAAACTGATGGGAATCAGCACACAAGGGCATCGACGGGATGTCCGGACGGGGCGGCGGGCATAGTATTGGCGAGTTGCTGACAGTAAGTCGGCTCACGACGAGGGGATTCGAACATTCGAACCCACAACTGCGCTGGGAAGACGGGACTCTTGTGTGTGCAGAGTAGCCCAGTCTGTCATGGCGGTCAGATCAGATTGGAGGTTGAGAGTGGTGATCTGCGCTTGGTCTTCGAAACCCGTATCAAATTGTTTACGTTCTGAAGCGATACTCTAAGCGATTCCTGCTGCCGACGCAGTACTATTTCGTCCATGCGCCTTGAAATTTGGAGGCTTGTTTCTGACAAAGGTGGGTTATCGTAAATCAGTCGGAATTTGAAACACAACATAGCTGTCCGCTTTGTGTTGTACGGAAAGTAGAGAGCCTTGCCGAGACACTGTGTGTCGTAGTAATGTTCTGTTCCCAAGCGTATGACGGCACAAGGAATCACCGCAGCCAAGGTCTGTGGGTATGTTCGTTTCGGATCGCGGGTAAGGTTAAAGAGGGGCTCGGTGTGCCCAAATCGGGTCGCGAGATCAAATGCGACTTTCTGAACGAATGCTTTGCCGTAATCAGTATCGACATCAGGGGCCGCGGCAAACGCGAGGAGGAGCATGAAGGACTGAGTATGTTCGCGTTGAGCATCCATAATATTGCTAACAAGCTCGAACTTGTGAGGTATATGGCGTGCTCTAGACAGTTGAAATGCACCATTCGTGAAATCGAGATTTATGATGCTGTGGGGAAAGTATTGGCGCTCATCCTTGGCCTTCGATAAGTCGAATGCCTCCCCAATTTTCACCTGGAATGCTAAGCCATACTTCGCTTGCAGCGCGCGCGCAGCATCTGCACTCCTCTCCCAAACTCGAACATTTTCCAACCGGAAGACATCGCCTTTTGTAAAGAAATCAATGTCATGGCCTTCTGGTCCGGCGAACGTCAAGTATTTGAGTTCCTGGTTTGTCCGCGTCCTGAAGTCTTCTATTGCGGGTAGCCAGAAGAACTCGCGTATCCACCTTTTTTGGGGCGAATTGAAAAGTGTGCGCGGCATGGACTAGTCCTTTTGCCGAGCCTCAAGCAAATCAGTAACAATCTTGATGATCTCTTCAAGCATCCGGTCGACATCGCCACCGGAGCGCTCTTTTCCAATTCCGATTGCGATGAGAAAAGCTTCGACTATCTCCTTTTCGCTTGCCTTGAGCTTTCGGAAAACCTTGTGGTCGCTGTTCAGTACCACTTTGCCCTGACGCTTGTCCAACAGGAAAGGAGGCTTGTTGCCAAGCTCCTCTAGTTCCAATCTAATTCCCTTGCCCAGCTGGGCGCGGCTCAGATACTGGGAGACCTTGGCTTCCATTTGCTGGCGGAAGGTCTTGGCTTGCTTCTGCTTCTCAATCCGCGAGCGGGCACGTGATCTTGTGGTCGCGCCGCCAAACGATTCCTTCACGGTGACGTGAATGAGGTCACGGAATCGCCGATAATTCGGATCGGTTTCTCGGAACCTATCGCGGTCAATGAGCAATGCGTCGTCGAGCCCTTTAGATACGTATATTTCACCCGTTGTAAGAACCAACCGAGGACCCATGCTCTTTTGATACTTCATCCAGTTCATGTCATATGACCCGATGGCCACATTATTAAGCCTAATGAGAGCACCGCGTAGATCTGAGGGCATGATACCGGTGGCTTGGCTGAATATGTATCCGTGAAATTCGAGCTCGTTGTCAGAGTAATCGATGGGGTAGATCTCGTAATCGATGCCACGTTTGTATTGCCGCGTATATTTGATGTCAGCAGAGGGCAGGACAACTGGCTTGAGTACCTGTTCGTTATTTATTGAGACTTTGAAATTCGCCTTCTCCAGTTCCTGTTTTATCGCGACGACCGGATCGATGTTTTCGAGGAAGGGGCCATCCTTCAAATAGGCAACTGGACTCACCATCGCCAGTTCCCACTTTAATTGTTCCAGCCCGCTAAGTTCGCTTACGCTGCTAATGTACTCCTCGGTAGTGACGCCTTTGATGGCCAAGAATTCTTTGATGTCTGGGGTCAGGTTGCGAAGACTGATAAATGTGTAATGAGTGTTGGAGGGCTCATTGGTCCACTTGTTTAGCGTGTAGACGTAATGCGTGTCTAGATCTTCCTGCTGCTTTGCCTTTTCAATAACCTTTGAAATGTCGAGAATGGCTTCAACTCGGTTGGAGCTGTTCCTTTGTGTTGTCAGCACTCGGACTTCTCGACAGATCGGAATTACCGATAAGGCTCCTATTCCTTTGTGTCCGATAAGTCGTCGGCTGTGGCGCGTCGCACCGCGCGATGAACTAGAGCCTCCAAGGCGGAGAAAACGCTCGCGTATGTCTTCCTCTGACATACCGGTACCATCGTCAAGGATCGTGATTTCACTGAGGTCAGAAGCGATCTTGACCTGGACATCGTGCGCCCCTGCATCCCATGCGTTGCTGAGCAATTCCTTCAACGCTCGGCTGTAGCTCACATAGGTTCCCGTGCTCAGCTCGTTGAGAATATTCAACGCGGGAGAGCGGGGCTTCTCAATCGTGGTTGTGGCTGTCTCTGCTTGTGGGTCGGTCATATGCCCTCAAGGCGGAATCATACAACCGGCTCCAAAGAATTACATGCTTCAGAGCTGCAAGCGAGCAAGCTGGGATTGCTTCATTCGATCCGGCATGGCTTCATTCGACTGAATCGCCGGCACAGAGAGCACGATGGCGGCTCTTTCGTTACAGGAATGCTGTCTCTGAGTGGTCGCAAGAACAGTGCTTGACTTGCAGCGAGAATATGACACAATTGCAGGGATTCACTGCATAAACTGGAGGAGCAAATGAAGGAGCCTAACAGTTTGGCTAGGGAGGATTGGGTGACATTCCAAGGCATTACGGGCCGATCTGCGGGGCGCAAGGTGTTTCTTGGTTTTGCGGCTGCAAATCTCCTCCACTCAATTAGCTTCGCAGACGTCCTCGATGAAGACACTGGTCGTGGTTACCAACGCCGATTCAACGCACAGCACAGTTTGGACTTCCGAAAATATATTCAGAAACAAGACAGTTCCACTATCCCTCTTACCTTCAATCTTCGGCCCGCGTTTAACGAAAAGTGGCGCATAAGTTGCCCAAAAGGGGGGCACGCAATGCTACGTATCGCGAAGTCGGGGGGGAGAGTCTTGGCGCAAGTTGACTGCCAACACAGGCTCGGCTATCTCAACGACCTCGATGTTTCTCTCCCGTTCATGTGCTACATCGGTCTAACCGAGCGGGAAGAAATGGAAATCTTCAGTGTCATCAACGGAAAGGCAAAAGGGCTTAGCACGAGTCTGCTCGACTTCCATGATGCAACCTTGGCGAACGATCTTGCAAGAGAACGTCCGGAGCTTTTTATCGCACTTCAATTAAATAGCAATCAAGACTCTCCATGGTATAAGCAGCTTGACCTTGGAGGCACAAGCACCTCGGGGCTCTTGCGCCGCGCCTCCTTGAGAACGGCACAAAAGGCCATCAAGCGGTTCTTATCTCAGACTCGAATACTGCGACACCATTCGCCGGAGGCAGCCGCTCAGATCATTCTAGATTTCTGGGCTGCTGTAGCTGTGGTTGCGCGGGAGGCTTGGGATAGTCCACGTCGTCACCTGCTCAACAAGGGCGTGGGGGTCTATACGCTTATGGCGATTGCCGCGGACCTATATGCCGAGGCTCGCGGCCAAGCAACTGATAAACGCTACTTTACCGCGAAACTCTCGGAGTTCATTGTGGACATCGATTGGTCAACCGGCGGACCATTTCAAGGATTCGGCGGTGAAGGCGGTGTAAAGTCAGCAATTGAATTGCTACGCGGAACACGAACAACTTCTCAATTGCGAGTGGTCCATGGCTAATAAGAAGATCTTGCTCATCGAACCGGCTTACAAGAACAAATATCCTCCTCTTGGACTGATGAAGATTGCGCAATACCACGGTCCCCGTGGAAAAAATGACCTTGTGAAGTTCCTAAAAGGTGAAGATCCCTCAGTCTTGCAAGAGGCGTGGGACAGAATCTACGTCACCACGCTGTTTTCTTTCGAATTTGCACGAACATCAAAGAGTATTGATTTCGCCTTGCTCGCTGCAAACGGGCACGCCGATAAGGTATTTGTAGGAGGTATTGCAGCTTCACTCATGCATGAGCGTTTTGTAGCAGAAGCAAAATGGCGTGGGATTCGATTCATTAAAGGACTCCTCAGCGCTGCTCCAGCGTTGTCTCTACAACTCGATGATTTCTCGGAAGAGCTTTATTCGGAGGATCGGGCGGGGACGGCGATTGAAGATCTGATTCCCGATTACGGGATATTGGATCAAATCCCTTATAAGTATCCGGTCCGCGACGCATATTTCACTTACGCCTCTCGTGGTTGCATAAGGAAATGCAGTTTTTGCGGGGTGCCCAAACTGGAAGGCGACCAGCGGGATACAGAATCTATCAGTGCAGTCGTAAAAGGCGTAGACGCGCTGTACGGCGCCAAGAAGGATTTGACGTTGATGGACAACAATGTAGTCGCTTCCTCCCGGTTCAAGGAGATCATTGCTGAGATTCGAGATCTCGGTTTTGTCCCTGGAGCAAAACTCAAGCGTGGGCGTGCACCGGTACAAAGAAGGGTGGATTTCAATCAGGGAGTGGATGCGCGCATTCTGTGCAAGGACAAGATGTTCCTGCGCGAGCTATCAACCATCTGTTTGAAGCCGTTGAGAATTGCATTCGATCACATCGGTTTGAAGAGACCCTATGAGCAAGCAATTCGTTTTGCACACGAGTTTGGATTGAGCGAGTTGTGCAACTACATGCTTTACAACTTCCACGATTCCCCTGCCGACTTGTTTGAGCGTATGCGGTTAAACGTCTCCTTGAACGAAGAATTGGGCATTCGCATTTGGTCCTTCCCTATGCGTTTTCAGCCAACCGACCTTCCGAGTCGGTCCCACATTGGGGAAAAGTGGTCGCGGTATCAGTTGCGCTCAATGCAACTGATTCTGCAAGCAACGCATGGGGTTGTTAGCGGTGCTCCTGTGTTCTTCAAAAGGGCGTTCGGGGATTCTTATGCGGACTTCGAGAATATCCTATTGCGTCCTCACCGTTTCATTTTCAATCGAGATTGGTACGAGCGCTTGGCTGGTAAAGCGGAATTTGAAGAATTCACGAGCATGTTCAGTCGGCTGACCGCGTCCGACAAAACTGAGCTCCTTACTCTGCTTTCATCTGTGGACCCGAGAGAGATTAGCAGGCTTCCTAAGCAAACGTCTAATTCACAGGTCCGTGCGATTCTGCATTTCTACAAAGCGATCCCTAAGGAAGAGGAAGAAAGAATCTGGACTTTCCAAAAGAGGATTGATTACTCGCCCATGCCGGAAGAGGAGCGCGTCGAAGATGCTGGTCTGGCTGATATTTACGGTGAGGATGTTACAGAGAAAGCCGTTCGAGAGGAAATCAAGGTGGCTATCGCATGACAAGTGGCCTGGTGTCACTCCCACAACTTGAAATCACGTGGTCGCGCCCGGAACAACCACTCGTTGTGGGAAAAGATATCCTCGAACTGCTCAGTACTTCGATGTATGTCGATCCGATGTCTATGTATCGAGAATACATTCAAAACTCCGCCGATGCCATTGGTCTGGCTCAATCAGCAGGAATATTGCATTTATCGGGATGTGTCGAAGTCCGTATGAACCAGGCGAAGCGAACAGTCTTCATCAGCGACAATGGGTCTGGTCTTGGGAAAGATGAATTTATTCAGCAACTCACAGCCCTCGGGGGGAGCAGGAAGCGCGGGACCAAGGCAAGGGGCTTCCGAGGAGTTGGCAGGCTAGCCGGGCTGGCTTTCTGTCAGGAACTCATATTCCGGTCACGACAGGACGGTGAGGGCACCGTTCACGAGTTCCGCTGGGATTCCCGAGAGGTTAGGTCGTTGCTCCGCTCCGCTGACCATTCGTCAGACCTGCGCGACATTGTGGCCAAGACTATTCAAACTCGTGAAGTCCCCGGGCGAAATTGGCCGAAGCGTTTTTTTGAAGTCGAGATGCGCGGAGTAGTTCGGCAGCGTGATGACCGGCTTTTGAACGAAGAAGCCGTAGCGCATTATCTCGCGCAGGTGTGTCCAGTCGGGTTTTCGCCCGATTTTCGCTTTGCAGATCAAATCCGATCGTTCTTGGAGACTCACGGTATTCGGTTGGGCGCGATCAACCTTGAAATCGCCGGGCGCGGGCCAATCTATCGTCCGCATCATGATTCTACGTCGATGGGTAAGTCTGGAGTGAGTCACTTCCAGGAACTGACGACGATATGCACGCCAGGTCGCGAGGGGGACGTGGCCGCAGCAACATGGATTCTGCATCACGATTATCGTGGGGCTCTTCCTTCTAGTTCCTTGCTGGAAGGATGGCGGCTCCGTTGCGGCGATATTCAGGTTGGCGACAACACTGTTTTGCAATCCTTATTTCCCGAATCTAGGTTTAACGGCTGGTGTGTGGCTGAGACGCATGTGCTCGACCCTCGGATACTGCCGAACGGGCGCCGAGATCATTTTGAGCAAAACTCATATTATTTTGACCTCATAAACCATCTAGCACCTCATGCGCGGGAGATCGCCCAGCGCTGCCGAACCAGTTCCATCAGTCGCAATTTAGTCCGCACTATCGACAAGAGCTTGAACGAGTGTCGGGATGGTCTGCGGGTGATTGAGAGAGGCGTCGTAGCCGACGGTACCGCATCGAAACTGACTGCCAAATTGAATAGCACACTTGATCGACTAGAGGGACTATCGTCACGCTCTGGTATCGACAAAGACCAACAGATTCGATATCAGCAGCAGATTAAACGTCTTCGGCAACGCTCGTTGCGCTCGAATGTTGCCCAGCGCAATGATTCGGTTCTTGCACACTTTAAGTCAGCTGAGCGAACGATTTTGATCGAAGTATTCAACGCGATATACGAATCATCGGATGACATCGGAAGGACGCAAGAGATACTTGACAGAATCCTTTCTCGCTTGAAGCGAAAGCGAACTTGCCTCAACAATGCGCGAAAGAGTTCTGGAAGACGCTAGCCAATCAACTCGGAAGTAGTGAGGGTAGGCGGCTTGGCTACGTGCGAAAGTTCCGTCTGGCTAAGATTTGCATTGTCAAGCTCCAGCGGTAGAGCAATACTCCTTGTGAGCATTCTGGAGGAGATGAGACGATGACCCTAGGACAGTCGGGCCAAGAAGAGTTCGGCGCTAAGTTCATGCTCCAGGAGCACAGTCGGATCATTGACGCCTATCATGATCTTCACGTTCAGAAAAATGAGCTCCTTAAGTTCTATTTGGCGTTCGTCTCGATACCTCTTTCTGTTGTTGCTCTGTTCTTGTCGCTCAGTAGGTTTGTACCTGTTGGAAACCCTGGACCCAATGCAAGCCAAGGAGCCGCATTAAGCCAGCCTGTACCAGCACCAACGACCGGAACTAGCCAAACTCAAAATGTTAATCAAGTACCGGGAACGCAGGCATCCAATGCAACCCAAGGACCTCCGTTAAGCCGGCCTATTCCGACATCAAACACCGGAATTGGCCAAGCTCAAAATGTTAATCAAGTGCCTGGAAGTCAGGGCCCTAATGCAATCCCGGAATCTGTGTCAAGCCAACCTGTGGCGACGCCGATCGCTGGAAGTGGCCAAAGTCAAAATATTAATCAACCCCCTAGTGTCGTGGATTCGCTGCAAGATGCCGCCACTTATCTTTCATTGTTACTTGTACCCATTGGTCTCGCCGTGATCAGCACAATGCTAAGTATTCGTACGGAACAGTACCTCTACGTCCAGACCGTTAACGCCACAAGGAATTTCTTCAAGACCGAATGCAAGATTAATAAAACGTATTTCGTGCTTCCTTTTGATCCAAGAAAGATTGAATTCGGAGGAAATGAGGTGTTCGGCAGAACATTCTGGGAAGCAATGATAGTCAGCAGTCCGACTTCGTTGCTCGTCGGATTCCTAGGCCTCCGGATTCTCCATGTCTGGGAAATGGCGGGGAATTTACGGTTGTTCCTGTCCGGTTTCATTTCTGTTATCACATTCATTGGTCTTTCTTCTTATGTGGGTTGGACGATAAGGAGAAAGATTCGAGAGCTGGAAGATCGAATCACCAAAATACATAAGGAAGATGATCCTCTGCCGTCGCCTACTGATTTGACTGTCGGGAAAGGAGATCGATCATCATCCGGTTAAATCTGTCGAGGTTGAGATCTGTTTGCAGGTGTACCAACCGCTCACCTAGGCCAGGCTGGTTGTTGGGAACCCAGACAAGAGTATTCCCGTAGCCCGCACCATGCGATATATCGACGTCCAAGTACACCATTTCTTCCTGGGTGATGATACCTGGGTCGATCCAAGCTGCGGCGGCAAGTTCGTCCCATAGAAATTCCTCGTCCGCCCATCTTCCGATGTACTGCGCAGTTGGTGTTCCTGCCTTCGCAATCTGTTCAATCATTGCTTTGGTGAAATGAGTTTTGACAGAGATATCTACAGTAGTCACGGTGATCTTCTTCCACGGTGACCGTAGGACGATGTGAACAGCCTCAGGATCCCACCAGAAGTTAAACTCCCGGCGATTGAACGTCTTCCAAGAGAAGGCTACATCGGGCGCAATGCTGCCCCCCATTACGACAAGCTCTTGTGCCAAGTCAGGAACCTTGGGGTCAATACTGATCGCTTGCGCCAGGTCCGTTAGGGGGCCCGCAGCGAAGATGGTTACTTCGCCCGGATATTGGTGGACCATGCGGATGATGAAGTGCGCCGCATCTTCTGTCTCCGCCTTAAGCGTGGGATTGCCCTCAGGAAGGGGGTCGGGAACTTCAAAGGGGCCACGCTGGGCGTCCGTATTCCAAGCTCCCGTGTACGGCTTTTCGGACGGGATCGCGGCTTTGTGGTCGTTCCATATGCCCTTGTAATAGACAACGCCATAGAGCTTCTCCCAACGAGCAATTTCTTCCTTGCTGTTGATCAGCGGAAAGACTGCTCCAGGATAAACTTTGATATCGCGGTGCCCGGTCAGCTCCAGCATGCGGAGCGTATGGGCGATCTCCTCATCTCGCCACTGGTCACCGCTCACGACGGTAATACCCAACGTCTCCACGTCCGGCGACTGTAGAAAGAGAAGGAGCGACTGCAAATCAGTAGTCGCGGGCCCGCGAGCGTCTTGATCGAGGATGATCTTCCGTCGGCTCTGACCATAGCCGACCGCAACGATGGAAACGACAAGAAGGAAGAGGAAATAAATGGCGCGTTTCACGGTGAGCAGACCTCCCAGTGGTCAGCCGCGCTCTTACCGCTCCGGTTTTCCTACGGTAGTGACGAAACGGCCGATACGAAGAGATTTAATACTGGAGCATCTCAGCGGTCAAGTGTGACTCTACTCTTCTTCGGCCCGTTCTGCTATCGAACAGCCAAAAGTGTTTGCAGAACTGTAGAACTTCACAATGGTCTCAGAATTCGATAGGTCGAAATAGGGTCCAGCGGCCATTCACGCGAAGCAAGTGCTTGCATCGGTCTGCTCACCGGGTGCTAGATCCTGGAACGTTGTGGTTTCAATGTTTGATGACAGCTTTCCAGTAGCTTTTTTTTCCGGGTGGGTCGATTTGTTCACAAGAAAGGGGGACGATACGTTTGTTGAGACCATACGCCATTCCTAGATCAAAATGAGAACCAAAGCTCTCCACGTCCCAAAATACGTGCACTTCGTCGGCTTTTTGCATTGCCGCTAAGTGCGTAGCGCATATTAGTGCTCCCGTCGGGTCGTCCTGAGGTGCGTCGTCGGGCGGAAAGTGAACTTGATGTCCTCCCTGACGTAATTCGTGAGCATAGTCCCGAATCTCTTTTAGCCGATCTGGGTTCGCTTTCCGTACCGCGCAAATTATGTATACGTACATATCTTGTGGACTCCCGAGACTTGGTTCGCGTTTAGGCTGATGATAGTACTGGGTGAGTGGACCGCGCTACGGGATGGGTCATCTGACGCCGCGTCACTAAGGCCGTGCTATAAGAGTCTACCTTTTAGCCAGTTTCTGATAAAGAGTACGAATCCGAATGCGATTCGTCCTTGCGATTCCCCCACCTTAGTTGATGGCTGACTATGTCAGAGCCCTATCTCCATTCCCATGGCGACCGATGGGGCTTGATTGATCTCCAAGGCAGAGGTTTTCGAGACATCGGCTCCCAGCTGGGGCCCGAGCTTTGCAATGTCATCGGTGAAGAGCGTGGCCTGGTGGCTGGCCCGGGAGATGGAGACGTAGGCGAAGCGGGAGTTGAGCAGGTCTGGGTGGACGCTAGTATCGGCGTGGACGAGGACGCGTTCGGCGGTGAGGCCCTGGGAGCTGTGACTGGTGACGGCGTAGCCGTGGTCGAAATGGCGATGCTCGCTGGCGGGGAATTCGATCTGGCGGTTGTTGTCGAGGCGGGCGGTCACGCTGCCATCGGGCGCAATCGACTCGATTACTGCAAGGTCGCGATTGGCAACGCCGAGCGATTTATCGGGTGCGGTGAACTGGATGCGGTCGCCTACGGAAAACTCGCGTTGGATCTCTTGGTAGACGCTGACGCCGGTGAGTCGGCGGGGATCGTAGGTCGCAAGCTCTCCGTTCGCTCTTTCGACCGTGAGTTGGTTTGCGGATGGCTTGATCGCGACGACTGATGCGTACGCGGCAGCTTCGATTCCGATGGCTTTGCTGCCACGTGTGTAGCGAACTACGTCGTTGATCTCGTAGTGGCTTGCCCATGATCGTTCGGCTCCGGTCATGTCCTGACGCTGAACAAGGACGCGAAAGGTATGGTCTTCCGGCGCAAGACTTCCATTGGCCTTCAACTCCTGACGAACGGCGACGTTCAGTTCGCGGCGGGAAGCATTGTCCGGTGAGACGATGAGAGTGTTCTGGGGCGATTCGACGTAACTCTTCGCGATAGCGCGGATGCGCTCTTCTGCGTTGGGAATTTCCTTCACACGGCCCTGCTGTTGGAGTGCGTCGAGCGCAGCGGAGACTTGGCCCGTCGCCAGCATTTCGACGGTGGACTTTAGAGCCAAGTCCTTTTGGCGCACGATCTCATCGAGTCTGGCCGTGCGCATTCCGGCTTCCTGCAGTTGCTCGAAGGGGCGGCCCGCTTCGACGCCCTGATGCTGGCGGATATCGCCGATCAGAAGCACGC
>OCZT010004412.1_pt1 | contig 14169 bp, 10 predicted proteins | sample 1539031 | NCBI WGS metagenome assembly OCZT01 (sample SAMEA3539308, study PRJEB22396) | soil metagenome | biome: tundra; feature: field; material: soil | place: USA | collected 2010-05 | depth 0.15 m
CTCTCTATGACAGCCCCATCAAAATGCCCGGCGACTCCTACGAGCCGCGCTGCGCCGAGCATTTCGTCCTGCCCGGACGCCCGCACTAAGCGGGTGCAAACATAAGCGGGTGCCCCACCTTCACCGCGCTCTGTGCGGTGAAGGTGGGGCACCCGCTTTTATTGGGACACTCGCTTTCAGGTGTAGGCACCCGGGGCGAGATTCGTCTTTACCGCCGGAGCAGGCCTGCTTGCCTGCTCCGGCACGTTATGTAGCTACTTTTTGGGGGCCGGGGTCTTCTTGCCCTGCGTCAGATTCCTGCTGTCGAGAAGAATCAGAGCATCGGCAGCGTTGAACGGGTAATGTTGCGTCGATTGCTGGCCCGTGGTGCTCAGGGTAATGTCGACACGGCGGTTTTTAGCCAGGACAATGACGGGCAGCTTGATGAGTAATTTCTCCCGCTGCGCGGCTGTCAACTCAGGATTCTGATTGATCGCCTCTTCCACCTGGGCGGAGGTGAGGTCATCCTCCTTGCCAAGGCCGAGCATTTTTATCTTGGCTTCGGGAACACCTTGATCCACCAGGAAGAGTTTGACGCGAGTGACACGGCGCACGGAAAGCGCCTGGTTGTATTCCACTGATCCGCGCACATCCGCATGTCCGGTCAGGGTCAGGTAGGCTTCCGGTCTGAGTTCGAGGTACCTCTTGAAGTCCTTCGCCAGGGCGGTCAGGGTCTTCTCCTGGCTGTCCACCAGGCCGCCATTGGGTCTTTCGATCCTGGGCACATCCGTCTGGAAAAACACACTGCGCAGCGCCAGGCGAGTCTCGAGTTGCTGCACCTCCGCCGCGAACAGGGGAGCCGTGACGGTCACGCTGGTGTTGGCGGTTGCGGTCTGGCTCTTGTCGTCCGTTACGCTGCACGTGATGCCTACAACGCCGGCCTGAGCGCCCGTCGAATCGAAGGTGGCCGAGGCGCCGTTGCCGCTGATGGTCCCGGACTGAGCCGAGTAGCTGTAAGTCAGCGGGCGGTTCTGCGGGCTTACGCCTACGGCGGTAATCACGCTCTTGTCGCCCATGTTGACGGTGCTGGGATTGGCCGCGCAACTAACGGTCGGCGGTTCATACGCCTTCACGGCATACGGGGCGGTGGCATCCGCATTCTCGCTCGGCCTGTCGCCCTCGGAGACATGGCACTTGAGAGTGTAAGCGCCGGCAGCGAGATTCGTCGTATCGATCTTCGCGGTGTTTAAGCTCCCAGTTACTGTTCCGCCATCCACTGACCATGTGTAAACGGCCGTTTTTGCGGGGTCCAGATTGAGAGCCGTGCCCGAGGCCGCAATCGGTTCTCCGGGAAACACAGACCGCGGGTTTACCGAGCAGGAATAAGATAACGGCTCGGGTGGCGGCGGCGGAAGAGCGGCATGTCCGCCGAAGCGGAAGACGATTCCCGAGGACAGGCGTATGTCATTCTGCGACGAGGTTAACCCCGTGGAGTAATCCGGGAACCTGGTCATCAGGTATTCGGCCTGAATGAGGCGGATGGCAAAATGGCGCCGCACTCTGACGTCCAGGCCGCCTCCAGCGGCCCAGGCAAACGTATCCTCAGAAGGGAGGAGCGTGCAACTGAATGTGCAATTCCAGAGTGCCACTTCATTGGCGTGCATTTCGCCAAACAGAGCCTGGACAAAGGGAGTGACTCTGCTATGGTTTCGGAAGGAAATGCGCGGACCGAAGAGATAGCTAAAGGCGCCCACGTTGTTCGCGACGATGTTTGGGTTGTCCACGTCGACTGTAGACCCATATCCGCCCTGGAATCGCATCTGCGAGTTCGTGTAGGCGCCAAAGTCGCCAACGATCCCCAGATAGCGGTTGAAGTTCAAAGCCAGGGACGTGCTGCCGCCATTCATCCACATCAGCCGGTTTCCAACGGCCGGCGCTGGTATCGCGCGCAGATAGGAGTAGCCCACAAACAGTTCCACCCTGGGAGTGCCGAAGTACTGGCCGCTCGCATACGGCGTGGCTGCCGAGGTCTGAGCAGCGGCCTCGCCCGTGTGGAGCAAGAACGCCGGCATGAGGAAAACAGCAAATGCCGCTGTGGCAATCATCCTTAAACTCGATCTCATTGTCGTCTCCTGAACTACGCGTCGCGATTATCAAAAGCCTCAGCGCCGGGTTAACTCGACGCGAAAGAATACGTTAGACCCCATATTTCATAAATCTGGCTGAGACCGCCCTGGGAAGGGCGGTCTCAGCCAGGGTCTTACTGGGTAGGCACATTGATGACGGTGTTCACCAGCGTGGTCGAAGCACTCGGACTACTCAAACCCAAACTAATCAGCCTGCCGTTGATCGTCGTTACCGTGGTAATTCCGGAAGTCCCAGTCGAGATCGTCGCATCGGCGATGACGGTTCCATTGAACGTCCCGCCTCCCACCCCGTTGATGGTCGCGGCGCTCCCGCAAAGCCAGAAGATGTTGCCGGCCTTGGCGCCGTGGGCCAGGATGATACTTGCAGGGTACCCGGCCTTACCTACGGTGAGAGCCGATCCGATCTGGAAGACAAACGTCGCAGTGGGATCGCCCTGAGCGTCGAGAGTAAGATCCCCGTTCGTAATGTTAACTATGCTTGCGGACCAGTAGACGCCAGGGTAAAGGGTTTTACCGCCCAACTCGGTGGGTACCAGTGTGGTGCCTTGCGGAGCGGCGGGTGTGGTGCCTACGGCGGGGTTGTTGCTGGATTGAAGAGAGTTGTAAGTAACTAGAGCTTGCGCCAAGGCCGCTTGCGCGGTCGCGTATGTAGAAGCGTTCCCTTCACCGATGCACGCTCCGTTAGGAGGTGGCGGAGCGGTGAAGATGGCTATGGCCGGGGGAGTGGCCCCCGTCGTCACCAGCCCCATATTGCTTCCCGTTACCGTATAGGAGCATGGATACACGCCAGAAACGGCCGGAGTGCTCTTATCGTAGAATCCGGTCACCGACGAAGCGGCGGCCGTGGTCGCGATTTCTCCATTGACAACCGTTTCGACTCCCATGTTAGTCATCCCCCCGGCGCCGCCGGCAGCACCGACAAACGGCGTTAGGACTCCAAGGTTGATCGGCGGCTGACATGTTGACGTGTTGGTCGTGAAAGTCCAGGGATTCGGTGGTTGGCCGGTGGCGCTCACCAGCAGCCCAATACCGGCCATGTTCGTTGCTCCATCGGTCACCGTTGCGATATAGGTGCCGGGAGCGAGCGTGCTCGTGGGCTTGAAAGTTTCAATGAAGCCGGTCGTATCCTGAGAATACAATCCCGGTATCGGAGTTTTGGTCGAGTCGGTCGACAGATAGATATAAAAGGTTTTCGAGGTGAAGGTCTGTTTATTCATCGCCTCGCTGAAGGTTGCGCTGACTGCCACATTCTGACACACATCTAGGGCGCCGTCGGCGGGATACGTCGAAACCAGCATCGGCTGGGTGTTGTTCGTACCCGCGGCGGTCGTCTTGAAGTTCCAGGTGTATGGGTTGGCCATTGGCTGGCCAGCCAGGTCCTGAACCCCGGTTGTGATCGTGGCTGTATACGTAGTGCTGGGCTGCAAAAACACGTTAGGTGACAGCTGGAACACCAGCTTATTTCCAGGCTCTACGTAAGAAACACTACCGGACACGAGAGTCTGACTACCCTGTACTGTCAGCATAAAGTTTGCCCCGATGATCGTAGCAGGGGCCATCGGCTCACTGAAATTAGCGGTGATTACCGGATTGAGGGGCACGTTCACGTCCTCGGCAACGATAGGGACGATGTCCGGTAGGCTTGGAGTTACAGGGTAGGTTGCAGTGACCGTCGGCGCCGGAGTAGGTGGCGGGGTAACGGTAAAGCTCCACACGTAGTTGCTGGGCAGCGAAACGCCGCCTTGAGCACTGCTTTTAGCCCCGGTCGTGATAGTAGCCGTGTAGGTGCGGTTGTATGTGTATGAGGGAAGTACGCCGCCAGTCGGTACAAATGTCGCAACGCTGCCAGTGCACGTGACGGCTCCAGGCACGATGCCATCGGAGTTTGTGACTGTAAAGTTTGAATCAGCCGTAATCGCGGAAGTTGCGAGAGTCGTGCAGTTCATCGCCAGGTTGAAGGTCGCGGTGATTAGCGTGCTTGCGGAAACAAGAGCGCCTTGAGCGGGGAATCCTGCCACGGTGAGGCCGCTTGCGGCAGACGTGGTAAAACTCCACACGTAGGGGCCAATCAGCTCAGCGCCGCCCGGGGTCGCGGCCCCGGTGGTGATGGTAGCCGTGTAGGTGGTGTTGTATGCCAGAGCACCGCCGTTCGACGTAGGCGTAAATGTGGCGACCAGGCCAGAGTACCCGACTGTTCCAGTCACGGGAGCGCCGCCCTGGGCTGCGACCTTGAAGGTTGTCGTGTTAATCGAGGCGGAGCTCATCGCCTGGCTGAAGGTCGCAGTGATTGTCGTGTTTAAGGCAACATTAGCGGCCCCTTGAGCGGGGGTTACTGATACCACGCTGGGGAGGGTTATCGTTTCTTGACCGCAACCGGCCACAAAGGCGACCAGCAAGGTCGCCAGAAAACACATGAATCCGATCCTTAATTTGCGCATTTGTAACCTCTCGTCCAACTGTGGTGACACTTTGTCCAAAATCTCTTCATTTTGCCGGCTCGGATGGAACTGCCGACACAACATGACACTGCAAGAAATACCAAGTTAGAAGATGGGAGGTCTGTATAATAACGCACTATAAGCCAAGGATTTATATAATTACATTTTCGCGCTTATTTGAGCAGAATTGACCATCTATTTACATTCAGGAATCTCCGGAGCGGGTGAATCGCCCCCGTCGATGTTCTCGCAATCTCGACTGTAATCTTCTGATTGCAACTGCTTTCAACCGTTGAAATCGGAATCTTCCATCTTCAGGATCTGCTCCCAAACCGCCGGTTCAACGGGAACGCCGAGTTTGCGATTCTCCGCGCGGATGCGCAAGGTCCGCTCTCCCGGATAGCGTATCTTTGCGCCCTTCTCCGCCGTCCGGCTCTGATGCAACGAAGCGATAATGTCGTCGGCAATCTGCGCAAGCCGCGCTTCGCAGCCCAGGGCCGCGGGGTTGATAGCCAGAAAGACCTGCGAGAGACCGGCCTCCCGCAGCGAGTCCGTCGAAAGCTGATGAGTCGCTTTGCCCAGCGATGTCATCGCGGCCATCATGTCCAGCACCAGGGAAAGTCCTGAGCCTTTCCAGTAGCCGATGGCGAGCGGGCGCTGCGTTTGCTCAATCGCCGCAGGGTCGCGCGTCAGCTTGCCCGCCGCGTCGAAGCCTCCATCCACGGGCAGCATCTCGCCTTGATTTTTGTAGCTTTCCAGCGTGCCATAGGAAAACTGCGACATCGCCATGTCCAGGACAACATGCCCGCCCGCGCGCGGAATCGCAATCACCAGAGGATTGTTTCCCAACGCCGGCTCCACGCCGCCCCACGGCGGCAGGTTGGGCATGGTGTTGGTCCAGCAGATGCCGATCACTCCCGCCTCGGCAGCTTGCCAGCCATACGTGCCGCCGCGCATCCAGTGGTTGGTGTTGCCCAGCGCCACGCATCCCACCCCATGCTCGCGGCTCAGGGCCACGGCTCGCTCCATGCACGCATGCGCGTTCAGATTGCCCGGGCCTTTCAGTCCATCCCAACGCTCCAGCGCGCCGAAGCCGGCCACGAGCCGCGGCTCCGCATCCACATCGACGTTTCCATTGCGAATCATCGCAACAAATCGCGGAAAGCGGTTGACGCCGTGCGTATACACGCCGTCGCAGGTGGTCTCGGCGAAGAGCCGCGCACAGCTTTCAGCCCGGCTGGCCGCAAAGCCCAGCTTGCGCAGCACGCTTTCCAGGGTCGCTTGTACTTCTTCAAACGGAATTCGATTCATAGATTTTTGAATGAATGGGAGAATCAATGGCTCCACGAACAAATGCTACTGCTGCACACGGCACGTATGTTCCACCGCAAGTGGCGCGCAAGCGCCGTACGCCTGGACGGCTAGTCCTTCAGCGTCACGGTAATTTTTCGCGCATCGCCGCCCGCCGATGCGATCACAATCTCGCCGGTAGCTTTCTTGCGGATGCTCTTGAACTTCTCGCCCCACTCCACCAGCACCAGCGCGTTCGGCGTGAGCAACTCGTCCAGGCCCAGTGTTTCCAATTGCCGCTCGCCTTCCAGGCGATATACGTCCAGGTGAAAGAGCTTCACCGCAAGCCCCGCGCGCGCGCCGTCGTACTCATGAATCAGCGTGAAGGTCGGGCTGGTCACCTCATCCGCCTCGGCGGCATCCAGCGCCTGCGCAATGCCCTTCACCAGCGTGGTTTTGCCCGTGCCCAGGTCGCCGCGCAGAATCAGCAGTTGCGGCGGCTGCAGCAGCCCTGCCAGTTTGCGCCCCACTTCGATGGTCCCCGCGCCACTGATGGTGGTGAACTCGTGAATCCGGCCTGTGGCGGGCGGTGCGGCGTTGGTCATCCCCGAACCTCATGAGGGGCTGCTGCATGCAATGCCCCCTGCAACCAAAGATACCCGGTCGGACCACGTGAATGAAAGCGAAAAGCCCGTGCAAGATGAGGAAGACTATCCGTGGCCAGCAATGTGTGTTCGTCGTCACGGCAAACAGCCAGGTCGGCGGCCAGCCCGTGCAAATAAACCGCCGCTTCCACCGCCCGTGCCAGCTCCATAGAATCGGCTTCGGGGGGGTACTGCGCCATGAGGCCGGCAATCAGTCCGGTGAGCAGGTCGCCGCTGCCGCCCTTGGCCATGCCGGGATTGCCCGTGGTGTTCACGGCCACGCGTCCGTCTGGATGCGCAATGAGCGTGCGCGCGCCCTTGAGCACCAGCGTGACCCCGGTGCGACAGGCAAACTCGCGCGCCACTTTGAGCCGGTTGGCCTGGATTTCGGTTTTGCTGATGCCCGCCAGCCGCGCCATCTCGCCCGGATGCGGCGTCAGCACCAGCGTGCGCCCTTTCGCCAACTTGGCCAGCAACGCCGGCTCATCCGCCAGAATGTTCAGCGCATCGGCGTCGATCACCGCCGGAATCGTTGTCGCCTCAAGCAGGCCGCATATGAATTTGGCCGTCTCCGGACTCTGCCCCATGCCCGGCCCCACCGCCAGCACGGTCTTTCCAGCCGTGAGCGCGGAAAGAAGCTCTGGAGCAAGATTTTCCGCCGAGATTGAGCCCGCCGTGGTTGCGGTCAGCGGCCAGGTCATCAGCTCAGGCGCAACGGCCGCCACCAGCGCGAGCGCCGGAGCGGGAACCGCCGCCGTCACCAGCCCCGCTCCAGCCCGCAATGCGCCCAGAGCCGCCAGTGCCGGCGCGCCGGATTTGCCGCCCGCCGTTCCCAGCGTCCCGCCCACCACCAGCACGTGCCCAAAGTTGCCCTTGTTGGCCGTCGCCGGGCGCGGAGTCTGCGTGAGCGAAAGCGCCGATCCGGCCCACTCCAAATTCAGGCCCGAGACCATCGCCTCCTGCGGCGAGCCGATGGCCGCCACCACGATGGGCTGCGACCAGTGCTGCGTCAACTGCCCAAAGACGTGCGCCGGCTTGGGCGCTGTAAATGTAATGACAGTATCGGCAGGAAAAACCGGACCGGCAACCGTTGCGCTAGTCTCGTCGGCTGGCCAGCCCGAAGGCAGATCGACAGCAAGAATCGGCGCCGTGCTCGCCTTGATCCATTCCAGCGCCGCAGCGGCGAGCCCCTTTAGCGGCGGCTTGAAGCCGGTGCCTACCATGGCATCCACAATCAGATCGCACGCTAGTGCGGATTTGTATCGAGCAAGCTCCTCTGCCGTATCAATAATATGAATAAGTCCGTGCGCCGCACTCGTCAGCTCACGCCAGGCCGTGGCCGCGTCGCCCGTGAGCCCATCGGGCGTTCCCAGCAGCAGCGTGGTCACCTCCAACCCGGAGGCCGCCAGCAACCGCGCTGCCATCATACCATCGCCGCCGTTGTTTCCGCGGCCGCACAGTACCGTCACCCGCCTTGCAGCCGGAAACTGCTCCCGCGCAAAGGCCGCCACCGCCGCCGAGGCCGCCCGCATCAGGTCAATGGACGGAATTCCGAACCGCTCGGTGGTCACCCGGTCGCAGGCCTGCATCTCCGCTGCGGAAAGAATGTGCATGGCGACAGTGTACAGTGAACAGTGCTCAGTGGTCAGTAAAACCCGGACCTGCCGCTCACTGTTCACTGTCCACTGTTCACTGGCTTTACCGCGCCATCAGCACCAGCAGCCACCCGTTCAGCCCCGCAATCGCTACGGCGACAAACCAGGCCAGCCCTTGCAGCCAGGGAGCGTTCACAAACTCGCCCATCTTCTTGCGGCTGCCGGTAAACAGCACCAGAGGCACCACGGCAAAGCTCAGTTGCAGCGACAGAATCACCTGGCTCAGGATGAGTAGCTTTTCCGTGCCCTGCTCGCCGGTGATCGCCACCACAATGATGGTGGGGATGATGGCCAGCGAACGGGTAATCAGCCGCCGCAGCCACGGCGACAACTTGAGGTGGATGAATCCCTCCATCACCACCTGCCCGGCCAGCGTGCCGGTAATCGAGGAGTTTTGCCCGCTGGCCAGCAGCGCAATGGCAAACAGCGTGCTCGCCCCCGCCGCGCCCAGCAGCGGGCTGAGCAGTTTGTAAGCGTCCTGAATGGCCGCCACATCGTAGAGTCCGCGGCGATGGAAGACCGCCGCCGCCACAATCAGAATGGCCGCGTTCACAAATAAGGCCACGGTCAGCGCCAGCGCGGAGTCGATGTTGGCCATTTGAATGGCCTCGCGCTTGCCCGCCGGCGTGCGCTCGTATTTGCGGCTCTGCACAATCGAGGAGTGCAGGTAAAGATTGTGCGGCATCACCGTTGCGCCCAGTATCCCGATGGCGATGTACAGCATATCCGGGTTGGTGACAATGGATGCCGAGGGAATAAAGAGGTCGTGCAGCGCCAGCCAGTGATTCGGGTGGGAAAGCAATACCTGCACCAGGAACAACGCCGCAATCGTGCCGATGAGCGCAATCACCAGCGCCTCAATGGTGCGGAAGCCCCAGCGCTGCAACAGCAAAATCAGCAGCACATCCGTCCCGGTAATCAGCACGCCGTAGAAGAGCGGTATGTGGAAGAGCAGGTTCAGGGCGATGGCCGAGCCGATCACCTCAGCCAGATCGCAGGCGGCGATAGCGATCTCCGCGCCGATCCACAGCGCATAGCTCACCCTGGGTCCGTAGCTCTGGTGGCACATTTGCGCCAGGTCGCGCTCCGTGGCTATGCCCAGCTTGAGGCTCAGGCTTTGCAGCAGAATCGCCATCAGGTTCGATGCCATGATGACGAACAGCAGCGTGTAGCCGAAGCGCGAGCCCCCGGCAATGTCCGTGGCCCAGTTGCCGGGGTCCATGTATCCCACGGAGATCAGGAATCCGGGGCCGAAAAAGCCCAGCAGCCGCCGCCAGTACCACGGCGAGCGCGAGACCCCCACCGTGGCATGAACCTCCGGCAGCGAGGGCACCAAATGCTCGGGCCCCGTCGCAAGACCGGGAAGAACCGGCAGCGCGGCAAACTCTGTCGAATCGAGTGTCGGGTCTTTCATCGCGTCTCAGCTTTTAGCTTATAGATAATAGCTTATAGCCATCTGTCACCCCATACTGCGCAAAATAAAAGCCCCCAACCTTGAATCAAAGACTGAGGGCTGATAGCTGAAGGCTGTTAGCTGCTTTTCTCACTTCACCATCACCTTCGGCTCCACCGACAACCCCGGCCTTAACTCATGCTTCGGGTCTTCGCCGGCCAGATCCGTGAAGTCGATGCGCACCGGAACCCGCTGCACCACCTTCACATAGTTGCCCGTCGCGTTCTCCGGCGGAAACAAACTCAGCACCGAGCCCGTCGCGCCGCCAATCTGCGTCACCTTGCCGTGATAAGTCCTGCCGTTAGCATCCACGTCGATCTCCACCGCCTGCCCAGCGAACATATGGCGCAACTGCGTCTCCTTGAAGTTGGCCGTCACCCATAACCCTTCCAGCGAAACCAGCATCAGCAGGTTCTGCCCCGGCGCAACGTTCTGGTTGATTTCCACGCTCTTGCGGGTGATGATGCCCGCCGTCGGCGCAACAATCTTTGTGTAACTCAGGTTGAGCCGGGCCATGTCCAACTGCGCCTGCGCCTGCGCCACCATGGCCTGGGCCTGGCGGGCGCGCGCACTCTGCGCGGCCACCTGCTGCGGAGCGGTCTGGGCAAACTTCAATCCTGCCTGGGCCTGGGACTCGCGCTCGCGAGCTACCTTCACGCCGTCTCCGGCGGCCTGCTCGGAGTGGCGGGCGGCGTCGGCGGTGGCCACCGCGGCGTCAAACTGCTGCTTGCTGATCACGTCTTTTGCCACCAGAGGCTTGTAGCGCTCCAGATCGGCCTGGGCCTTGGTGTTGTTGGCCTTCGCGGCCTGTAACTGCTGCTCGGCCTGCGCCACGGCGGCGTGCGAGCCGCTCACATTCGCGTCCGCGGCGCTCAGATTGCTCCCCGTATTAATGGTGGTGATGGGCACATTCACATTGGCTGCCGCGGCGTTGGCCTCTGCGCTGGCCAGGGCCGCCTCCGCGTTCTCCACCGCAACCTTGTAGTCGCTGGGGTCCAGCTCCGCGATCACGTCGCCCGCCTTCACCACCTGGTTCTCATCCACGTACACCTTGGCCACCTGGCCCGCTACGCGCGAACTCACCTGAATCAGGTGCCCGTTGACCTGCGCGTCGTCGGTGCTTTCGCTATAGGTGGAGCGCCACCAGATTCCGATGGACACCAGCGCAAGAATCACCACCACGACAACGATGATGCCATTGCGGCGGAATTGCGGTTGCGCGCTCTCTATCTCTGCGTTCTCCTCGATCGGCTCAGGTGTTGGAATAAAATCCGCCACGTCTACTTTCCTCCCAGATAACTTTTGTAATTCTCGCCTGCTCCCAGGGCACGGGCCAAACTGAGCTTGGCCACATTGTGCCGGTAGAGGCTGGTCACGTATTGATCGTTGGCCTGGGCCACGGACTGTTGCGCCTGGCTCACGGCCAGATTGTCGCTCACACCGTTGGCATAGCGTTGCTGCGCCTCGCTGAGCGCCTCATTGGACAGCTCAACCGAAGAGCGAGCCACCTCAACCTGCTTCTGCGCCGAGGCAATGTCCAGCAGCGCGTCGCGCACATCGGCGTCCACCTGCGCGCTCTTGTCGCTCAACCGGGCTTGTGCCGTATCCAGTTTCGCCTGCGCCTGCTGTGCCTCGCCGCGCAGGGCGTATTCCCTGAACAAGGGAACGCTCAGCGTTCCTGCGGCGTTGCCCGTGCCGTGCGAGGTCTTCAGATTCACGCCGATGTCGCCATAGTCGCCGGCGAAGTTAAGCGTCGGCAGCCGGTCGGCTGTGGCCGCCTTGCGTTGCTGCTCGGCCGCCCTGGTCTGCTCCACCATCGCCGCCAGATCCTTGCGGTTGGCGTGCGCCTGGCGAATCGCCGCGTCCACATCGATCTGGTCGAAGATCGCGTAGGGCGCCTTATCGGCCAGCGTGAAGCTCTGCTCCAGAGGCAGCCCAATCACTCGCGCCAGCGCCAGCTTGTCTTTTTCCAGAGCGTTGCGCGCCACTATCAGCTGCTGTTCCAGCGACTGCGAATCCACCCGGGCCCTCAGTTCGTCCAGCAAAGGCGCGGTACCGGCCTTGTGATTATCAGCCGCCTGGTCAAGCGAAATCCTGGCCGTAGCCACTTGCGCGTCCACGCTGGCAATGCGGCTCTCATCGGCCAGCGCCAGCAGGTAAGCGTTGCCCACCACCAGCACCACCAGATCGCGCGCGTCCTGAGCCGACAATGCAGCGGCGGCAAAGTTGTGACGCGCGGCCAGGTAGTTGCGCAGCGATGCCACATCGATCAGCGACCACGTCAGCGAGGCCCGCAGATCGGTAAATCCAAACGGCCCGATGATGGTAGGAAATCCCGGAATGCGCAACCCCTGGGCGGGCAGGTCGATTTGCATTACGGTTTCCTTGAGGCTGCCGTCCACCGAGGGCAGCAGCGTCTGCAACTGGCTGAGCCGCTCCCCGCGCGCCGCGGCCGTCTGCGCGCCGCTCAGAATCACGCCCAGGTTGGCCTTCATGCCTCTCTGGATAGCCTCGTCCAGCGTGAGAGAAACCGGCTGCGCGGAAACCTCGCCCGTGGCCACGCTGCCTTGGAAGGGAGACGCCGTCTGCGCCCCCAGCCCGCTCGCAAGCAGCCCCGCCACGCCCAGCGCCAGGACGCAGGCCCATGGCCGGATCGAGTTGTTGCCTGTAGTAATGGAAAAAATCAAGGTCGTTCGACTCTCAGCGAAGTGCTGTGGCCCAGGAACACTCGCATCCCTATATGGATGCGAAAAGCCGTCAGCAGGGTTCGTATCTCTAGTGTATCGAAAGAATAGGGCGGATGGGCTCTAGTCCGCCGCAAATGGCTGATGGGGCAAGCCGATACGCGATCCGGAGGGAGGCGGGGGTGCACTGGGGTCCCCGGCGACAGGTCTTCGTCGCTGGGGTGGAACTTCAACCCCCGCATAGAGCCAACAAAAGTAAAGCGGGCTTTAGCCCCGGAGAAAACGCTTTACGAATCCGGAGAGGAAAGAAGTTCGCGGACAATCGCCAGAGGCTAATAGTGTTTAACTGATAGCTGATGGCTGTTAGCTGTTAGCTATTAGCTATTAGCTATTCCCTGTTTCTAAGAACTTGCGAAGCCAACGAACAGAGCCCCTGGCGGAAGACCTCGCTCACCACTTCCGGGGTCCATGCGGCGGCTTGCGGCCCGCCGTGCAATTTGAGCAGCGCGGCCGTCTCGGCGGCGTTGAAGCCGGCCACCGCGCGCAGAGCGAAAACAGTCCGCATCCACGTCGGCAGGCTGGCCAGCCACATCCGCACCTGTTCACGCTCCTGCCCGCTGATCATGCCTTCCAGCTCCCCGGTCGAGATGCCCGCCGAGGCCAGGTCGTCGCCCTCGATGCAGGTCGTGGCCGTCACCAGTCCCTGCGGCGCGTCCACGCAGCCGGGGCAGCGCTGGACAAGCAGTTTCAGCGCAGCAATCGCCAGCGCCCTCCGGCTACACCGGCGCGCATTTTGCGGATCGGCGCAGGGAGATACCTGCGCTGAAGCGATCGCCTCCACCACCAGCCGCGCGCTCTCCTCGCCTTCGCCCACCAGCATCGACGCCAGGCTGTAGAGTCCGGCTGCTACCAGCTCGAAGATCTCCTTCAGCCCGGCAGGATCCGGTTCAGGCATCAGGCTGTTAAAGGGATTGGCAGCTTCCTGGGACACGGAGGCGGCTCCTTTCCGGGAAGTAAAGCAAGCGACTCACCCTTATCCTCAACCAGCCGGGCAGGAAGGGTCAATGCACTCCAGATGCGGAACGAAGACAATTTCCGAGAATTCCACCGCGTTATCATGGACGTGTATGCCTTTCCCCATCAAAACCTGTGTCGTCTGCGGGGAAGAGTTCGAGCTCCGCCCAGGCAAACCCGGCTTTGCCAACCGCTGCCCCGCGTGCAGTGAACCAGAGTCCGCCGAACCCGCAGCCAAAGACCGCCTCGATGCCGATGCCCTGAAGGCAGACAAAGAACTGAACGAAGCCCGCCGTCGAACCATCCGCGACATGCTCTACCGCAAGGAAAGCTGAAGATTTGCAAACGGAGGGAGCAGGTGTCCTCAGCCCCTTGATAAAAACCTATGTGAGTGATGAGCGGGTGCCAAAGGTCCTATTAGTCAATAACCAAAATCTGGGTGCCCCAGGTCCCTCGCATTTGGGGACCTGGGAATCACGAATCTCATGGCGCGCAAGCGTCAGCAGGTGCGGATGCCCCAGGTCCCTCGCATTTGGGGACCGGGGAATTACGAATCTCATGGCGCGCAAGCGCCGTATGCCTGGACGGCCAGTCCCGCACCGCAGCTACTTTCAGCTCCCTGATAAAAGCCCATGCGCGCGACGAACGGGTGCCCCAGGTCCCTCGCATTTGGGGACCTGGGAATCACGAATCTCATGGCGCGCAAGCGCCGTACGCCTAGACGGCCAGTCCCCGCACCGCAGTCACTTTCAGCTCCCTGATAAAAGCCTATGCGAGCGAATAGCGAGCGGCTGGCCGCACCGCAGGTGCCGCGCAAGCGCCGTACGCCTAGACGGCCAGTCCCCGCACCGCAGTCACTTTCAGC
>OCZT010004413.1_pt1 | contig 14168 bp, 17 predicted proteins | sample 1539031 | NCBI WGS metagenome assembly OCZT01 (sample SAMEA3539308, study PRJEB22396) | soil metagenome | biome: tundra; feature: field; material: soil | place: USA | collected 2010-05 | depth 0.15 m
ATTTCGGTTATTCAAGGCAGGATAGAAAAGATCAGCCAAGGGTTTCTATAACTGCAAAACTGATTGCTAACCTGATTACTACAGCCGGTGCAGATCGGGTTATGACCATGGACCTGCATGCAGCACAGATTCAGGGATTTTTTGATATCCCGCTGGATCACTTATACGGTTCTTCTGTTTTCAGCGGTTTATTTGATGGAATTTCTGATAACTTGGTTGTTGTTTCTCCCGATGTAGGCGGAATTAAAATGGCTAGGGCATATGCTAAAAGACTGCATGCTAGCCTTGTTTTAATTGATAAAAGAAGACCAAAGCAGAATATGGCTGAGGTTATAAACATAATCGGAAATGTTGACGGCAAAGATGTTCTTTTAGTAGATGATCTTATTGATACTGCCGGCACTTTTGTTGTGGCAATTGAGGCTTTAAAGAATCAGGGTGCGCGCAGGATTTTTGGCGCAATTACCCATCCAATCTTTTCAGGAGATGCGGTAAAAAGAATTCTTGAATCTGAACTCGAAAAACTTTATGTGTCTGATACAATCTATTTTGATGGAAAATCAGATAAAATTAAGATCATAACTGCCTCGGATATGTTTGCAGAAGCAATAAGAAGAACATCTAATAATGAGTCGATAAGCTCACTGTTTGAAATTGATAAAGGATAATTTTTAGTCTTTGGAGATATAATGGAAAAAGTAGTTCTAAATGCAAATGAAAGAAAAATAATCACTAAATCGGCTCTTAATACCCTGCGGAATAATAAAAGAGTTCCCGGTACGTTCTACCTTAAGAATAGTAAGCCTGTTTCGATTGATGTTCTTGAAAAGGTAATAAAACCGCTCGTATTTACCGCCGAAACACATCTTATTTCCCTTATGGTTGAAGGATACGAAGAGCATGAATGCATTATTAAAGATGTTCAGTTTGATCCTGTTACCGATCGTGTTGTCCATTTCGATCTTTTGGGACTTGTTAAAGGTGAAATGTTTCAGCTTGAAGTTCCCATACGGTACCATGGCTCTGCTATCGGTATTAAGGAAGGTGGAATTCTGCAGCAGGTACTTCATAAACTTGAAATTGAATGTCTGTCGAAAGATATCCCTCAGCACCTTGATGTGGATGTTACTGATATCAAGCTTGGTGCAGCAGTTCACGCGGGTGATCTGAAGTTTGATAATATTAATATCCTTACTCCTGAAGATGCGGTTGTTGTCACTGTAACTCATCCTAAGGTTGAAAAAGAACCGGTTGTTGAAGAATTAGTTGAAGGTGAAGTTGAACCTGAAGTTATTGCAAAAGGAAAGGCAGAAGAAGAAGAAAAAGAAGAAAAAAAATAATCTATCTTTGTGCGCGTAGTCTTTGGCATAGGAAATCCGGGAAACCGGTATTCTCAAACCAGGCATAATTCTGGATTCCTGCTCCTTGATCTGTATGCACAGAAAAATTCTCTCCCCTTTATAGCCTCAAAAAACGATTACTTTTTTGCAGAAGGAAAAACCGCTCAATGCGGTTTTTCCCTTATTAAACCAACTACCTATGTTAACAATAGTGGCATAGCTGCGCTCCAGGCTATTGAAGAATATAATATTCCCATTACTGATTTTCTTGTCATTGCTGATGATGTAAACCTCGAAACCGGAAAAGTAAGAATTCGCGTAGGTGGTGGAGATGGCGGGCATAATGGTATAAATTCTATAATATATCACCTTAATTCTGATGATTTTCCCAGGTTAAGGATCGGCATAGGAAATAATTTCGGAAAAGGAGAAATGGCAGATTATGTCTTGTCCCCCTTCAAAAACGAGGAATTGCCAATTATTTCAGGTGCCTTTAACGAAGCCGTAATCTTAATAGACGAGTTTATTCAGGGGGGTATTAAGCAGATGTTGGATACAAATAGTAAACATAGTAAACAATAAATATTTCTCTTGTAATTCGGCCTGTAATTAAATAAATTTACAGCCTATTTTAAATACATAATTATTAATCCCTGCTTTCATCTCAGAATGAAGGCTAAAATATCCGAAGGGAGGTGAAAAATTGAAGATTACCGCGTACGAAAGCACCGTTATGATTAACGCTGCTTTAGATGACGAACAAATTGAAGTTGAAGTGTCCCGGCTCAAGGAAAACATCATTAACTTAGGGGGTGAAATTATCGACATTGATAAAGTGGGAAGAAAAAGACTTGCCTATGTAGTTAACAAAAGTAAAATCGGTTATTATGCAATCTTTAGGTTTAATGCACCATCCAATATCGTTGCTAAACTTGAAAGATCATACACCCTTGATGATAATATCCTTAGGTTCCTTACTATCGGGCTCGATAAAAATGCTTTGGAATATTTTGAAAAAAATAAAGCCGCTTCTCTGGATCTTATTCCGGACATTATTGCCCCTGTTACTGCTGAAGAAGTAATTGTCGATGTGAAATCTTAAGAAACGTATTCATAAATGAACAAACAGACTTTTATGGAGGAAGACCCATGGCTGATTTGAAAATGCCTGAAATAAATTATGTTATAATTTCCGGAAACTTAACAAAAGATCCTGTTTTCCGTCAGACAACTAATAGCACTCCCGTTGTTAATTTTTCTATAGCATCCAATAGAAAATATAAAGATAGTTCTAGTCAATGGCAGGAGGATGTTTGTTATGTGGGCATTGTCGCGTGGAATAAGTTGGCAGAAAGCTGCAGAGAAAGACTCAGAAAAGGTTCTGCCGTGCTTGTTGACGGCGAACTCCAAAGCAGAAATTGGAAATCTGATGAAGGTTACAATAGATCAATCGTTGAAATTAAAGCCAGAAGAATCCAGTTTCTGAATAAAACAAAAAGACCTAATAATGGTGAAAATGGCTCCGCTGATGAAGAAGCCGCCATTTTTACTGACGATGAAGGTATCGATTTTACGGAGGATTCTTTCGATAAATTCTTATCGACTGAAGAATCTGATTTATTAAAATAACACGAGGTATTTAAATTGATTCGAAAAGAACAACCCAGAACTAAAAAATTTTGCAGATTCACCCAGAACAATGTTAAATACATTGATTATAAGGACGTGAAAATGCTGCAGAAATTCATTACCGAACAAGGAAAGATTATTCCTAAAAGAATAACCGGCACCTGTTCTAAATATCAAAGAGAATTATCAATAGCTATTAAACGTGCAAGACATATGGCCCTTCTCCCTTATGTCTCCGACACCGTAAGGTAGGATGACTATGAAAGTTATATTAAGACAAAATCATCAGTCCTTAGGACAGATCGGGGATTTGGTGGAGGTTAAAGAAGGTTACGCAAGAAATTTTCTTATCCCCAGAAAAATTGCCTACATTGCCCTTAAAGGTAATATCAAAGCGCTCGAAGAAGAAAAAAAGACTTTTGTGAAAAAGAAACAGCATGAAATTACGACTGCTGAAAATCTGGCGGCTGCACTTGAAAAAATTTCGGTTTCTATACCCGTCCAGGTGGGTGAAGAGGATAAGATATTTGGTACTGTAACTACCCAAATGATTGCAGATGCATTAAAAGAAAAAGGATTTGAAGTCGATAAAAGAAAGATCGAGATCGAAGAACCCATCAAATCTCTTGGCATCTATGGCATTAGCGTTAAAGTGCATACTAACGTTAATGCAAAAATCAAGGTGTGGGTTGTAAGAGAATAGTTCCCCTTTAAACAAAAAAAAGGAAAGCATCAGCTTTCCTTTTTTTATTTTAAACTTTTAATGTTCTATCTTACTCTAATCTGCTTGGTGGAAATAAGTTTGGCAACCTCTGCAGTACCGTTCTTATTTAATGTTTTAATCCCTTTGGCAGAAATCTTAAGAGTAACAAATCTGTTTAACTCCTGTACCCAGATTCTTTTCTTCTGAAGATTCGGCAGAAATCTTCTCTTCGTTCTGTTATGTGCATGGGAAACATTATTTCCTGCTAAAGGTCCGATCCCGGTTACTTGACATCTTCTCGCCATTTTTACTCCTTACAGTTCCTGCTATTTAAAATTGAACTTTAAATATACGGAAATTCAGATTTAAAAAACCAAAACAAATAAATTTATTTGTGTAAATCTTATCACTTTAAGGGGAAAATTAGTTGACAATTACCTTTAGCTTTATAAATTATAATAACATACTATAATAAAGAAAGGAATCTTATGGAATTTTATGAACTTCACCCCCAGGATCCTCAGCAAAGATTTATAGACAAGGCAGTTAAAATTATAAAAGCGGGGGGCGTAATTATTTATCCAACTGACACTGTTTATGGCATTGGATGCGATATTTTTAATAAGGTTGCCCTCGAAAGAATATTTCAAATTAAAAACGATACTAATACAAAACTGCTCAGCTTTGTTTGCTCCGATTTGAAGGATATTGCCAAATATGCCCGGGTTTCGGATTATGCCTACAGAATGATGAAACATCTCCTCCCCGGTCCATATACTTTTATCCTGCCTGCCGCTAAAATTGTTCCTAAAATATTATGGACTAAAAGAAAGACCGTGGGAATTAGGGTTCCAAATCATGCGGTTGCATTACAACTTGTTAAGGAAGTCGGAAACCCGATTATAAGTACAAGTGTAACAACAAGAAAAGGAGAAATTATGAATGACCCCGCCATAATAAAAATAGTGTTTGACAAGCAGGTAGACCTTATGCTCTCCGCTGGGTTTGGTAATAATACTCCCTCAAGTATTATCGACTTGAGCGAAGATGGTCCTGAAATAATAAGAGAAGGAGCCGGCGACGTAAGTCTCTTTCAATCTTAAATTCTTATAAGGCTTTTAGCCCTTACTTTATTTCCTGTTTAATAGTGTTGTCGAACCTTGGGCTGTACTCATAATAATCACTTCACTTATGTTCACGTGAGCTGGACGCAAAGCACACCATAAAATTGTTTCGGCAATATCTCCAGCGGTCAAAGGAGCAAATCCGTCATAAACCTCTTTGGCTCTCTCCTTGTCTCCTGAAAACCGTACCTCGCTAAATTCCGTCATAACCATCCCGGGATCTATCGAAGTAACACGGATATTCTTGTCATAAAGATCAACACGCATCGCTCTTGAAATTCCGTTTACTGCAAATTTGGATGCACAGTAAACGTTTCCGTTAGGATAAACCTCATGCCCCGCAATAGAACCAAGATTTATTACATGCCCCTCCATTCTTTCTGTCATCAAAGGAATTACTTCGCGCGAAACATAAAGAAGCCCCTTAACATTAGTATCGATCATCTCATCCCAGTGCTCGGTATCCCCTTCATAGATTTTGCTCATGCCTTTCGCAAGTCCTGCATTGTTTAAAAGTATATCAATATTTCTCCATTTCCCTTTAAGCGATGCCACAGCTTTTTTAACATCCCCTTTATTCCTTACATCAAGCTGAATCGTTAAAACGTTAATCCTAAATTTTGCCTTTAATTCGGTTTCAAGTGCTTTAAGTCTCTCAATTCTGCGCGCTGCAATAATTAAATCAGCCCCTTCGGAAGCAAATGCAAAAGCCGAAGCTTTTCCGATCCCCGAGGATGCACCTGTAATAAATACTATTTTATTTTGTAATCTTGCCATTATTCTTCCTTTCCTAAAATATTAATTACAAAATTACATAAAATTTATTTCTGAAGTTTATTGATTTAGATTCCGTATTTAACGCCCTTAATTAAAATACGTTTAGAAAATTTGTGAAATGTAGTGAAAAGCGGTAAATGCCAATTGTTCTTATTTGGTTCGTATTAACGGCCTCAAATATTCTACGTTAAAAAAATTCAGCGTAATGGAATGTCAGCGAGGAAAACTGTTTGAGCATCGCGAGTTTTTTCCGAGCAATGGAATGTAGCTGAATTTTTAGTAGAATATTTGCAGCCATGTTTCTTTTGGTTCTTTTCTTGTGTCAAGAAAAGAACAGTGCAATGATTTTGGTTCTTTTCTTGTGTCAAGAAAAGAACAGAGAGATATCTGTTGTTAGGAAAATATCCCTGCTATTTCCCTACGACACTTTGGGCATCTGCCCTCAATAATTTTATTAAAGTGAACCGAATGCCAGTCCCTTCTTATTAATTCAGCTGAGCAGTTAGGACAATAAGTCGTCTGCCCCTCTCTGTTATGCACGTTCCCCACGTAACAGTATTTTATACCCGCAGCAATGCCAATTTCTCTTGCGCGGGTTAATGTCTGTTCGGGAGTCCTCTCCTTATCAAGCATTTTAAAATCGGGATGGAAAGCTGTAAAATGCACTGGAACAGAATCCCCTAAATTATTAATAATCCACTCGCACTCATTCTTAACTTCTTCTTCTGAGTCATTTTCCCCTGGAATCAGCAACGTTGTTATTTCAAACCAAATATCCGTTTCATTCTTTAGCCAGCGTAAAGTATCAAGTACATCATCAAGGTGTGAAAATGTTAATTTGTGGTAGAACCTTTCGGTAAATCCTTTAAGGTCAACATTGGCAGCATCAATATATTTATAAACGTCATTTCTTGCCTTTTTATCAATATACCCAGCTGTAACCATAACCGATTTTATCCCTTCTTCCCTTGCTATCCTCGAAATATCAATAACATATTCGCCAAAAATAGTAGGATCATTATACGTGTATGCGATTGAAGGAGCCATATGTTTTTTTGCTAATGCTACTACATCTTCGGGACTCGCATCCATCGAATTCATCTCATCAAGCTTTGCTTTGCTGATAGACCAGTTTTGGCAGAATCTGCATCCAAGATTGCATCCGGCAGTTCCAAAACTTAAAACTTTGCTTCCCGGGAGAAAATGATTTAGTGGCTTTTTCTCAATTGGATCAATTGCAAAACCTGATGGATGCCCATACCCAAGTGAATATAAAACTCCCCCATAGTTCTGCCTTATAAAACAGAATCCGGGCTGACCATCTCCAATCCTGCAGTAACGCGGACATAAAGTGCACAGGATTTTATTGTTATCGGTCTTCTCCCACCAGTCTGCTATTTTAAGTTCTTCAGTATTCATAAATGCTTTTCATATCCTCATTCCCAAACTTAATCCACATTTCATTAAAATGAAATCCAAAAATTCTCGCCGCTCATACCTGTCTTTATTTAGTTCGTATTTACCGGCATCAAATAATTTGCAGCCATATTTCTTTTGGTTCTTTTCTTGTGCCAAGAAAAGAACAGAGATATTTTTAAGAAAAGTTGATATAGACCCCTACATCGTCTCGAATCTCAACCAGTTAGCCCTGCTCTTCTCTGAATAAGGTGCCCCCGCCATAAAAATTACTATATCCCCCCCTTTAACAAGCCCCGCATCAAGAATTAGTTTCTTTGCCCGGTCAATTGCAAGATGTTCTTTATCAATCTCTTCCTGGAATATTGAAGTTATCCCTCTATGAAGACATAAATTATTTATAGTATCAAAGCTGTTCGAAATTGCTATGATCTTTGCCTCAGGTCTGTACTTTGAAAGATTGCAGGCTGTCCTTCCTTTATAAGTAAAAACAACAATAGCCGCGGCATTTATCTGCCTGCCTATCGAAACACTTGCCCTCCCCATTGAATCAAAAAGATTATCCTCAAAATTCTTGGGTATTTCAAATTCAAAATTCTCCACACCTGTATTCTGCTCTATCTTTATTATAATATCATTCATCATCTGCACAGCCCTGAACGGAAATTTACCAATGGATGTTTCACCGCTCAGCATAACTACATCGGTTCCGTCCCATACAGCATTGGCAACATCAGAAGCTTCAGCTCTTGTCGGTATAGGATTAATAATCATAGAATCAAGCATCTGTGTAGCAGTTATAACCAATTTCCCCACCGCGTTGCATCTTTTAATAATATTCTTCTGAATAACGGGAACATCCTGTGGATGCATTTCAACTCCAAGGTCCCCCCGCGCAACCATTATCCCGTCCGCTGCCTCAAGTATCGCTTCAAAGTTGTCAACACCCTCCTTCTTTTCAATCTTCGCAATTATTGGCAGCACCCTATTCCGCGCTTTCATCCATTCCCTTAAATGAATAATATCATCGGCGCTCCTTACAAAAGATAAAGCCACATAATCTACCCGGCGCTTTAATGCAAATTCAAGGTCCTTAAAATCTTTTTCAGTAACAGATGGTGTCGATAGCTCCATCCCCGGAAGGTTCATCCCTTTCTTTGGACGAAGGATCCCTCCATTCTCGATAAAGCATACTACGGACCTTTCCCTCTTCTCTTGTATCCTTAAACGTAAAAGCCCGTCATCAATCAGAATAGGATCCCCCGCCTTCGCGTCATCCACCAATGATTTATAGGATGTGGATATAATCTCTTTATTCCCCTTAATATCGTCAATGGTTATCTCTATTGTTTCACCGGTTTCCAGTTCCACTTCGGGAGTTCCCAGTTCCCCAACACGTATTTTCGGTCCCTGCAGGTCAACCAAAATTGAAACAGGAGTTTTTTCTTCTACACATGCTGTGTGAATATTATTAAACAAATTTTCAAAAAAGGCGTAATCCCCATGTGAAAAATTCATTCTTAAACCATCTGCACCTGAAGCAATAAGCTTTTCAATTGCTTCCACGCTGCTTGTTACGGGTCCCAGCGTGCAGAGGATCTTTGTCTTTGCGAAATTATCGGTTTGATTTTTTATCACTTCTTCTTTTTCTTTTTTATTGGTACTTGTGAATTAGCCGGTCTGAATGGTTTTGCCTTTCTATAAAGCTCATTTATTTTATTTGCTACAAGTGCAAATACCGTCCCCGGTTCATATCCCCTCCGGAGTTTTTTACCAGCCTTTATCCCGGTTAGTATTTCCATTCCTTCTTCTACTCTTGTAATGGGATAAATATGAAATTCTTTCTTTTCTACAGATTCAATTACATCCTCTCTCAGCATTAGTTCCTGTACATTCTGTATTGGAATAATAACCCCATGGTTTTTATGCAGCCCTCTCGCCTTGCATACATCATAAAAACCCTCAATCTTTTCATTAACATCACCTATCGGCTGAACATCCCCCTTCTGATTCAACGAACCCGTTACGGCAATCGATTGTTTTAACGGCAATCCTGATAAAGTCGAAAGAAGAGCATAGATCTCAGCGCACGATGCACTGTCCCCATCTATTAATCCGTACGACTGTTCAAAAACCAGGGTAGCATTGAATGATAACGGAATATCCTGTCCGAATGTTGACCTGAAATAACCGCTGATAATTAAAACTCCCTTATTATAACTTTTCCCCCCCATTCCTGATTCCCGCTCAACATTAATTATACTCCCGATCCCCAATGAAACAGTTGCCGTAATCCTTGTCGGTCTCCCGAATGAATAAAAGTCTGCATTATAAACAGCAAGCCCGTTAACCTGCCCCACTCTCTTCCCGTCAGTATCAAGCAGTATCATATCATTGGCAATCATATCGGAAACTTTTGATTCCAGCATCCCGTGCCTTTCCTTACCTCCCTCGTAAGCCCTCTTCACATGTTTGGCGCTTATTATATTTGCCCCATCCTGCATTGCTCTGTAGTTCGATTCTCTCGCAATATCAGCCAGGCGCGAAAATTTAGATGTAAGCTTATTCTTGTGCCCGGCAAATTTAGCTGCAATTTCCATCATGTAGGCAATAGCCGATTTATCAAACTCGCGCAGGTTCTCTTCTTTTATCAGTTTTTTAAATACCCGCGCATACTCTTTTATTATCCTGTCGCTCCTTTTTACCTCGTAATCAAAATCTGCCTTAACCTTGAATATCTTCTTAAAATCATATTCATATTCCGACATATAAGAATAGATCTGCTGGCTCCCGATCAGAATAACCTTTGCATCAATCTCTATCGGTTCCGGTTTTAAAATCGATGGGGAGAACTGGTAAAAATTTGGTAAGTCCTGTATCTCAAGTTTCCTGAAAGTAAGTACCCGCTTCAGCGTTCTCCAAACAGCCGCTTCCTCTAAAAGATGGATTACATTTAAAACCAGGTATCCTCCGTTAGCCCTCAGCAAAGAACCCGCTTTTATTCTTGTAAAATCGCTGTACCAGCCCCCGTTACCGTCCTTGATCGTTTCAATAGCGCCGAATAAATTAGTATAATTTGGCGAGGTCTCAACAATTACAGGACAGCTTATCGTTTCGCTGTTATCAAGAATAATATTTACTTCATACTCCTTAAAGTAATCAATTACAAATCCCTCGGGTGCTTGTGCCCCCTCGGGCTTCAGTCCCTCAAATATCTTTAGGTTATCAAGTATATTCGTTTCAACATCGCTAAGGTAGTTATTTATCTTCTCCGCATTATGCTTTTCTTTTAAATTTTCAATAACTCCCTTAACAACATTGGTTACTGCATCCTTTTCAATATCATAAAGTTTCTTCTGGAATTCCTGGCTTACCTTCAGTGCCTTCTTGAAAATTACCTGCAGCTCCTGCTGCGAAGCTGTATATTTTTTAACTATCTCCTGTGCCGCCTCCTTAGTTACCTTCCCTGATTGTACAAATTCGTCAAGCTGATGAATAGGCACTGGCTTTTTATCAATAACAGGGAATATTTCAGGGCGTGCTGATTCCCCTACCTTTACCTGACCTAATGAAAAATTCTCGGCTGTTAATTTCTCCTCAAATCCTTTCAGCATAGCCGCTTCTTTTTCATCATACTGGTTTATTATTCTTTGCTTCTTTTGCAGATAAGTTTCATTATCAAGCGTCTGAGGAATTCTTTTCTGTAACACCTTTATCGCCGCCGCGTAATCCTGCTTGAATGCCTTTGCCTTTCCTACCTTGAATGTTAAAAGCAGCGGTCGGTCACTGTCCCTGAAATTGTTCACATAAGCATAATCACAAAGAGCAGGACAGTTCGAACTGATTGCCTCAAGCATCTTCTTAACAGTAGTAGCTTTCCCCGTTCCGGATAACCCCGCTATGTAAATATTGTAGCCGGGACTCCTCAGATCAACCCCAAGCTTTATTGCATCCAGTGCCCGGTCCTGCCCCACAATTCCTTCAACTGGATCAATATTTTCAGTGGAATCAAAATCGAATATGCCGGGATCACATTTCCACCTCAGTTCCTCAGGAGAAAGTTCCTTGTGTTTTAGTGCGTGCGGGTTTTCCATTTGCGGGTAATTCTATATTATTAATAAAATTTATTAGTCTAACAAATTTAATATAAAAAATTGACACATAAACGCCTGTATTTAGTCCTTTTTTGCTCCTTATTTGGTTCATATTTAACGGCCTTAAATAATTTGCGTTAGAAAATTCAGCGTAATGGAATGGCAGTGAGGGAAACTGTTTGAGTGCAACGAGTTTTTCCCGAGCAATGGAATGAAGCTGAATTTTCAGCAAATTATTTGCAGCCATATTTCTTTTGCTACTTTTCTTGTGTCAAGAAAAGTAGAGAGAGATTTTTTCTTTTGGTTCTTTTCTTGCGACAAGAAAAGAACAGTTAATTGTTTCTTGCTTCAAAGAAAGAACATTAAACATTTCTTTCTTTAATAACCTTACAATCCTCTTCCACATTTTTTCCACTTCATAGACATCCATATAGAGATATTTTGCAATTTCCCTATTTGGATGTCCCTTGGCTCTTTCATCAAAAATTATAAGCAGTTCCGGCTCCTCCTTCTCCAGCAGCTCATAGCAAACCTTCATCATTTCTTTCGTATCAATCTTATTCTCCTTTTCTTCAAAAGGATCATCAAACATTACAATTAAGTTTTCATCCACTTCCTCACCATTCCTAAGTTCCCCTTCCTCTCCCTCATCATCATAATCCTCCCAATCCGATAGGGGGATCATTACCGGCGCTTTCCTTAATTCAACACTAATTTCATTCCGTATAATACCGCAGATGTAATTATCTATATTCCCGGTTTCCTCTTCAGGAATATTTTCCCCCGATAATATTTTTAATTTAGCATCCTCAACGTAGTCCTCGGCTTCCATGTACCTGGCATTCTCCGATTTTTTGTATGCCCTTAACTCCTTAATCGCAAAGTTCAACCATTTTTTATTGTGCGCCTTGTCCGAAAGGATCTTTTCAAAAAATTCCTTTCCCTGGTTCTGCTCTTTCTCCTGCTTCAAATTACCTCCCGATTTATTTTTAATAAATTAATTTGGTAACATCTCCAAAAATTATCTCTCCCCCATAAAAATAAAATGATATTATCTCCTCCTTTCCTGGTCCCCTGAAGAAGGGTATTTTATCATCCCCTTATTTCTTTTTGATTGACTCCCGTAAATAAATGTCATCACAAGCGATACTAGCGTTCCCGATGAAAACATAATTCCGATTATATTAAATCCTATCGTTGTTAAATACATACCCCCGCCAATTCCCGTTACCCCTATCAGGAATCCGAATATTAACCCCAGGTACGATTTCCTTATATTCGATGTAATAAGTTTTTTCTCCATATCTATCCTGTGCGCTGTCTGCTTCTCTGCATTGCAGATCATTTTCTGCGCAAGCCCCGGCATTACCTCTTCATACTCCCTCAGTGTCCCGGGTGAAGGAAAAGTTTCATCAGGATTTATTCTTCCCGTTCTTTTTCTTTTTGAAACCATTTATTTCCTCACTCATTATTTTTTTAGAATTACTATAATCCGAGCTCACCGCCTTCCAGTCTTTATGGATTGCAATAACGTCATGTGGTTCATGCAGGTTCTCTTCATTCAGGGCTCCTGCAAAATCGAATATCCGCGCCGCCCCTTCCAGGAAAAAACCAAGAGCATAAATAATATTTTTCATAACTACTCCTTCAAAAAAAAAGTACCCCTCTACTATTTACTGTCGGTTTTTGGATTTTTTGCCATTTCCCCACCAAAAACTTAAAAATTTCAATTTGTCATACTCCGTACAAGAGTTTTTTTGCCGTTTTAACCCCTCGTGGCAAAAAATGGAATTTCTGACAGTAAATAGTAGAGGGAGTTCCTTCACTTCCTCAGCAAACATCATTTAATAATTTTTATAAGGAGTAATTCTTATGGGACACTTAAGCAAGCAGGTCTTCGGTGAAGTTACCGGAGCCGTAAGTCATGTGGTTTTCAAACACAGGGCAGGTAGTAACTATATTGCCATGCGTGCGGAAAAACAAAAAATTTCCACCGATCCCGTTGTTCTCGCGCGTCGTGCAAAGTTTGCGCTTACCGGCAAAATAGCTCAGGCTATTAACTCTCTTCCGCTCTTAAAATCCGCATGGCCCCAGGTCGCCGACAAAAAACTCTCACGGTTTAATGAGATCTTCCAGACCAATTATGATCTCATTGGTTCCGTTGCTAATGTTGGAACAATTAGCGTTGCTCCTGTATTAGGTTTTACCCTTGCCAATCCGCATGTTACAAACCTTGTCGCTGGCATTCAAATCGAGACTGATGCTCTTGGCGTTGGCATCGGTATCGATACCAGTATAGAAAAATTTCTCGTAGCCGCCGGGGTCATTCTTCTTCAGAGTCCTACTGTGGAAGGTTTACCCCAAACTCTGGTCATCCCCTTCAAGACCACACAGCAGAATCTTGATCTCATCAACCCTGTTAGCCTTACTACCCAGTTCATGGGTACAGAACTGTTCGAGTATGAATCCTATACTACCAAAAGGGCATTCGTCTGTCTCATTACTCTAAACGATAATGGACAGCTGGTCAAAGCCTCTAGGTCCGTCCATTCCTGATCCCGTCCTCCACTCAGACATTCCCGCTCCCTGCGGGAATGTCCTTATTTGGTTCTTATTTAAACAGCCTCTGTTTTTATTTGGATCGTATTTAACGGCATTAAATATTTTACGTTAAAAAAATTCAGCGTAATGAAATGGCAGTGAGGAAAACTGTTTGAGCATAGCGAGTTTTTTCCGAACAATGGAATGGAGCTGAATTTTTAGTAAAATATTTTAAGCCATGTTTCTTTTGCTCCTTTTCTTGCGTCAAGAAAAGGAGAGAAAGGTTTTAAGAAAAGGAGAGAGATAACTAACTCAGAACTAACCCGCATCCCTATCCTCAGTAACAATGAAGTAGCAATAGAGTAACAATGAACTAACAACCCTCCCTTCCCTCACCGGCAGCTTTTTTACCATTTCCCCCTAAAATGGCAAAAAAAACTCTCCACGGACTATGTCAAATCCATCTTTTCACTCCAAAATTCAAAAAATGGCAAAAAACAGCAAAACCGACAGTAAATAGTAGAGGGGTCTCCTTCATTTAGAA
>OCZT010004415.1_pt1 | contig 14166 bp, 27 predicted proteins | sample 1539031 | NCBI WGS metagenome assembly OCZT01 (sample SAMEA3539308, study PRJEB22396) | soil metagenome | biome: tundra; feature: field; material: soil | place: USA | collected 2010-05 | depth 0.15 m
CACAAGGAATTTACGAGTTTTTTGAACCTTAGAATTCTCGTTTATATCTTGTGAAGCGCATTCATCCTCCAACTAAAGTAGGGGGCCTTCTGCTAAGGACGTAGTAAGCCGCGCTCTATAACAAGGGAGGGATATTTTCCTCAGGAAGACGATCCTCCAGGCTTAAGACCGCCCAAACCTTGGCCCGCAACTCGCCCACGTGAGACCTATGAGCTTGAACCGATAAAGTATTATTCGCAAGCTGCTGATATGCGTAGTGCTGCTTTAACTGAAGAACTTGAGAGAATTGTAAAAGCTTTTCCAGATATCGAACTGGAAGTTGAATATGGTGTTGTCCCAAAGAAATCTCTATTTGGTCTTTTTGACTAATTTAAAATTAGAGTTCGAATTCTGAATTATCAATAGATAAAGTTTTAGGTTCTGGCAGCAACTGATTATTTTCAAGTTTTACTTCCTCATATAATTTCTCGCCGAGACTGAAATCGTTATTGACAAGCCTCTTTTTTCTCTCCGCCTGAAAATCTACTCTTTCTCCATTAGGAGGAAGCTTAGCCTTAAACTCATCGGGTATAGTACCTGCATGCCATAAATCGAAATTTACGATTGGAGCTTCGCCGTAAAAATGAATTATCCAAGGTTTTCCGCCAAAACCTCTTGGGTTACTCTTTCCGTCTCCTAAAGTATAAACGTTCCCATCTTCTGTTCGTAGAACTCGTTGTCCTTCTGCATTTACATCTCCTAAGAGCCTTAGAATTTCATACTGGGACCAAACCATTCTTTCAACTTCTTCTACGGTTTTGCCAGTAACGATTGCGATTTGTTGAGGATTTAATGCCATAAATTTATTATAAACCCTTTTTCGGAACTAAAATGCTGGAAACGCAAATGATACCTTGAGCTATGATACCCGGCGCTATCATTTTGGAGAGCCAAGAGTTACGATAAAACCATTCAAACCTTTGAAACGAAATTGGATGTTAATGCTCATTAATAATAGATATTTCTGTGCTGAATGTGGAGTTGCTATTCCTTATGAAGGAAGCGGTGACGTCTTTGATTGGAATTTATATAGCTATTGTGAACAACATAGTCCCTCAGGAATGAGCCTTGAAGAGTTATTTCGTCGAATTCATGTTTCGCGGCAAACTCGCCCTGAAATTGAGGATACTCCTTGGGATCTCGAAGATGATTTAGAATGGATGGGATGGGACTAGTGTCCGGAACATAAAAACAATGGATAAGCAAATAAGTTTTTGTCTCAAATGTGGTACTGAAATTTTCTATGAAGGTTCGGGATGGGAGAATCCTTTTAGGCCGAACCCTCGTACTTATTGCGAAGAGCATCAAGCAAAAGAAATGACTTTGGAAGAATTGCTTGAGCGCATTAGAATTTCACGAGCAATAAAAGAGCATAACCAAAATGATTAATGACGATTTTGATTTGAACGACACTTGGAAAAATTGTTATAATGTTAAAGTCGAATAAAAATGGAGGTTATCTTAATGCTTTATTGTAATGATGATAGACACGAGAGCCCTTGTTCTCAACCTTGTCAAGCCTGTGCTGAAGAAGGTTGCGAACAAGCAATGCCTATTGAGTTGGAAGTTGAGAAAGAAGAGGTGAATCCGTAATGAGCATGGATCCTCTCCTTTGGACTATGAGTTTTTTAACCTTATCTACTCTGCTGTTTGCTGTCATTGCAACTATACATGACCATAAAATGGTTGAGAAAAAACAAAAACTACACAGTCCTGAAGATGCTGATAAAGACGCGAGGATGTTTGCAAAATTCGTTTCCGAGCGCCTGGCTCAAGATTGGAACTCACCCGGGGACTAAATTGAAAGCCGTTTTACGATGAAACGGCAATGACGGAAAAAGAATAAGATAACCCTGCCTGACTCTATTTTTTATATCCTTATATCTCCAAAACGTCTCTAACTTTTGGGGAATAAATCTTGGAATCTATTTGTCCTAAAGTTTTAAGTTCATTGCCTAAAATTTGAGCTATAGTTTTCAAAAGGGCATCGGAAGTTAAGTAGTCGGTATTGAGACCTTCTATGGTCATGACGTAAGGATAGGAACGACGTGATTCATGATTGATTATCAGTGTTCCCATGGATAAGGGGATATGGATTGAACGGCGACCTGCAATATTGAAATGAAGCAGATGTCCGGTTTTTAACTTAGATTTAGCTTTTACTAAAAATTCTAATGCGGCTAAAACTTTTTCTAATTCTGGGATGACCATAATACCTTGGGGATTTGAGTCAAGAATAGGAGTTTTATTTTTCTTGCGATTATCATCTAGTTGTCTCTGGATAGTTTCAATGAACTCTTTCATTCTCTTATTATACGGAGTTATTCGATATCTAAGACGTCGCGAGATTTAGGAGAGTACATCAGCATGGAATCGAGATAACCTAAAGTTCCAAGTTCAGTTCCCATATGTTTTGCCAAACCTTTTAAAAAAGCATCAGAAGTTCGGTAACCAGAACTAAATCCAGGTCCAGTTATGGTCCAGGGACTATAAGCGGTAGGATGATAACGCAATTCTAATGTTCTTCTATTTGCCAATGGAATATCGATTTGGTCGGGTTGGGTAATTTCAAAATCGAATAGATATCCAACTTTGGTGAGCGAATTAGCTTTAATTAATAGTTCTAAAGCCGCGAAAGCCTCCTCTAGCTCAGGGACAAGCTCAATCCCTAAGGGGTTTGGATCGTGTAAAGGACTTCCTGATTTACGCTCAATGTCTAGACGCTTTTGAATTATATCAATGAACTCTTTCATATTCTTTATTATAAGAGATCACTCTAGCTCTAGCAAGAAATTATACCTGGCGGTATAATTTAAATAGATACTCTTATTTGAGACGAGCGTGATATAGTTTGGCTATGGTTAACGCCTCACCTGCGAAACCTCAGGAACTAACCGAGGTTCATAATTTATTTGAGATTGCCTTAGGGAAAGATTATATAACCAAAGAGTCTTTGCTTGTTGAGATTCTTTCAAAAAACTCTCAAATTTTTGTAGCTAAAGAAGGAAATATAATCATAGGCGCTGCCAACTGTAGTTATTTTAAACATACAGAACTAGCTTCACATTTGCCTTCCGAAATGAGTGACTTGGTGCAACAATATTTGGATTTGAAGCCGAGGGAATATGTCGGAAAAATAGATGGAGTTGTGGTGACCCCTGATAAACAAAAGAGAGGAATTGGTCGGCAATTAGTTCAAATGGAAATTGAGTGGCTAACTCCGCGAGTTCAAAAATTGATCATTATGGCGCGGATCAAAGAGGAAACTTGTCCGGCCGAATCTATGCTTATAGATATGGGATTCATAGAACTTGCTACTGTAGAAAACTTTTGGAAACAAGATTCTCTTGAAAAGAAATATAATTGTCCAGTGTGTAAAAATCCTTGTCGTTGCTCGGCTAAATTGTTTCAGAGAGATATGCTATAAATACTTACGGACAGGTAGGAGTCGTGTGGAGATATAAAGAGAGCTTCGCAAATTGCAACGAACTCAAATAATTGATGATATCGATAGGAATATAAACTATGGCGTACAGCAACGCTTAGCTTGGGTGCTTGGTTATGATGCAGCTTCTCCAACTAAATTTCTGGCTATACCCGAAAAACAATTTCTACAATTCTAAAGACAGACAACGACCGAAACTTGCGAACGGCGAACTCAGATGCTATACTCATTGCACAAACAACAGTTTGGAATACGAATCAGAAGGAGGCCGAGAGGTGCTTGATTTAATTAAAGGTACTGGAGTTGCTATTTGGGTAGCTGTAGTTGGTATTGTGGTGGTTTTGGCAATTGCGTTTGTTTTCGCAATGACCAATGGATGGTTTATTAGCAAGGCCAACTCGAACATTCGTCATTCGATTGGTTATACTACAGCGGCTAACCAACGCTGTGCTGCTGATATTCAACAGTTCAACGATGCTCAGCACTCTTACGATTTAGACAAAGTGGCCAATGCTCAGGCTGCACAAGACGATCAGGCTCATATGAAATCTGATGTTGCAGATTGTCGTCTAGCCGTTCAGGGAATGAGCAATAGTGAAATTGACGGTAGCGTTTCGGCTTTTCTAGCCGGTATTCAATAAAGGAGATTAGATGAATAAGCGTTTTATTTTAGTTAGTGTTTTCGTTGCTGCCTCAGTTTTTGGGTTGGCAGCATGCGCTCAAGGAGCTAATAGTCAGGAAGCAGCTCAGGTTAGCAGTCAGCAGGATATTTACAACAAGAACCTTCCCGTTCCTACCTTTCAATATAGCCAGGAGCGCGCTGCTTTGATTCAACTTTACAATCAGAGAGTTAAGGGGACGCTCAATACATGGACGGTATGGATGTCTTATAGTGGCGTTCCTTTGGGAATGTGTGCTAGCAAAGGGTTCCCTCTACCCTATAGTACCGAGTTAACTAACCCATCGCAAGTTGTCAATGGAGGCTCTAATTATTCAGGAGTCGCGGTTGGCCAAATGGATCCCAACGGCGTTTATCCTTCTCAAAACGCTTTGGCAACGTGGGTTATGTGTCTTTCGCCGGACGGGGCAGTGCATCCGCAATATATCGAAACCTTGGTTACAGCCTTTACTTATCCAGTAGAAATCCAAAACGGAAAGGTTGTTCAGACAGGAGCGGCAACTGTAGAGTCTACCATTACGCAGAAAAACAAGTAAACCAAAAGAGCTTAGAGGGCCAGATTTCCCTGGCCCTCTTTTTTATATCCTCATATATCCAAAACGTCTCTGGTTTTAGGCGAATAAACCAAAGTATCTATTTCTCCCAAAGTTTCTAGCTCATTACCTAAAATTCGAGCTAGAGGAGCTAAAAGATAATCTGAAGTTTTGTAATTGGTGGTAAAAGCTTTTCCAGTCATAGTATAAGGCTTGAGGTTACGTGAATCATACCCAAGCTTCATTATTCCTGTGGACAATGGGACGTGGATTTCTCTACGGCCCTCGATAGTAAAATAAAATAGAGATCCGTTTTTATACCTAGATTTAGCTTTAACTAATATTTCTAAAGCAGCGAAAGCCTGCTCTAGTTGAGGAAGCAGCTTGATACCTAAAGGATTTGGATCGTGTAAAGGACTTCCTGACTTACGCTCAATGTCTAGACGCTTTTGGATGATATCAATGAAATCTTTCATATTCTTTAAGTATAGAGGCTTATTCGATATCTAAAGCATCCTGGACTTTAGGTGAATAGATAGACAGGTCCAACTTCCCCAAGCTTTCTAGTTCCTCAGAAAGGCATAATAAGAGGGCTCTGCTAAAATCCGCTTCAGTTTGATAAAAATCATTAAATGAAAGTGATCCTGAAGAGCTATAAGACGTGATGCGATATGGAGTATCAAATGCCTTATCTGCGTAATCGAGAAAAATGGACTTTTCAAAAAGGATATATATGCATCCAGGTTTATATTCGGCTTGTTGAAAAGGTTCAATTTCTGTATGTAAAACACCAATTTCTAATGAACGGTTGTGTTTATCAATAGCATGGGCTTTTTGTAGTAATTGAAGTTTTTTGAGAGTGGGTTTAAGTTGCGGCTTTACTCTATCTAATTTTTCTTGTTCACTTTGGTTGTGTATGATTTGAAAAACCTCTTCTCTGTGTATGGCTGTTTTTGTTTCTCTCTCTTTTCTTGTTTGGATGAGATTTTGAAGCTCTGTAAAGAAATTATCCATAAATATATTATAAAGGATTTAGACGTAGTAAAGAAATATGTAATAGATTTAACGAACTACAGAAGAGAGTTATACTACTCTTGACATGATGCTTTCTAAAGCATAGGATATAAACAATGAGCAAGAAGAAAGGGCTTGATTTCGCTTCTTTGATTGACGAAGAAATGCATGTAAGATTAGTTACAGCTTCTGCATATAGACGCTTGAGATTTCGACGATTAGCCGAAATACGCGAAGGGGATAAAAATTTCACCCAGAGGTTTATGGGCAATAAAATGGGCCTAAAAGACGGCCAAGCTTGGATTGCTCGTTTTGAAGCAGGAGGTCAAGATGTTAAATTGTCTACCTTAGAATGCTATGTATCTGCTCTTGGATGCCAATTAGAGTGGGGGATTGTTGATTCTGGCGGAAATTCGGTGCCTGGCTTTACTAGCGCAGAGTTAGAAAAAAGAGATATTACTTTTGAGGGACTTGGTGCCGAGGCGCAGAAAACCGGACTTTAACTGAATGTTTTCAATAAATTCTGAGAAAGGCGTTAACTGAAATAGAAATTGTCTAAAGCTGCATTACAAAATCCGGACTTATTACAGTTCTAATCCTAATATATGTTGACTGACTAATACTTTTTCAATATAACTCTTAACTTCCGAAGGGAGTATCGAACCCCAGGGAGCACTTCTGCTCCATTGAGCCTCTTCCCAGACTTGTGAGGTAACGCCTTTGATTTTATTGGTCTGAACAATATAAGTTTTGCCAAGTGGAGACCAAATTTTCGTATTGATTCGTCCGTGCTTGTATTGCCAAACATCTCCATCAATATGTACTTTGCGCATTTTCGAACTTCCTTTAGGATAAACAATTCTTAGATTCTAATACCAATTATATCTCTTCCGGGAAACGGATGCTCTCTATTTCTGCTAAAATATAGCTAGAGCAATACTAACCTGGTTGAAAAGAAATCTTAACTGTGAGAGAATTACCTTAAGAAAGGAGACATGGAATGAACTTGACGACTTCTAAAGAAAGAGCGGCTGAGATGCTAGACGAATATGTGGAGCTGGAAGCTGTTGCTAAAAAATATGTGCGTCTCGAAAAACAGAGCGAGAAGCATCTTAATGAATGTGACGTTTGTGACGGGAACGGCTCGTGGTGTAAAGCTCAAATAGATCGTCAAGACCTATTACATCGAACTTTCCTAAAACTTTCAAAAACAGTTTATCCAGAAGGAATTTGAACTTGTATAACGTTGGGTTGTTATTGCTATTTCTCCCGGCCCTATTAGTCTTTGGATTATTGATTGCTTGGGCAATATGGATTTGGCCCATCCCTGATATTCGGGGATGGATGCGGCTTCGACACTTCCGTGCCAATAGGTTAGGACTTCAACCAATAAATTCCCTAAAACCAGAGTTTGATGGCTGTACGTGCGGTCACGATAAATTCTGGCATAAACATAAACTGGCAAACGGCGGCTGTGCGGCACCCTACACTTGCTATTGTACTGGCTGGCAACCTAGATTCCAGGGTGGGCGCTGGAGACGGTTTTTTGACGAACGAGCTTTTGTGGCAATCTCCGAATAGAAAGGAAATAAAATGAGTTTAGCTGAAATAGGGCGCGAAGCGGCAGAGCGACAAATTGCCAAAGAAAGAGGACCGATAACGGTTTATGGTGCCAGTGACGATCTTATCGAAGTAGAAGGTGCTATAGAGGAAGAGTTTTCTTATAGTGATGACGAAAATGGAGACTTGCTTGCTTTCTCTTGTGGAGTAGTTTTACGGATACGCTATACTGCAGGAGTATGGAGAATTACTCCTGTGAGTGGTGCCGAAATGGTGCGAATAACTCAGGCTCCAGAAGATGATGATGACAATTATAGTGATAGAGCCGTTATATCTACTCTGACCTCTTGGGTTGTACACGGAACGGGTTTTGCTAAGGTTAGAGACCTTAATAAAAATAATGGTTCTGAATAAAAGTGACCTTGACGGGAATTGGCGAGAGCGCGTACAAAAACTTTCTGAAGCGCAAATTGCCAAACTGGCAGGAAAACTTGACTACCTGAACTGTTACTAAAATATAACTATGCCAAGACGTAAAAATCAACCCGAAAAACAGACAAACGGCTACTATGTCCGGAAACTTAAACTTGGTCAAAATGATCAGCTCGACGAGCTTGCTAAAATAACTGGCGAGCTATACTCTAAAACTGTAATTTCATTCTGGTGAACCAGTACAACCAGTACATTATTACATTAAAATGGTGTAATATAACATCATGACTTTTACTTTAGCAGCCAAAACGCCTTATCAAGATCAACTTCAAAGAGTTGCAGATAGATGTACGAATTCTTTAGGGGCACTAAAATTGCTTCAGGAAAAAAGCCCAAGCTTTGATGAATTCAAATATGAAATCGAAGAAATGGCATCCCTGGTTAAAAGATATCAAAAATGGATAGCTCCTCTGTATGATAAAACGAAATTGATGGATCTTGGACAACATGACGACCAGGCTGTTCGTGCGCTAGGGCTGGCCCTGAAGGAAAGCAAACTTCTACCTCCACACGGCATGGCGGTTATTACTGAACTAGAGAAAATGAGCAACCAGCTAGAAAACATAAATTTAAAATCTTCGCCAGAACAAATAGAAGAAGCGAAAGTAATGTTGTGGAAAATTAGACAAGGAGCATGGAACTTACTTCCTGATGGAGGCTGCTTTGGGTAATGGAGCTAATGAAATTTAAGTTTTTACGAGTCTTATCGATCGGCATAGAAGCTCTAATGACTTGGAGTTTTAATCGCCCTCTTACGGGCGGTAGAGTATATCAAAAATTAGGAAAGGTATGGGCTAAAGTTCTGGAGTATATTGAAAAGAACCGCTGTAATATACAAGGACATGTTATGAAACCCGACGGAAACGATAAGGTTTGTTATTGGTGTTGCTCGGTTGAAAAAACGAACCTTGAAATCTAAAGATGAAAAAATTGAAAAAGATCCTGATTTCGCTAAATTTATGGATTTCTTGTAGGAACATGCCCAAAAATCTCCTAAAATATGAGAGAGGCTTCCGACGTCTTTGAGAAAGATAAAGATCTAATTCCAAAAAGGAAGCGACAGATGAAAGTTAAAACTTGAAGAAGAATAACCTATGAAGAACTTTTGCCTTCAAATTTAAAACTAAAAGCCGCAACAGGTAGTCGGCTATCAAAGTTAATAACAAACTCTCGGGCTTCTTTTGGAAGCAGTTTACTAATCCGAGAACCGTTGGTAGGCCAGGCGTGACCACCTGCGTTAGCATAGCTCATTCCGAGAGTACGACTTAAAGCTAAAGATATCGGGCAGCTTCGCGGATTGTTTCGCTTGCCTGAGGCAATATCTGCCGCTGTAACCTTGATTGTTGTATATGCTGGCTGTCTAATTGTTGATTTCATTTTATTGCACAATAACGAAAGAGATTCTTTCTTATCTTGATTATATCCTGTTTGGGGGGCAAGTGTGCTGGGACAAAATATGCTCTAAAGAGATAGCACATCCCGTACTTTTTTCGGATATATTAATTCTGATACTAATGTTGGCCAATGGTTTTTGATATTGCGAAGAGCGTCTTCAAAATTAAATATTCCATCATTTAACCAAAAATCTTTGTCTTTGCCAGTTGCAAAGGGGCTTCGGCCGAAGTTTCGAAAAACAGGACAGAAAGAAATTTTAGGATTCTGTCCTGGATTTTCATTGCTATAAACTTTTAGTTGTCCATTTATGTCATTTTCCCATCGAGCTATAGATATTACTCCTAATAATTTGCTGTTGGAACTTTCGCTAAGGAGAGATTCCTCTAAAACAAAACGTTGCTCTCCCAAAAGCCAGGACATTTTTTTGAGAAAAAGTTTATCGTTGTCGATTACATGTGTTGGGCTCATGTAACTTATAACCTCTTCCGAACGAGCTATGAAAAATTCTATACCCACTGCACCCGCCACGACATCTGGTTGGCAACAAGATGGAGCCAGTTTTAATGCCGTAGAACAAAAGCTTTCTACTTTCGATGGACTAACATCTGGGGCCAAAGGGATACTGAATCTTCGAGAACGGGTTATTAGTGATGATAAATTATATGGATCGGCCATGTCCTGACTGTATCTTACCAGAAAACCTTCTTTATCGCCTGCGGGGCAAAAAGTTAAGTCGGTTCCGGACCAATCTTCAACTTCTTGTTGATCCGTAAGCTTGTCAAGGTTGCCAAAGGGCACGAGATTAAAAGGAATGGAATCAAAAACTGGCTCTAAAATACGTTTCTGGCAACTTGATATAATAACTTCATTTATGACGAGTTTGAGAATTTTTTCTAAATCGTCATAAGGAAAACAACGATCTAACAATCCGACATCTTCGGAAGAAATTCCAAATCCAGCTGGACGCACCACTAAACCATTTTGCCTTTTTATTATTTCAATTGAGCGTGGAAGCTGCTTAAGGTTAGATTCTTGGACTAAGGTGGCAGTTATAACGTTTTCATGGAAGTTAAGACTTATTGTCTGCCCTTTGTGGGTTATACTTTTTTGTGAATATCGGTCTAGTTTGCTTTCTAGAGAATTAACCGCACCCCAATTAGAATTGATCTGTTCTCCTAAATCTTCTGCATTTAACTGATAATCTGCCATTTCTAAATTATAACTAATGTAAAAGCTCAAGAGAGTGAATCAGGGTATAATTAATCAGTGAATAATAAATTGAAACTCAAACATTTTGTTGTGGACACTGAATTCACTCAATTACAAGGAACATCAGAACTTATCTCTATCGCTATAGTTTCGGAAGATGGAGAAGAATATTATGCCGTGAGCAAGGAATGGGATGAACCTCAGGGACGAGGCGAACAAACTTCAAGCCAGTTTGTTAAAAATATTGTTGTTCCTGCTCTTAAAACTCCCAGAAATGAATGGAAATATTTTAAAGAAATGGCTGAAGAAATAGAAGAGTTTGTCGGAGAGTGTACTCCGATTTTCTGGTCTGACGCTGCTGATTTGGAAACTCTCTTTTTATTTCATATTTTCAAAGAAGCCAGAAAAGAAATTCCGCCAAACTGGCCGTCTAAATGTTCGGAATTAAAACACTTGGCGACGATTGGACTTTATCGTTATCCCGGAATTACTTTGGTTCCAAGAACTTTTGTTGGAACCAAGCATAACGCTCTAGATGATGCCCGCTTTAATATGTGCATTTGGAAAGACGGATTAGAGTTAATATGGAAGAAAGAACAGGGTTTAGAGTTATAAAAACTTTTTAGACTACGGTGACGAACTGGAATACTAAGAAATGCGGAACTGGTACAATTTGCTGCTGTATAATTGAAGAATGTTAAGAAAAACGACCGCCAAAGATTTTGATCATAAAGATATTGTAGCGGTTGATTATACTCGATGGGCTATGTGGTTTCCTGCTGGGAAAACGTGGGGGATTATTTTTCACAACTCCGAGAGCAGTGATCTCAGAGGTATGGCAGAAGTTTATTGGGACTCGAATTATAGAAAACAATTTGATTTTATCCCTCCAGAAACGGCTTTTTTGGTAGACCGGCCTGAAACTCTTGAAACGACATCTAGGTTGATAATTTATGCTACAAATCCAAGCGTTGATGAATTGGGGATTAGATACATGACGAAAGATGGGACGTTTACTTCTAAGGCAACAATTGTTTCGTCTAAAGAAGCCGTCTCGATGAATAAAGAATGCGATGAGATTCTGGAGGCATGGAATCCAGATAATCTGCTTAAACGAGAATTATCCGAATATGGTTTCGGTGGCTTGTTTATTACGGCAGCGAGAACCCGAATGAGCAGTGTTAATATAGATTGGCAACAAATTTGGACACTGTGGAAAAATAAAAACGAGCCCGGAAAAATCAGATGGCAAGCGGGACGGGTTTTGGAAAAACCAAATCTTATGAATATAATTTCCGGGAGTGTAAAATTTAGGAATCGAGCCGCAAGAAATGAGGATTTCCAGTGGCAAAGGAAAATCTTGCGCCAAACTGGAGAAACTTTAGAGGCGGCATACTATCCTAAAAAAACACGGGACGTTTTAGGGTTTTAATGCTTTTTGTATGGTCAGCACGCTTTGCGCTTGAGGAGCATACGAAAAGCAAACCGAGATCGCCAATTCTAAGGGCTAGAATTAGAAAACGTGAAAGGTATTTGGGCGTTCTATTAGAATAAGTGCTACAGTATCCTTTCTTGAAACTCCGTTTTGTTCCCGAAGTTCTTTCAAAGTTGAAGCGCTTGCGATTATTTTCTTTCCACGACGAGCTACCCATTTTCCTTGATAATTCTCTCTATTTTTATCTGGCGCATTTCTCATGATTGATTTCCTTGCTCGTAATTTGGAATTTTATACTAGTTCATGATATCACTTTAAACTTCTACTCGTTACGCCCCTTTCCTTTAGCTTTATAGAGAGCTTGGCAAAGGTTAGGTAAAAAGAAGAGAAGAAACGGTCTAAATGAAAACTATAGCCCCAAAACCTCTTGTACCCTGGAGCTATAAACGTCCTTTCCTATCCATCCGGGATCGCTGATTCTACTGCCTATATAACCAGCTAAATCTTTTAAGAGGGTTTCTTGATCGATGTAGGACTGATAAATTCCTTCCGCAGAATATGGCGAATAATGACGAGGCAGAATTATCGTCATTTCGTCTGGCCAGATTGTAAAAAAATCATCACAGACAATAGTGATTAGCGACTCTTTATCTTTCTTTTCTTCTAAAAGGATTTCAACTGCATTCCCCTGCAAACTTCTCATCTGACATCTTTGGATAAGTTTGATTTGCTGATAAAGATCTGAAAAGTCATTGTTAATAGAAACTGGATTTTTTGTTTTAATCTTACGCCTGTTCTTTTTATAGCCAGTTAGCTCCTGAATTTCTTTTTGGTTTGAGGAATAAGGGTATATGGATTGGATAATTTCTGTAAAACAAGACCCAGGGTCTGTAAAATATTTTTTTCGGCCCCTGGCGGAAAACTGTACGACATTATTTCCGAGCTGTTCCAACTGGATGATTTTTTCATAAAAAACGATTAGCTCTAGAGGACCGCCGGAAAAATCTCTGGTTTCAAAAAACTGCAGAGCTTTTCCGTTATTAGTTTTAGGGAAAGACGGTTGAACTTCTTGTAGTCGTTTATAAATAACGTTAAGCGACGGCCAAGCGAATTTTGGAGTAGGTCCAGGAATATACTTTGAAATAAAAGCCAAATTATCTGGATGATTAAATTCTTTTTCGATTAGAGAAACAAAGCTTTCCATTTGTTTAGTTTAACATTTTTTGAAGACCTGAGGATTGCAACTTTGGGACCTGTTATGATTATTACATGAGAGATTTTATTGAGGAATGGAATAAAGTTAACAAACTGGAAAAAGAACTTTCAGAACAAAACGGTTTTGCTATTAGCTACTCTGGCGTTTCTATGAGAGCTATGGTTGATGGAAATGTAATGAGGATACGAGAGCTTAGCGGTTCAACGAGGAAGCAGGGAGAAGTTTGGAGATATGACAATTGTTTTCTTGCCGGAGCGGCTCCCTATGGTACAAATACTTCGCATAACGGTTATCTCAAGAGATTTTCTACTAAAAAACTGAAAGCAGCTATAGATTATGCTTGTTCCACGATGGTCCATCCTGAGTGTAGTAAACGAGAGTTGTCTCTACAATTTGACTGCGCTCCCGTCAAAGAAGATTCTGCAGACTTTGGAATGGCTGGAGAAATGATAGCTTTTATTCCAAATGATTCTGAAGAAGGAATTGCCATTAGCGATTCTTTAGATGAAAAAACGGGAGCTAGCTTACGAACCTATAAATCCCATAAATTTGCCTTTCCGTTTGAATTGAAAGAAGTTTTTAGAATTTTGCCGACCTTTTGTAACCATGGAACAAACTGCTGTCAAGATACTCTTGGAGTAGAAGTTGATACTAAAGGAGGAATATTTTTTTCTGAAGCGCACAGGGGAAAAGAACTTAAAAAACAAGATATCCCTAAAGTATTTCTTGCAAACCAAAAGAAAATAGTAGATTTGGAGGCTTGGGAGAATACGGGAAATGATGAAACAGAGACTTTTATTTCTCAAGAGTACGGAAAAGTGGACTACAAAGGACTGCTTGTTTTAGCTCCAGAATCTAAAGACAGTGGTGGGGTATATTGCAGGGTTTTTGAATCAATTGATGCAGAAGGGAACTCCATTGCTCTTTTTCAGCCTTTTGGATTATATGAAAATAAAACTCTGGGTTCCGAAGTTCATCTGCATAATGAGTATGGATTGTCTGTCGAGTGGGCTGAACCTAAAATTGAAGAATTCATAAACGCAATGATCCTTATGTATTATCCTAAAAAAGTTCGAGATATTTTGATTGATTAGCCAGGGCGACGGCAAAGTCGTTGGACAGTAGAGTTTTTGGAAAGTGGATTGTCGA
>OCZT010004416.1_pt1 | contig 14165 bp, 8 predicted proteins | sample 1539031 | NCBI WGS metagenome assembly OCZT01 (sample SAMEA3539308, study PRJEB22396) | soil metagenome | biome: tundra; feature: field; material: soil | place: USA | collected 2010-05 | depth 0.15 m
CCAACGGCCGCCGCCGCCGCGTCGGCGCCCGGATAGACGAGGCCCAGGACCGCCAGGCCGCGCTCGCGGGCCCGGCGGGCGTATTCCGTGACGAGCTGCTGCTGCCTTTTTTCGATCTCCGGACCGGCGCCCGCGCTGAGAGTCAGCAGAAGGCAGTTAACGGGCGTGCCATCGAGCAGGCTGAGGGTGGCAGGGTCGTACCATCGGGAGATCGTCTCCCGGACATCCGGGTTGGCCAGCGCCTTGTCGCCGGCGCGGCGGGCCAACTCCACCGGCCCCCCGTCCCAGCGCGCCGGAATCCACGCCGCCGGAGGTCCGGCTCCGGCCGCGGCCGGAGCCAGCGCCAGCCACAGCAGCCAAACGCTCCCTAACGGTCGCGGCTCTGAAAGCACATCCGAACCGCGACCGTCAGGGAGCGGTTGCCGGCGATCGGCCTTACGCCCTGACCAACTCAATGCCTTCCCGCTTCCCCAGATTCCGCGAATACTGCTTGTCGTTGGCATTGTTCCAATGTTCGTGAACCCCCAGGCTCGTCACCGGCGCATGGTCCCGGTCGGGGTCGTACACCGTTCCGGAAGGCGGCTTTTCGGCCAGGGCTGCCTCGTGGAGGTAGTTCTCCGGCTTGCCGCGGCACTCCAGGGCTCTCGGCTCATTGCGGATGAAGTCCAGCCCCACCGAGTCGATGGCCACCGGGTCCTGCGATGCGAACAGGCTGGAACACCAGTGGTCGTCAAAGGACTGGTACTTGATGACGCGTTCATTCTGGCTCACCGCCACATACAAAAAATCCGACAGGTAGAGGAGCGTTTTGCCTCCCAGGTGGTTGTGCGCCATCAGGTCCACCAGGCAGTTGTAGGAACCCATCGGTAGATCTCGCGACGCGAAATCGTGCAGCGGCTGGGGAGTGAACCCGGGTCCCTCGAAGTACACCGAGCCGAACAGGTTCTTGGCCGTCTGGGTCACGCCCATCAGCCCGTGCGCCCGCGACAGCGCCACATTCACCAGGTACTTCGCCTCGGTGACGCATTGCGGCAGATATGCCGTCGGTACCGCGGGGTGGCAGAACTCGACCGGATTAGCTTTGTCCGGCAGAGCTTCGGTGCGCCCGTTGCCCGCCATCCTCTGGCTGACTGCGAACTTGACCGCCTGGAAGTTCCGGTCCGGGTTGGCGCGTATGCGGTCGTAGATGGGATCGCCAATGTACCGCGACGCGTCGTAGAGCGTGATATCCTGCCCGGGCACGCCCGCCACCGTGATGAGTTGATGGACCACCGAATACAGCACCTGGGGGCTGGGCATTCCCGCGCCGAATCGCCAGGCGCCCGGACGGTCCTGGTTGGAGTTCACTTTGATGGCGATCTTCTCGCCCGCCCGGTATCCGGCGCCGCCGCCCAGCTTCCGGGTCTGCTTAAAGCTGCCGAACAGGGCGTGCCACGCCTCCTTGTCGGCTCTCTCGCCTGTCAGCGAACGCAGGCTTCCGGACACCATGGCATCCACGATGCGCGGGTCCGTGCTGGCGTCGTCCCACCAGTTGCCCGTCTTGCCATCCCAGGTGGCCACCTTGGGTTCGTGGGCCCATGCAACCCTGCCGGCGTGGATGCCTTTCCCCACGCCCATGGGAGTGTTCGGCGGCTCCGCGGGGGTCTTAAATGGCGGGTCTTCCGTGGTGGGTCTGTTTGGCAACAGGGTCACTACGCCGGTAATCGGATCGACCTTTGCTTGTCGAAAAAAGGGCCAAGCCGGACAAGCCGCTGCCAGCGCGGCGATTCCCGCATTCAGCGCCCTCCGGCGGGTCAGTTTGAAGTTCCTGCATCCGTCTGCGTTCATAATCCGCACCTCCCAGTCTTCTTGCGATCCCGATGCACGCCAGTGTACAACAATGCGCCTCATGGAGGCATTGCAGGCTCGAACTTCGAAAATCTCCGGCCGGCGGCGCCTGCCGAGAGTATGCTGAGGAGAATAGGCTCGAAAGGAGATAAATGCATGAGATCCCCGACCAGAAGATCCTTTCTCGGTGGCGCCGCGGCCATCCCCCTGCTGGGCGGCGCCCAGACCCGGCCGGCGTTCCGCAAACGCGTTCATCCGCTCGAGGGCGTCGCGAGAGAGAACCTGAAGATCCAGGACGTGAAAGTCACCATCATGTCCTATCAACTGCCCCCCGATAAGCAGTGGATCACGGGCCGCGCCGTCACCTGGAAAACGGACTTGATCCTGATCGAGATCTTCACCGATAAAGGCATCGCCGGCATCGGCGAGACCAGCCCCTATGCGGGCCCGGACGCGGTCAAGAAGGTGATCGACGAACAGATCCGGCCCACGCTCCTCGGGCAGAACCCGTTCGATGTCGAATACCTGGGCGCGGCTTGGACCGGGACGCGCGCCTTCGCCGGCATCGACGTCGCCTGCTGGGACATCATCGGCAAAGCCAAGAACACCCCCGTCTACAAACTGTTCGCCACCGATGCCGAACCCGAACCCCGCCTCCGCATGTACGCCAGCGGCGGCGTGGAATACGCCTGGTACAAGCGGCCGGACGACCTCATCGACGAAGCCGTGCGCCACAAGGCAGAGGGCTATACTGCCTTCAAGTTCCGCATCGGTTCGGAGTGGGCCAACAGCGGTATGACCGTGCAGACGTACATCCCGTACCTGCGCCGTATGCGCGCCGCCGTGGGCCCCGATTTCGACCTGATGCAGGAGGCCAACATGCGGCTCAGCCTGGAGCAGTGTCTGGAACTGGCGCCGGTTTTGGAAGAGCTCAAATTCCATTGGTTTGAGGAGCCCATCGGCACCAGCCGGCCGGACTCCCTGGAGGGTTATCTCAAAGTCCGGGCCGCCTGTCCGCACGTCATGGTGTCGGGCGGCGAGAGCCGCACCAACCGCTTCGAATTCAAGGAGTGGATCGACCGCAACGCCTACGACATCGTGCAGCCCGACTGCAACGTCACCGGGCTCACCGAAGCGTGGCATATCGCCCGCCTGGCGAACCTCCGCCGGAAGTACTGCTGCCCGCACAACTGGCATGGCGGCCTCACCACCATGGCCAACGCCGCGCTCGTGGCCGCCATCCCCAACCGCCACATGCTGGAACTGAACCAGACCTACAACCCGTTTAAAGAGGAGATATTCAAGGACCCCCTCGTCGTCCGAAAAGGGTACATGGACCTGCACAACAAACCTGGGTTCGGCATGGAACTCAAGCCGGGAATCGCCGACAAGTTCCCTTACATCCCCGGCCGCTACGACCGGCCCAATCCGGACCTTCCGCCGCTACCTTAGTGGTGGGGCAGGCGGTGCCGCCTGCCCTGGTCCAGGGCCAGACCCTGGTGATCGACGGCTTACCGGGTCCCAGCAATCCGCTCGACCCTCAGAAGCGACAGACGGTAGCTCCAGGCGCCGCGTGGGATAGTGTCGGTCTCTACGGGCACAACCCGCAGTCCCTTTCCACTCCAGCAGCCGGTGAGTGTGGATGCTACGAACTCCGCCCCATGCGACGGGTCCGACCCAATCGCGGCGATGATGGTGGAGGGCGTTGGTTCCTGGGCGCATGGCGCCGTGCCGAAACTCTGGCTCAGCAAGGAGTCGGCCCAAGAGTAGGTGGAGTTCAGCGCCGTAGCGTCCGCCATAGCACGGTCCCCTTTGTCATACCAGAATCGCACCGGCCGGCCCTGGCGGACGGTCTCGATGCGCTCTCGAGCACGGCAGAGCGCCTGGTACTGATTCCGGTAATCATGCGCTTTGACCCCACTGTAGCAGGGGCCCACACCCAAGGCCGTAAAGATGAAGAATCCGGCCACACCGCAAATGATGCTCTCCGGCGACAGGCGCAGCACCAGAGAAGCGGCCAGCGCCGCCAGACCGATCCCGACAGGATAGGGAAAGCGAGCGGCCATCATGGGGCCTTCGTCGAGCCAGGCGTAGCCCAAAACCACGGCCAATACGCAGCAAAAGAAAAGGTAGTGCCGGGGAGAAGCCGTTTCCAGCTCCGGCCAGAACCGTGCGCCGATCGCCAGGAAACTGAAGGGCAGCAGAATGCTGGCATGGTACGGCAGGCCCAGCAGCGGGTTCCCCCGAACCTGGCACCAGATCATCCACGCCAAAGCGCCCAGGAACAGCCACGAGAACAGCGCGCCAGTCGTCATCCCGCGGAATGCGCTCCGCCCTGCCCCTATCAGAACCACCGCCGAAGCGGCCGCCGCCGCAATCGCGAACAGCAACCAGACTGACGGTGCCCCGTCCCGCCAGAGGCCCTGCCACCAGGGCGCCGGTGAACTGTTACGCTGGAAGACCCCCAGAAGAGGAGCGGCGTAGAAAAAGAAGCGGCCGTCAATCCAATGGTTGATGGCGGCGAACGCCACGGTTACGAAGACACAACCAGGGCCGAACCAGCGGCACAAGACAAAAAAAGAACGCACCGGCGGAGTTCCGTGCCACGCTCGGGTCAGGCCCAGATAATACAGCGGCGGCAGAGGCGCCAGCATCACCCAGTCGGGGTTGGAGTATACCATGGCCGCCAGCGCCATCCCCGCGGCCATCAGAGCCCAGCGGCGCACCGGAACCAGTGCCGCCCACGTCAGCAGGGCCATGGTCAGAAGGCAGTAGGCGATGCCGATTCCATCCACATAGTCCCACGCCGTCGCGAACGTGAGCCATGGGTTCAGGGAGAACAGCATGGCCGCCACGAAAGCCCGCCGCGCCCCAACCACCCACTGGAGCGTCAGAAACAGCGAGACGCTCGCCAGCGTGTGTACGCCCAGGTGCAAGATGCAGTTGGCCACCAGCGGCGCAAACAGCTTGTGGACCGCGGCGCCAGGCAGGATCCAGGAGAGGTGGGCGCCGAACGAATTCCCGGGGAAGAGGTCCCGTGCAAACTCCACCAGGTTTCGAAAGTATCCGAAATACACCCATGGATCGATGTAGCCGTAACCCGTGAAGAGTATGTTGTCCTGGTGCCAAAGGACAATCAGCGGAAGCAGGCAAACCGCCGCCAGATACCGGATTGTGGTGGCCCGGCTTTCCGCGGCCGCGGGCACGGAACGGGTGTGTGTGTCGTCAGTCATTATGGTTGTCGGCGTGGGTGGAGTGATCGGAGACAATTTTAGCACCGCGAAACCCGCGCAATGCACGACAGAAAGTGGAGTCCACGATTTGCGTGGGGGGCGCCGGCGGTCTTTGCCGCCGGTGAATTCCAGTTCGGACAACCCCACCGGCGGCAAGACCGCCGGCGCCACCGATGCGTAGACAGTCCACACGATTTCCAGTAAATTGGGGAAAATGCCTGGACATGCGGAAGCAGCTTGGTCCGACGGTGCTCGTTCGAGCGGAGGAACGCAGGATTTGAGCCGGAAGTCGGTTGTAGTCTTTGCGTGGTTCGTGGCGTTGCTGGTGCTGGCCGCGGCATATTGCTGCGACCGGGGCGGGTGGGTTGACGAGTTGGGGTTCCAGAATCCGCCCTACATGCTGGCCCACTTCGGGAAGCTGACGTTTCCGTCGTACACCGCCAACTGGTTCTTCGACCTGCCGGTGATCACCAATCCGCCCATCCACTCTTTGTGGATCGGCCTGCTGTGCCGCCTGGGCCTCGGTATTTATTACGCCGAGGCCGCGCCTACCGTGTTGCTGTTCCTGCTGGCGATTGTGTGCATTGTGCGCGGCGCGTTTCCCGATGCGGTCAAGCTGGGGCTGCTATTCTCCGTGGGGTATCTCATGGCGGTGGCCAATGCCTTACCGCGGACCGAATTGTTCGGGACACGTCCGGAGGGAGCACTCCACGCTGCCTGGTTTTGCGGGTTGGTGCTGCTGGAATCCGGCCGCCTCGCGAACTGGAACTGGCGCAGCCTGGCGGCGGGCGCATTCCTGCTGACCTGGGCGTCCGGCACGCACTACTACGCCGCGTTCGCCTTCACCGGCGTGGCGGTGTACGCCGTCTGGGCCATTCGCAGCCTGGGCTGGAAAGAGGCCAAGCCGCGCCTGGCGGCCTTGTGCCTGGGCGGATGCCTGTTCGGAATCCCGTATGTGGTGCTGTATCTAATGCCATACGGAAAGGAAATCCAGATGGCCGTAGCAGCGGTCGGAGGACAAGCAGGGGTGGGCGCCTCCATCCGGTCGCACGCTGAACTGTACCGGACGTGGGTTGGCCTCAGCGCTCATCTGCCGCTGGTGCTGACAGCGATGTCATGGGGAGTTCCGCTGGTGGTCTACACCACCGCGATTCTGGTGGTGGTGCCGTGGACGCGAGGGCTGGCGCTGGCGGCGCTGCCGCTCCAACTGTTTCTGTGCCTGTTCGCGTGGCACAAGTTGAGCCCGTACCTGGTACACGAGGTGGCGCTGTTCGCCGGGGCGGTGGCGATTGGGGCGCTGGTGTTGCTGGATTGGGTCGCCGCGCGGCTGCCGGCGGCGGTCCGGCGGGGCGTCCTCCCGGCGGCGGCGCTGCTCCTGGGAATTTTTCTGGCGGCCAGCAGCCCCATGCTGAAGGCAGCCCGCCTGTCCGTGGAGCCGCGAATACATGAGGTGGAAGTGGCGCGCGCCGCCGCGCGCGAGATTCTGGGCCCGGACGCACGAGTGGGCGGCGACTGGGGCGAATGGTACGCTTCGGGCGCCACCCATTTCTACAATACCCAAGCCGACATCCAGTTCGGATTCCTGGGATTCGATCCGCGCACTTACTTCTCCAATCTGGATGCCGCTGTGGAATGCCCCGATTTTTGCGTCGGTCCATCCGGAAACTCCGCCAGCGCCTGGTACGCCGATGGCACGCTGAAGCTCCGCGGTTTCTATTTCGGCGAAAGCAACGACCAGCTTCAGTTCGTGCTGCTCAGCGTCGCCCAGCCGGCGCAACTGGTGGGATATGCCAGTCGAAATGGCCAGCTTTACCGTTTCCAGCAGGAACCCGGCGGAAGCTATGATGCGATCTCCGCCGTGTGTCCGGTTGCGTCGGATGTCGGCCTGGACCATTATGCCTGGTACCGGAACTGGCCGGGTGTGTATTGGACCGTTCTGGACATTCCCGACAGCTCGCCGGATGCCGGGCGCGTGCTGGTGACGCTGGTCGCGCCGCGGGCCGTCGCCGAACCGGCGGGGTGGGTGGGCCGCGCCTGCCGTATGCTGGCGCGAGTTCCCGGGACGCTCTTGCTGGCGGACCGCGGGGCGATGGTGGCGCAGTTAAGGCGCACCGACCCGCCCATGCGCTTCTACCGCAATCTCGACCAAGTGCCGGGCTATGTCGGCGTGGGCCTGCCGCCGGCGGAGGTGCCCCCCCAAGGGGCAACCCGTGTGGACGACGTGCTCGACCTCTCCCGGATGGAGGCCACCAACGGCGCCCGAATGGATTCCGGGCCGGAGCGGCGGCTGACCACGATACCCCACATGGGCGGTTTCTACGGGTCGATTCCGGTTCACCACGCGGAGTCGGTGGGCGGCCCGTGCTGGGTAGAACTCCGGCTCCGGGTACTGACCGGCCGCGTTGGCTTCCAGGCGTTCGACATGCGCAAGGGGGAAGGACTGGCAAGGACTTTGGGTATTGAGGCGGCGCGCGATCCCCAGACGATCGCTCTGCGGGTGCCCGATTTCCGGCGCGCGACGCATATCATCATCACCAACGAAAGCTCCAGCAGCGCGCAGGTGGAAGTCCTCGACGCTGCCATCCTGGTGGCGCGGTAGCGATCATTGTAAAATCAGCGTTGTGCTCAGGAACCACGCCAGAGTAAACTCGCAGCGCCGACGAGGCGCGGACTCTCAGCCCGTCACGGAGAGCCTCGTATGATTTGGCGGGCTTATCCGCTTGCCATTGGCGCCGCCGTCGCCTGCCTGGGATATGGGTTCGGCCTCGGACGGCTGCTGGGAATCGCCGTAAATATCGGGGACGCGGGCATCCTCGGGATCGCTTGCCTCGCCATACTCGGTTGCGCCATCCATTTCGTTTCCGCGCTCTCCACGACGGTCGAGATCGTCACCATTGGCTTGGGTCTGGCGCTTTGCGCCGTCTTCCGTGGCGAACTGGTCCGGCAGTGCCGGGGGAACCTCGTATCGATATTGGTTGGTCTCTCGGCCTTCCTCTACAGGTACGCGTTCACGTCCTACGACAATGGCTTGTACCACCTCCAAGCGGTCAAGTGGAACAGCGAGTTTCCGATCACACCGGGGCTGGCGAATCTCAACGGGAGGTTGGGGTTCAATTCGCTGCTCTACCTTCTGGCTCCGTTGGACGACCGGGCTGAGTTCGGCTGGGTCTCAAGCCTGCTCCTGTTGCTCTTTGTTTTGATGTCGTGCTATGCACGCTTCTCTCGGGCCCGCCCCAGTACCGTGGAATTCTATTTTTCCGGTCTCGTTACCTGCCTGCTGGCGTTGGGCGCTTCGGTGGCGCTGGGATGGCTGGGCGTCTTGAATGCCGATGGATTTGTGGCAATCCTGACGGTGTACTGGTTCTGTATTGCGCTTTCTCTGCCCTCCCGGCCCCAAACCGACGTCCCGTTGCTCCTGCTGGCGGGCGTGCTGGCATTGACCGTGAAGCTGAGCGCGGCCCCATTGTTCCTGTTGGCGCTCCTGGTTGCCTGGTACCATCGCAAGACCGCGGATGTGCCTCTGCTGAAGCCGGCGGCGGTGGCGGCGGTCCTGTTTGGATTGTGGATGGCGAGGGACGTCGTCTTATCCGGTTGCGCGCTGTATCCGCTCCCCCAGTCCTGCATTCCCGGTCTTCCATGGGCGGTTTCGCGTGGGCAGGCTGCGACGGAAATGGTGTCCATCAAGTCGTGGGCCATGGCTCCGCATCGGCTCGACTATGCGAAGGTCATGTCCGATTGGACATGGTTGGGAGAGTGGAGTCTCCGTACCTGGCAGAATTGGAGCGCCCAGCTATTCCTGTTCGGCGGGATAGCCGCGTGTGTGTCTGTGCTGGCTGGGGCGCGAGTGAGCCGGGTGGTGATGGCCGCCATCGCCGGGCTTGGCTTGTGCCTGGCCTACTGGTTCTGGGGCGGCCCCGACGTCCGGTTCGGTAGCGGATACCTGGCGGCGGCCGGCATTTTGGGGCTGAGTATTGCGTGCGCCGCTTACTTCCCCGACACCAATCTCATGCGGCGACTGGCCCTCGAAGCCGTCGCCCTGTCGGCCTTGCTGGGAATCGCAGGCCTGGTGCAATCCGGCAATACCTGGACCATCAAAGTCCGGCCGGCCTACACGATGCGGACCGCTCCCGGCGGGAAATCCATTTGGGTAACGCAGGGCGACCATGAGGGCAGCGATCAGTGCTGGGATCAGGCACTCCCCTGCACCCCGTATTTCTCCCCCGAAAACCTGAAGCGCGTCCGCTGGAGGTGACGGGCCGAATCGCGACTGCCGCAAGCTCATTGGCGAACGGTATTCTGCGGCAGCCCCTTGGCGCGATATACGTGAAACTCGAAATCGATATTGCACAGGGAACAAATAATTTGCCGCCGTTTCTCATCCGCCACCCGAAAGACGCGGAGCAACTGGTAATCCCGCTCGATCCACGGATACTCAATTCGCCCGTCCGCGGACAGATACTCCTGGGGCCTCAGAACCAGGAACGCCGGCCGCAGGTGGTCCATCATGGAGATTAGGCCGCGCTCGCGGGGATACTCGCGGAGGAACTGCACCACCTCGCGGCTGCACAGTCCCGGGTAATCGTAGATCGGACGCCGCGAGTAGTACGCGATATAGCCCAGCGACTCGGAGCCGATCGTGTCGCTCATCTTCGCCACGCTTCCCAAGTAGCGGCCAACCTGTTCCCGCGTCCCGGACTCGACGTACCGCTGAATGTACTTATCGGAGCGCATTGTGGCTGGCAGGATCAGCGCGATCGCCGCGATGTACACCACTCCCAGTTCCGCGGCCACGCGCACGCGGGCCGGTTGCGCCAGGAAACGCTCCAGCACCCACCACAAGCCGTATGCGCTGCCGATGATCCCAACCGCCGCCACGGGCCCTGTGTACCACAAAAAAATGCAGTTGGCGAAGAAAGTGAGGTATACGGAATAAGCTCCCAGGAACGCATAGACCAACAGTGCGTGGAAGTGCCGCTTCCGGAGAGCCGCCACCACTCCCAACAGAGCCAGCAGAATCGCGAGGCGGGAAATCTTGAAGCCGTCCCAAAAGGGCTGAAACCCATCCCCGCCGTTCCCGCCGTAAGCCGGGCCCAGCGTAGCGAAGATCGACCAGAAACGGCCCAGCAAAACCTGGGCTTGTGCCAGAATCGGCTTCCCTTCAAGCTGCCAGGCCACACTCGGAACACCCATGGACTTTGCCAGAATCGTGTTGGGAACCGGGCTGCCATAATACAGGAACGTGAAGATCAGCCAGGGCGCATAGAGGATTGTCAGCCCAGCCGCTACCGGCAGGGAACTCCGCCAGGCGCGGCCTTTCCAGGCACGCCACATTTCCACGGCGCACGCAATCCCCACCCAGATGGCCGCATCCGGCCGGGCCAGCATCGCAAAACCCAGCGACAGGCCCTTCTGCCATTGCGTGCCGCGCTGGAGGCAATAGATGGAATACAGATACGCCACCGTGACCACCTGCGTTTCCATCCCGGCCATCCCCCACATGATCTGGTGGTGTTCGAAGGCCAGGTAAGCCGCGGCCGTCAAAGCCAGAGCTCGCGGCAGCCCCAGGTTCAGGCAGATACGCGCGCCCAGCCAGGCCGCGATTCCGCCGCAGAGCGCCGACAGGAGTTTCAGGAACGACAGGCCAAATCCGACGTGAATCAGGTCGCCAACCAACGGTAGCAGCACGCTGAGCGGGCTCGTGAAACCGTGCAAGGGCGGCTCGCCCGGTGGTTGCACGTGGGTTAAGCCCAGCCCGCGGACGGCGTTTTCCGAATGCAGAACGGTGATGAGTGCGTCTTCCCACGTCCTGCCGGTGTAGATCCAATAGAACAAACGAATCAGCACCGCCGACACGATGACGAGAATCAGAACTCTGGAGAACCACTTAGGGTGCCCGGAATCCATTTCTGCTTTCATGGCTTGCGCTCCGCCCCCTTCCCAGCGGCAGCCCGCTGCACCAGGACGCCGGCTTCGAAGATATCCACTTCGGATGTGGCCTCGCGCTGGTTGAATACCACGATATTGGTGGTACGACGCAGATCGAGTGTGCGGAGCGCCACCGTTTGAGGTTCGGGCGAAGGAGCGATCGCCTTCGTCAGGCTGAGGAGTGACCCGTCCTTGGAACGAGCCCCGAAACCCACCCGGCCCCGGCGCACGCGGAGCCTGAGGACAATCCAGCCCGCGGAGGCGGCCGCTTCGGCACCCTTCACGGGAATGACCGCGGAAAAGCCTCCGGGCACCGGGATGGTGGTCACCCGCACCTGAGGCACGCGCTCCACCCGCGCATCGCCGGCCGCCACTGTGCCGGAAAGGTCCGCAATCGCATTTTCCAGCGGCACGGCGTCGCTCGGCGGAACAGCGTCTTGAGATAGCCCAACTCCCGCATAACCAGGCATGTCTTCCACGTTGCGGTAGAAACGCATGACCGGGTCGTCCCGCCGCGAACGCTCCACCAGCGATCTCCAGTCTTCGAACAGCAGGGTCCCGCGGACTCGCGAGACCTCGCGGCAAGAGCGGCCGATCACGCCGGCTGGCGTCAGCATGGATCGGGGCGCCAGCACGGTAACCATCCTGCGCCCGGCTTCGGGCCCGTGCACCATGTCCAGGCCGACTGAGAACACCCCGTTCCAAGGTTCGTTCCATTCCTCTCCGCCCGGCGCGCAAACCACCGAGAGCGCTTCGTAGCCGCCCTCGTCCTCCTCCTGGAAACGGTACAACTGCCCACCCCATGCGGCGTATCCAACCAGCGGCGCGGTGCGATGCGAACCCAGTTGGACGCAGCGCAGGGTGGGGTTGGTCTGGGCAAAGTAAAAACCGCGCAGCTTGAGCGTGCCGTCGGCGTACCAACTGGGAAGACTGCCAGGATCGTCCCTCGATGGACACACCTCGACGGCATCCAGATTGGAGAGATAGGTGGCGGGGTCGAAGGTGAGAAACCCGGAGACCAAGTCGCGTTCCACATCGTACCAGCGCCCGGCTCCGGACGCGTACCACGACCACCAGCGGCCCCCCACGCGCGCGTGCGGTCCCAACATCCGCCGCCCCGCGGCATGCGCCACTTCCATTTCGTGGACCATCGGCCGAAACGTCACACGAACTCCCCCCAGCATCGGGCTGGCGTCAGCCAGGTAGATCGTCAACGCTACCACAGCCAGCGGAGCGAACCACCGTTCGAATCCGGTCCACAATCGAGTCAGCAGATAGTGGCACAGCACCAGCAGCCCGATCGACACGGCGGCCGCAAACAGAACCGATTCGTGGACGATATAGTAGGGCATCTTACGCCACACCAGCAGGAATATGCCGAGTTGGAGGGGCAGCGCCGCCATGGCGATGCCGCGGGTGGAGCGGATCGTCGCCAGGATGGCCGTGGAGAAGACCAGAAGCGGGATTCCCGTCGCCATGCCTTCGCGCACCAGCGCGGGATGGTACAGCTCCCGCACCCAGTTCCGATAGAGATCCAGGTGCCGTTCGACCGACAAGCCGACCCCGCCCTGGCCCACCGTGTTCCGGATGACATCACGTATCTCGTGGAAATAAGGAATGACGTAGAGCGCCAGATAAGGGACCGCGAACAGGCACATTCCCGCGAATAAAGCCGCGACGATGGGCTTGGCCTTCTTCCATCCCAGGCGGCGCACGGCCCAGACCATGTAGAGCCCTACTCCGGCCGCCGCGGGTCCGGCGTAGTAGTGGGTTCCGGAGGCCCACGTGAGAAACATGGCTCCCGCACAGAGCCAGCGGCGGTTCCAATCCCCAATCCGGCCGCCCTCCAGCAGAAGTAGTCCGCAGAACCACGCAGCCTGGATCTCGCCCTCGGGCCGCGAGCCGAAGCAATCTGTCAGTGCGTCACCGCTCGAAGCCAGAAAACCGATGGAGAACAGCCAGCCCAACTTGACGGGAGTCGGAAACGGGCTATACAGGATAACCGCGATCGATAGCAGCAACAGCAGGACCGTCGGAGTGGCTTCGGCATAATAGACCGGCAGCCCCGATCGCCAAAGCAGGCCGATCCACATGAGATGCACCGGCGGATGGGTGATCACCGGGAGATCGAAAAACCCGTTGTAAGCGTAGGTCGGAAAAGTCAAGTGGCCGTAATGGACCAGCATGTATGGCGGGTTGAGGAATCCGGGTTCATCCACCGCTCCATTCCGATCGGTACAGTACGCCGCAATTAGAACCAATAGCGCGACAAAACAGGCGAACGCAATCGCCGGCGTGGATCGCTGTGCTTTCATCATTATTTTGCACGCGGGCCTTCGTGGCTTGCCTGCCGCGAAGCAACCTGAATTATAACCTCTCGCTGAAAAGGCCGCGACCCGCGCGATAGCGCCGTGCGCGGGCCGCCTGCGAGGGCGAGGCATCGATCGCCCCTACAAGGGCGCGGTGTAGGGGCCAGGCATGCCCGGCCCCAAGGCGGGCCGCCTGCGAGGTGCGAAACTGGGAGTTCGACGGCCTGCCGACAGTCCGTCTCCAGTAGCCTATGCGCATCAAGAACCTGCTCGTCGTTCTCGTTTCCACTCTGGTGGGGTTGCTGTTTTGGGAGGCCGGGCTGCGGTTGTTCAGCCACTACGGCCCTCACGACGCGGCGCAGCCGGCGAGCGTGCCCGCCAAACCCCCGAACGTGGCCGATGCCTCGCGTTACATCCGCCGGTTTGCCGGGGCCGGCGGCGTGGACCAGCGGTGGTTTGCCGAGGATCCTCCGCCCTTGCCGAACCGGACGTCGCCCAGCTCCGCCATTACCAGCCGCTATCGGGATTTCGAGCGCCGCGGCATCTTCGGCTCTCAGGCGGAATATGTCTGGAACAGCTATCTGGTGAAGCGAGACCGGTGCAATCCCGCCGGCCTGTTCCGAAACTTCCCCGACACGCTGCTGGCCTTTACTCCCGCATCTGGCCGTATACTACGAAGGATCGGACCAGCTCACTTCGGCCAATCTGTTGGTGCGGCCCATCATCCCTCCCCGGACTGCCATCGACGCGCACGATCCGGTGGTGCAACATAAGCTGCCCGAGTTCCTGCGCACGCACTTCGCCATCGGTGACCTGCTAGACCGCGCTCTGAACGGGTTCCGCACGGTAGGCGAACCGCGCAAGCCCTCCT
>OCZT010004417.1_pt1 | contig 14164 bp, 15 predicted proteins | sample 1539031 | NCBI WGS metagenome assembly OCZT01 (sample SAMEA3539308, study PRJEB22396) | soil metagenome | biome: tundra; feature: field; material: soil | place: USA | collected 2010-05 | depth 0.15 m
GCGCTCGTGGAATCGATCACGCGGGATCTCGAGGCGAAAGGGCGCCTCGCGTGGCTACCAGCCCCATGTCTTGAGTTCCGTGATCTCGATCGGCACGCAGTACTGGGCCGCAAAGCCTTCGAAGGTGTTGTCCCAGTCCTTGTTGTCCTCGATCCAGTCGCGGTAGCGATCCATGTATGTCTGGTTCTGCGGAACTGCCGGCACCTCCAGGGCGATGCGAGCGACGCCGCGGATCACGTGGACCTGGCCACCACCCGGTGTGCAGTTGAAGTTGAGGGCCACGTGCGTGTTCGTTCCGATGTTGGCGATGCGATGAGCGCCGGTCTTGCTGTAGACCATGATCCGCTCGCCCTGCCCGTCGCGCTCGTACAGGAACCAGACCGGCGCCGGTTGTGGCACGCCGCGGTCCACGGTTGTCATCCAAACTACGCGGTCCTCACGCAGTCGCTCGAGAATGCGCGCTCCGAGGGGAGAGGTTTCGTCGATCATCGGCTCGCACTCCATCGATTCGGGGCCTGGAATGGTGACATCGTAGCGCCGCCGCAGGTTCACACGCCGCAGGTTCACACGCCGCAGGTTCCGACTTGGCGTCACGGCGCAACCGGCGTAGGCTCATCCGGCCGCACTGAGGCCACCGATGAGACAGCTCGACAGATTCGATCAGGAACGACTCCTGGCGATTGCCCGGCGCTCGATTGAGAGGGCAGTGGGCCGGCCGCCGGCCGACGAAGCCGAAGCCAAAACCTCGATGCCGGCTGCCCTGACCGATCCGGCGGCCGCATTCGTCACCATCCACGAGAGCGGCGAACTGCGCGGCTGCATCGGCATGATGCGGTTTGACGTCCCGCTGTGGATCAACGTACGGGACTCGGCGCGAGCGGCCGCCCTCGACGACCCGCGCTTTCTGCCGGTCTCTGAACCCGAGTTGCCGCACTTGGAACTTGAAATCTCGGTCCTGGATCCGCCGGTCGAGATCGCCGATGCGGCCGAGTTCGTTGTCGGGCGCCACGGCATCATCGTTCGGCGTGGCGGGCACCAGGCCTTGCTTTTGCCGCAGGTGGCCGGTGAGATGGGTTGGACCGAGGTTCAGATGCTCGATGCCGTCTGCCGCAAGGCGAATCTGCCCCACGACGTCTGGCGCGATCCGGCCACGATCCTCTCGGTCTTCGAGTCGGTCTGCTTCAGCGAGGCAACCCAGACCGGCTGATCGCCACGTCGTTGCGTTGCCACGCGCTTCCTTCAGAAGCGCTTCAGCATCACGGTCAACTATGAGCCTCAGGTCGATGCCGCCGGGCGATCACAGAGCGGCAAGCAGGAGGTTCTCATGGTTTCCGACACGAGGCGACTCAGCCGAAGCGTAACCCGACGCCTGGTCGCCAAGATCTCAGCCCTAACATTCGCGGCCGTTCTGGTGGCCGCCTGCGGCTCGGCAGCTGTTGCCCAGCCGAGCGGGCACTCCAACGTCGATATCCTCGGTTTGATTCAGGCCACGACGGCGCCGAACATTCAGGTAGGTCTGGCCACGGCCACATCCACGCCGACGGTGCCTCTGCAGGCGGCCAGCGGTGCAGCTCTGTCGCTGCAGGAACAGATGGTGGCCGTAATCAAGCAAGTCACGCCGGCCGTGGTCCAGATCGAGACAGACTCGGGCCTGGGCTCCGGCATCATCTACGACTCGAGCGGTGACATCGTCACCAACGCCCATGTCGTCGGCACCGCCACGACATTCAAGGTGACTCTCTCCAACGGCAAGTCCTACACGGGATCGCTCGTCGGCAGCTACCCGCCCGATGACATCGCCGTGATCAAGATCTCTGCCCCCGGGCTGTCCGCCGCGACGTTCGCAGACTCGTCCACGCTGGCCGTGGGTGACTTCGTCCTCGCCATGGGCAATCCGCTCGGACTTCAGTCCAGTGTCACTGAGGGCATCATCAGCGCCCTGGGTCGCACGGTCAGCGAACCGACCGGCAACGCCCTTCCGGACACCATCCAGACCAGTGCCGCAATCAATCCCGGCAACAGTGGCGGCGCGCTCGTGGATCTCAACGGCGAAGTGGTGGGCATCCCGACGCTTGAAGCCACGGATCCGCAGGTGGGTGGCAGCGCCGCCGGCATCGGCTTCGCCATCTCCAGCAACCGCGCCAAGTTGATTGCAGACCAGCTGATCGCAAGTGGCAAGGTGACCAGCTCGGCGCGAGCCTACTTCGGAGTCTCGCTCCGTGACGGGACCGCCGGGCCTGTCGTCATGGCCCTCACCTCAGGCGGGCCGGCGGCCACCGCGGGATTGGTTGTTGGCGATGTGGTCATGTCCATCAACGGCGTCTCCACCCCGGATAGCCAGACTGTCATTGAGCAGGTTGCCGCCCATCATCCCGGTGACGCGGTGAAGGTCTCAGTCCAGCATCAGGACGGCACCACGGGAACCTACAGCGTGACCCTGGGCCAGCTTCCTGCCTGATCCGAGAAACCGGGCCGAATGAACCGGCCGCACCCAACGCGTCTGAACAGAGGCGGCCCTTTGGGGCCGCCTCGTCTTACGCCTCGGCGCGGACCGGCAGCTCGAACGTGATCGTGGTCCCGCCCCTCTCCGGCACGTCTGCGCGGATGGATCCGCCGTGCGCTTCCACGAGCCGGCGGGCGATCGCCAGCCCGAGGCCCGTCCCGCGTGAGTCCTCCGACTTGGCGAAGCGCTCGGAGAGGTTCGGCAGGACGTCCGGCGCGATGCCGGGGCAGGCGTCCGTAACTGCCACCGTGACCGTGGAGCTATCGCGCGCCACGGAGTCCAGCCGCTGAGTGGGGCTCGTCGTCATCGCCCTGCAGACGAGTGGCATTCGGCCGCCGTGCGAACCGCACGCCAGACGCAACAGTCTACCCACGGCTCGGCTTAAGCAGCTCGGGTATCTTCGCCTTGGTCAGTTCAGACGATGTCGCGTCGCCGGATCCCCACGGCGCCCAGAACCAGCCCGCCCGCGGCGAAGACCAAGCAGGCACCGACGCCGACGAGGTCCCAATGTCCGACCATCGTCTGGCCCATATGCGAACTCAGCGCCAGCTGGTGGAACCAATCGGGCAGGTTGAGCGGCGGCGCCAGAAAATCGATCAGAAACGTCGCGATCACGAAGAGGGCCGTAACCTCGCCGGCGATCGAGTTTCGGACGAGGCCGCCCACAGCCATGCCGATGCCGGCCGCGGCTGCGGCATACAGCCCGATGATCAGGGCTCCGGTCACCGGCGTAGCCACGTCTCCGCCCGCCGCTGCGACGCCCAACGCGACGCCCGCCATCGCCACGACGGTCATTACGCCGATCGCCATGAAGACGCCGACGCCGCCTGAGATCGCCCAGCGGGCTCGCCCGAGCGGACTTGCCAACAGCAACTCGAGCCGTCGGTCCTTCTCGTCCGATGCCCAGCCTGCCACAAACACCGCCGCCGCCAGGCCGGCAATCAGGTAGCCCATGTACGCATACATGAGTTGCAGGAAGCCACCGCTCGAGGCGATGTCGTAGCCTTTGAAGACCGTTGCCAGCAACTTGGACGTGTCGGGCGACGCGGCCAGTGAGTCCGAGAAGGAGCGGCTCGAGGCCGCAATGAGGGCTGCGTAGATGGCCAGGCCGAGGCCCCAGGCCATTGCGCCGGTAAGCCGCTCGCCAAAGGCGCGACCGATGGGGCCGCGCACGCCAAGCAGGGCGCCGGGCAGACTGGGAGTGGGGATAGCGCTGGTGGATCCGAGATCGCGCCGGTCGAAGGCGATGATGCCGAGGACGAAGAGAACCACCGTCACGACGGCCACCGGAACCAGCGAAACCCAGTCGTACTGAGCGGCGAGCGGTAGATGTCCAGCGGTCCACTTGAACCATGAGAAGGCGGCGGGGATCTCCAGCGCCGGGACGGACGTGGAATAGCCGCTGACCACAAATCCGCCGATCAGGAATGCCCCGGCCACGCCGGCCGCGCTCGCTCGCCCGAGGAACGGAGCCAGGGCCCAGGCCACCGAGCCGGAGACTAGGCCAATCAGACCGACCCACACGGCGATGCCCACCGCGGCCTCTAGCGGCAGGGCGTCGCCGCTGACCGCCGCGAAGGCGTGAGTGCCGGCGTAGGTTGCGATCCCCAGGAATGCGCACGCCACGACCATGCCGGTGATGTGTGCGGCCAGCTTCTCGATCGCGATCCGGCGCTTGCCGAACGGCGCGGCCGCAACCATGTCCATGCTGCCGCGACCGGCTTCAGACGCCAGGGTGCCGGATAGCGCCACGATGGACCAGAGCCCCGTGATCAGGGCGAAGAACGGGCCGTACTTCCAGGAAAGGAAGCCACCAAGGGTCCCGATATTCACCGGGTTGTTGGTCAGGCCTCTGAATGATGCGGGCATGGAGTCCACGAAACCGGACAGGTCCAGGCGCGACGCGGGTGTGGGGTATGCCGAAGCGATGGCGTAGGCGCCGGCGAGCATGATCCCGCCCAGCAGCCCGGCCACGATAAGTACGGTCAGGCGCGAATCGCGCATGGTCTTGGCGTAGATGCTGCCGAAGCCGTAGAGCCGGCTCCAGAGCGACACGGTCGAAATGCGCACTAGGGGCGAGCGGCCTGTCCTCCGGGCAGGAACCTCGCCCGCAGGAACCTTGCCCGCAGGAACCTCGCCCGCAGGAACCTTGCCCGCAGGAACCTTGCCCGCAGGAACCTTGCCCGCAGGAACCTGAGCGGCCATCACTTCACCTCGGGGGCCGGAGTATCCGCGGAGCCCCGGCCGTACTGGGCCAGGAAGGTTTCTTCAAGGCTCGGTTCGCGGCTCAGGAAATCCGTCACGCCCAGGCGCGCCGCGGCCTGAACCACGGGCGTGATCGGGCCGAGGACTCGCAGACGGAGCGTGTGGTCCTCGGTCTGGACGTCGGAGACGCCGGGCAGCTTCACGAATTCGGCGGCCGGCACTTCGCCGGCGAAATGAAGTTCAACCTGGTGGTGGGCGAGATCGCGAAGCGCATCGACGCGGTCCACCCGGACGATGCGGCCATCTCGGATGATCGCGACGCGATCGCAGCTTCTCTCCACCTCACTGAGGATGTGGCTGGAAAGGAAGACGGTGCCGCCGTCCTTGACCGTCTCGCGCATCAGCTCGAAGAACGTCTGCTGGACGAGCGGATCCAGGCCGGAAGTGGGCTCGTCGAGGAGGAGCAGCTCCGGCTTGTTCTGGAGCGCGGCAACCAGACCGACCTTCTGTTTGTTGCCCTTTGAATATTCGCGGAAGCGCCGGCTGGGGTCCAGGTCGAAGCGCTCGATGAGCTGGGCCTGGTAAGTCCTGTCCACTCCGCCGCGGAGGTTGCCGAAGTAGGTGAGTGTCTGGCCGCCGGTGAGGCGGTCGTAGAGGGCGAACTCGCCGGGCAGGTAGCCGATGCGGCGGTGGATGGCCGTTGGATCGGTCGAGCTCTCAATGTCGAAGACGAAAGCCTTACCGCTCGTGGGCCGGATCAGGTCCAGCAGGACGCGAATGGTCGTGGTCTTGCCGGCGCCGTTGGGTCCGAGGAAGCCGAAGACTTCACCCTGCTGGACCTCGAGGTTCACGTCGAGTATCCCGCGGTGCGATCCGTACGACTTGGTCAGCTTCTCGGTTCGAATGACTGCGGCCATGCGACTTCCCCTGAGAGACGATTCGACCTGTCGATTGTCGTCTCTCGGAGTCCAGTGGTCTACCGCCGAGCGGCCCTTTCAGGCGGCCACGGTGGTGCCGCACACGACGTCATCGGTCACGCGGACGATGTGGGCCTTGGCTCGCTCGGCGAGGTTCTGCTCCGAGCCGTCACCGTCGATATGGGCGCCGGCTGGAGCCAGCGTCGCCACAGCTGTTGCGGTGTTTCGATAGAAGCCGGCCAGTACCGGATATACCGTGAAGGTGTTCGGTGAGACATACATGATGACCTCGGTGGGGGGTTATGCCCACCTTGACGAAGCCGATGATCGACACGCTCGATCCGTTTGTGCTCGTCAGGCACTCAACGTTCACGGGGCTCAGGCCGCCGCTCAAAGCGCCCTTAGGTGTGGCTCCGCTGAATACCAGAGTCGAGGTGCCCGGGTTCTGATTGCCGCAGTCGATTGTTCCTTTGATGGGTGTGAAGGCGCCCAGCTTGCCGTGGGCCTGGTTGATCGGAGTTTCGGTGAGCGCGGAACCGATGGTGGCTCCCGCTGCCGCATCGAACTTCGTGACGCCCGTCCCGGCGAAGTCCCGTTCCACATAAGTGGGTCCGGATCCCGAGTCATATCTGATGGTGAGACTGCCCGGCGACACGAAGGTGTAGACCGACAAGTTGGGGTCCGAGGGCTGGGCTAGGACGCTGATCTGGAGGCCGCCGCTGATCGGTAGGTTGCAGCGGATCCCGGCGTTGGTCACCGCTATCGAGGGTGCGCCGGCCCCGGCAAGGGTCAGATGCTGAACGGCCGGTCCCTTAGTCGGCGCAGGTGTTGGTTTGGGTGTCGGTGTCGGCGTCGGCGTCGCGGAGGGCGCGGGGGGCGCGGGGGGCGAGAGTGGGCGAGAGTGGGCGTTGGAGTCGACGCCGCACTGCCACAACCTGCCGCAAGCAGTCCGGCGAGAAGGAAGAGGGCCGCCGTCGATGCGACAGCTCCCAAGCGTCGCGGGTTCGGGAGATTGCCGCTGGTGGTCATGGGTTCTCCTCGACGGTCCGCGTCGGGCAAGGGCCGAGTTGGATACTCGGCCGTAAGGTATTCACTTACTCCGTTATGGGGCCGCGGCTCGTCTACGGTGTGCCGAGCCGCGGCCCGCGAAACGGGAGACGCACCTACTGAGCCCGCGGAAGAGGCGCCTTGATCGGCAGCTTGATGAGCGTGTCGGTTCGGCCGAAGATCTGGGCGAAGACGGACGGAACCCACCAGCGCAAGAAGTAGAGCTTGCAGCCGAGGCAGTAACCCGTGGCCGCGAGCAGCACCTGGAGGGTGGCCACGCCGCCGACGAAGAGCCAGCCGACAGGGGTCAGTCCCGTCAGGAAAGCGACCGCGCCGATGGCGATGAAGCTGCCACCCAGCGCCTGGGCGAACCGGGGCGGGTACTCATGCTCGGATTCCGTCTTGCCGAGTCGCAGGGCGCGGCGGATGAACGGCCACGGCCGGCCCGGCAGGAAGAAGCGCGAGCCGAATGCGGCGGCGACCAGAAGGTTGATCCCTACGAGAATTGCTAGCCACGGAACGTTGAACGCGAAGGCGGCGATGAGTACGACGGCCGACAGGCCGGCTCCGAAGCGCTGACCGCGCGGGTCTATGAATCGGGCTGGGGGAGTGAGCTGAATAGGCATTGGGAACTCCGGCAAAGGGCGATGGCGCGCGACCTGAGTCGGCGCTTCCGACTTGTGTTCGCGAGGCCCGGCTGGAGGTTGGTTTGGAGCCGCTAGCTGCCGACAGCAAGCTCAACCATCGCCGGTACTCGCCGGCGACAGGAGCAGGGCTCGCCCTGGAGGCGAAGCAGATGCTGTGCGGTCATGTAGGCACGGTAGCGTGAGGAATCTCTGGGGTCGAATTGCCGACATCCGTGTTGCGGGCTGCGCGCCTGGAGCCGCGGTTGATCCCCCGCCGGCCCGGAGGGTGGATCGCCCGTTTCACCCGTCAGGCCTTTGCCCCGGCAGTAGCCTTGGCGTCCCTGGTCGCTGCCAGAATGCCGGAGCGTCGTCCCCGGCGCGTCCGATTGCTCGGCCGGAATTGGCCGGCCAGGAGATGAGATGTTGGATCTGAGCCTAAAGCGCCGGTTGCTGCCGGCGATCTTCGCCCTGGTGGTGGTCGGTGCGATTGCCGGCTGCTCGACCTCGGCGGCGACTCCAACGCCCGCGCCGGCTTCGTCCGTGTCGGGCTTATCTGACACTCCGAGTAGTTCGGCGTCCGATGCGTCGGCATCCGCTGCGTCGACGGCGAGTGCCGGCCCGACCGCCACTCCGACGGCTGAGGCCACCGCTACGGCCACCACTGCGCCTACCGCCGCGCCCACCGCCGCGGCCACTCTAACTCCGGCAGTCCCGGCCGCCACCAAGACTCTCCCAGCGCTGGCCATCGGGCTCTGTGCGGGCGCTCAGTTGAACCTTGAGATCTCCGCCTGGATCGGCGATCCGGGTGCCGGCATCGTCTACGCGCATCTCACCGCCACCAACGTATCCTCGGCGAGCTGCAACATGCGCGGCACCTCCGAGGCCCAGATCATCAACAGCGGCGGCTCGGTGATCGCCGATGCGGGTTCCAACGCGGCCAAGGTTTCGTCCAGCGACCCGGTGTACACGCTCGCCCCGAACGGCACGATCAACACGATCACCCAGTGGGGTAACTGGTGCAAGGCGGCCCCGAGCCAGAACCTGCGAGTCGCAATGGTGGAGCCGTTCGGTCTTGGCAAGATCGTGGCCCCGGCGTACGGCGTGGCTCCGGTCCCGACGTGCTACGCGTCCGGGAGTGGAACCGTCGTCAGCTCTGAGGCCTGGCTGCCCTAGAACCGATACCTCCGGCGATGGACGCCGGAGTTCGATTCCTGGGGTTTGCTGTGGGCAAGCGCGCAGCAGTCCTGCTCGCTTGCCTGGCGATCCTCTTCAGTGCCGGATGTGCTGGCGGCGCGCTGCCGACTTGCGAGCCCAAGGCACCCTCGTGCACACGCATACTCTTCCTGGGCAACAGCTACACATACGTCAACGACCTGCCGGGTACATTCGGCAAGCTCGCCAATTCGGCCGGCCGGCAGGTCCAGATAGCTGTTGTCGCCAACGGCGGCGAGACGCTGGCCGACCACGCCGCCTCCACCGACTCCACGGGCCGGATCGATGCCGGACACTGGAACTACGTGGTCCTCCAGGAGCAGAGCGAGCAGCCGGCCACGGCCGGGGCGAAGTACTACATGTATCCGGCCGCCAGAACCTTGGCCGCCCGCGCGGAAGCAGTCGGCGCCATTCCTATGCTTTTCATGACCTGGGCACACCGAGATGGTTTGCCCTCGGCAGGTCTGCCTGACTACAAGTCCATGCAGACGACAATCAACAGCGCTTATCTGGAGATTGCGACAGAGCTACATGTTCCGGTCGCAGCCGTAGGCTACGCGTGGTGGTTCATGAGGCAGGATCATCCCCAGATCTCGATGTGGGCAGATGACGGTAGCCACCCCAGCACCGCCGGAACCTATCTCGCCGCCTGCGTGTTCTACGCCTCGATCTTTCGACAGAGCCCTGTCGGTATCGGCTTCCACGGCGGCCTCTCAGACGCTGACGCCAGGATCATTCAGGACGAGGCCAACGAGCGCGTCTTCGACCCGACATGGAATTGGGGCTTGCGCTAGGCCCCGGTACCAATTGCTGAGGCCCGATACGCAGTTTCAATCGACTGGCGGAATGGTGTCGAAATGGCAAATTGCGCCATACTTGTCGCCTTAGAGATCGCCACACAGTGTGCCGGCGATCACGTGATTTGGACCAGCTCGACGGGGATTGCCGTCCACCAGCGAGCAATTCTCTGCAGGTGTAGTGCCAGCACCTAGGGGGGTTTGGACTTGGCCGTGGAAGGGCCTCTCGCTCCGATAGTGCCGGTGATCAGGGATTGCGCGCACCTGGAAGCGCACCTGGGTTCGGAGCGTCTTGAGTTCGCCGCGACCATCGCCAACATCACGCCCGAGGAGTGTGGCTCGGGGTTGAGCCTCCCTATCACAGCCACTTGGCCAAACTCGGCGACGTGAGGCTCGTTCTCATCCGGGACGACAAGCCTGCCGCCTGGGCGGACACGAAGCTTCGGCGTCTGGTTGGTACTGGTGGCAAAGTCGCCGCGCTCTGGCGCCCCGAGTCGCGGGTGGCCGATGCCCGGCGATCTCACGGCCGTGTCGACCTGCGATTGCCGGCATATCTGCGTCGGCTGGGCTCCGAGACGGTGGCGTCGGCCTGGACCAACAACGTCAGCGTCGGCGGTTTCCAATGCATCATCAATATGGCGTTGGAGATGGGCGAGCGGTTGGACGTGTCGGTTTCGCTGAGCCCGCTGACTACCCTGGCGTGCCATGCCCAGGTGGTCCGGATCGGGAGCCAATCGACGACCACTCCGGCGGCAAGATCGTGGTCGCCTTCAAGTTCCTGGAACTGAGCGAGTCCGACGAGGCTCAAGTGGCGGCCGTGATGGTGGCTTTGGGCTAGTGGGCGCCGGGCCGCGTCGGGCCGCTCCGCGCTGGGCCGCTCCGCGCCGGGCCGGGGCCGTTCTGCGCTGGGCCGGGGCCGTTCTGCGCTGGGCCGCCAGCCACGAGCCGCCCCGCCACGCGCCGGGCGCAAAACAGAACCGCGGCGCCGAAGCGCCGCGGTTCAAGTGGCCAGTCCCGGGTCCCTTACGAAACCCAGAACCCAAACGTGAAGACCATCACGAGCATGCCCATGACCAGCGTGCTGGCCAGAACCCAGGCTCGATCAAAGACCTCGCGCCGTCCATACCAGGCCAGCATTAGGAAGATCGCCGGAACGGCCAGAACGTAGCGGACCATGCCCTGGGAACCGGCGCTGCCGGCGCTGATGATGATGACGCCGATGCCGAAGAGCGCGACCCCGGGCATGCGGCGCAGGAGCCAGATGCAGGCGACGATTGCTAGGGCGAGGGCGATGAACTCGAGCGCGATGTACACGGTCGTGGATGAGGCCAGCGGACCTCCGCCCCAAACCTGGTAGCCGGCCGACCCGGTCGTGTCGTTGCCGGTGATCAGGCTGTCCCAGGCCGTGTGCCACAGTCCGATCGACCGCGGAATATCCAGGGATCGGCCGAAGAACTCGTGCTCCACTACTTCCCAGTTCCGCCCGAGTGGTGAGAAGAACCAGCCGAGGAACGCGGCGATCGGCACAAACGGGGTGACGATCGGCACGGCGATGCGCCAATTCTTCGGGCGGATCTGCTTGTCACGCAGGATCTGGAAGGACGCCCAGGCGATGGGCAGGAACAGGAAGATACCGGCCTGTCGGGTTAGGGCTGCGAGCGCCGCGAAGATCGCTGCACCCACGAGCTTCTTCTCCACCGCCAGAGCGCAGGCCATGAAAGCGAGACCGATGAACAGGCCTTCCGTGTAGACCTGGGCGAGATAGAAACCGGTTGGGAAGACGAGGAGATAGAGAGCGGTGCGGAGGCCGTGAGTTCCGCCCCAGGGACCGATCGACGCTTCATCGGCTGCCGGCTCCCGGCCGCGCTCCAGAAACCAGGCGAGGTAGGTGGCGCTGATCAGCGCCAGAATCCCACCGGCGATCATCGTCTCCGGGTGCTGGGTCAGGTATCCGGCCGCGATCATCAAGGCGTCTACGGCGAAGTTGGCGGCCCAGAGGGCGGCGATCTTCGGCTGAGCCTTCAGGGCGGAGGCGCCCTGCCGAACGGTGACGGTCTTCCGGCGTCGGCCGAGGAAGGCCATCATGCGGGCCAGGGCGAGCATCGCCAGCAGGCCGCCGAAGGACGAAACGATGATCCCGGCGAGAGTCGCCTGACCGGCCGCGGTCATGTCCGAGGTGAACGGGAGATGCTGCTCGACGGCCATGACCGGCTGCATCGCCATGGGATAGGCGGGCATGAAGGCGTAGTTGAGCGGCGTCCAGCCGTCGAGGCCGTCGTTGCAGACGGGCACGCCAGCGTTCGCAACATGGCCGTCTGCGGAGACGTACGCGACGGACTGCGGATTGTCGTAGCCGCCGACCGCGATGGAGATGTAGTACTCGGAGTCGAAGGCAACATGCTCATTCATGTTGGGGTCGGCCAGGTACGGTCGGCAGCCGGGTCCGGCCCCCTTGGGGAAGCCGTCGCTGGTTTCGTTCGCGGTCCAAGCCAGCACGTTGTCCGGCCGAGCGGGCTGAACTCGGGCTTGAACCGTGATCTGGAATGCGCAGATTACGGTCAACCAGGCGGCCCAGAGGATGACGATGCGGACGACATCGATCGGCGGGCGCCAGGAAATGCTGGACAGTGCCGGAAGCTTTCGGCCCGAAGTAACCGGCTCCACAGGAGCGGGCGACTGCGATGAGCTCACCAGGGACTCCTCCTAGGGTTGGGGCGTTGACGGACGCCCGGATTCATCAGGCAGTGATTTGGAGAGAAGCGAAGAAGGCGGCCGCGGAGCCGTTGTCGGCCAGGCCGGCCGGACCAGCGACCAGGACGCAGAGAACTTCATCGGCCACGATGAAGATCTCGACCACTGCACTGGATGTGCCGCCGCCGAGCTTGACCGATCGCCCCGTGTATTTGCCCAGCGTGACGTCCGACGATGCCGAGACCTTGGTTCCTGCCCCGATCTGGGTCGCGATCATGGACGCGGCTGTGTCGAAAATGGTGCCGGCGGCAATCCTCGACAGCGCGCCTGGGCCGAACCGCACCCGAGTCACTCCGAAGCTGCGCTTCGAACTATCGGCGTAGCTCCAGTTCGATACAGCGCCGGGCCCGGCGTCGCTCTTGACGGTGGAAGTGCTGACGGCCGGGGTCTTGGGCATCTGGATCGAGAAGACCTCGCCGGCCGGAGAAACCGTGACCCAGGCCGAGGTGTCGATCGAAGCTGCAGGTGCGGCCGACTCTGTCGAGTCGGTTGTATCTCCGCCGTTACCCGCCAGCGCGGCCGCCAGAGCCGAGTCGCCGGCAGAGATGGTCGTCGGTTCGGGCAGGTCTGTCGCAGCAGCCGGAGAATAGACCGCAGGATGTCGCGGTATGGCGGACGAGCACGCGGCCAGCGACAGCACTGCGAGCAGCACGATGGCGAGTCGACGCATATATGGGGTCCCTTCTATGTGACGGCGATGTTGCGCCACATCGGACATCCAGACGTGGCCGGGCGGGCCTTTGTTCAGTTGATTTGCGGCAGTTTACGCGCCTGCGCATGAGGCGCGGGCCACCCTTCGCGATCCACGGTCTCCCGGTGTTGTAATCTACCGGCCCAGACAAGAGCGGTCTTCCTGGCTTCGGGATCGCGGCGAAAGCCGTCGAGGGACCGGAGTGACGGTGGAAGGCGGCAGGAGATGCGTCCCGGCATGCTCGACACACCACGACCGGATCACATACGCGGCGACCTCTTTCCGGATACGTCGCATTCCCCGTCTCTGGCGGAGTTGGTCGGCTACGAACGGGCCGTCGACATCGTCGATTTCTGCTTTATCGCCAATCCTTACTACCCCACGCCGGGGATGGTCGAGGCCCTCCAGGAAGGGCTGCCTGCGCTCATCAAGAGCTACCCGTCGAGTAACCCGGCGACGACTCAGCAGACACTGGCCCGAGTCCTGGGCGTCGACGCCGAGGATCTGATCGTCGGCAACGGGGCGACCCAGTTGATCGTTCTGATCAACGAGACGCTCGTAAAGCGTATCGGCGTGCCGGTCCCCACCTTCGGCGAGTACATCGAGAAGCTGCGCGACCCCGCGTCGGCGGAGCTATTCGCCCTGCTGCCGGATCGCGACTACCAGCTGGACCTGATGGAGTTCCTGGCCTGGGGCCGCGAGCGCAACGTGAATGCCCTCCTGGTGATCAACCCGGGAAATCCCACAGGCCAGCTCCATTCGCTGGAAGAGATGACTTGCTTCCTGGAGGCGGCGCGCGATCTGGAACTCATCGTGGTGGACGAGTCCTTCATCGAGTTCGCCGGAGATCCGATCCCCACGCTCATGCCGCTCGCGGATCGCTTCCCGAACTTGCTGATTGTTCGCAGTCTGAGCAAGAACTACGGCGTGCCCGGTCTCCGGCTCGGCTTCTGCTACAGCCGCAATCGGCCGATGATCGAGAAGCTCCGGCTGCTCGTCCCAACCTGGCATCTCAACATCCTGGCCGAGTACTTCCTCACCCTGCTGCCCGCGTCGGAAGGCGAGTACCGCGAATCCCTGCGGCGCGTGACCAGCGATGTGGGATTGCTGCGGGATGAACTGGATGCGATCCCCGGCCTGTCCGCCTACCCAACCGGATCGAACTTCGTCCTCATCCGCATCGAGAACGGCATGACGGCGGCCGAACTCCAGGCCCGCCTGCTGGAAGACCATCTGATGTACGTCCGCGATTGCTCAAACAAGGTCGGCCTCGACGACCGCCATGTCCGAGTTGCCTCGCAGGGCCGAGAGGCCGACACACGGCTGGTGGAGGCGCTGCGCAAGCTGATGCCACCGGCGGACGGCGTCTAGAGGCCCGATCCTAGCCGCTCGCCGCTCGCCGCTCGCCGCTCGCC
>OCZT010004418.1_pt1 | contig 14164 bp, 3 predicted proteins | sample 1539031 | NCBI WGS metagenome assembly OCZT01 (sample SAMEA3539308, study PRJEB22396) | soil metagenome | biome: tundra; feature: field; material: soil | place: USA | collected 2010-05 | depth 0.15 m
TTCCCGGATGAACATCTTTGATGCGGTGGCACTCGCTCTGGTGTTCCGGCTGAAGCAGGCAGGGCGAACGGTCTTTGTGATATGAGGAAACTTCTTCGTGATATGCCGGAAGGTCTTTGGCATATGACGAAGCCTCTTTGGCATCTGCCGGAAGGTCTCTGGCATATGACCAAACCTCTTTGTGACCTGAGGAAACCTCTCCGGCTGGCCGGGACAATCCTGTTTCAAGACAGCCACCGGGTTAATGTAGTTGGGGAATGGGACAGTCAAACTAAATGAGGCTTTTGCTCATCCTTAAAATCATCACGGCGTAACAACTTTGCAATAAAGGCATAAAAATCGAAGCCAAATATAAGAATACGGACGCCGACAGAAAATCTTTCAAAGAAAATTTCACAAAATGGAAATATAGTTCTTGGTGAATTTCGGGCAACGGTGTTAAAAATGATGTCGTCGGAAAAAAACAGATCAACCGTATGAAAACTTTATGTCTGGCTATTGCATTGTTGGTTTTAACCATGTTAAGGACGCAGGCGCAAGATGTCAGCGCTCCGGCGTTGCAGGACACGGACATTGGCACAACCCCGCAGGCCGGTGGCGCGCAACTGGACGGGGCGGGCGGTTATATGTTGAGCTGTGCCGGCGGCGACATTTGGTGGGCAGCGGACTCGTTCAACTATCTGTATCAACCGCTGAACGGGAACGGTCAGATCGTGGCGCGGGTTTTGGGGCTGCAAGGAATCGACAGCTTGGCCAAGGCCGGCGTGATGATCCGCGAGACGCTGGATGCGAACTCCAGGAACGCGATGACGCTGGTGACCTTGGGGCAGGGTGCCTTTTTTCAATGGCGTTCAGCCACCGGCGGCGGCAGCGATCAGTCGCTTGGCAACACCAATGTGGCGGCCCCGTATTGGGTGAAGATAGTGAGGAGCGGTGATTGTATCGGGGGCTATACTTCACCGGACGGCGTCAGTTGGACGCTGGTGGGCTGGCAGGTGATTGGAGGACTGGCCTCGCAAGTGTATGTGGGCCTGGCGGTGACCAGCCATGATCCGCAGGGAAGGATTTGTGCGGCTGGTTTTGACCAGGTGAACATCGGGTTGGTGAATCCGACGGAGATTTTGAATCCGCAGGTCGGCACTGGTGACGGATTGATGGGGAGTTATTATCCCAACCGCCATTTGCATGGAACTGCGGTGATGAACCGGGTGGATGGGCTGCTTGATTTCGATTTCAATTATCTGGCAAGTCAAGGTGCGACCAACGACACCATGCTCACCAATCAATGTCTGGCGCTGCTGGGGATGCCCAAGAAAGACGAGTTCAGCGTGCGCTGGATCGGAGAATTGCAGGCTCAATTTAGCGAACCCTACACTCTTTACACGGAGAGCGACGACGGGGTGCGAGTGTGGTTAAACGAGCAGCTCATTATTGACGACTGGTTCAGTCACACCAACCGGGAAGCTTCGGCGGTGGTCAATCTCGTGGCGGGCCAGCACTATTTGCTGCGCGTTGAATACTTCCAGAACCGTGGTGATGCGCGGGTGAAGTTGAGTTGGAGCAGCCCCTCGACCCCGAAGCGGGTGATTCCGCAGAGCCAGTTGTATTCGCAACTGACGGACAGCGATGGGAACGGGCTGCCGGATTTGTGGGAGCAACATTACTTTGGGCAGATCGGGGTGGATCCCAATGCCGACCCGGATGGGGACGGTTTGTCGAATTTGCAGGAATATAGACGGCACAGCGATCCGACCAGTCCGTTGAACTGGGGCGTCCCCAACGAATGGACGCATGGTGACATTGAAGAATGGGGTGGCAGTGATGGCAGTGATGGCAGTGCCGGCTACACCAACGGCGTATTTGTGGTGAGCAGCGCCGGCAACATCGGCCGTTGGGGCGGAAGAGATAATCTTCATTACCTCTACCAACCCATTGGCACCAACGGCGAGATTGTTGCACGAATACTGGATGTCGCAGGAACCAATGACGGAGCGGAGGCCGGGGTGATGATGCGCGAGACTCTGGCCAGTGGTGCTCGGAACGTGGGGATGATGATGACGCCCAGCAACGGCCTGGCTTTTCAATGGCGGGAAGCTGTTGAAAGAGGGACCGGACAATATTTTGGGAACACCAATCCGCCAACCCCCTGCTGGCTGAAACTCGTCCGTAAAAACGACTGGCTGGGCGGCTACTATTCAATGGATGGCACGAACTGGACCCTGTTTGATTGGGAAACAATCAAGGGTCTGGCCCCGCGGATTTTCGTCGGACTGGCGGCCACCGCCTTCAACGCAGGGGGGTCGCAAGGAATCAGCACGGCGCACTTTGATCAAGTGGCCATCGGTTTGGCGGACACATCGGAAGTGCTGAATCCGGTGGTGGGTAACGGTGATGGCTTGCTGGGAAATTATCGCAATGACAGCCTGCTGTATCTGCCCGGGATCACGAATCAGGTGGATGCGCAGGTAAACTTCTGGTGGGGGCACGAACCGCCGATGAGCATCCTGAACCCGGACAGCTACGGAGTCTGCTGGTCAGGTGAAGTGCAGGCGCAGTTCACCGAACCCTACACCTTCGTTGTCAACTGCCGTCAAGAAGACTGGGTGCGGGTTTGGGTCAACGAACGGATGATCATCAACGGCTGGCGCACCGGGCAACCCGGCACATGGTTCACTGGGACGTTAAATCTGGTTGCCGGCCAGCATTACCTGATCCGGGTTGAAATGTTCAACAATCTGGGCCATGGAGCCACTCTGTTAGAGTGGAGCAGCCCCTCGACACCGAGACGCATCGTTCCACAAAGCCAGTTGTATTCGCAGCCGGTGGACACGGATGGCCATGGTTTGCCGGACATCTGGCAACAGATTTACTTTGGGCATACCGGAGTGAATCCGAACGCCGACCCGGACGGTGATGGCTTGTCCAACTTGCAGGAATACAAGAATCACACCAATCCGTTGAAGGCGGACACCGATAGTGATGGACTGCCCGATGCCTGGGAAATTGCACACGGATTGGATCCGCAATATGCTGGCGACGCCGGTCTGGATTATGACAACTCCGGGTTGAGCAATCTTCAGGATTATCTCTATGGGCTTGATCCAAACAATGCGGACGCGAACGGCGACGGGTTGCCGGACAGTTTCGAACTGCAGTATCTGGGAGCGGGTCCGAATTTTTCAATCACCAACTCAGTGACGGTGGCGGCCTCGGCTAATGGGGCGCAGGCGATAAATCATCTGGGCAACTGGCAGGTGGACGGGAATGACATCTACGCCTTGGACCGCCGTGGCGGGCTGGATTTCAGCCTGTCCGTGAGCAACGCCGACAAGTATGTGTTGAATTTGATCGGGACGCAGAACGAGCCCAATCCTTTTGTGACGCAGTTCAAGCTGCTGCTGGGCATAGATGACCAGACCTTGGGCCATTACTTTATGAAAGCCAACTATGGCACCAATGGTGAAGTGGCGCTGGTGTTGCCGTATTTGTTGGCCGGTTCCCACACGGTGCATTTGTTTTGGGATGGATATGCCAGCTACAGCAGCCTCCGGATCAAGCAGGTGAAACTGCTGGCGGTTTCGGGTGCGGATGCCAATCACAATGGCATCAAGGACTGGGCCGAGGCGATGATCGCCGGTGAATCAGGTTTGGACAACACCAATGCAACTATTGGCAGCTACACTTCACCCATTTGTCTGGAAGGCCGTGATCCTTATTCAGCCTTGATGTCGGTGACCAACAACCTGACCAACTCCCTGTCGTCGGTGGCAACGACGGACGGACGCTGGTATGTCAACGCGCCGTTGCAAGCGAACACCCAGGCGGTGTTTCAAGCCACCTATCAAAATGGTGCCCGCCTGGAGACCCGCAAGCTTCAGTGGCTGCAAGTCAACCTCTTGACGACGACCAATAATCTGACCGTCCGTAAGGGGGACAGTTTGTTGTTCAATGCGCTGCTGACCAATGGTGCGAATGGCAACCTGCAAGTCGTCATCGGCACCAACACCTACACGGGCAAGACCGCCAAGGGCGTTGCTTGCAAGTTCACCACGGCGGGCGTTTATACTGTGACCGGAACCTACACGCCAACATCAGGATCACCCCGGAAAGGCAGCATCACCGTTGATGTGGTGCAACAGAACCTGCCCAATGTGGAACCGGCGGCCTGGACTTGGATGCAGCGCAATTTGAGCCTGTCGAGCCTGGCACCGGAAGCTGTCCTGCAGGCTGATTCACGCCTGACCTGCACCATTGTCGGGACGAATGCGAATGGCGGAACGCAATTGACCCTGGCAACGGGTGAAAACGAAGAGGGTTCCATTATTGCCCGGCTGGGCACCAACGGGCCGGTGTTAGACTCGACGCAGGTGTCGGGCTTTGACGAATGGTCCGGCAACCAAGCCTACACCAAGTTGCTGCAAGTTTACGCCGACGGCAGTCAATTGGTGGAGATGTTGATGATCTCCAGTCCGGTGAACACCAACGTGACGTTCGTGCTCGAACCCATCGTCAGCGGCGTGATGTTCGATGACGGCACCACAACTAGGACGCTGACTTCAACCAACTTTGACGCGCTGGGCCAGTGTCCGGTGCGGTTCATCCGGCCGGCGGCGGCGCAAACGTCGGTGTGTCATTCCATCAAGGCGTATCAGGGCAACTACCAGTTGGGGTATCGGCACTGAACTTCAAGGGGAAAAAACGATGAAACTGAAACTGTTCACAGGCATCACGCTCGCCGTTGCATTGACGGCCGGCTTGTGGCTGAAGTTTCATCATCAGCCGCAACCGGTGGAAAAATCGGTTTCCGAGCTGGTCAAGCCGGATATTAATTCCCTGCCAAAACTTGTTCCAATAAATGTTCCAAGGATGGTGACGATTGCGGCCCGACCGTCCGAAGTTCAGCCGCCGGCATTGGCGCTGCCGGTTTCAGGCTGGTCGGCAGTGCAGAAGATTGGGGATATGCGCGCGAGTTATGAAGAACGGTTGAAAGCAATCCGTTCGCTTCCCGACCATCTGACCGATACGGACTGGGAGGTGTTGAAACCCTTCCTGCTCAAGCCGGATGGAGTGGACCGAGCCCAGCTGGGTCAGGTCATCAAGAATGAGTTGCTGGACAAGTTATGCGCGATGAATCCGCCACTGGATGGTTTGGGTGATGTCCTGACCCAAATGTATCGCGACCAGCAGCAGAACGAGGTGATCCGGGATTATGCGGTGCAACATCTGACTGCGTATTACGAGCAGATGGCCACGCAGCCCGACAGCGCCAAGACGGGGCAGGCCGTCCAGGATGTCCTGTGGGAGGCGGTCAATGAAACCAGCGACAGCATCGGGGGAACCGCCTTGCTGGCGCTGAAACGGCTGGCGCAGGAATACTCTGGGATCGATCAGGAGAAGATTGCGGCCACGGCGCTGAAAATGGCCAATGACAGCAATGCCGGCGAATTGAGCCATATCACCGCCTTTCAAGTGTGCGCGCAAATGGGAACGGCAGACGCCCTGCCCGTGGTGCTGTCGGCGGCGCAGAATGGCGAGACCATTTCGGTGCAGATGTCGGCCATTGGAGCCATGGGATCATTGGGCGGCCCGGATCAGATTCCTTTTTTGAACGACGTGCTGGCCGGATCGGAAGACCGACTGAAACCGGCGGCGCAACACGCCTTGGAACAGATCTCAAACCGTAAAAATCAATTGGCCAGTCAGAAATGAACCCTTTCAAATCCATGAAAACAACTCAGACAAAATGGCAATCGTGGCTGGCGGTCCTGATGGCTGCCCTCGTCGGGACGGCGGTTCACGCCGACAATTCCTGCATCGAAAACCTTACCACCAACCAACTGACGTGTTTGAGCCAGGGGACGCTGGTCACGGACTATATATTGAGCCCAACCACTATTACCGTCGGTGTCGGCCAGATCATCAGTCCGCCGACCGCTTCCCACCTGGCCATGACCAATGGCCTGGAAAAATATTATGTGACATATATCTGCACGCCGAGCATGACCGGCTGGCAGACCAGCAGCATTCCCTACACGTTGGGCAGCCTCTATTTTGTGCCAAGCATCCCCAATGTTTTCTGGACGCCCGGCACCTACTCTTATGCGGCCAGCGTGATTGCCAACGGCAGTGAATGCTCGCCGCTGACCAACAACTTGGGCGTGGTGATCGTCAATGTCTGGGCGGGTGAGGCTGATGTGCTTTTCAATGTGGACTTCGGCGGCGTCTCCGGCAATAAGACGGGCTACGCAGCCACGGGCAACTCACAAAGCGATCTATGGAACTACTATTCGCCGGGAGGGAACGACGGTTTAGGGAATCTGACTAACTTGATAACTTCGTCCGAAGTTCCTTCGCCTGTCGTCATGTCGGTGGCGAATTTGACCATCCCAGGGGCCAACGGTTCTCCCGATGTCATGTATAATGACTTTCTGGCCGCTCCTGACAATGGACAAACCGCCACCGTGACGTTCACGGACCTGGCACCGGGAACATGGGACATCTACATCTATTCGGACGACGAGGATTTTGGTTTGACGGTCAGTGACGCGAATAACAATGTTATCGCGGACTATGGCCAGGAATGTCAGGATCTTCCGCTTTCCAGCCCCTTAATCTGGCAACAGGGAGTGCAATATGTCAAATTTTCTAACGTGTCCATTGGTCTCGACCAGGCTTTGACAGTGACAGTGTCACCGGGGTTGTCCGGCGTGGCTTCGATTTCCGGGATTCAACTGGCGACCTCCTCGCATGAGGCGACTTCAGTGTTGGTGCCCCAAGGAATGGTAGCCTGGTGGCGAGGAGAGAGCGATGCGACGGAGTCAATCGGGGAGACAATGGGGACGGAATTTCCCGGATTGAGCTATACCAGTGGAATGGTTGACCAGGCTTTTGCGTTTGACGGGGTCACGGGCTGTGTGATGAACACCAATACGCCGCCCATGACCGACATCCAGAACACGTTTACCATGGAATTCTGGGCGTATCCTCAAAAGGGAATCACCATCCCGCCACAAAGTAATACCGGCTATCCAGGAATCAGCGGACAAAGCTATGCGGTGTTTCCAAATTGCGGCGATGGCAGCCAAGCTGGGGCCGGCGTTAGTATTGGGACGAATGGCATAGCGATCATAGAGCATGGTGGCGGTTATATGCCGTCATTATTAAGTTATACCGCGCCTCTTGATGGCTGGGTGCATATAGCGATTGTCTATATCAACAAACAGCCGATACTTTATGTGAATGGAGTAAACGTCAAGACTGGGATCACAAGTCCTCGATCGTTTGTATACCCATCCAAAGACCTTGGCGGCAATTCAATGTCCCCCTGGAATAGTTATGGCCCGTATAAAGGATTTTTGGATGAAATCTCAATCTATGATCGGGCTCTTTCCAGCCAGGAAATCGCCTCGATTTACAACGCTGGTCCGTTAGGGAAGGGCGTTAACCTGACACTGGATTCCGATTACGACGGCGTGAGCGACCTTCAAGAAATGGCGGACCGCACCGATCCCCATAACCCCAACAGCGTCTCCCCGATTCAACTCGGTTGTTGGCCATTTGCCGATACAAATACTTGGACGGGGAGTGCCGGACAACTGCCCTTGATCGTAACCAACGTTGGGGTGGTGGCCGACTGGTGCACCAACGCAGTTGTCGTTAACAGCACCAATTCTGTCATCTTGGCTTATCGGGATGTGGAAACCAATGGCAGCGCCAACATCAATCTGCGTTGCGGGACGATCAAGTTTTGGTTCGAACCCTATTGGGGCAGCGCCGGTGCGGGCGGTGCCGGTCCGGGAGTGATGGCGCGCTTAATCGAAGTGGCACAATACGCGCCTGATAATCTCAACGCCTTTACCAACGGCTGGTGGGCGCTATATGTCAGCCCGGACGGAACCCAGTTATGTTTCGGTTCGTCCACCAATGGCGGAGGTGGAACCAACCTCGCCGCCACGATTGCGTGGACGACCAATCAATGGCATCAGGTGGTCTTGACCTACACAACCACCAATTCTTTGTTGTATATCGATGGCCAGTTGGCAACCAATGGTATCGGACCGATTTTCTATCCCAATCTGGCAGAGCGCCAAAATGGCTTTAGGATTGGCAGTGACCAAAACGGGAATAACCAAGCCGCGGGTGCCTTCGCGGACGTGGAAACTTTCAATTACCCAGTGTCGAGCGGCTGGATTGTAACCAATTTCTTAAATTGCCTGCAAGGGGACAATGGTTTGAGCGGGAAGATGGCCATGGCGGCAACTGCGGCTGTCGCCTTGGCAGCCACCACCGCCAGTCCGACCGCGACAATTGTTACGTCCTCAGCCAATCCCGTCTGTGTGGGTTCGACTGTGACGTTCACTGCGACCGTCGCCTCTGGTGTCAACCGAGTCACTTCCGGCACGGTTCAATTCTTTAATGGAACAGTGTCCCTGGGAACCGTCAGTCTGGGCGTTAACGGTCGGGCCACACTGACTATTGCGACGCTCACAAGCGGATCTCATGTTATCAAGGCGACGTTTAGCGGGAGCACCGGCTACGCAAGCAGTTCCGGGACGCTAACCCAAACGATAGGCACACCGCTCACCATCTCCACTCAACCGGCAAGCAAAACGGTATGTTCGAACAGCACGGCAACGTTTAAGGTGGCGGCGTCCGGAGCCACCTCGTATGAATGGCAGGTTGATACTGGCAGCGGTTTTGCGGATGTGACCGTCGGGACGGGCGGCAAGACGGCTAGTTACTCCCTGATAGGTGCAGCCCTTACGCCAGCCATCAGTGGTGCCGTGTATCGTTGTATCGTCGGGAACGCCGGGGGTTGTTCGGCTATTTCCTCTTCCGCCAGCCTTACCGTCAACGGGATCAGCAGTCAGCCGGCATCCGCGACCATCTGTGTTGGCAATCCCGTTGTATTTAGCGTTGCGGCCAATGGAACCGGGGTGACTTACCAGTGGCAGGTGAAGAAAACTGGTGCTGCCAGCTTCTCGAATATGGCTGGTGCCAACACAAGCAGCTATACCATTAACTCCGTGACGACAACCGACGCAGGAAGTTACCGCTGCATGGTTACTGTTTCCGGCTGTGGCTCTGAGACTTCGGTGGCGGCCGTTTTGACCGCGAATACCACGCCCCCGCCCTCGATCACCAGCCAGCCGGCAAATCAGTCCGTCTTGACGGGAGCTTCTACCACGTTCACCGTCGCCGCGACCGTGACCGCCCCATACCAGCTCTCCTATCAGTGGCAGGTGAATTCCGGCGGTGGCTTTGTCAATGTGACCGGCGGCACCAGTGCCAATACGCCCAGTTATATGATTCCGGCAGCGACGATAGCTGCCAATGGTTCTACTTACCAATGCGTGGTTACTGCCTCGGGCGGTTGCCCCACCATTTCCTCCCCGGCAACGCTGACGGTTGCCGATGCTCCCGGCGACTCGGATGGTGATGGATTGCCGGACACATGGGAAATGCAATACTTCGGACACTTGGGCGTCAGTTTGACGGCGGATTACAATAATAGCGGTTTGACCGTTCTGCAAGACTATCAACTGGGATTGAATCCGCTGGTGGATCAAACCGCCCAGACGGGATCGCAACGCAACTACAACTACGACCTGCTTGACCGGCTTACCCATGAAACCGGTGATAGCACGGTAACCATCGCTCCTGACAGTGAAGGCAACATCCAACAGGTGACACCCAACTAAAGTTCATTGACACCCGAAAAATCCAATATCACGGACCGACAAATTCACAAGCCTATGAAACGCATATTTAAAACCTTTGGACTGGTTTGTCTGGCGGTTTCTGTTCACGCGCAGGACGGACCCGGTTGGTTGCGGATGGCGGATGTGCCCTCCATAACCGTTCCGGCTTCCATGCTGGCTAGCGGTAGCATGACCGCGAAAATGGTGCAGCAGGCCGTGGGGGCACCGAATTGCGCAAACAGTCCCGTCTTGCAGACTGGCAAGGCTGTCCATAGCGAAGCGATTACGCCGGAGATCACCGCGCTGGCCAAAAATTTGGAAAACGATCCGGTGCGGATCTACGACTATGTGCATAACTACATCAAATATGTGCATTATTTTGGTTCCAAAAAGGGGGCCTTGCTGACGCTGTTTGAAGGCAGCGGCAACGATTTTGACCAGTGCGCGCTGCTGGTGGCGTTGCTGCGGGCGGCAGCCAGCAACTTGGGCACGCCCAGCATGTATACCGCCCATTATCAGTTCGGGGTGATGGAAATGCCCTATCATTCGGCAAATAACAATGACCTGCAACATTGGCTGGGGCTGACTCTCAATGAGGCCTCGGATTATTCAAACTATCTAGCTTGTGCTAACCTGCTTAACATTCTAAACTTACAGCGGGGATACCCGAATTATGCCCCCAACTCTGGCAACTATGTGTTCCAGCCAATGTCTGGAGGTTATGGGGATCCCATTAACTTTGCTTTTCACCGGGTCTGGGTCAAACTGACCTATGCCGACGGCACCACTTATTGTCTGGATCCAGCCTTCAAAATCTCGACACCTACACCGGGATTGAATGTAGCCGCGACGGCGCAGGAAAATGTCGGCGACTTCCTCACCCAGCTCAGTTCTGGGGCGACGGTCAGCAATGATTACGTCCAGAATCTCAATTGGAACAACTTGGACGCCAAGCTGACTGCTTACACCCAGAACCTGCTGGCCGACTTGACGACTACCCATGCCAATTATTCGGTGGACCAGGTTTTGAGCGGTTATAGCATCCAGCAAACCGAAACCCCCAATGTCGCGTCGTTTCCCGGCCTGCCATTTCCGCTGCTGGAGGGTGCCTTTTCGGCCTGGACCTTCGTCGGCCCCGTGACCATCCCCGTGCTGGAGTGGGATAACATTCCGACCAATTACCTTTCCACTATACGATTTCAGATCGACAGCATAGATCACACCTATTTTTTCCCAGACCTTCAGGCCCGCAAGGTTAGTCTGACTTTCCCTGCTTCAAGCCGTGCGGTAATTTCACTGGACGATGTTGCCGACCAGCCGGCCACCACCGGCAGCGGAACCACGGCCAACATGACGACTAGTATCGCGCATCCGGCATTTGGCAAATGGAATTACGTTGCCAATAGCATTACGCCGGACTCACGGTTTTTCCAAAGTGACTATGGGTTGAGTTATCAGCGAACGAACACGAGCTCGTATGTCATAACTTATGGATTCGACGACCCGAACCAGTTGCTGGTAAACCGTCAGCACAAGCTCGACGCAATGCTTCAACAGGGGTTGTTATCTAGTGATCCAAAGGTGGTTACTGAAGCACTCAATATCATGGGGCTCACTTGGATTCATGAGACCTATCTGGCTGCCGTTGCCATGGGCAGCCAACAGGACATAATGGTGATGTTCCATCATCGGGGCGGTCGGGCGGCCCAGGAAAGCGGCTTGCAAAAGGGTTACTACGTGGATTTACGTTTGAATTATGATGCCTCGATCTGGCGCGCCGGCTCGCCCTTTGATCCATCCAATCCAAGCCTAGCCTTTTTTAAAACCGCAACCTTTATTCTCAGCGCCATGGAGCACGGTGTCATCGAACAAGAACAAGTTAATACCGCTGCCTCGACCGTCAAATGCCTTTATCTGGCCAATGCCACCCACCAGAAGCTGGTGTTGGGAACGTCAGCAAACTCTTCCACCGTATCTTCAATTTTATCGGGAGAAACTGTTAACCCCTATACCGCTACCGAGAAAGGCGGGCTCGTCAACCAGCTCACAACCGGTGTCACGATGCTGTTGCCCAGTGGCAAGCAGACGGTTAACAAATGGAAAGGTTATGGATATGCCGTCCTTCAAAATTATACCAATGTTATTACTTTTGGCATGACTATCGCCGGTGGCTATAATGGCGGGTTTTCCGGAGATCAGATACCCATTGATCCTAACTATTATTTTTCCAACACCTATTTGAACTCACCATCGCTTTTCACGCCAACGCCGCCCGCGTTGCAGCCAACCACCAGCCCTGAACCGGTTAACCTGGCCGATGGCTCTTATATGCTGGATACCACGGACCTCACCATCGGCGGAAGCGAGCCGAGAGGGTTGAACTTTGCCCGGCATTATGATTCCAACCGGCATTCGGTCAATCAAGCCAAAATGGCCGACGGCTGGACCCATAACTATATCATCAATGCCTCGCAACGGAGCGACCCAGACGCTGGCCTGGGAAAAAACACCCCGCTGGAGGCAGCCGCCTTTATCGTGGCATCGCGCCTCGCTTTCGACGTGTTTGCCTCCGATTCCAACCCGACTCCTCTACATTGGGCGGCAACTGCCCTGATTGCGAAATGGGCGGTGGACCGTCTTACGACCAATGCCGTCTCGATCACGCTGGGCAAGGACGCGGTCCAGTTTGTCAAGCAACCCGACGGCAGCTACACACCGCCCGCCGGTGTCACCATGAGTTTGACCAAGCCCGCTGGCTCCGGCTATGTGCTTCAACAGCGTCATGGCGATACTTTCAATTTCGACGTGAAAAGCAACTGGGTCAGCACCATCGTTGACCCTTATGGCAAGAACATGAAGTTCACTTATGCCTCCGGGCGGCTCAGTTCCGTGGCGGACGCCTGGAACCGGACTTTGACGTTCGCCTACACTCCCCAGTTGACCAAAGTCACCGCTCATACCGGCGCCGATGTTCCCGACCGGACAGTCCAATTCGGATACGGGACCACTTATAATTCCAAGGGAGATTTGCTGAGTGTGACGGATCCAGAAAACAAGATTTGGTCCTTGAAGTATGACCGCGCCCATAACATGACGGCGACCCTGGATCCGACGACTCCCACCCCCCGGCTGATTGTTCAGAACGCTTATGATTCCTTTGGGACAGTAACCCAACAGCTTTCGCAAGGAGATCCGACAAAACCATGGAACTTCCATATCGCCGGCCGGGTCAGTGTCCAAGTGGATCCGCAGGGCGCGCGCACGGTTTATTACTATGACGAGCATCATCGTCTGGTTGCCCTCAAGGATCCCAATGGCAACAAGAGTTCGACCGTCTATGACGGCCAGGACCACGCCATCCAGAAAATCTCGCCGCTGAACGAGGTTGCCAAATTCGCCTACGATGGCAATCAGAACCTTCTCCAAATCACCGATCCGTTGATGAACACCGCATCGTTTATTTATGACCCATATAACTTTAATCTTTTAACCATAACCGACTTTAACCAAAAGAGCGCGTCCTACACCTATAATAACCACTTTCAGGTGCAAACGGTTACTGCTCCAAACGTGAACAACGATCCGGGCCTGCAAGATCAAATCATCTATAACTATAACCCCTCCGATGGCACGCTCGGTTCGATACAGGATCAGGACGGCAAGATTACCCAATTTCAAAACGACAGCTTCGGCCAAGTGAATCGCATCACCTATCCCAACACCACCGATTACGAGACCTCTGTCAACTCCAGTCGCGGGGATGTCGTCTCTCACACGGACGCCAATGGGGTGATTACCAGCAATGCTTATAACAGTCGACGGCAGCTCACGAATTCCACCGTGAACCCGACCGGACTTAATCTGGTCACCCAAATGATCTACGACAACAGCGGCAATTTGGCGCAAACCATCGATCCCCATGGCAATAAAACCAGCTACACCTATAGTCGCACCGGCAAACAACTCACCCAGACGCTGCCGACATTGCCGGACGGTTCGACGCCTGTTTATCAAAGCGTTTATGACACCCGCGACTGGCTGGTTCAAAAGATTGATTCCCGGGGCAAGGCCGTCACCTACGGCTATGACCCCGGCGAGCGGATGATCAGTGTGACCGACCCGCTCAATAACCAGACGACCTATGGTTTTGACAACGACGATCACCAGACTTCCATCAAGACTGCGCTTCAGGCCCAGAACCAGACTACTCAATATGGATACAACGCACGCGGGGATCGCACTTCCATGACCGATGCAAACAACCTTGTTGTCAACTATACTTACGATAACAACGGTAAGCCCCAAACTGTCGTTAACAGGAATAATGGGACGTTCACCTCAACGTATTACGACGATGGCCAGCTTTGGACCACAAAGACCCCCCTGGGCAAGACCACGACCCTCACCTACATCAAGCGGGGAATGTTGGCCACTGTGACCAAGCCGTCGCAGCAGGGAACAGG
>OCZT010004419.1_pt1 | contig 14164 bp, 8 predicted proteins | sample 1539031 | NCBI WGS metagenome assembly OCZT01 (sample SAMEA3539308, study PRJEB22396) | soil metagenome | biome: tundra; feature: field; material: soil | place: USA | collected 2010-05 | depth 0.15 m
ACTACGCAAGCGGTGTTTATTTCTATGTTCTGAATTATAATGGTACGGGGTATTCGAAGAAGATGCTTCTTATTAAATAACGACAAATGTCGGTATTGTAAATAGTCTGTGGAATTAAAGTTTATTCTATATAGGATAAAAACAACGCTCGTGATAATCGCCACAGCCCAATAATTCTATTCCACTCCTCACTTAAGTTTATTGTTAATTATCACATTTTTATTATTCCTGAATTTATACTGTCCTCTTATACAATCTTGCTCTACTTATGATTAAATGAGAGTTGACAAGAATTTTTTTGAATTAAATTTATTGGAGGTAATATGAAAAAATATATTTCTTTATTAGTGCTGTTGCTTATTATTTCTTCGTCTTCTTTTTCGCAGATAATGTTTACAGCATCGATGGATGGCAGCCAGGAAACACCCAATGCAGTTATGACTAATGCTACGGGTACCGCATGGCTAGTGCTAAGTGCAGATTTTAAATCCATTACATACAGCGTTACCTATGCAAGGCTTTCCGCCGGTTTTACAGGGGGGCACTTTCATGTCGGTGCTGTTGGAGTTGGTGGAAGTGTTGTACTTCCTTTATCATTTATCGGGAACACAGTCAAAGGTGTATGGAACAATTTCCCAGACAGTATACTTGCAAAACTTTTTGATGGGCAGCTATATGTAAATGTCCATTCTTCTGCAAATCCCGGAGGAGAGATACGAGGTCAATTTAAACCAGCTGACGGCATCGGATTTACGGCTTCGATTGACGGAAGTCAGGAAAATCCGCCTGTAACAACTAACGGCAGCGGTACCGGTTTTGCCATAATTGAAAATAACGGCACACAAATATCATACAGATTTACAATTGGGGGATTAAGCAGCGCTTTAACAGCTTCTCATTTCCATAATGCTCCTGTAGGAGTAAACGGATCAGTTGTTCAAGCGCTTAACTTTGGGACTGACAGCACAACATCCGGAGTTTGGACCGGTTTTGCTGACGCTACTTTAACGCAATTCATAAAAAACAACATGTATATGAATGTTCATTCAGTTAATTTCCCAAGTGGAGAGATGAGAGGACAGATGATTCATCAAGGTGAGGTTTTATTTACTGCAACTCTTAATGGAACTCAGGAAGTACCTCCTGTAATGACAATCGGCCAAGGAACAGGCTGGGCTATTTTAAGAAATGATAATAATTCAATTTATTACAGGGAAACTTTTGCAAGACTCTTAGCTTCTTTTACAGCCGGGCATATTCATACGGGTGCTGCAGGTTCAAATGGTTCTGTTATAAAACCATTTACTTTTTCAGGGAATTCTGCAGAAGGAGTTTATACCAATGTTCCTGATTCTATTATTGTCCAGTTTATAAAAGGAAATACGTACCTAAATGTGCATACGACAGCTAATCCGGGAGGCGAGATAAGAGGTCAGCTCAATTATACAACTGGAATCGGTTTTGTAACAACACTTGATGGAACACAGGAAGTTCCTCCACTTACTGTAAATGGACAAGGAACGGGATATTTTATATGGGGAGCGCCAGTTCAGAATGCTCTTAATTTCCAGGTTACAGTTGCAGGTCTTACATCAACATATACCGGTTCCCATTTTCATATAGGCGCCAAGGGGGTAGCAGGATCGGTGGTTCATCCTTATGATTTCGGAACAGATAGTACAGTTAATTCAACTTGGATGGGACCTTCAGATGCAAATATTATCAGTCTTGTAAAGGGAAGTATTTATACGAATGTCCATACATCCCTCAATCCCGGCGGTGAAATAAGAGGGCAATTGACATTTACTAATGTGTACAGTGGAAATTTAACATCAGTTAATGATACTAAAAATGAAATACCGACAAAATTCGTCCTTGCACAAAATTATCCAAATCCATTTAATCCTTCAACAATTATTAGTTTCTCTGTTCCTGAAAGATCAAGGATCTCATTAAAAGTTTATGATATACTGGGAAGAGTTGTTGATATACTAGCCGAGGATATAATGAGTGCGGGTAATTATAAAATAGCATTTAATGGTAAAAAACTAGCTAGTGGAGTCTATATTTATTCCTTGTCATCTGATAAAGGGGATTTAATATCGAAAAAAATGGTTTTTTTGAAATAACATTACTTATTTATTCATTAAATATGAAAAAATTACTCCTAACATTCTTTGCTGCAGTTAATTTATTAACTGCAGCAACTTATGCTGTTACGCCTAATCAAGTAGATAATTTCCAAGATGGGACAACAGATAATTGGATAAGTGGAAATATTAACCCTATCCAGCCCATAGTTCTGCCTAATGGTTCCGGCGGCGCCTCCGATAATTTCTTAAGGGTTGTATCAAACGGGAGTGCTACTGTGGGTGGAAAGCTCGTTTTTTTCAATGTGTACAATGGTTAGGAAATTATGTTACTGCAAAAATTGTTACTATCAGTATGAGAGTAAGGAATTCCGGTACGAGTCCTCTACAATTACGCGTTGCTTTCAACGGTAATAACGGCTGGTTTATATCCATAAATCCCGCAAATCTCCCTGCCGATGGGGTTTGGAAACTGATTTCATTTTCAATACATCCGGCAGATCTTACAGGTACCGGGGATGCTAATGGTACCCTTTCCAGTGTAACAGAATTGAGGATACTCCATAACAGTTCAGCCAATTTTATGGGGGAACCTGTTGTGGCTCAGCTGGATGTTGATGATATTACAGCAGTTGCAGTAACCGTGAGAGCTGCAGATAATCCAAGTATAACACCTAAAGAATATTCACTTGAACAGAATTATCCTAATCCTTTTAACCCCAGTACAATTATTAAATATTCTTTACCATTTGAAAGCCACGTAACACTTACAATATATAATGTTCTGGGGAAATCTGTAAAAGAATTGGCTGCAGGAGTTGAACAACCAGGTTCACATATTCTAAATCTTAATGCATTAGGTTTTTCATCGGGTATATATTTCTATGTTATTAATGCGGTGTCAACTAATAAGAAGTCAAGTTTTACCAGCACCAAGAAAATGACACTATTAAAATAAGATGCGAATTAAACCCTGGATATTTTTACATTTATAAGGTATTGAATAAGGAAGAGATTAGATATTGATAATATTAAAGCGGCAGCATCGCCATTACTTGTTGAACTTACATCATTTACAGTTACTATTAATAATAAAAATATTATATTAAAGTGGTCAACTGCAACTGAGCTAAATAACTTCGGATTCCAAATTGAAAGAAGAGAAAATAATTAAGGATGGAAGAATATTTCTTTTGTTTATGGATCCGGTAACAGTAATTCGCCTAAAGAATATTCTTTTACTGATAGAAATGTTTCCGGAAATATATAATACAATTGGAAAAGAGGTAGCTGAGTTGGTAAATGAAATGCAATCATCGAATGAGTATACTGTTAAATTTGATGCTTCAAAATTCAGCTCCGGAATTTATTATTATACAATAAAAGCCGGGAATAATTTTATTCAGACGAAGAAGATGATTTTGGTTAAATAATCAGAAATAAACTTCATATCTATCTAGCAGCTGATAAATTATTTATATGAGTTTCTTTGAGCGAGTATATTTATATATTATTTAATTTTCTTAAGGGTTATTTTTGAGTAAACCTCAAATTCTTTTTTAGGCCGAGCTTGTTCGAATTCAAGGTCCATTTAATAAACTGGTAAAATATCAACAGACCTTTGTGACAATCATCACCCGAATTTGTTTTAATTAACGGTTTAGTCGACATTAGAATAAGTATTATTTAACTTATTTAAGGTTAATTATATATCTAAATATTAATATGAAAATATTAATTTATTCTATTTGTTTTCAAATCTTATTCCATTCGGTTATTCTTAAATCTATTTTCAGTTTCGCTTATGCCTGTTATAAAGGCAAAACCGGCATCAGCAAATTTCCGTATGTAATTTAATATTGTATTTGATACAATAGTGATTAAAATGAAATTAATTCAGGAAATAATATGAAAATGTTTTACAGAACTTTAATCTTGTTTTTTCTTCTTTTAATAAATACTCAATCAGTTTATTCTCAATGGGTACAAACTAACGGGCCTTATGGTGGGTTTGTAAATTGTATAGCAGTTAGCGGAACAAATATTTTTGCAGGTACTACTTATAATGGTGTGTATCTATCAACGGATAATGGAACAAACTGGACCCAGGTGAATGATGGTCTGACTACTTTGGAGATCAATGCTCTTGCTGTAAGCGGATCAAATATTTTTGCGGGTACTGGCAGCGGAATTTTTCGATCAACGAATAATGGATCAAATTGGATCCAGGAAAATAATGGGTTGATTGATCAAAATACGGGAATTTCTGGTATTAGTTCTATTGCCATCAGCGGAAATAATATTTATGCCTGTGGTTATGGAGTATTTCTCTCAACAGATAACGGGACAAATTGGACAGAAGTAGGTCTGTGGAGCATGTCAGTTGTAAGTATGGTTGTAAGTGGAAATAATATTTTTGTTGGATCCTACGAACAAGGTCTGTGGCGTTCAACGGATAATGGTACAAGCTGGAACTTAGTAAGTAATAGTTTCACAAATCAAAGTGTTTGGTCTTTAGTTATAAGTGGAGATAATATTTTTGCAGGTACATATGAAGGGGGTGTATATTTTTCAACGGACAACGGAACAAATTGGACCCAAGTAAATAAGGGTTTAAACCCTACTTATGTCCAGACCTTTGCTATTAGCGGGATGAATATTTTTGCCGGTACAACCAGCGGTGTGTTTCTTTCAACCAATAATGGGACAAACTGGGTGCCAGTAAATAATGGACTTACTAATTCTAATGTTCAATCTCTTGCAGTCATCGGTAATAATATTCTTGCGGGAACTTATGGAAATGGTGTTTATCTATTAGAGAATATTGGAACCGACTGGACTCAAGTACATTTGACTGATACAGATGTAGATGCGCTTTCTATCAGCGGAATTAATATTTTCGCAAGTACTTTCGGAAGCGGTGTATATCTTTCGACGGATAACGGAACAAACTGGGCACAAGTAAATAATGGTTTGAGAAGTAAATATATATTTTGTCTTGCTGCAAACGGGACTTATGTATTTGCAGGTACAGGTTATGGCGTGTTTCTCTCAACTAATAATGGAATAACCTGGAATTATGCAGGGCTAAGTTCAGACTTTTGGAATATTACTGCTCTTTCTGCTGTCGGAACTAATATTTTTGCAGGCATCACTCACTCTATGGGAGGTCCCGGCATGGTATTCCTTTCAACCAACAATGGTACAAATTGGACACAAATTTATAGTTTGTCTCACACCCGTATTAATTGTATTTCAGTCAGTGGAGCTAATATTTTTATTGGTACAAGCAGCGGTATATTTCTCTCAACAAATAAAGGAACTAACTGGACGCAGGTAAATAATGGTCTAACTGATACTACAGTGAATGCTCTCTCAACCGGTGGGACTAATATTTATGCAGGTACAAATAGCGGTGTGTTTCTCTCAACAAATAATGGATCGAACTGGACACAGGTAAATAATGGTTTGACCAATACTAATGTTCATTCATTTGCAGTGATAGGAAATAATATTTTCTCAGGTACTGCCGGAGGTGTATTTCTATCGACAAACAGTGGCACAAACTGGACAATGCAAGGTAATGGTCTTGCGAGTACTACTGTTAGTTCTCTTACTACCGGTTGGAATAATATTTTTGCAGGTACTAATGGGGTGGGGGTTTTTAGGCGACCTCTTTCAGAGTTTACTCTTGCGCATCCTTTAATATCGATTTCATCTCCAAATGGAGGGGAGGCATGGGAAGGTAATACTATTCATAATATAACCTGGCTCGAAGAAAATAATCCATCAAATATCAAAATTGATCTCTCAACAGACGGTGGTATTAATTGGATAGCTTTAAGCATTGTCCCACCCGGGAAAGGAACATTTAATTGGACAATTCCGCCATTCCCATGTACTACCACAAAAGTAAGAGTAAGTTCAGTGGATTTTCCTCAATATGCTTCCCAATCTGCACAAAATTTTACTATGACGACAAATTCCACACCTGTTGTATATGTAACATCTCCTAATGGAGGAGATATATTCAAAGCGGGGAGCATACAAAATATTACGTGGACAGCTTCGCCAAGCATTATAAATATTAAAATTGAGTTAACCACCGATAAAGGTGCCACCTGGAATCCAGTAGCCAATAGTGTCTCAGCATTTCCCGGGACTTACAGTTGGACAGTACCATCAACCTCCTCGAGGCAATGTCAAATTAGAATATCTGATACAAGTGATTCTACGTTTTATGATATCAGTGATAACCCATTCATAATATGGCAAGTTGTTGCAATAAGTCAAAATCCTGTAGTAGATGAAAATCACTTAAGCTTTGGTTCGACCAACATTTTGATAGATTTGTTGGTTTTAGTTCCTGTACAAATAACAACTTCTTTCTATGAATATGAAGATCAACAATCAGATTCATTGCCATCAGGAATAAATAAAATAAGTCACTGTTACTGGACAATATCCGCGCCTGGCATTAGTTTTCAGAACGGATATATTAAGGTTCCGGTTTCTACATTAGGTGGAGTGAATAATTCAGCTAACCTTGTATGGCTAAAAAGAATAAATCCAGGAGATGCGTGGACAAACATCGGAGGCTCACTAACCGACGGAAATCTTGTTAATACAACTGCATTTACATCCTTCTCGGAGTTTGCAATAGGTACAACTGGAGATGATCCTTTACCTGTCCAGCTGGCTAATTTCTTAGCAAAACAGGATAAAGGAAATGTTTTTCTGAACTGGGAAACCAAGACAGAAATACAAAATGCCGGTTTTGATATTGAGAGGAAAACAGAAAAAGATAAACAATTTATTAAGGTTGGATTTATTAAAGGGAGAGGCAATAGCAATACTCCAGCGCAATATAAATATTCTGATAACACAGTCCAAGGAGGCAAGATTTTTTATAGGCTTGGTCAAATAAATACCAATGGATTAGTTACTTATTCAAAAGAAATAGAAATAAACGTGATACCTACAGAATATATTTTATGTCAGAACTATCCTAATCCTTTCAACCCTTCAACTAAGATAAGTTATACACTCCCAGTTGTTTCAAAGGTAACACTAGAAGTATATAATATAACAGGTGAAAAGATCAGTCAGCTGGTTAATGAAGAACAACCTGCAGGATATTATTACGTAGATTTTAGCTCATCTACAATAAACAAGAGTATTTCTTCAGGAGTATATTATTATAGAATAACTGCTTCTGACAAGGTTACGGGGAATAATTTCTCCTCAACCAAAAAGATGATATTATTAAAATAATGACAAAGTAAGTCTTGTAACTAAAGCTATAAGATGGAAGTAAACAACAAATAGTGGTTTTATAGCTAAACAAGAGGATTAAAAATGAAACTATATAATAAATCTTTAATTGTGATTATCCTGATTCTATTGAGAACTCAAATATATTATCCTCAATGGGTACAAACCAACGGACCGAATGCCGGATTGGTATCTTGTTTGGCAGTAAGCGGAAGTAATATTTTTGCTGGTATTGGTGTTGGAGGAGTATATCATTCTACGAACAACGGAACAAACTGGATACAAACAAATAATGGTTTGACCAATATGGAAGTATGGTCTCTTGTCGTAGGGGAAAACTACATTTTTGCAGGCACTGTTGACGGTGTATATCGTTCAAAGGATAATGGAACAAACTGGACACATGTGTTTGTTTTTTCCAGTTATAATGTAGTATGGTCTCTTGCGGTGAGTGGGAATAATATTTTTGCAGGCACCAATAATGGAGGTGTTTATCGCTCTACGAACAATGGTACAAACTGGACGCAAATAAATAATGGTTTGACAAGTAAAGATGTTTGGTCACTTATTGTAAAGGAAACTAATATTTATGCCGGAACTGATGATGGTGTATTTCTTTCAACTAACAATGGAGCTAATTGGATACAAGTAAATAATGAGTTAAAGGGATCGATAATAAATACAATTCCTTCAAACGGGAAAAGTATTATTTCCAATTCTACTATTAATCTGAAGTCTTCAATGAATGAAAGAACAAATTGGGAACGATTATATCTTACTAATTATGATGTTCCTAATTCTAAAAATGCTGGAACAAACCTGGAACAACTAAGCAATGGTTTGACTAATATTACGGTTCGCTCTCTTGCAGTAAGCGGCACTAATATTTTTGCTGGTACTTTTGGTTACGGAGCATATCTATCGACAAATAACGGAACAAACTGGACACAAGTAAATAACGGCCTGACTAATTTAATTGTTCGTACTCTTGCAGTAAACGGGGCTAGAATATTTGCCTGTACAGATGGGGGCGTGTTTGTTTCAACGGACAATGGCACGAACTGGACATCAGCAGGACTAATTAATGCTCAATATGTTTTCTCAATTGCTATTATCCAATCTAATATTTTTGCGGGTACAGATGACGGTGTGTATAGTTCAACAGATTACGGAACAAACTGGACACAGGTTAATAATGGTTTGACAGTTACATCAGTCGATAATCTCGCTACCAGCGGAACTAATGTATTTGCCAATTCTAATTATGGCTTGTATTTTTCAAGGGACTACGGAACAAATTGGACGCAAGTAAATAATGGCCTGACTAATACAGAAGTTAATACTTTTGTGGTCAGTGGACCAAATATATTTGCCGGAACTTTTGGTAACGGGGTATATCTTTCAACGAACAATGGAACAAACTGGACACAAGTAAATGATGGTCTGACCAGTACTGATGTTCGTTCTTTTGCAGTTAGCGGGACTAATATTTATGCCGGTACTACCAGATTTAATCGCTCTGATGGTGGAGTATATCTTTCCACTAACAACGGAACAAACTGGACGCAGGTAAATAATAATCTAACAAATTTTAATATAAATGCTCTTGCTATTAGCGGAACCAATGTGTTTGCTGGTACAAGTGGAGGTGTGTTTCTCTCAACAAATAACGGAGCTAACTGGGCTTGGGTATATGATGGTTTGACTAGTTCCTATATAAATACTCTTGCTATTTGTGGAACAAGTGTATTTGCAGCTACAAATGGAGGTGTGTTCATCTCAACCAACAAAGGCACAAACTGGGTACAAGCAAATAATGGTCTACCTAACTCTGTTAATGCTTTTGCAATCAATGGCACAAATATTTTTGCCAGCCTTAATGGAGATGGTGTTTATCTTTCAACGGACAATGGAATAAACTGGTCACAAGTAAATACTGGTCTGACCAATACTTATATTCGTTCACTTACTATCAGCGGAAATAATATATATGCAGGTTCAGATGGAGCAGGGGTTTGGAGGCGACCTCTTTCGGAATTTGCTCTTGTACAGCCCTCAATATCAATTACATATCCAAACGGCAGTGAGGTGTGGGAAGGTAACTCGATTCATAATATCACCTGGCTTGAAGAAAATAACCTGTCAAATATCAAAATTGATCTTTCAACGGACGGCGGTAACAATTGGATAGGTTTAATTACAGTTCCACCCGGAAAAGGAACATATAATTGGACAGTTCCGCCATTCGTATGCACTAAAACAAAAGTAAGAGTAAGTTTATTCGATTTTCCCCAATATACTTCCCAATCTGTACAAAATTTTACTATAACAACAAATTCCACACCTGCTGTATATGTAACATCTCCTAATGGAGGAGATATATTCAAAGCGGGGAACATACAAAATATTACGTGGACAACGTCGCCAAGTATTTTAGACCTTAAAATTGATCTAACCACTGATAAAGGTGCCACCTGGAATCCTATAGCCAACAGTGTTCCTGCGTCCATTGGGGCTTTTAGCTGGACTATCCCAAATACTACCTCAACTTCATGTAAAATCAGATTGACAGATGCAAGTGTAAGTACAGTTTATGATGTAAGTGATTCTGTTTTTGTAATAAAAACTATGAGTGTTACAAGTCCGAATGGTGGGGAAGTATGGAAGTCGGGCAGTATAAAAGATATTACCTTTACAACAGGTGTCGCCTATGTTGATATAAAATATTCAACTGATAATGGAGGCTCATGGAATGACATAATAAACAACTTCTCATCAATTTCCGGTACTTACAGTTGGACAGTAACATCGATATCTTCCACACAGTACCTAATCAAAATTTCTGATACAAATGATTCGACATTTTATGATATCAGTGATAACCCATTCATAATATGGCAAGTTGTTGTAATAAGCCAAAATCCTATAGTAAATCGTAATCACCTAAATTTTGGTCCAACAAATATATTATTAGATTTGTGGATTTTTATTCCATCCCAAATAACGACTACATTCTATGAATATGAAACTCCTCAAACAGGGAATTTACCGCCCGGGGTCAATAACGTAAGCCAATATTATTGGACAATATCGGCGCCCGGAATAAGTTTTCTAAACGGATATTTTAATGTTCCGATTTCTACATTAAGGGGAATAAATAATTCTGCAAACCTTGTGTGGTTAAAAAGAACAAATCCCGGAGATGCATGGACAAACATCGGAGGCTCATTAACTGATGGGAATCTTGTTAATACAACTGCATTTACATCCTTCTCGGAGTTTGCAATAGGTACAACTGGAGATGATCCTTTACCTGTCCAGCTGGCTAATTTCTTAGCAAAACAGGATAAAGGAAATGTTTTTCTGAACTGGGAAACCAAGACAGAAATTCAAAATGCCGGCTTTGATATTGAGAGAAAGACAGAAAAGGATAAACAATTTACTAAGATTGGATTTATTAAAGGGAGCGGCAATAGCAATACTCCAACGCAATATAAATATTCTGATAATACAGTCCAAGGAGGCAAGATTTTTTACAGGCTGGGTCAAATTAACAATGATGGAAAGGTTACTTATTCAAAAGAAATAGAAGTAAACGTTATACCTTCAGAATATAGTTTAAATCAGAACTATCCTAATCCATTTAACCCAAGTACAAAAATATCATATAAGTTAAAGGATAAAGGGGTTGTGAAGCTTAATGTTTATGATATAAGGGGAGAGCTTTTAAAGGTCCTTGTAAATGAGACAAAGGATGCAGGTTATTATGAGACAGAGTTTGATGGGAAGGGATTAGCCAGCGGAGTTTATATTTACAGGATAGAAGTAATTGGTAATGGGAATAGACCTATTTATTCGGATATAAAGAAGACGGTATTGCTTAAGTAAGGTTAATTGAAGTTATTATACTAAACCCCGCTGCGATTAAATTTGTGGCGGGATTATTTATATTCAAATCTGTAAAAATGATTAAATAATTACATTTTTCTTAATTTCACACAATTATTTACACTCCCCATAGTCACACAATAGTACCATCTACGGGTATTCTACGGGTATTCTACGGGTATTCTACGGGTATTCTACGGGTATTCTACGGGTATTCTATGGGTATTCTATGGGTATTCTATGGGTATTCTATGGGTATTGTTTGTATCAGGTTTGTGTCGTAAAAGAGCCAGATAATAGGAGGACCAGGAGGGAAAGGAGTATTTATTTAGCGTCATTTTTATAATTTAACATTTCAGATATAAGGAAATGAGTTAATTGTTGGAAAATCCATTAAATATCTTAAAACAATACTTTGGTTTTGAGGAATTCCGGGGGGAGCAGGAAAGGATTATAAACCGTATTGTATATGAAAAGGGGCATTCGCTTATTCTTATGCCAACGGGGAGCGGGAAATCACTTTGCTATCAATTGCCGGCTTTGATGTTTGAGGGGGGAACGATTGTGATAAGTCCGCTTATAGCTTTGATGCAGGACCAGGCAGATGCTTTAAGAAGAAAGAATATTCCGGCGGGTTTTATCAATTCAACACTTTCCAAACAGGAAAGGGAGAAAAGGTTTGATCAGTTTATTAAGGGGAAAATTAAACTGCTTTATGTTACTCCAGAGCGGTTCAGGAAGAAGGAGTTTACTGACCGGATCAAAGAAAAGGAAATTTCATTACTTGCTGTGGATGAGGCACATTGTATATCGGAATGGGGGCATGACTTCCGACCTGATTATTCCCGTTTAGGCGAGTTCAGGGAGATGATAAATAATCCTCTTACAATTGCTTTAACGGCTACGGCAACACCGGATGTTCAGAAGGATATAATCAATAAACTGAACCTGAAGCCGAGCGAGACAAAAATCTTTCATCAAGGAATTGAAAGACCTAACCTGCGGTTGGAGGCGGCTGATATATTTGATGAGAAGGAGAAATTCCCGATCATACATGATTTAATAAAAAGATACCAGGGTTCGGGGATAATTTATTTTGCTTTAATACAGACTTTGGAGAGGTTTTCAGAGAAGCTTGGGGATAAGGGAGTTAAACATGGAACTTATCATGGAAAGTTAAGTGATTTTTACAGGAAGAGAAGGCAAAGGGATTTTATGAACGGTAAGGAAAACCTTATACTTGCGACTAATGCTTTCGGAATGGGGATTGATAAGCCGGATATACGGTTTGTAATTCATGCGGAGGTGCCATCATCTATTGAATCTTACTACCAGGAAATTGGACGCGCAGGAAGGGATGGGGAACATTCTTTGTGCCTGTTGCTTTACAACCAGGAAGACCTGTACACTCAAATGGAGTTTATTAAATGGTCGAACCCGAGCGCTGATTTTTATTCGGCTTTATATGATTTGCTGCAAAGAGATCTAGCGAGAGCGAATTCAGAGGGATTTGAATTTCTCAGGGAACAAATGAATTTTAAGAATAGAAAAGACTTTAGAATAGAGACTGCATTCAGCATGCTTGACCGTTATGGAATAACAGAGGGTTCTATTGATGATAAAAATCTGGCGTTGATAGATGAGCTTCCGGATGTTCTAAGGGATGAAAACTTTCTTAAAGAGAAATTATTAAATGATAACAAGAAACTACTATCGATGGTAAATTATTTCAGAAGCATAGAATGCAGGAGGGTCTTTATATCTGACTATTTTGGATTCCCGGGGGAGAAGACCTGCCATAATTGCGACAATTGTACACGTAATGAGGGAAACAATTGATATTTCAATTCTGGTACTACCCTGTTTTATTTTTGACTGCTTTTTTTGCGGGATTAGTTGATTCAATTGCAGGAGGCGGAGGAATTATTACTTTGCCTGTGATGTTGAGTCTGGGTTTTCCTCCACATATCGCATTGGGGACAAATAAATTTCAGGCAAGTTTCGGGAGTTTTACTGCATCATATTATTATATTAAGAAAGATGTAGTAATTCTAAAGGCATGCATAGCGGGGATTATTTTTACATTGATAGGATCAGCGCTTGGAACATGGACGGTAACTCAGGTAAGCAGCGACGTGCTGAAATATATTATCCCTTTTTTGCTCGTCGGGATAATTATTTATTCTTTTATTAAACCAAACCTTGGGGAGAATGACAGACAAGCCAGGTTGAGCGATATGGTTTTTTATTCAATTGCGGGATTGACTTTAGGGTTTTATGACGGGTTTTTCGGTCCAGGGGTCGGTAGTTTCTGGGCGATAGCATTCGTTGCGGGATTAGGGTATAATCTGAAAAAAGCCACGGGTTATACTAAGGTAATGAACTTTACCAGTAATATAGTTTCTTTTTTCATTTTTGTTATTGGCGGGTATGTTATTTTTACAGCAGGGATTGTAATGGCGGTCGGACAGATTGCAGGATCGAAGATAGGAGCGGAGTTAGTAATAAAAAGAGGGGTTAAGTTTATACGACCAGTGTTTATAACAATTGTCATATTAACTACTTTGAAGATAATTTATGACAGGTTTATACATTAGTATAGGTTTAATTATTAAACTATACTTTTAATTGCAATTTTTTACGGTACTTTTTCTTTAAAATATTCTTCTGTACTTTTCTTTGAAGAAAAGTACCAAAAGAACTTTGGCTGCAAATAATATCGCTAAAAATTTATTACGCTCCACTGCGAAGAATTAACTCGCTCTCGCTCAAACAGAATTCTTCGCTTAACGTTCCGCTTCATAAATTTTTTAACGCAAATTATTTGATGCCGTTAAATACGGAAGGTGAGGAAATATGCCGGATCATGTGATTGAAATCTCAATGATAATTTTTTACCATTTTTTATTCTT